>Ga0209382_10011160_pt1 | contig 11166 bp, 13 predicted proteins | sample SoiMetdeltSBSDD5_FD_187599 | JGI IMG/M metagenome (GOLD analysis project Ga0209382, IMG submission 187599) | Bulk soil microbial communities from a Populus tree surrounding site in Tennessee, USA - Soil MetaG P. deltoides SBSDD5 (SPAdes) (version 2) | ecosystem: Environmental > Terrestrial >...
TCTGGTTGACGCCGACAGGCGTCTTGACCTCGAACGTCGGCATGCCGGTGTCCTGACAGATCGCGCCCTCGCAATCAGCCGCAAGGTCGATGTTCTGCGCAATCACCGTGAGCGCCTGCGCCGACTGCGTGCCTGATTGCTCCTGGGCCATGGCGACTTTCATCGCTGCACGCACATCAGGGGGAAGATCGGTGGAGGTGCGAACAACCAGGGAGAGGACGCTGTCTAAAAATGCAGCAGGCATCCGATCAGTATACTAAGGGGCCCATGACCCGCGTCGAGCACGATCCTCTCGGCGAATACGTGGTCCCCTCCGACGCCTACTACGGCATTCAGACGGCTCGTGCCGTCGAAAACTTCCCGATTAGCGGCCTGCGCGCGCCCGCCGATCTGATCACGGCCACCGTGCTCATCAAGAAAGCCGCCGCCCGCGCCAACGTCGAACTCGGACGCCTCGAGCCACGGCTGGGCGAGGCGATCATGAAGTCGGGGGACGAAATCGTCGGCGGCACGCTGCGCGACCAGTTCATCGTGGACATCTACCAGGCCGGAGCTGGCACCTCACACAACATGAACGTCAACGAGGTGCTTGCCAACCGGGCGAACGAACTGCTCGGCGGGTCGAAGGGCGAGTACCGGTTCGTGCACCCGAACGATCACGTGAACATGGGACAGTCCACGAACGACGTGTTTCCATCGGCGACACGAGTCGCGCTCCTGCTCGGCCACGGACCGCTCGTCGAGGCCGCTCGAGCCTTGGCGGCGTCCTTGCACGGCAAGGCGGTGGACTTCGCCAGTGTCCTCAAAGTCGGGCGAACCCATCTGCAGGATGCAGTCCCGATGACGCTCGGGCAGGAGTTCAGCGGTTACGCCGCCTGCATCGACCGTGGTGCCGACGATGTGGTGCGCGCGGCCGAGCAGTTGAAGGAGATGAACCTGGGTGCCACGGCTGTGGGCACCGGGCTCAATGCGGGAGAAGAGTTCAGCCGCCGCACGGTGAAGTATCTGAGCACGAGCATCGATATCGAGATCGTGCCGGCGTCGAATCGATTTCGCGTGACACAGAGCATGGGGGACGTGCTCGCGTATTCGGGAGCGATGCGTCGGCTCGCGATCGAGCTTGGAAAGGTCGCCAGCGATCTCAGGCTTCTGAGCATGGGCCCACGTGCCGGGCTCAGCGAAATCGCGTTACCGCCCGTGCAGCCCGGTTCTTCTATCATGCCGGGCAAGGTCAATCCGTCCGTTCCGGAGATGGTGAATCAGGTCTGCTATCAGGTCGTTGGCTGCGATACGACCGTGTGCATGGCGGCAGAGGCCGGACAGCTCGAGCTGAACGTGATGATGCCGGTCATCGCGTGGAACACGCTCCACGCATCGACGATCCTGCGCAACGCCATGCGCACGCTGACGACGCGCACTGTCGATGGCATCACGGCCGACGAGGAGCGCACACGCGAGTTACTCGAACGGAGTACGGCACTGGCAACCGCGCTCAGCCCGTACATCGGATACGAGAAGACAGCGGAGATCGCAAAGGAATCGGTTGCTACTGGAAAACCGATTCGAGCGATCGTCCTCGAACGAAACCTCATCGAGGCAGACGCGCTCGATCGAATCCTCTCGGTTGAAGCCATGACGCGCCCGGGCATCGCGGGAGAGAAGCGATGAGAGCGGTGATTGTCGCAGTGCTGGCGATCGTGCTGCTCGACGTAGAGGCGGGCCTTCAGCCTGGCGTCGGTTTTCAGGCCCGCCTGCTCGCACAGCAACCGCCCGCCCCACAAAGTGACAGTCGCTTGTTTCCCCCGATCGACCTGGGACTGCTCGAAAGCCCGGATCGCGCCGCGTGGCAAAAGCCCGAACAGATCATGGATGTCCTCCATGTCGCCGACGGATCCAAGGTCGCGGACATCGGGGCGGGTGCCGGGTGGTTCACGATTCATCTGGCGCGACGCGTTGGTCCCAACGGCATCGTCTACTCGCAGGACGTCCAGCCCCAGATGATCGAGGCGATACGAAGACGCGTCTCTCGCGAAGGGCTGCAGAACGTGCAGACGCGTCTCGGTGCTGGAAGCGATCCCAATCTGCGGGCGTCCGGACTCGATGCTATCGTTGTCGTCGACGCCTACCAGGAAGTGGAAGACCGCGTCACGTTTCTCCAGAATCTCGCCAAGGCGCTGAAGCCGAACGGTCTGATCGGCGTCGTGAACTGGAAGCCCGGGCGCGGCGGACCTGGACCTGCCGAGGACGTCCGCGTCGACAAGGCATCAGTGACAGCAGACGTGCGTGCCGCAAAGCTGCGCATCGTGGACGAGGAAACCCTTCCGTATCAGTACATGTTGGTGCTCGCCAAGTAGAGGCGGCTCCGGGGTACAATTCGCGCTCATGACTGCGTCTTCATCGACCACGCTCGTCAACGCCCTCGCCGCGCGGCGCGTCGAAACCGCACGCGGAATCAGGATTGCGTCGCTGCTCTTCATCACGGTCCTCACGGCAGCGGCGGCGCAGATTTCCATCCCGCTGCCATTCACCGCCGTGCCGCTGACGCTGCAGCCGATGGTCGTTCTTCTTGGCGCGCTGGCACTCGGGTCTCGACTCGGTTCAGCCAGTCAGATCCTGTATCTCGCGGCCGGCATCGCCGGTCTGCCTGTCTTCGCGGCCTCCGCTGTGCTTCCACCCGGACCGCTGCGTCTACTCGGACCGACGGGCGGCTACCTGATGGCCTACCCGATCGCCGCCTTCCTCACGGGCTACCTCGCGGAACGCGGGTTCGATCGTCGCTACATCACGTCGGTCATCGCGATGCTCGGCGGTCTGCTCGTGATCTATGCGGCGGGCGTGACCTGGCTGGGGTTGTTCGCTCACACAAGCGGCAGCACGCCGCCGGGGATGAGCGCAGCGTTCCTCACAGGTGTCTACCCGTTCATCCTCCCTGACATGATCAAGCTCGCCATCGCCGCTGGATTCGTTCCGGCGTTGTGGCATCTGCTCGGACGCGCTGATTAGTCGAGGGCACGTGATGCGAATCGCGCTGACGATCGCGGGCAGCGATTCCGGCGCGGGCGCGGGCATCCAGGCCGACCTGAAGACGTTTGCCGCGCACGGCGTGTTTGGCACCAGCGCCATCACGGCCGTGACGGCGCAGAACTCACTCGGCGTGACGATGGCCGAAGCGCTCCCGGCTGATCTCGTCACCGCTCAAATCGAGGCAGTCGTCTCCGACTTCGGCGTGCACGCCGCCAAGACGGGCATGCTGCCAAACGCGGCGATCGTCGAAGCGGTGTGCGCGGCCATCCGCGATCTGGATATCCCGCTGCTCGTCGTTGATCCCGTGATGATCGCCAAAAGCGGCGACCGCCTCGTGGACGATGAGGCGTTGGCCATGATGAAGACTGAACTGGTCGGGCTGGCCTTCCTCGTGACACCGAACATCCCCGAAGCCGAGGCACTCACCAACATCGAAATCCGGACCGACGATCACCGGAAAGAGGCGGCGCGTCGAATCGTCGAGATGGGCGCCAGTGCCGTGGTCATCAAGGGTGGCCATTTTCCGTCGGCCGACATCACCGACCTGCTCTTGCACGAAGGGGAATTCGTCGAGTTTCGGCAGCCGCGCGTGCCAGGCACCCATACCCACGGCACGGGGTGCACGTTTGCCGCAGCCATTACCTCTCATCTGGCGAAGGGTCATGACGTGCGCGCTGCCGTCGAAGGCGCGCAGCACTATGTGGCCGAGGCCATCCGACACGCGCCGAAACTTGGTCGCGGGCATGGACCGCTGGGGCACTTCTTCAAGTTCAAAGGCTAAAGGTCAAAGTTGGAGCTGGCGCTGAACGCAGCAAGGCCCCTGGGCTCGCTATACTGGATTGATGTCCGTGCCGCTCATAGCCGTCGCCACAGGCGCACTGGACCTTCAGGCATTGACGCAGGAGGTCACCGGGCAGCGCCCTGGTGACGGCGCCGTCGCGACGTTCATCGGCCTGGTTCGCGATCACAACCAGGGGCGCCGTGTGTCGTTCCTCGATTACGAAGCGTATGTGCCGCTCGCCGTCCGGGCACTGCATCGCATCGTCGACGAGATCCGGCAGGCATGGCCGGACACGCGAGTGGGCGTCCACCACCGGACAGGCCGCATCGAGATCGGCGAGGCGAGCATCATCATCGTGGCGGTATCCCCCCATCGGGCCAACGCGTTTGCCGCGTGCCGCTATACGATCGAGCGGGTCAAACAGATCGTCCCCATCTGGAAACATGAGCACTTCGAGGGTGGAGAGGTCTGGCTGGAGGGCGCCACCGCGGATCCCGACGATGAGTCGGCCCGGGCGGCGGCGTATCGCATCGCATGCGCGTAACGGTTCGGCTCTTCGCACGGTTGCGCGATCTCGCTGGATCGGGCGAGCTGGTCCGGGACGTCGAAGGTCCGGCAACCGTCCAAAGTGTGTGGAAGGCTCTCGTCGCGGAAATGCCCGCGCTCGAAGAATATGAACGGACGATGTCGGTGGCCGTCAACGCTGACTATTCCCGGATGTCCGCCTCGGTGAGCGATGGCGACGAGGTGGCGTTCCTTCCCCCCGTCTCGGGGGGATAATTGAGCGAGTCGTAGTGTCCGGCTTCGGCCGCGTGTAATCGTCGTGTCCCGCTTTGGACGGACCCCAAAAACATGTTCGACAAACTTACCTCAGTGGAATCGCGGTACGACGAGCTGATGACACGGCTCGGCACGGTCGAAGTGCAGTCGGATCCGTCGGAGTACAAGAAAGCGGCCAAGGCATTGGCGGAGATCGAGCCGCTCGTCCAGAAGTTTCGCGAGTTCAAGACCGTGGAGCTGGACATCGCCGGAGCCGAAGAGCTGTTCCGCAGCGCTGACACCGACATGCGCGAGCTGGCCGACGAGGAATTGAAATCGCTCGGGGCGCGCCGCGAGGCGTTGCTGCAGGAGCTCAAGGTCCTGCTCGTGCCGAAAGACCCGAACGACGAGAAGAACGTCATCCTCGAGATTCGGGCCGGCGCCGGCGGGGACGAGGCCGCCCTCTTTGCTGGCGACCTGTTCCGGATGTACACCCGCTACGCGGAGCGTCAAGGCTGGAAGCTCGATGTCATGTCGAGCAGCGAAACCGGTGGCGGCGGGATGAAAGAAGCGATTGTCGCGATCGAGGGCAGGGGCGTCTACAGCCGGCTCAAGTACGAGAGCGGCGTGCATCGCGTGCAGCGAGTGCCGGCGACTGAAGCCAGCGGCCGCATTCACACGTCGACGGCCACCGTTGCGGTGTTGCCCGAGGCCGAGGAAGTCGACATCTCCATCAACGAGAAGGACCTGCGGGTCGACACGTTCTGCTCGAGCGGACCGGGCGGGCAGAGCGTTAACACGACCTACTCGGCCGTGCGCATCACGCACATCCCGACAGGTCTGGTCGTCTCGCAACAGGACGAAAAATCTCAGATCAAGAATCGCGCGAAGGCGATGAAGGTCCTGCGCGCGCGACTGTATGAGATCGAGATGCAGAGGCAACAGGACGCGATCGCGAAGGAGCGACGCGGCCAGGTCGGCAGCGGCGATCGATCGGAGAAGATTCGTACCTACAACTTTCGCGATAGCAGGATCACCGATCACCGCGTCAACTTCACTACTCACCAGCTCCACAACGTGCTCGAGGGTGACATGAGCGAACTTGTCGAGCAGGTGACCTCGTTCTACAACGCTCAAAAGCTCAAGGAAGTCACCACCGTCGGACCCGAGGAATGACGGATCACCGACAGACTGACGGGAGCGAATGTCCTGATCAAATGACTCCCGACCCCATTACGTTTTTGCATCAGCGGCTGGCGGAGGCACGCGAGCAGCTGATGGCCGCGGGCATCGCGCCGGCCGAAGCTGCGATCGACGTCGACCTGTTCACTCGAACGATTCTCGGCTGGGATCGCGCGCGTGTGCTGACGGCTCGGACGGAACCGGCTCCGGCGGCGCTCGAGCCTCGCTTCTCCGAGTGGCTTCTCCGTCGCGCTCATCGCGAACCGTCGGCATACATCGTCGGTAATCGTGAATTCTGGGGACTCGACTTTCGCGTCACATCGGACGTGCTGATTCCTCGCCCGGAGACCGAGTTCATTGTCGAGGAGTCGCTTGCCACGCTCGCGACAATGCGACTCCCGTCGCCCCGGCTCGCCGATATCGGCACCGGGAGCGGCTGCCTGGCGATCAGCCTGCTTCACGAGATCGCAAACGCATACGTCACCGCAACCGACGTGTCGCACGCCGCTCTCGCCGTCGCGCGCGACAACGCGCGCCGGCACGGCGTCGCTCAGCGAGTGACCTACGTCGAGACGTCATTTCTCGAAGGGATCGACGGGCCGTTCGATCTGATTGCGGCCAATCCGCCGTACGTCAAAGAAGGGGACAAACCCGCGTTGGCGCGTGATGTACGCCACGAACCTGACGTCGCGCTGTTTGGCGGCGCAACCGGCTTGAACGGCGTCGAGGCAGTGCTCGACGCAGCGGTGCGCACGCTGGCCAGTGGCGGCTGGCTGGTCATGGAGTTTGGGTTCGGTCAGGAAGACGATGTCAGGGGGCTTGTCGGAGCGCGGCCCTCGCTGCGCATCGATCGCATTCGCGCCGACCTGCAGGGAATCCCTCGCACGGCTGTCATCCAGAAACAATTGGGCGTTGGGTCCGTGGGAATTGGGAATTGACGTGACGCGGCTATGAACGACTGTCTCTTCTGCAAGATCATCGCTGGACAAATCCCCGGACGATTCGTCTACGAGGATCACGAACTGGTGGCCATTCGGGATATCAATCCCCAGGCGCCGCTCCATGCGTTGATCATTCCGCGCCGACACATCGCCACGCTCAACGATCTCGGTCCGCACGACGATGCCCTGGTCGGGTCGATGCAACGAGCCGCAGCCGCCATCGCCAAGGAACATGGGTATTCGGAACAGGGCTACCGGACCGTGTTCAACACCAACCGGGACGCTGGTCAGACGGTCCTCCACATTCATCTCCATCTGCTCGCCGGGCGCGCGCTCACCTGGCCACCAGGGTAGTCCGACCGCACTTTCGACTCTCGGCGGTCCTGCGGTTATGATCGCGAGGCTCACCTCTCCGCGTGAGGTGACCGCACGCGAAAGGAGCGGCAGCCATGGGTCTTTTGGACGGCATCCTCAGCAACGTCGCAGGGTCTGTTCTCAGTGGCGGTCAGTCGCAGCAGGGAGCGAATCCGCTGGACGCATTGGTCAACAGCCTCGGCGGAGGCACGCAAACGGGTGGGGCGAATCTGCTCGGCGCCGTGATGTCGATGGTCCAGCAGAATGGAGGCCTGCCTGGCGTCATCAACATGCTTCAAAACAGCGGGCTGGGACAGCAGGCTGACTCCTGGGTGGGCACGGGCGCGAATCAGAGCGTCTCCCCGGACCAGTTACAGCAGGCGTTTGGCGCGTCTGGTCTCGGCAACCTCGCGGCGCAGCTTGGGACTTCGCAGGGACAGGCTGGATCGCTGCTCGCGCAGGTCCTCCCGGAGCTCATGAACCAGCTCACGCCCAACGGCCAGGTTCCCGACAACCACAACGATCTGATCTCTCAGGGACTGGCACTACTGCAACGATGACAGCGTCGGGTGCGGCCGCCAGTGCCGCACCTCCTTTTGCCAATGGCCATCACCCTCAATCCAGAAACCAAGAAGCAGCTTCTGGCTTCCATCAAGCGCTACTTTGTCGAGCATCTCGACGAGGAGATCGGCGATCTCAAAGCGGGCCTGCTTCTCGACTACTGCCTGCGGGAGATCGGGCCAGTCGTCTACAACAAGGCCATCGCCGACGCACAGACGTACTTTCAGGAACGCGCGGTCGATCTCGAGGGCGTGTGCTACGAGAAGGAGTTCACCTTCTGGGCCCCGAAGCCCGGCGGGCGTTCGCAGCGCTGATCGCCGCGCAGGCTGCGCACTCGTGCGAAGAGTACGTCTGGCGGCTATACGAGTCATTTCCGCCAGCGCGCTTCGTCAGCAGCCTGGTCTCGACTGATCTCCAACGCGGATTCCTGATTGCAAACCTGTTCGTCGTCGGCTTTGGCGTCTGGTGTGTCCTCGGTCCAGTCAGACATAACTGGCCGGCGGCGCGTCCACTGGCCTTGGTTTGGGTCGTCGTGGAGTTGATCAACGGAATCGGCCACCCATCATGGTCGATCATGCAGGGTGGATACACACCAGGCGTCGCAACGGCTCCGCTGCTGTTCGTCCTCGCGGTGATCCTCACCAGGCGCGTCTACGCCAGCCAGCCGGACGCGGAGCCTCGCTAGTTAATCAACGCGGGGAGCTCGCTCATCGACCTGATCACCGGGACATCCGCGATCGGGGCGGGATCGTCCGACCGGTGCACCAGCACGCCGCGCATGCCGACGCGTCGCGCTCCATCGATGTCGTGCGCGAGGCTGTCACCAACCATGAGCGAGTCGCGCGCCTCGACTCCGGCAAGTGTCAACGCCGCCTCGAAGATGCTCGGATGAGGCTTCATGTAGCCGTGCTCCGAGGAGGAGACGGCGGCCGTGATGAGACCCTGGAGTTGAAAGTGTTCCTGAAATGAGGCAAGGCAGCGGTGCGAGTTGGAGATCAACCCGATCTTCAGCCCTCGTGCCGCGAGTTGCTGGAGCACTGGTGCTACGTCGTCATAGAGAAAAAAGTGCTGACACGCGGCCCATTCGTTGTAGATCTCGGTCGCGCACTCGTCGAGTCGTGGCCCGGTGCCGCCCATCTCCTCGATGATTCGTCGTGTGTAGCAGACGAAGATGTCGGCGTCGTAGGCGTGATCCTGCGCGGCGTCGAGGATCGATGACGCGACGCGGACCGCGTGCGAAAACCGCGAGGGATCGACCGTGATTCCGTAGCGCTCACAGAAGATCGCGTATCCCTCGCCCTGAAAGGTCGGGCCCGGGTAGATCAGCGTGAAGTCGACGTCAAAGAAGACCGCGGAAACCGGACGCCGGCTCACGTAAGAGTTCCTTCAAAGGGTCCGGCGACGACAACGGTGGCGCGATCCGGGTCGATGGCTCGGCGTGCGACTTCGTGCACCTGCTCCTGCGTCACGGATCGAAGAAGGTCCGGCATGCGAACGTCGTAGTCGAGACCAAGCCCGAACAATTCGACTGTCTGCAGATACGTGGCGATACCCATATTGGTTTCGAGTGTGCGTGGCACCGATCCGATTAGATACTGCTTTGACTCGATCAGCTCCTGTTCGGTCGGACCGGACTCGACCAGCTTCCGCAGCTCCGTGTCGATCGAACCGACGGCTTTGACCACATTCGCAGGACTCACACCGGCCCGAATGACAAGAGGCCCTGGCATGAGATTCGCCTCGAGCGAGCTGAACACGTAGTACGCCATGCCCTGCTGCTCGCGGATGCTATCGCCGAGCCGGCCACCGAGCGAGTATTGGCCGAGGATGTTGTTCATCAACCAATACGCGTGATAGGACGCATCCTGACGCGCGATGGTTGCGAACCCGTAGGCGATATCGGTCTGCGATTTGTTCATCATCGGGACGACGAAGGCCTGACGACCTGACTGATGTGGCAGTGGCGCGTCAGTGACCTCGGCGGAAGTCCCACCGTGCCAGCCGTCAAAGACTGATCGCGCTGCACCGATCGCGCGAGCGGGCTCGATATCGCCGACGACCGCCAATGACAACCCCGTCGGCGCGCAGTGCACGCCATGAAACTGCTGAAGCATCTGTCGGTCGACTCGCTCGACGCTTTCGATCGTGCCACGCAGCCGACGGCCGTACGGATGGGCCGTCCCGTATAGCATCGACATCAACGTCTCGATGGCCACGGCCCCTGGGTTGTCCTCGTCCTGCCGGATCAGCGTGATGATTTCGCCACGGCGCCGATCGACTTCGACGGCAGGAAACGCCGGCCGCATCACGATCTCAGCGACAAGCCGCAAGACATCATCGATGTCTTCAACCAGGCACGTGCAGGCCAGAGACAGCAGGTGACGATTCACCGATGCGGAGAGGGTGACACCCCGGTTGTCCAGTTGCTCGGCGAGTTCGTCCGCCGAATGTCGATCCGTGCCGCGGTCGATCGTGCGGGAAACGAAGTGTGCGAGACCTGGCAGCTCCGGCGTGTCATGCACGGATCCGGCACGGACATTGGCAACCAGGGTTACGGCAGGCGTCGTCGATGTTCGCTTGGCGATGACTGTGCCGCCATTGGTGAGGACCTCACGCGTCGGCGCCAGTCCGGACATTTATCGAATCGGATCGAATCGGCCGACCGTGCGGCTCGTCGGCTTGAGACGGTCGGCGGCCACCCTCCCGACCTCCTCGACAGTCACGGCCTCAATGTGTTGGGAAAGCGTCGGATACATCTGCCAGGACGCGATTGTTTCGAAGAAACCCAGTTGATGTGCGATGTTCGTGATGCTGTCGTTCTCGAAGACCAGGCGCGCGCGCAGCTGGTTCTTGGCCTTGCGAAGCTCCTGCGCCGTGATGCCGTTCAGGCGGACGCGTTCGAGTTCTGTGATGACCGCCGTCTCGACACGATCGAGTGACACGCCGTCTGTTGCGGTGACAGAGATGGTGTAGAGAAACGGCTCCTGTGTCGGTAGCAGCGCACCGCTGATGGCCGAGGCCAGTCCACTGTTCACGAGCGCGTGGTAGAGACGAGCGCTCCGTTGTGGTGGAGCCGTTCGAAAGCTCGCCCATAGATTGACACCCTTTGCACCGCTCAACACGGCATCCAGCACGAGCAACGGCAGAAAGTCGCGATGTTTCACATCGGGGGCGTGATACGCCACCTTGAGATACGCAGTGGTGCCCTCTTTGGAGATCGTCACGCGACGTTCGCCGAGCTGCTCGGGCTCGACGGTCGACGCGCGCCGAGCCGTCACGCTCGACTCGAGCTTGCCGAAGTGCTTCACGACGTCGCGCATCGCGTCCGCACCATCGACGTCGCCCACGATTACGAGGGTGGCATTGTTCGGTGCGTAGAACCGACGGTAATGACCATAAAGATCATCACGCGTCATCGTCTGCAGATCCGAAAGCCAGCCGATCGTGGGATGTCGATAGCTGTGCGCGCGAAAGGCTGTGGCCGTCAGCTCCTGATCGAGCAGTTGCTCGGGATCGTTCTCGCCGCCCTGGAGCTCGGAGATGATGACGGTGCGCTCGGACTCG
>Ga0209382_10011165_pt1 | contig 11163 bp, 12 predicted proteins | sample SoiMetdeltSBSDD5_FD_187599 | JGI IMG/M metagenome (GOLD analysis project Ga0209382, IMG submission 187599) | Bulk soil microbial communities from a Populus tree surrounding site in Tennessee, USA - Soil MetaG P. deltoides SBSDD5 (SPAdes) (version 2) | ecosystem: Environmental > Terrestrial >...
GGGCAAGCGGGTGAGCAGCACGCTGACCTGGGAACGGGAGCGCTGAGCGAGGCGGCGGGGCCGCCCCGGCCGGCGAAACGCCGGCTTCCCTGGCGCGTGGGCCCGGCTCCTCCTCCATAGGCGCGACCAGCACCGCAGCCGGCAGCGTGGTTGCGCCCTCCCCGCTTTCGCCTTTGATTTACGCTTTGCCAGCCGGAGGCCGTTTGTGATACCCGGTCGCGGCGTTCCCCGGTAGCTCAGTGGTAGAGCAACCGGCTGTTAACCGGTTGGTCGCTGGTTCGAATCCGGCCCGGGGAGCCAAATAAATCAAACTCTTAGCAGGGGCCAGTACGGCCCATAATCATGCCGGGGTACGGCCGGGGTACGAAAAGGGCGAACCATGCCAGTCGAGCCACCAACGAAAGTGCCTATACCGTGCAACCGCTGCCACGGCACCGGGATAAATACCGGAATCGAGTGCAGCGAGTGCGGGGGCAAGGGGTATCGCGTGGTGATCGGCGGCCAGATGGCAGCACGGACGAAACCACTCGAGAGGGGCCGCCCCAAGCGGTGGCGAGAGAAGCCAGTTAACCGCAGATAGGTCGCACTGGATTTGGCAGCGGCGCTCGCGCGCACCGGTGCTTGCCGTGCGCCGGCGGCGGGGCGTATACGGGGCGACGTCGCCGCAGTCGGGGATCCGACATGCCCGCCGATCCGCTCAGTTGCAAACAGGCCGAGATGTTGTCCGAACGCGCCGACCGGCTCGTCGCGGAAGAGCTGCTCACGGCCGAAAATGAGAGGTTGCGCCGCGAGGTCGCCACGCTCCGGAGCGCGCTGCGTGCGGTCGGCAGGGTCGCGCTGCCCTACGCCACCGACAACGGACCGCCGCGGCGGCGCTAGACCGCACCGCCCGCTTATTCATCCATCTGTACGCTGCCCGACGGATTCGTTTTAAGCTTGTGAGCCGAGCGACGGGGGGCGGACTTGAGCCCAGAGCAGGCTTGGGATCTCATAGGGTTCATCGCGGGCGGCGCGATCGCTTTCGTGCTCGTGGTCGTCTTCGCGGTCCCGATCGCTAACGTAATCCGCGACAAGCTCTACAAACGGCGGATGCGGCGGCACTTCGACGACACGCGCGGTCGGCGGGGCTAGGTCGACGGAAATCTCCACCGGTACAAACTGTCCTTCGACACCGCGCCCGATCGCGCGTACTTGGTAAGCCGCGACCCGCCCGCTTCGAACACCGGACGGGCCGCGACTTGTCACAACGGCACGCTACATAGTCCTGGCGCTTGGCAAACGTTCGTCCACGCCGAAAATGCGCTCGCTCTGCAACGCCGCTTGCGCCCATATGCACGCAAGCTCGGTCAACGTCCGTTTCTCTTCTTCGGTTGTGGACTCGCTGACCCAACGTAGGGCCTCTTCGGCATATTGCCGGAACTGACAAGCCTCAGACATCGACACCCTCCCGCTATCAGGACGGCTTTATGTCGCCAACGTTCGTAGCTGGGGATGCCTGCACCCATTCACGGGGGCAGTCTGTCCAAAATTGAACACTCTCCAAAACCGTCCACACCGTCCACAGCCGGGAACAAGGGCAGGGATAATCAGACTGACCCACTACGCGGCGGTGTGGACTTACCGGGCCGCTCGGCGCAGCATAGTGCCCCGACTGTCGAGCCGCACAACGGCGCCCGGGCTTGAAGCGTCTGCGCGATGTGGTCGAGCACATCTAGCCCGGCGGTGCGCTACGAGCGTCAACGCAAGCCGCCCGTATCTTATTCGGAATGGGACCGTGCTTTTGGGTGTCCCAAATCGGCCGCAGCGCCTCGGGATTGGCGCCAATCAAATTCCATTCTTTGGCCTTCTCGTTGCAGGCATAGAAAGAGGGCTGCGGCTCGCGCTCCATCTTAAGGGGGCGGTCGTCGAGCCAATAGGTGATAACTAGGACAAATTCTATTTTAGCCTCCTACCCGCCGCGCGCATCCGCTAAAGCTCTTTGATCGAGCATCGGGCCGAACCGGCGCTCAAATTCCTCAACGGCTTCGCTCATATAGCCCAACCGCACATAACCGAGTAGCTGATGATAGAGCTTTATGCCGTCTTCACCTTCGGCAAATCGCTCACGACAGTTTCTCTCCACAACGTCGAAGGCGATGCCGCGGCGCAATGGGTCAGCCATGGCCTCAATAAAGAGTGCGCGATTGACCTGAGCTTGCGCCAAGTCTCGCAGCGCGGACTGTCGCAGATTGGGGGGTGCCATCGGCCCGGGGTCGAGCCACGCATACTCGTCTTGCGGGGGTCGTGGTGGTGGCGGGTCGTCGGCCATTTTGCCTCACCTTCATTTGGCGGGCCTGGAGCTTTAAGATTAGCATGAGTTGCCCCGCTGGATCAGGATCGTCTGCTTAGGATTTGCCTAATCTGTTCGAGTTCCCATACCGCCGCAAAGACGCCGATGCCAATAAGAGCCAAGAGTAGTTTCATCAAGAGTAGCATGTCCATGATGTGACCCTCCCTTTAAGCGCGCCCCGACAATAGGACAGGTCCAAGGAGCAAAAAACAGAAGGCCCGCGCGTGGGCGGGGCTTTGTCCACTGCTACGGGGACGGGGGGCACCCTACGGCCTTCCCTAGCGCCTCGCAGCGGGAATCGGCCTAACATCGTCTGATGGCTCGCGCCTAACGATCGCACCGAAGCCCTCGACCATCTGCCCGCGTTGCTGCTCGCCAGACCGCGCGGCATCGCCACCGCGTTGGGCTCGGGTGAGCCGCCGATCACAGTGAACTTTTTCGCCATGAAAAATCTCCCTCTAATGTTTTACGCCATTTCAGCAACGCAAAGGCACGGCGCGGTCTATCCCAGCAAATCGTTTCAAACTTTTCGCCTCCCCCCTGGGTAGGTTGGCGGGGTGTTGACATCTGCTGCCGCTGTTCTTAACAGCGTCGCGCCGATCAGGGACACTCGCCATCGTGGCCACAGTCGTCCTCCTTCGTGGTGCGCGGTGCCGCCGCGCGCGGTCAGCCTTTGCGATGCCCATTGAGCGCGCATTGGCCGCGGACGTTGTCGAGCACAGCCTCGGTGAGGCGGCCGTTACGCTCGCACGCTGTGAGGTGGTGCCGCTCGTCGTCGGTGATTTCCATGAGCATCTCCCATCCCGCAGCGATGTCACCTTTCCCCAAACGTTCAGCGATCTTGTTCTGAACCACGTTGGCAGGCTCGTACTTCTTGTCGGTTGTCCGCTTCACTTGCTTCGCTTGCTTACCTTCGTTCTTCGCTCCATTTCGATTTTCGATTTTTTCCTTAAGGTTCAGATGAAGGTTCTCTTTAAGGTTAGTGCCGCACGGTGCGGCCCGGTGAGAGGCTGTTTTGCGGCTCGGTGAGGCCGCATGGTGCGGCTCGGTCGCGGGGCCTGACCGGGCCGCACGGTGCGGCTCGGTGAGCATGTTGAGTCGGTATGCAAGTGCGGGCCATCGGCCGCTTGTGCGGGGCCTGCTCTCGATCCAAATCAGGCCATCGTCTGCAAGCCGCTTGAGGTTTCTTTGGATTGTGTCGAGCGACAGTTCGGTGGCGTCCCGCAGTGTCCTTTGGCTTGGCCAGCAATAGCCGCCATCGTCGGCGTAGTTCGCCAGCATCAGCAGCAGCAGCTTACGCGCGGGCCAGCCGGTCTTTTGTTTCACTGCCCATGCGATTGCCTTCCAGCTCATCCGCCGGGCTCCGAGATGCGGTCGAGCGCGGCGCCGAGTGGCGTGCTCGGGCGGCCGTGCGAATCGCGCAGCAGCGCGCCCCTGATGGTTTCGATCGGCACGTTGTGCTGCAGCGCCAGCGAGCAAACGATTGCGCTGTCGCGAGCATTGGCGTCGGACGCGCTGTTGCTCTTGTGATTGTTCAAGAAAACTTCGCCAATTCGACCATCAGCGAACCGCGAGAAAGTGCAGGTGTAGCGCAGGCCGGCGACCTCGAGGTCGAAGCTAGTCGACACGCGGCGGTTCGGCAGGCGCTCGCGTGTCATCTTGCGAGCTCCGCGAATGTCTCGATCGTCATCACGACCAGCGGGCGCGAGCGGTCGTCACGGACTATGACCGCGAAGTTGCCGCCGAGCATGGCGTCGATGGTGGCGAAGGCTCGCGCCCGGCGCTTGGCCTCGATCCGGCGATCAATGCCGCGGACCGGACAGGAAACATCGTGATCGAATCGGCTGGTTTTGACGCTGCCGGACAGTGGGACGCGCTCAGCGGCCAAGCCGAGGGCCTGCAAGAGTTGCACGACCTCGCGCTCGAATTGTGAGCCCTTCCGCTTCGGAGCCCGACCACCCCTCGGCTTGTCGGGTGCGACCGCGAACGGCGGATCCGATACGTCCGTTGGGAAGTCATCCGCAGTCATCGGCGCACCCGCTGGGCCAATGCGATGAAGGCGGCGCCCTTGGCCTGCAGCATCTCGCCGAAGCGACCTGGGTCTTTCACCCGGCCTTTCTCCGCCATACGCAGCAGCGCATTGATCTGCTCGATTATTCCGTCGGCGTAGACGTCAAGGACGGGCGGCCGACTTTTCTCACCAAATCGGCGTATGCACGCGTCTCGAAGGTGATCAGTTGTAACTGCGGGTTCGGTAGAAGCCGCTTCCTGTAGTTGGGCGACAAGATCATCGGCGATTTCACTAGGCGTTGCTGAAGGGGATGGCGGTGGCAGCGCCGGTATGGCGCGGATCGCGTCTTCGCCGAACAACACCTCGCCATCAACCGTGACACACAGTTGCGCCGGCCCGACGACCCTGGCCTCTCTCTCCCTGGCATCAGCAAGCCGTTTTTCCCGACTACGAATGGCCGACAGCGCTTCCCGCAACGGCAAATCCGCAACGGCGTTGCGGTTTTCGACCGGTACCCGCTCCCGGAATTCGGGATCGGTCCGGTATTTCTCCCGCCAGTGTTCATTGATTTCATCCTTGTTGGCGTTGCGGTAGCGGCGACTGCCGGCAGCCGCTCGCGCTCGATCGTCCGGGGTCTTCGGCCTTTTTCCTTGCTCGAAATCGCTGGGCGGGGAAACCATCGCTGTTTCCCTCCGCCAGTCCCTTGGGTGAAGATCGTCGAGCGAATGGCCGAGCGACCGCCGGCAACGTCGCCGCCGGCCGTGGGCGACACCTCGAGGGGGCCCGAGCGGGTGCGCACCGATCAGCTTTCGAGGTCGCCTGGTCCAGGGACCGGTCGCGCCTCGAGATGACGGTCAACGACGTTGTCAGAGCTGGGAAAGCGGGAATCCGCGAGCGAGCAAGGGCCCGCCGCAATCAAAAGCCCGCGCGGCGAGGCCGGCGGGCGCAATATCGCTCATCCCATTTCGCCATATTACATGTTCGATGTACCGATGTCAAGCATTAAATTCCTAAGACGGCCGGACGGTTAGCTTGTAGGCCCATCCGTCCTTGCGGGGCGCTCGGGCTCCGGAATGGACACGCGAACCGGCCGATTTTGAAAACGTCGCGGAAAATTTTCCGCAACGCAGCGGACGGAACCCGGTTCGGTCAAGCTGGTTAATTCTTCGGCGTAAAGCCGCAATGCCAGCGAGAGCTGCGCTGGCGAAGGTCGTGGAGGACATCATGATTGTATACAGGACTCTGGCCGCGGCGCTGGTTGCCGGGAGCGTCTCAGCGCTTGCCGGCTCGGCTCATGCGGTACCCCTAAGCGCCTCGCTATCATTGCGGGACGCGTCCACCTCGGAGGTGCAACCCGTCCAGTGGCGGCGGGGCTGGGGCTGGGGCGGCGTTGGCTTTGGGCTTGCCGCCGGCGCGATCGTCGGAGCCGCGCTCGCCGCGCCGTACTACAGGTACGGCTACGGCGGCTACGGCTACGGCTACCCCGCCTACTCTTACGGCGGCTACTACGGCGGCTACGGCTATCCCTCCTACCGCTATGCCTACTCTCCCTACTACAGCTATGCCTACGCGCCGGCTTACTACAGCTACGGCTACTCATACCCCTCCTACGCGTATTCGTACCCCCGAGTCCGGTATCGGGCGGCCATCTATCGGGATTGGCGCCGCTGGTAACGGCAACCTGTACTGACACCGGACCATGATTCACCTCCATGGTCCGGTCAGGCCCCCCGCCCGGAGCACAACGCCGGGCGAGGGCCGTCGTCGCCTGCGGAATAATCCCACGATCATGGCCGGGCACCGCGGGGTATCGGCCGGCATGACGGGGTCTCGTCCTCGGTCAGCCCATCCGACGGGCTCGTCCGCCCTCGCGTCCGACATCAAGCCCGCCGATGCGAGGGAGGCTCACAAGCCGACCGCGTAGGACGGCCGGCGCGGGTCGGCGCCGCCCTTGAGCACGCCACTTTCCTGATCGGCCACGATGGTGCAGACGGCGCCGGCGAGCCAGGTCCAGTCGGGCCACCATTCGACCTTGTGGCCGAGGCGGCCGAGCGCCGCTCCGGTCGCGCGCTCGATGCGGCCCTCCAGGTTGAGCAGCCCCGGATGATAGGCGTGCGGCTCGAACGACGAGGGGTAGCTGTAGGAGGCGACGCGCGGCGCCTCGACCGCCTCCTGCACCTCCATGCCGAACAGCTGGATGTTGAGGAAGACCTGCAGCATCGCCTGGGTCTGCACGTCGCCGCCGGGCGTGCCGAACGGCATCTTCATGCGGCCGGGCTCGATCGCGATCGCCGGGCTCGGCGTGAGCCGCGGCCGCTTGCCGGGCGCGACGCCGGAGGGATGATCGGGGTCGCCCCAGTTCTGGCTGCCGCGCGGCGACGGGATGATGCCGAGCCCCGGCACCACCGGCGCGTTGAAGGAGCCGTCGCTCGGGGTCGCCGAGAACACGTTGCCGTGGCGGTCGATGGCGCAGACGTAGGAGGTGTCGAGCTCGGGCGCGAGCCAGGCCCGCTCCGGCGCAAGCGCCGCGCCAGCGCGTGTTGTGCGCTCGGCCGTGCCCTTGCGCGGGTCGCCGGCCGGCGGCATCTCGGGCCAGGCCCGATCCGGGCGGATCATCTCCCGCCGTTGCCGCGCATAGTCGCGCGACAGCAGCGCTTCGATCGGCACGTCGACGAGGCGCGGATCGCCGAAATAGGCCTCGCGGTCGGCGAAGGCGAGCTTCACCGCCTCGGTGATGCGGTGCAGGTAGCCGGTGGAGTTGTGGCCGAGCTTGCGCAGCTCGGCCGCGTCCAGGAGGTTGAGCGCCTGCAGCAGCGACGGCCCCTGGCACCAGGGGCCGCAGGCGAACAGCCGGATGTCGCCGAACGAAGCCTCGACCGGCGCCTCGACGCCGGAGCGATAGCTCGCAAGATCGTCGGCCGAGATGAAGCCGCCGTTCTCCTTCTGGAACCTGACGATGGCGGCGGCGATATCGCCGCGATAGAAGGCGTCGCGCGCGGCCGCGAGGCCGGCCTCGCGCCCGCGCGGCCGCGCTGCAGTCTCCTGGTCCACCATGTATTGGATGGTGGCGGCGAGATCCTTCTGCACGAAGACCTCGCCCGGCCGCGGCGGACGATCCTGCGGCAGATAGATCGCCACGTTCGACGGAAACGCCCGATACTCGGCCTCGTGCGCGGTGATGATCTCCGACATCAGCGGATAGACCGGAAAGCCGTCGCGAGCGAACTCGATCGCCGAGCGCGCCACCTCGCCGAAGCTCATGGTGCCAAAACGCTCGAGCGCGGTGATCCAGGCGTCGGGCGCCGCCGGCACCACGGTGCGCAACACGCCTTGCGGAATCCTGCCGGCATGGCGCTGCTTGAAGAAGTCGCGCGCGATCGCCTTCGGCCAGGGGCCGAGACCGGGAATGGTGACGACGCGATCGGCCTCGGCCGAATAGATGATGATCGGCGCCACGCCCGCGAAGTTCACGTATTCGGGCTGCACCACGCCGAGCGCGATGCCGCCGGCGACGCCGGCGTCGATCGCATTGCCGCCCGCCTCCAGGATGCGAAAGCCGGCCTCGGCCGCGAGGTACTGGCAGGCGGCCACCATGTGGCGCGTCCCCATGATGGTCGGGCGATGGGCCTGCATGTGTCCTCCGTTGGGCGAAGCGCGCAGCCGGTGTGGAAGGGAGCGTTGCGCGAGACTCTGCCCCAGAATTTCCGTCGTTGGCAATCGCCGATGCGCCGGACGGAAGCCGCGCCGGGTTGCCGTCGCCCTTGGTTGCCACGGCGCCGACGGCTGCTAGTCTCGCTCGGCGCGGAGCCCGACAGGCAAGCGGCAGAGCCATGAAGGAGCGAGAGCCATGACAACGCCCAGCCGACGTCGCGTGCTCGCCGGCGTAGCCGGTCTCGCCGCCGCCGCGTCGCTGCGCAGCGCCAGCGCGGCGCCCTACCCCGAGCGTACGATCACGCTCATCGTGCCGTTCGCGCCGGGCGGATCGACCGACATCCTGGCGCGCATCGTGTCCGACCATCTGCAGCGATCGCTGCGGCAACCGGTCATCGTCGAGAACCGGACCGGCGCGTCGGGCAACATCGGCACCGCCGCGGTCGCCCGGTCGGCACCCGACGGCTACACGTTCCTGTTCAATACGATGAGCGTGCACACGATGAATCACGCGCTGTTCGCCGCCATGCCGTTCGACGGCGTCGGCGATTTCTCCCCGATCACGCTGCTGGCGTACGTGACCAACACCCTGGTGGTGCACCCCTCGGTGCCGGCGGCCAGCGTCCGGGAATTGATCGACTACGCCAAAGCCAATCCCGGCAAGCTCGCCTATGCCTCGGCGGGGGCCGGCTCGACCAATCATCTGTGCGGCGCGCTGTTCGAGAAGATGGCGCAGGTCTCGATGGTGCACGTGCCCTACCGCGGCGGGGCGCCGGCGGTCGCCGACACCGTCGCCGGCCAGACGCAGGTCTTTTTCACCGCCGGTACGCAGAGCCTCGAGCACGTGAAGGCCGGCAAGCTGCGGCTCTTGGCCGTGACCGAAGGCAAGCGGTCATCCCTACTCGCGGACGTCCCGACCGTGGCGGAGACGCTTCCCGGCTTTGAGATGGCGGTCTGGTACGCCGCCTACGGTCCCGCCGGGATGCCCAAGGAGATCGTCGCGCGGCTCAACGCCGAGATCGGCCGGATCCTGTCCTTGCCGGAGGTAAAGAAGCGGATGGCGGACATCGCGGTCGAGACCGCGCAACCGAGCCCCGAAGAGCTCGCGAGCTTGACCCGTGCCGATGCGGACAAATGGGGCAGGATCATCAAGCAGCTCGGCATCACCCCACAATAACCGGGACGCCGTAAGGGCTCAGCTCATCATCCCGGCGAGCTGCGGCCGAGCCCAGCGATCCAGCGCACCAGCACGTAGAACACCGGGGTGAACAACAGCCCGAACAGCGTCACTCCCAGCATGCCGAAGAAAACCGCGGTGCCGAGCGCCTGGCGCATCTCTGCGCCGGCGCCGGTCGCGATGGCGAGCGGCACCACGCCCAGAATGAAGGCGAACGAGGTCATCAGGATCGGGCGCAGCCGCGTGCGCGCGGCCTCCACGGCGGCGTCCCAGCGGTCGGCGCCCTGCTCCTCGCCTTGTCTCGCGAACTCGACGATCAGGATCGCGTTCTTTGCGGCGAGCCCGATCAGCACCACGAAGCCGATCTGGGTCAGGATGTTGTTGTCCATGCCGCGCAGCAGCACGCCGCTGATCGCGGCCAAGAGGCACATCGGCACGATGAGGATGACGGCGAGCGGCAGCAGCACGCTCTCGTACTGCGCCGCCAGCAGCAGGAACACGAACACCACGGCGAGGGTGAAGGCGATCGCGGCGGTGTTGCCGGCACCCTTCTCCTGCAGCGCGATCTCGGTCCATTCGAAGCCGAACCCGGACGGCAGGTTGGCGGCGGCGATCTTCTCCATCGCGTCGATGGCCTGGCCGGTGGAGAAGCCCGGCAAGGTCGCGCCCTGCACCTCGGCGGCCGGGAACAGGTTGTAGCGCGGCACGCGGTAGGGGCCGGTGATCTCCCGGAACGTCGCCACGGCGCCGAGCGGGACCATCTCCGCCGAGACCGAGCGGGTGCGCAGGTTTTCCACGTCGCGGACCGAGAGCCGGAACGGGTTGTCGGCCTGCGCGGTGACCCGGAACGTCCGCCCCAGGATGTTGAAGTCGTTGACGAAGGTCGAGCCCATATAGGTCGACAGCGTGTCGAAGAACCGCGTGATCGGCACGCCCAGCATCTCGGCCTTGGTGCGATCGATGTCGGCGTAGACCCGCGGCGTGACGGTGTTGAACAGCGTGAAGACCTGAACGAGGCCGGGCGTCTGGTTGGCGGGCCCGACGATGGATCCGACCGCCTGCTCGAGCGCGCGCGGGCCGCGGCCGGCGCGGTCCTGGACGTACAGCTTGAAACCGCCGCCGGTGCCGATGCCCGGGACCGAGGGCGGCGGCAGCACCAGCACCTGGGCCTCGCGCAGCGCCTGCATCTGGCCGCGCAGATCGTTCAGGATGCTCGCGGTCACCAGTCCGGCCTGCACCCGCTCCTTGAACGGCTTGAGGGTGACGAAAATGACCCCGTAGTTGGGGGCGTTGGTGAAGGTCGCCCCGTCGAAGCCCGCGAACGTCACCGCGTGGGCCACGCCGGGCCGCGAGAGCAGCATCTCCGACGCCCGGCGCACGACGCGGTCGGTACGCTCGAGGCTCGCGCCCGGCGGTAACGAGATCGCGGTGATGAAGTAGCCGCGATCGAGCGGCGGGATGAAGCCTGACGGCGTGCGGGCGAACTGGAAATAGGTCAGGCCGATGAGCCCGCCATAGATCACCAGCATGACCGCCGATATGCGCAGGACCCGCCGGGTCAGCCCGGCATAGCCCTCCGATATCCTGGCGAAAGCCCGGTTGAAGCCCGCGAAGAAGCGGTCGAACGGCAGGCTCAGCGTCCGCCGCCAGCCGGACCGCTGGTCGTGGCCGTGCGGCCGCAGCAGCAGCGCGGCGAGCGCGGGCGACAACGTGAGCGACACCATCGCGGAGATGATCGTCGAGGCCGCGATGGTGATGGCGAATTGCCGGTAGAACTCGCCCGAAATGCCGGTGATGAAGGCGGTCGGAATGAACACCGCGCACAGCACCAGCGCAATCGCGACCAGCGCGCCGCCGACCTCGTCCATGGTCTTGTCGGCGGCGTTGCGCGGGCTCATGCCTTCGCGCAGATAGCGCTCGACGTTCTCCACCACCACGATGGCGTCGTCGACCACGATGCCGATGGCGAGAACCAGCCCGAACAGCGTGAGGTTG
>Ga0209382_10011166_pt1 | contig 11163 bp, 16 predicted proteins | sample SoiMetdeltSBSDD5_FD_187599 | JGI IMG/M metagenome (GOLD analysis project Ga0209382, IMG submission 187599) | Bulk soil microbial communities from a Populus tree surrounding site in Tennessee, USA - Soil MetaG P. deltoides SBSDD5 (SPAdes) (version 2) | ecosystem: Environmental > Terrestrial >...
ATCATCATTCTTTATAACAGCGCCCTGGGGTGTAATTGGAAAAACTTCAATGACAGCTTTACTATCATTAATTTGTTGGATTTGTGCGAAAAATTTTTCCGTAACTTTATTCCCTTTTTTAATATCTAGGGTATTTTCTGTAGGAAAAGTACTATTAGTAGTTTCGTTTAAATCTTGTACCGCAGAGGAATTCGATAGGCTATTGACATTAATGGGTTCACCATGCGCATTCGAAAAGAGAATTATCACATTCAAGAAAGTGACGAATAATAACATAACACAGAAAAAGATATTTTTATACGAATCTATTTTGACTAATTTCATATTATAAATTATTAGAAATCATTTTATTTTTTAACCGAATGATTAAATTAATAATAAAATTATTGGTAAACAATGTATGAGACGAAATATTGTTGCTATTATTATTACTTTTAGTTTATTTAGATTTTATCTGTTGATTAAAATTTCGTTAAATTCAAGCTATTATGAGATTAAAAGATTTATTTTTATTATAAATAGTAAATTTATTATTAATGCGAATATTTATTAAAGAAGGTCTTTTGCAAATTTATAATGAAGTCGCTCACTATAGGCATTATTTCTTATAATGAAGAAAAAAATATTACTAATTTATTAAATTCTATTAAATCCCAATATTTAGGCAAATTTTCGCTAAAAGAAATTATTATATCCGATGATTCGGATGATGATACACCACTTTTAATTAACAAATTTATAAAAACAAATTCTCAATTTCATATAAGAGTTTTGCACCATAACGAAAGAAGAGGGGCGTCTGCTGGATGGAATGAAATTTTTCGAGAGGCAACAGGAGATTATCTAGTTCTATATGATGCAGATGTAATATTAGAAAAACAAACAACATATAATCTTGTAAAGGGATTTAGTTCTGAAATAGGACTTTGTGCTGGAAATCCACAACCAATCGAAATTTTTAATATATATGGAAGAGCCACAAAATTTATTTCAACATGGTTGCAAAATGTAAGAAAAGCTGGGTTAACCCAATTCATGGTAATGGGTAGAGGCTTAGCTATTAGACAAGACTTAGCTAAAGTAATAATAATTTCAGAGAGTATAATAGCAATTGATTTTTTTCTTCAGTTGAAGGTATTGGAATTAAATAAAAAGGTTATTTATGTTGATAACTCAAAGATATATTTCAAAACACCAAAAAATTTAAATGATTTTTTGTCTCAAGTTTTGAGAGCAAATTTTGGGCATAAACAATTATCCTACTTTAAAACCAAGAAATTATCTTTTGTTACTAGTCTTAAAATCACCGTTAAATCTTTCTTAAGTGATCCGTATGGTGGGATTGCCACATTATATTGTTATTTTTTTATCCCTTACTATAAATTAAATTATAAACATAATATGTTATCGAAATGGGAAATTGCCCAAAGTACTAAAGGTTAAAATAGATTAAGCGGTTTGTTTATATTAAAACAGAAATAATATATATCAATATTCTTTTTCTTTTCATTATTATGAGTAAACCAATGGATCTTGGCAGTTTAAAAATCGGATCTTATATTATTATCGATAATGAACCTTGTAGAATTGTTTCATATGATCATAGCAAACCAGGAAAACATGGTTCAGCTAAAGCCCGCGTTTCTGCTATAGGAGTTTTTGATGGTTCCAAACATGGTCTTGTTTCGCCCGTTTCAGCCAATGTTGAAGTTCCCCTTATTGATAAAAGAAGCGGGCAGGTTGTTTCAATAACTGGTTCACTTCTCCAAATTATGGACTTAGAAACCTTTGAGGTATTTGAAACCTCAGCAGTGGAGGAAGATATTAGGGACAAAATTGTGCAAGGAAAGGAAATTGAATATTGGAAAGTTCTAGATAGAATAAAAATAGTACGAGTAAAAGGATAGTCAATTGGGTTTAATTCTTGGAAACACATAAAAACCATATTATGGTCTTAATAATTATGGAAGATAAAAGAACAATGCCGGTTTGTTTCAAACCTGAGGAATTAAAATTAATAGAGGATTTTGCAAAAAAATTAGGGATGATCAATTCTAGTCAAGCAATTGAAAAAATAGTATCTGAACTTCGTTAGTTTACATATCCACATATTTTTTTTGAATTTGTATAGGAATCAAATGATGGTCTATATGAATTTATTATAAATTTATATTAAATGTACAATATCTAAGACCATTGAATTTTTTATCGAACCTTTGGAAAAAGTTTGATTGCCCACTTTGTAATAAAAGATTTAGAAAAATAGAAGAATCAATGCAACATGAACAAGTAATACATGGATCTGGCAAATGTTATAAGTGCAACGTCTGTAATCTCAATTTTTTTGGAATGGAACAAATGAGGGCCCATATTAAAAAAAATCATCAATATAACAAAAATAAAAAACCACCATAGACTAACTAAACCTACAAAAAATAAGTAATACATAGACCTAGCTATGTTTCCTGTATGTATAATACATGATCTAATCTGTGAAAGAGAAGAAATATTCTAATTTAATTTTTAATTAGTAAATAGATCTTCTTGAGTTTTTTTATGCGTTGCGCTTTCGAACTGATTGTTCATAATTAATGATAAATAAATATGGACTATTGTATAAATATGACACAGAATTATGTAATAAAATCACATATCATTATATATAATTTCACTTTGACATAACTTTAGTTAATAATATTGTATACTTACCTTGTATGAACAGATTAGATTTATTTGTCAAAGTAAAATCTTTTGAAGTTTCTGGTGATAGGTCCTAGACAATCGATATTGGTTTATACTAATAGATAAAAAATAATAAAAAGCTTCTATTAGTTCTTGTTTTCATATAGACAAAAAATAACTCAATAACAAAAGTAATATATCTTTAGGGATAACAATCAATCTATATGACTAGAACTTGCTCAAAATGCAATACTTCATTCGATGAAAAACTGATTGATGATCCTGGTGCTCAAAAATATTCCTCTTGTCCCTCATGTTGGAATGAATGGACTACTCATGCAATTATGGTTATTAATGAACTTCGTCTAGATATGTCTCTCCCTGAGCATAGAAAGGCTTTAAAAAAGCAAGAGAAAATATTTTTTGGCCTAGAACAGGGTGAACAAATTCAAAAAAATCCTGATAATCCATAATTTATAGCATAGATAGATCTGATCGAGTTATTTCTTAAGTATAAAGTTTAATGTTTCTGCTCTTAAGTCAGAATGTAGTATATTCTTGTTATTGGGTATCGTTAATAACGTTTCCAAAAAACAACACCTTAATTTCTCTTTTTGCTCGTTGTTCATCTTATTAATACAATAGAACAAGACTGGTTCAAGTGGCTTTATCAATTCCTTTCTCTTTAGCAATCCGGTTAAGTACAACCGAATTATTTGGTTTATTTTTGTAGTTTCAAAATATGCTAAAACTTCTAACCATGAAGATATTAAATCCTGATATTTTTGAATATTAATATTTTCCATAGAATCTAAAATTAAATTTATTGTTTCTAATTGAAATTCTGAATCTTTTTTGAAAAAATCAATTAATTTATTTTTGATTATTGGTTTTGTTAGAAAGGATTGTAGATTCCCTAAAATTTCTATAATATCTTCTGTATTCTCGGTACTGATAGACACATAATATCCTTGGTACCAGGATAATATGTAATTTTCTATTTAACAAATTTTCATTTACTGTAAAATAATAAATTAAATATCGATACCTGTACTCAACCATATGCCATGTAATATAGTAGTAGGTGGCTTCTTTGGCGATGAAGGAAAAGGAAAGATAATTGCATATATGGTTAAAAAGGATAATGTTAATTTAGCGGCTCGTGGAGGGGTAGGTCCTAATGCGGGACATACTTTTAATTTAAATGGACAAACCTTCAAAGTTCGTATGCTTCCAAGTGCGGCCTTTAATGTTAACACGAAATTAGCTATAGGTGCAGGGGTTTTGGTGAATCCCAAGATACTATTAAACGAGATTACGTCATTTCAGGCTCAGAAGAGGACCTTTGTAGATCCCCATTGTGGCATAATTAAAGAAGAACATATCCAACAGGATAGCACAGAGAGTTTTTTAAAAGATAAAATAGGTACTACAGGAACGGGAACAGGTCCAGCTAATTCTGATCGAGCATTAAGAAAACTTTCTCTTGCCATGGATTGTTCAGAGATAAAAGATTACTTGAGTGAGGTAAGTTCTATGATTCATTACGAGCTAGATAAAAAAAATAATATTCTGCTTGAAGGAACACAGGGGACTTATCTTTCGCTTTATCACGGGAGCTATCCATACGTAACATCAAAAGACGTAACTGCGTCTTCTATTTGCGCAGACGTAGGGATTGGACCTAAATCTATCGATAATGTCATTATTGTTTTTAAATCTTATATTACAAGGGTAGGAGGTGGTCCATTAGAGAATGAGTTAGGTCGAGAAGAAATGCAAAGGAGAGGATGGCTAGAATATGGAAGCGTAACTGGAAGAGAAAGAAGATCTTCTCCTTTCAATATTGATTTAGCAAAAAGATCAATAAGACTGAATGGTGGAACATCCTTTGCCCTTACAAAATTGGATGTGCTTTACCCTGAATGTGCGGGAGTTAAAGAGTATTCTAAACTCTCTTATCCTGCAAAAAAATTTATAGAAGAAATTGAAGCAGAACTTGGACTTAAAGCAGAATTAATAGGTACAGGAACAGACGTAGATTCAGTAATCGATCAAAGGTGCTAAATTTTAATATCTCTTTTTAATATATTCTCTTACTTCTTTCTTTTTAAAAAAACCTTCAAAAGATCTCTGGAAGCTCTCAAAGAATTTAAAACTTGATCCTCATCCCCATAATTTAAACTCAAAAGTAAATCTCTCGCATTCTTTAAAATAGAATTTGGTACTACTCGCTTTTTTTTAGTTTTTAATTCTTCTTGTTGTTCTTCATCTAATAGATTGTATTTTTTTAGACGGACCAAAAGAATGGAATATTCTAACCAACTATAGGCTTTCCAGATTTCTGACTCCTCCCCATCTTTATTGTTTATAGCGTTGGTTAGCACATCAATGCTAAAGTGAATCTTTTTATCTATATCTAACTCTTTTAAATCCATAATGATTTGTTTAATACTATCATAAATAAACAATAATGGACAATTTTTTAACCATTATGGAATAAAATGTAGTCAACCATAAAAACAGAAAATTGATGTTTTTATTAGCTATTCAAATAACGGAAATTGTTGATAATTTTACAAGTTCCCTTAGAACTGAGCTATATTAGAATCATTTCCTTTTTTTATCAAAGAAATTTTAGTGTGAAACTTAATTATTAGTCTCTTAAGTTAAAAGTATCTTCAAAAAACAAATTATTTTGTGATCTTTTTGAAAGCATATGAAAGAACAGTTGTTGCTGGTTCTTTTCAATCAATTTTAGAAGATGTCCAAACTTCATTATATAAAATGTAAATAGGTTATCTACTATAATAAAGGTAAAATCTCTAATTTTATGTCAATTCTATATAGATGGTATATATTTTATTTTTTCAGACTCTGAAATAGAGTGTAAAATATTAATAGGCTTTTTTTTGAAGATAATTGCTTGGAATCTAAATCACCTTTTTACATTGAAGTAAATGACCTAAATAATTTTGCAAGATTAGTTTGTGCTTTAGAACGTGCACCCTTACCAACTTTTTCTATGTACTTAAAGGATGAACATGTCTTTGCTGTTCAAACTGAATTTATTTATGGGACTCCTGTCATTTACTACGTTAAATTTGAGAATTCAAATCTCTGTAATCAATATCTTGCATATAGATGTCACGGTCTTTCTGAAACAGTGACGTTGGTAGATATTGCTTCTAATCCTCTTTTTGTTTATTCTCCAATTATAAATGTTGAAAAACTACCACAGGTAATGGCAAAAAGTTCAAGAAAAAGTAAGAGATCTTGCTATACAAAGATTTTGTTAAGAGACTTGGAAAGTCTTGCTAAAGTCGCAGCGTACAAAACCATTTATGACGAACCTCCATTACCAATTTTTTCTTTTGGAAACGGAAAAAAAAACACATTTACTCTAGGAACTTCTTTAAATTTTATGGAGACAGATTCCTTAACTTATTTTTATTACATAGATATAGATAGGGAACCAGAAAAGTTTCTAAAATATTCTAGCCAAAAATCAGAAAAGCCTTTTTTCACTAATCACATAGAAGAACATGGCTACATATATATTAAAATTATTAAATTGTTGAAAGAACACCCTCTCGTGGTAAACGAGGATTGAAAAACTTGTCATCTTACCACTCTAGGATAAATAATTGCTCAAATAAAAAAAATACACCAATAATCTTAGCATTAGATTATGATTTTGCTCAATACAATAATAGTTACTTGTATAATAAATGTAGGCAAATAATATCACTTACTGAATCTAAAATTTGTGCAATAAAAATAAATTTTCATCTCTTATTGACTTTATCACATATTCAGCTGGTAGAACTTAACATTTTTGCTCATAAATTTGATTTGCAGAGTATCGCAGATATAAAGCTCAATGACATAGGAAATACAAATAAAGTAACTATCAATAAGTTACAAAAATTAGGATTTGACGCTGTGATAGTAAATCCATTTATCGGGGTAACAGAAATGAATTCGATCGTAGATTATGCTCACTCAATAAAGTTTGGTATAATCTCACTTGTCTATATGAGTCATCCCAGTTCTTATGAAGGATACGGATTACAAATTTCTACTTCAAATAATGAGCATAGTAATACAGAATCAATTCCAATGTATAAGTTACTATATAGTTACTCACGAACGAGTGGAGTGGATGGAATAGTAATAGGTGCTCCCAAAATTGATATTATTAAGGAAATTTCTCAATTAAATGAGACAAAGATTTATTCGCCCGGTTTCATTACCCAATCTGGTTCAATAGATGATGCAGTAAAAGCTGGTACAGATTATCTTATATTAGGCAGACACATTTTGAATTCTTCATCTCCCTTTGATAGTGTCAGTCTCATACTACAGCAAATAAGGCAAGCTAAAAAATTTAGGCGGGCATGATTATTTTTATAATTTGGTAATAAAAATAAAAGGATAATAATATGATTGATTTACAGAATCCTTTAAACCATTAATAATTTTTTATATAATTTTAGTCTTTTCTGTATGTCGAGAGAAGAAATATTAATGATTTTATTCGGTCCAAAATCTTCTATTGCAAAAGAACCCATTATACTTCCATATATTGCAGCCTCTCTAATAGTTCTTGCATTTATCTTTCCTTTTTTGGACAAATAACCAAGAAACCCACCCGCATAGCAATCTCCTGCTCCTGTAGGATCTACTACATTTTCGATAGGAATAGCCGGACATACCGATATGATGTCCTCATAAAAAAGCATAGAGCCATTTTCGCCTTTTTTTATAATTATCAACTCAGGTCCCCATTCTTTAATTTTTTTAGCACATTTTAAGAGGTTATATTCACCTGTTAAAAGCCTGGCTTCTTGGCTATCGATTATTATTCCATTTACTGCTTTTATCATATCTATAACTTGATCATATTTATTATTGATCCAATACTCTATTGTATCACAAACTACAAAATCAGGATCGCTAAATAAGCCTCGCATTTTTTTGTTTTGAACTGGATCATTGTTTGCTAAAAAAATAAATTTAGAATCAATAAATTCTTCAGGAACAAAAGGTTCAAATTTTTCAATAACATTTAATTCGGTTTTATTGGCAGTTCGAACCGTCAAAGTTGGATCAAAAGATGAATCATAATGAAAAGTTTTTTCATTGTCTTTTACAATAACACCTTTAGTATTAACATGCCTATCCAAAATATCTTTATATTGTTGAGGAAAATCAGAACCAATTATTCCGATAATATTAGTTGGTGTGAATATTGAGGAAGATAGAGATGCATATGTAGCTGCTCCACCCATTATTCTATTTACCATCTTGTAAGAAGTTCTAGTAGTATCTAACGCTATTGTTCCGAAAATAGTGAGCATGTTTATTTGGTTAATGAAGGATTATAAAAATTAATTTTTAGATAAATACTTATCATCTATTTATGTAAGTGAGATTATGGGTATTATTATTGCAATTACTGGGGGTTCAGGAGTAATTTATGGTATAAAATTAATTGAATCATTAAACATGCTTAAATTTGAAACACATTTGGTTATTAGTGAATGGGGAGAAAAGACAATTAAGATTGAAACAAATTTAGATATTAATTATGTAAAAAAGCTTTCAACGAGCTGGTATGATAATAAAAATATGGCAGCCCCTATCTCTAGTGGTTCTTTTAAGACTGATGGTATGGTGATAATACCCTGTAGCATGAAAACACTCGCTAGTATAGCAAATGGATTAGATGATAGTTTGATTTCACGAGCTGCGAGCGTTTGTATAAAAGAAAATAGAAAATTAGTTGTTGTTCCTAGAGAAACTCCTTTGTCTAAAATTCATCTGGAAAACATGGTTAAATTGTCCGAACTAGGTGTCTCGATATTACCAGCTATGCCCGGATTTTATTTTCATCCTTCTACGATTGATGAATTGCTATTTCATATTGTAGGAAAAGTATTGGACCAATTTAATATAGAGAACAACATGTTTAATCGATGGGGAGTAAAAAATAATCGTTCATAATAATATTTTGACAAGATATTTAGAGATCTTGAAAGAAAGACCAATAGATACAAGAAATACAAATGAGCTAGCAATTACTTGATAAATAATGTCAATATTATAGTGCCTTAAAATAAGAAGGCTTGCAATTCCGGGTATAGTTATAATAAGTGCCAAGAGAGTACTTATTTTGTAGTAAGATAACTTTGAAATTTTTTTATCGTCGTTTTGAGAATTAGTCAATATTCTATAGTTTTTCTTACTAATATTTATATTTGTTATAAAATTTTCTTAAAAGACAAGCTTACTCCCACAATTTTAGCTTTTCGATTTTTGCTTTTCTCCGTATTTCTTGAAGAAAATTATATACATTTTTATGGGATCGACCGGAACAAATGCGTGTTATTGCTTCCATTGTTAAAGTTATTTGTTCGGAGGTTCCGATTATTCCCACGTTATGGCCATATATTGATATATATGCCCCTGTCAATTCTTCTATGGTTTTTCTAGATTTTCCTTTTTCTCCTATTAGTCTACTTTTTACCCTCGATATGGAATTTATTGATTTTCCCACATAATCACGCAAGTCAACAACTTCTAAATTGTTCTCCTCAGAAAAAAGAATAAATGCTCTTTCTGGAGAAAAACCTTTAGATATAGCAAGAATTACTTCCAATCCTTTATTGATATTTAATATATCCAAAGGATCAGTACTTTTAGACTTTAGTATAACATCTCCATCTTCGCTGTCAACATGAATGTCTATATTGCATTTTTTTTCAATTTCATCTTTTATTGACCCCTTTTTACCAATAATCGCTCCAATCCGTTCTTTTTGTATTCTTAAAGTACGTTGATAACTCAATATTATTCAGTCTTTATTACTATATTATTCTGGCATATAAAATATGTATTTATAAAAGTAATGGAAACATCGGAAAAATTAACTAATAATTTTTATAAAATTTAAATATCATTAGAAAAGGAATATCTGAAATAACCTTAATACTGTCTCTTTTTGCAAGACCCAAACTCAAAGTCTTTTCTATAACTCGTGTTCCGATTAAATTAGCTATAGAACATTTCTTTAATAGGTTACATATATCTTTCTCGTTTGTGATGAGTTCATTGAAAAAATCTTTTGTTATGTTAATGTTTAATGATTCACTAACTATATTTGTACCTAATAATTCTTCGTCACAAATATTTATCATGAGAGATCCTTGATAGTGCATTTTTCTAACGTAGAACTTTAGAGGAGTAGAATCAAAGGATTCATCTGGTGATAGTTTTTTATCGGGCTTAGTATCAATCATTATGAAATCTTTTTATTGACAGCATAAAAAGCTGACGTTCTATGAATTAGTAATAATTGATTTGGAGAAATTAATTGGGGTTGTGAGAAATAATATTAGATGCTACCTAATTTTTTCATATATTTTTTGTATGCATCTAAATATGATCTTTTATCTCCAATATCAATAAATCCTGATTCTATTATAAATGCATTAACTTTTTTTTTCTGAGTAATCACATCTTTTACTATTTTGTCCATTCCGATAGTACTAGATTTTGGTATCATTTTTAAAAAATCTTTTTCCATTACATAACATCCAATATTTATTAAACCTTCAACTTCAGGTTTTTCTCTCCAAGCTGTGACAATATTTTCTTTATCGTTAGTATCTATGAAACCGTACTTCAATCTTGTTTTGTATTTCATTAATGCCATGGAAAGAAAAGCTTGAGATTTTTCGTGGCCCTTAACCATTTTTTCTAAATTAAAATCATAAACCGAATCACCATAAAGACAAATAAATCTATCATTTAACATTTTTTCGGCTGTTTTCAATTGCCCTCCAGTAGCTAATGGTCTTTCAGAATGGGCATATGTAATTTTTATGCCGAATCTTCCACCATCTTCAAAATAATCCTCTATAGTCCTATGCAAATAACTTACACAAATAATTACTTCCTTAATACTTTTCAATTTTTTTATCCATTCAATTAAATATTCAAGCAATGGTTTATTTCCTAACGGTAACATAGGTTTTGGAATAAAGAAAGTATACGGTTGTAATCTTGTGCCAAGGCCTCCCGCTAGAATAACTGCTTGCATCTAGAATGTTTAATTTTATAATTTATTATACTTTTAGATTAGTAGTTCTCAATAATTTTTTTTAAATATTCGATAATTTCGCCTGGGCGGTGGCCAAATATTATCACCATAGGCTCTTTACCAATGTCTCCTTTATGGTAAATTCCTCTTACCCCCTTATCTTTTAGTAATGCCCTCTTAATTCCCCATTGGATAGTATAACCTTCCTTCGTCTTTAATTTGTGAGGTTCTACTCGTCTATTATATTCAGATACTTTCATAAATGAGTGTAATAATTCTATTATTTTTTTATTGTATTTTATATTAAATCCAGCTCGTATCAAAGGATCAACTGTCATGTATGAAAGAACTGCTGAGGCAACATGTTGGGATGC
>Ga0209382_10011167_pt1 | contig 11162 bp, 3 predicted proteins | sample SoiMetdeltSBSDD5_FD_187599 | JGI IMG/M metagenome (GOLD analysis project Ga0209382, IMG submission 187599) | Bulk soil microbial communities from a Populus tree surrounding site in Tennessee, USA - Soil MetaG P. deltoides SBSDD5 (SPAdes) (version 2) | ecosystem: Environmental > Terrestrial >...
AGAGGTGATCTTCTTCGCGATCTTGTTCGCAGCGTGCTTCCTCTGGATGAAGACGAGCACCTTGGAGAAGCCGGATCCCCGCAGGAGATTCACGAGCAGAGCGTCCTTGTTCTCCTTGTCGACGAACAGGACCTTCTGCACGATCCGGTCGACGGTGGGTGATTCCGGGGCGATCGTGATCTGGACGGGATCGTGGACGAGCGTCCTCGCGAGCGAGAGGACGGGTGGGGGCAGCGTTGCCGAGAAGAAGAGCGACTGGCGCCTCGACGGCAGCTTGCCGATGATCCTCTTGATCTCCGGGAGAAAGCCCATGTCGAGCATCCGGTCCGCCTCGTCGAGGACGAACACCTCGATGCCATCGAGCTTGACGTACCCCTGCTGCATCAGGTCGAGCAGCCTCCCCGGGGTTGCCACCACGATGTCCACTCCGGCCGTCAGCGCGTTCACCTGCGGTTGCTGCCCGACGCCGCCGTAGATGGTCGTGTGCCGGACCCGCAGGTGTCTCCCGTAGGCGCGGATGCTCTCGCCGATCTGTGCGGCGAGCTCCCGCGTCGGGGCGAGGACCAGCACTCGGGGCCGGCCGCGCGCGACGGCTCTCGGGTTCAGGGAGAGGTACTGGAGTATCGGCAGGGTGAAGGCCGCGGTCTTTCCGGTCCCCGTCTGCGCGCATCCCAGGATGTCGCGACCCTCGAGGAGATGGGGAATGGCCTCGGCCTGGATCAGGGTCGGCGCTGCATAGCCTTCCTCTGCGAGGGCGCGCCTGAGCTTCGGAAGGAGCCGGGCGAACGCGCCCTGTTCGGGTGAATCGTCCCAGCTGGCAGGAGCCCGCGGAGGCCCTCCCAGGCGGGAAGGATCTGCGTGCGGGAGGGGTGCCTCCTCGAGCAACAAGCCCTGGCTTTGCTCGTGAGGTCGAGCCGGGGAGTGCCCGGATGACCCCGGTGCCGGGTGAGATGAGCCTCGCCTGAAAGGGCGAGAGCGGTAGCGCTTCTTTTGTATGGGACCGATCTCCAATCCGGTAGTCTTCGATTCCCGACCCGCCGGATGCGTGGAGGAGAACGGCTGCGGGCTGTTGCCCCCGGCGTGAGACCTGCGTCTCCCTTTGCCCTTGGGGCCCCCCGCGGCGTGAGCCGAGCCCTATAGGATGCCGCGTAGCGGTGATTAATCCAGGATCTTTTCGGGTCCGGAGAGGATCCGGACGGTCCTCCGAATGCCCCATCGTTCTGCCCGTCCCGCCGACGCGCTCGAGCGGATGGTTCATCGCAAGTCAGGCCCGTGCCGCACGCGAACCGGAGGCTTACTTCGCCTCGCTCGGGGGGTCCACGTCCTAACCAGGAACGTTCGGGGTCACCCGCGAGATCTCGTTGCAACGGGGAAGACTGCGGTTATACTTACCAGGCGAAGTTCAGCCCTTACCCCCTTGGGGTGGGGCGTCGTCGCCGTCAAAGGACTGCACGTAGCAGCCCTGTAGTGGACGAGCGACCCTCTCTGCCTCTTAACCGCTGAGTTGCGGCTGCCTCCGCTCTTCCGCTCCAGCGGGCTCGAGGAAAGGGCCTCCTTATTCCTCTCAGGAAAGCTCCCGCGTTTCACGTCTCCTGCTCGCCGGCCTTGGTCGGCAAACCCGAGCTTCGAGCGTTTCCGGGATCTCCTGGCAGAGTTAGCCGACCTGTTCGGCCCCATTCGGGACTTGGAGAAGTCACATGAAGTACACCGGCAAGGAAATAGTCTCGAGGATAAGGATACACGTCAAGAAGCGCGGAGGGATCGCCTCGAAGTGGTCCGTCGGCGCGAGCGCCGAGCCGCGCAAGACGCTCTTCGAGATGCACTCGGTGCGCAAGAAAGGTGATTACTGGATCCTGGCCCGCGCCAGGTCCACGGTCATTGCTCAAAAGGTGAAGGTCTTCCTGGCGACGAAGGCCGGCATGACCTTGATATCCGAGCCCGCGGGAAAGGCCGACTTCGTCTATGCGTACAAGAAGAATCGGCGGACCCGCGTCTAGATCGGAGGGCTGCGCGCCTGGATCGGATGCTTCAACCGACACGAACAGAGTCGCAGGAAAACGCTGCTCACCATCGAATGGCAACATCGTCAAAGCGCCTGAGGTGCGGCCCGCGCTCGTTGTCGTAGCAGGAGTCGGCTCCGGCGCTCGCGGCTGTTGACGACTCGAGAAAGGACACGGAATAACGATGGCAAACAAGAGAGGACCGACAGGAACGAAGCGTCAGCGGGAGCGCAGCCGCCGAGAGCGTCAGGAGAAGAAGGAGAAGCGACGCCAGCAGAGGCAGGCGGATCGCGAGGCTGTTGCCCGCGGAGAGGTGCCCGCGGGAGTGACCGAGCCCGAGGAGCCGGAAGAGCTTGAAGAGGCTGCACAGGCGCGGGATGCCGCCGGGGTGCTGAATCACCCGCCTTCCTCGAACTCGGGCGGGCAGGCCGCCCCGTCTACGCGCACTCAACCGTCCGCGCAGACCTCTCTCGGGTCCTCGCAGCGCACGAGCTCGTCCTCCGTCGGATCCGACCCGCAGACATCCGGGCCGGGAGCCGGAGGAGCCGCCGAGCCGAGGAACAGGTACCCGAGGATCGCCAGCGCATCCGAGATGTCGAGCCTCCCGTCATCGTTGCCGTCGCCCGCATCCTCGCAGGCCGGCTCGACTCCGCCCGAGAAGAGGTAGGAGAGGACGCTCACTGCGTCCGTGATGTTCACCTCGGCGTCGCCGTTGGGATCGCCGCGGCGGAAGAGCGTCCCGTGGGGGTGGGGGTCCGGATCGCAGGCGTCGCCGATCCCATCCTGGTCCGTGTCCTGCTGGTCGCCGTTGAGGGTGAGCGGGCAGTTGTCGGTGTCGTCGCGCAGGCCGTCTCCGTCGGTGTCCTGAAGGGTGGGGGAGGTCCCGGCCGCGAGCTCCTCCAGGTCCGAGAGCCCGTCCCCGTCCGTGTCCGCGACGTTCGGGTCGGAGCCGAACTCGAGGACCTCCGGCCCGGTCGCGAGGCCATCCTCGTCCTCATCGAGGGCGACGTCGTCGGGGTTGTTCGGGTCGAGGCCCGTCGCGGTCTCCGTCGCGTCCGGTACGCCGTCCCCGTCGGTATCCGTCAGGACCACGACGTCCATCTGCGCGCTTGCCGGCTCTCCGTCGACATCGACCTCGAGGTGAATGGTGTGAATGCCGGAGGCGAGGGGCTCCGTGATGAGGATGTGGCCCGTGCCCAGCAGGCCCGCCTCGGACGACGACCACTGGAAGCTCGCATCGTCCGTGAACTCGACCCCGTTGGCCCGTCTCGCCGCTGCCCGCAGCTCGACGCCCCTCGAGCTCACGAGCTCCGCTCCTGTCTCGGGGGCCAGGATCAGCGCTATCGGCTCACCGCCGCCGATGCGGAACTCGCCCGATTCCGCTTCCGCCGAGTGGAAGCCGTCGGATGCGATGACCTTCACCCTCGCGCGGTCGGTGGCCTCCACCGCGAGAGTCGCCCAGCGATACTCGCTCGCGCGGAGGGCGAGGCCGAGGGGGAAGTAGGTCGCGCCGCCGTCGGGCGAGAAGAGGACCCGGAACGTCATCTCGTCCGCGTCGGGGTCGAGCGCGGTCCAGCGGATCCGGAGCTCCGCGCCCGCCGCGACGGTCTCGCCGCCCCCGGGCGCGAGGAGCGTCACCTGCGGTGCTGATCCCGCGCTCGACCGCGACCAGATGGGCGCCCCGCGGTACCGGATCTCGACGCGGGTCGCGGCAGGCGGGATCTCTCGGGTCACCTGGAAGAACGCCGTGATGAGGAGCGGGTCGCCGTCCGAGCCCGTGTCGGCGTGGGTGTGGACCGGCATCTGGACGTTGAAGGGGAATCCCTCGTCCTCGACCGCGGCGCCGCCGTTGTTGAGGAAGGCGAGGGTGAAGGGGCTGTTCGCGAGCGCGGGGGTGATCCTCTCGCCCTCCGCGGCGGGGCGGACCTCCCGGATCGCGGTCGTCTCCTCCACGAACCCGAACGTCCCCTGGATCCGGATGGCCGGTCCGTCCACGACGCCCGCGCCGCCGCCCCGGCCCGCCGCGAGGGAGCTCCCGGAGCGGAAGGCGTCGTAAATCCTCTGGTAGTGCTTGGGCTCGAAGAAGGAGTTCTCGTTGTTGTCGCCCGGCGCGTAGGACATCGTCGACTTCCCCGGCTTCCCGGGGTGGTAGAGGCCGCCCGGCGCCGTGACGTCGAAGACCGGGCCGAAGACCCCCGGCGCCGCGTTGAACTTGCAGGGCGCGCCGCAGTCCTCGTCGAAGAGCGAGTGCGATGGGTTCCCGGAGTCGTGCTCCGTCTCGAAGGGATTCACGAAGCCAAGGTTGTGGCCGATCTCCTGGGCGAGGATGGATCCCGAGCGGCTGTCATCGGCGATGACGAGCGAGAGCTTCCCGGTGACGTCGTAGACGCCGGCCTGCTCGACGATGGCGATGACGACATCGACGATGACGTCGACCGGGTCCTCGCAGAAGAGCCCCAGGGTCACCGTGCAGACCGCATCGCCGATGAAGCTCGAGATGTCGACGAGCACTTCCCCGAGTCCCGTGGGCAGGTTCGCGATGGCGTCCTTGACGAAGTCGGCCATCATCGAGATCGGCGGCACGCCGAAGCCCGAGCCGCCGTCCCCCTCGAGGCTCTTTTCGATGAACCCCACCACGAACTCCGCCTCCTGGCCGGGGTTCAGGTTGTTCCAGCTGTCGAGGTAGTCGGCGAGCGCGTTCATGGAGTCGAGCATGGAGAGAAACGCCCCGCTGATCTCGAAGGCGGTCAGGTGGACCTTCCCGTCGTCGCCCACCAGCCCGGGCAGGTCCACGAGGTCCGGCCAGAAGACCATCTCCGCCTCGGGACAGGGATAGATTCGCCGGAAGGCCTCGAGCGACTTCTGGATGTTCGTTTCGAAGTCCGCGCGCATCTGGGCAGTGAAGCCCGGCGAGACGCTGCCGTTCTGGAAGGGCACCATGCGAACGACGAGGATCCGCGGCGAGACCGTCCTCCGGAAGAGGCCGGAGTCGCTGTCCGAGGACGCGCTCGCGATCTCGACCCCATTGTTGTAGAGCTGGATCGAGAAGCGGTAGCGGTCCGCCTGGAGCTGCGAGCCGGGGATGAAGAAGGCCACGCCCTGCTCGAGCGACGTGAGCTGGGCCGTCGGGGCGAGGACGGTGCCCGGGACTCCCGTCTTCGAGAGGATCTGGAAGCTCGGGCCCGAGGACGGGATGACCGTCATCACGCCCCGGGTCACGCCGGCGAGGTGCGGGTGGGGGCCCGTGACGGGCCGCACGGCCACGAAGACGAGCGCGTCCTTCCCCTTCGTGAGCGGGTAGGTCACGACGCCCTGGCTCAGGAAGACCTCGCTGATCTTCCCGTGGGACATCAGGAAGTCCTGCGCCGTCTGGAACCTCTCCGTGCCCTTCTTCACGATGACCGGCCCCGACTTGTTCCCGACGTAGTCCTGGATCAGCATGCGGCCGAGGTTGGGGGCCATGGTCTGGAAGCTCGCGATCGAGGGGCCTCCCGACGTCACCTCGCACTCGATCCGCGTGTCCGTGATGCTCTTGATGATTGCCGTGTGGGTCAGGTCCTCGACGCCCACGAAGACCCGGGTGCCGGGGGTGAAGAGGTTGACGCCGGTGATCGTGATCTTGGTTCCGGGGGAGCCCTGCATGGGCGACACCGAGAACACCTGCATCGGAAGCGCCTTGATGCGCACCCGGACCGGCGCCGTGGCCTCGAGACCGCCCGTATCACGCACCGTGAGCAGGAAGTCGAGATCCCGCTCGTTGAAGACTTGCGCGACGACGGTGGGCGTCGCCGTCGTGGCCCCCTGGATGTCCACGGTCTCGCGGATGTTGCCGTTGAAGGCGAGCGTGCTCGTCAGCGTCCATGCAAACGCGATCGCATCGCCGTTCGGGTCCGAGCTCGACGTGCCCACGAGCCCGAAGCCCGTGCCCTCGTTCGCCATCGCGGGCCCGGTCGCCACGGCCGTCGGGGGCTCGTTGATGGAGTCGTTCACGTGGACGACCACGGTGTCCTCGCCCACGCCGCCGCGAGGCGTCGTCACCGTGAGCCGGACTGTGAGGTCGATGCCGCCGGAGTTCGCGAAGCGCGGCCCGGTGACGGAGGGCGTCGAGGTATCCGAGCCAGCGACGCTAACCGCCGCGGGCGCGATGACGGGCGGCTGGACGCCGGTGACCGCCCACCGGAACGTGAGCGAGTCGCCGTCCGGGTCCGAGCTCGCCGTGCCGTCGAGCTGGACGGTGGCTCCCTCGTTCACGCTCCGGTCGGCGCCGGCGCGCGCGGTCGGGGGGGTCGGGTCGGCCCCGGGGATCACGGTCACGTTCACGGAGTCCGACGACGGGAAGGCAGGGGTCGAGCGGAAGTCGTCGACCTTCGCCTCGAAGGTGAGGACGATCGGCGTGGGATTCGCGCCGAGGCTCGGGGCCTGGAGCTGCGCCTTCGCCTGGGTCTGCTGGCCGGGATCGACGAAGAAGTCGCCCGGGCTCCCTCCGCCCGTTCGCGCCCAATGGAAGCGGAGGGGATCCAGGTCCGCGTCGCTGCTCGTCGAGGCATCGATCGAGAAGAGCGCGTTCTCCGTCACCTGAAAGTCCGACCCTGCCCGAGCGACCGGCGCGTTGTTCGGGAGGGGCGCGGGCGGGATCGTCAGGATCGACGTGCGGATCGTGCCGTCCCGGCGGAACGCGAGGAGTACGTTCCCGTTGTCCGACGCCGAGAGCGAGAGCTGGTCGCCGTTCGAGGCACCGGCGGCCGGCGTGCCCGCCACGCGGCGCCCGGCGATGCAGCCCAGGCCGAAGTTGTTCAGGTTGAAGGCCGACGCGAAGAAGACGTCGGTCCCCGCCTGCGCGACGACTGTCGACTGGCTCCCGTTCGTCGCCTTGAACGGGTTGCCGAGGAGGGCGTGGAAGGCAGGGGACGGCGCCGGCTCCGTGAGCTGCGCGAAGATCTCCGTCCCCGCCTTCCGGTAGAGGACGAGCGTACGGTTCGTGATCGGGTTCCAGTCGATTTCGGGCAGGTCCTCCGCATCCGTCGAGCCGGCAGCCTTCACCACCGAGAACACGGTCGTGAGGTTCACGTCGGCGAAGTAGACATCCCTCTGCCCCGCGGACTCGAGCTCGAAGGCGATCCGGGGATGCGTCTCCTGCCGCAGCGCCCCCCCGATCCCGCTCGACGACCCGAGCGGCCCCGAGATGCTCACGCGCGGCCGCGTGCTCCGTCTGTCCGTGGGCAGGCTTGCCCCCGTGTCGACCCGGAAGGGCGCTCCCGAGAAGCCGATCCGGCTCCCCTGCGCCGGGTCATCGAAGAGGCGCAGCGCAACGATGGCTGGGAGCCCGGACACGTTCTGCTGCCAGACGGCGAGGAAGGACGGCGCGGGCGGATCCGGGATGACAGTGTTCACCGTCCGGCATGCCACGACGTCCGGGAAAGCCTCGCCGACGTTCCCGTTCGAGATGACCCGGGCCTGCCCTCCGACGAGGGCCCCGGCTGACGTGACCTTCTGGGCGATGACGAAGTAGGGACAGGTGTCGATGATGCAGTCCCCGGCCCAGACCACCATCCACTCGTTCCGAAGCGGGTCGTGGGCGACCCTCGGCGGGGCCGCCCCGTTCGAGTAGCCGACCTGGAACGCCGCCGTGAGGAGCGTCCGGTCCTCCCCCACGATCCTTCCCCGGATGAAGCTCGCGCTCGCGAAGCTCGGATCGGTCTCCCGCCAGACGACGAGCCACGTCCGGTTCACCGTGTTGAAGGCCGCCACGGCGCTGTTGTCGCGACCCGTGGCGGCGATCTGGATGGATCCGGGGAGGACGATCTGGTTCGCGTCCAGGCGAGCGGCGAATGCGAGCGCGAGGCAGAGACCGAGCAGAACGGCGTTTCTGCGCATGACAACCTTTGGTTGAAGGGATGGGGTCCTGGGGATAGGGGATGAACTGGAGGACGGCCTCGCTCGTGGACACGGATTCCGGGCGCCTCCCCCCGGGCGCCGGCGCGCATCCCGGGAGGACCGGGGAATGCGGCCTCCGTGACCGCGGGCTTGACCGAGCTGGCAGACTACATCGACTGCCGGAAGTCCCGGAAGGATCTCCATGAAGGAACTGCGAATCCACCCGCACCCGGGACCGGACTCCGGCTCGGGAGGGACCCTCGTCACGGACCCGATCTGCGGCATGCGGATCGACCCGGCGAAGGCTGCCGAGGTCATCGACTGGCAGGGCGAGCGCTACTACTTCTGCCACCTCGCGTGCGCGGCCAAGTTCCGGGAGCTGCACGCCCCCGGGGCCGCGGCGCGGCCGGAGCCCCGCGCCGCGCCCGGGACCCGGTGGACCTGCCCCATGCACCCCGAGATCGTCCGGGAGGCTCCCGGGAGCTGCCCCCTCTGCGGCATGGCCCTCGAGCCGCTGGGGGGAGCCCCCGAGGGGGAGGAGTCCCCGGAGCTCGACGACATGCGCCGCCGCTTCCGGGTGTCGCTCGGGCTCACGGTTCCGATCCTCGTCCTCTCGATGGGGTCCATGCTCTTCCCGCACGCCTTTGCGTTCATTCCGGGAGGGATCCGGGCCTGGATCGAGGGCCTTCTCGCGACCCCCGTCGTCCTCTGGGGAGCCTGGCCGTTCTTCGTGCGCGCCGTGGACTCGGTTCGGAACCGGAGCCTCAACATGTTCACGCTGATCGCGCTCGGGGTCGGCGTGGCCTACGTCTTCAGCATCGTTGCCCTCCTCCTGCCCGGCCTATTCCCGGATTCACTCCGCGTGCACGGCGGGGAGATTCCCGTCTACTTCGAGGCCGCCGCCGTGATCGTCACCTTGGTCCTCCTCGGGCAGGTCCTCGAGCTCCGCGCGCGCATCCGGACCGGCGCCGCCATCCGGGCGCTCCTCGAGCTCTCGCCGAAGATGGCGCGGCGGATTCTGCCGAGCGGCGTCGAGGAGGACGTTTCGCTCGAGGCGGTGCAGCCCGACGACCGTCTCCGCGTCCGCCCCGGCGAGAAGGTCCCCCTCGACGGCGTCGTCGAGGCCGGCGAGAGCGCCTTGGACGAGTCCATGGTGACGGGCGAGTCCAACCCCGTCTCGAAGAGGCCGGGGGACCGGGTGATCGGCGCGACCCTGAACGCGAGCGGCACGCTCGTCGTCCGCGTCGATCGGACCGGGAAGGACACGCTCCTCGCCCGCATCGTCGAGCTCGTCTCGGAGGCGCAGCGGACGCGCGCCCCGATCCAGCGGCTCGCGGACCGCGTCTCCGCCATCTTCGTCCCGGCGGTCCTCGCGGTCGCCGTGGTGACGTTCGTGGCGTGGGCGGTCTGGGGGCCGGAGCCACGGCTGGCGTATGCCGTCGTCAACGCGGTCTCCGTCCTCATCATCGCGTGCCCCTGCGCGCTCGGGCTCGCCACGCCCGTCTCCATCAAGGTCGCGACCGGCCGGGGAGCTTCGGAGGGCATCCTCTTTCGCGACGCCGAGGCCCTCGAGAAGCTTGCCCGCGTGGACACCATCGTCCTCGACAAGACCGGAACCCTTACCGAGGGGAAGCCGGAGCTCGTCGACGTACTCCCGGCCGAGGGCTTCGCGGAGGCCGAGCTCCTCCGGATCGCCGCCGGCCTCGAGCGCGGGAGCGAGCACCCCATCGCCTCCGCCATCGCCCGCGGCGCCGAGCGGCGCGGCATCGCGATTGGATCGCCGGAAAGCTTCGAGGCGGTCTCCGGGCGGGGAGTGCGGGGCCGCGTCGAGGGAACGAGCGTCGTCGTGGGCACCCTCGATCTCCTCGAGGAGAGCGGGGTGCGTGCGGCAGAGTGGAAGGACCGCGCGCAGGCTCTTCGCGAGCAGGGGCGAACGGCCTTCTTCGTGGCCGTGGAAGGCCGGCTCGCCGGGATCCTCGCGATCGCGGATCCGCTCCGGCCCACCACCCGCATGGCCGTGGAGGACCTGAGGCGTGACGGGGTGCGCCCCGTCATGCTCACGGGCGATGCGGAGGCGACGGCCCGCGCCGTCGCGCGGGAGGCCGGCATCGACGAGGTGCTCGCGGAGAAGCTCCCCGACGAGAAGAAGGCCGTGATCGAGCGACTCCAGGCCGGGGGGCGGATCGTGGCCATGGCCGGGGACGGCATCAACGATGCGCCGGCCCTCGCCCGGGCCGACGTGGGGATCGCGATGGGCACCGGCTCCGACATCGCCATCGAGAGCGCCGGCGTGACCCTCGTCCGCGGAGACCTCGGGGGCATCGTCCGCGCGAGGGCCCTCAGCCGGAGGACGCTCTCCAACATCCGCCAGAACCTCTTCCTCGCCTTCGTCTACAACGCGATCGGCGTTCCGATCGCGGCGGGGGCGCTCTACCCCGTGGCGGGCATCCTCCTCAGCCCCATGATCGCGGCGGCCGCCATGAGCCTGAGCTCCGTCTCGGTCATCGCGAACGCGCTCCGGCTCGGCGCGCCGGGCGGGGGCGCCGCACGAGGCCCCGCAGCGTCCTCAGGTTGATCCGGTTCATGTCGTCCTCGGGCGGGAGCTCGAGGACGAGCGGGATCGCCGCGAGCCCGGGGTCGTTCACGAGCCTCCGGAAGGCGTCCTTCCCGAGGAGCCCGCGGCCGATGTGCTCGTGACGGTCGATCCGGCTCCCGAGCTCGCGCTTCGAGTCGTTCGCATGGATGCAGAGGACCCGCTCGAGCCCGATCCGGCTCTCGATCTCGGCCAGGGTGGACGCGTAGCCCTCCTCGCTCCGGAGGTCGTACCCGGCGGCGAAGAGGTGGCAGGTGTCGAGGCAGGCCGCGAAGCGCTCGGGCTCGCGCACGCGGTCGAGAAGCGCGGCGAGGGTTTCCAGGCTCGCGCAGATCGCGGAGCCCTGGCCCGAGGCGATCTCGAGGAGGATGCGCGTCCGGAAGCCGCGGGTCGAGCGCGCCACCTCGTCGACGCCCGCCGCGGCGAGCCGGGCTCCCTTGGACTCGCCCGCGCCCATGTGGCACCCGGGGTGGAGGACGAGATGGGGGATACCGAGGAGCTCGCAGCGCTCGACCTCGATCCGGAGGGCGTCGATGGACTTGCGCCGGATGGCCTCGACGGGCGAGGCGACGTTGATCAGGTACGCCGCGTGCGCGAAGAGCGGGCGCGGCTTCTCGCCGGCGCGCGCCCTGAAGAGCCGGACGTCCTCCTCGCCGAGCGGGCGCGCCGCCCACATGCCCTTCGATTTGGTGAAG
>Ga0209382_10011168_pt1 | contig 11161 bp, 9 predicted proteins | sample SoiMetdeltSBSDD5_FD_187599 | JGI IMG/M metagenome (GOLD analysis project Ga0209382, IMG submission 187599) | Bulk soil microbial communities from a Populus tree surrounding site in Tennessee, USA - Soil MetaG P. deltoides SBSDD5 (SPAdes) (version 2) | ecosystem: Environmental > Terrestrial >...
ACCGCCGGATTCGGCCGCGGATCGCTGGCCGCCGCGGTGGCCGTCGTGGCCACGCTGCTGCTCACGCTGAAGGCGCCTCTCCATCGGCTCGCCCGCGCCGTTTCGCAGGACGAGATCCTCGCCATCCTCAAGTTCGGCGTGGTGGCGCTCATCGCGCTGCCCCTGCTGCCCAACCGCGGGGTCGGACCGTACCAGGCGGTGAACCCGCGCGACGTCGGGTTCATGGTGGTGCTGCTGACGGCGGTCAGCCTCGCCGGGTATCTCCTCGTCCGGTTCTTCGGAGAGGGAAAGGGTTTCGCGCTGGCCGGGCTGCTGGGTGGCCTGGCCAGCTCGACCGCCGTCGCCCTCTCCTTCTCGAGGAAGGCGCGTGTGACCCCCGACCTGGCGAGGCCGCTGGCCGCGGGCATCGTGGTCGCTTCGACGGTGCTCTACGCGAGGGGAGCGCTCGTGCTCCTGGTGCTCGACCCTACCCTCGGCCGCCACCTGCTGCCGCGGCTGGCCGCGCTGTTGGTCGTGGGCCTGGTTCTCTCGCTGCTGCTTCTGCGGCGCGCCTCCGCTTCCGGGGAGGCGGGGCCGGCCTTGTCGCTCGGAAACCCGGTGGAGCTGGGCCATGCCGTCGTCCTGGCCGCGCTCTTCGGGATCGTGCTGCTCATCGCGCGCGTGGCCCAGGCGGAGCTCGGCACCGCGGGACTGTGGACGGTCGGCGCGGTGGGGGGACTCGTGGACGTGGACTCGGTGTCGGTCGCCGCCGCTCGTCTCCGACAGCAGGACGTAGTCGGTATCCCGGTGGCGGCGGGGGCCTACTTGCTGGCGACCCTGTCGAACCTGATCTTCAAGGGCGGCGTCAGCTTCATCGTCGGCGGCCGACCTCTGGCGCGTCACGTGTTGCCCGCGTTCGCCGTGCTGGCAGCGCTCACCCTCGCCGCACTCTTCGTCTGAGGACGACGACCCGGGGAACTCGGTGGCGGGGGCCGCCGTATAAATAGATGGAGGTGTGCCCGTGACGAAGTTGCTGCTCTGGCTCGTCCTCTTCGTCCTGTGCTGGCCCCTGGCCCTGCTGGCCCTCGTGCTGTATCCGCTGGTGTGGCTGGTGCTGCTTCCGTTCCGCCTCGTGGGGATCGCCGTGGAAGGCGTCTTCAGCCTGCTGCGGAGCGTCATCCTCCTGCCCAGCCGCCTGCTTGCCGGGCCGCATCGCGCCTGATCGCGGCTCTCCGAGGGCGCCGGGAGCGCGGGCGAGCCAGCCGGAGTAACCGGGGAAGCGTTGCCGCAGGCGTCCGCCGGCCGCCTTGCCGCCCACGAGCAGCGCCGTGGAGAGCGCGTCGCAGACCGTCGACGCGGGCCCGACGACGCACGCCGATACGGCGGCGCCCGCGGGCTCGCCCGCCCGCGGATCCAGCACGTGCCCCATCAGGCGGCCGCCCAGCACGAAGGCCTTGCCGTGGGGCGCGGAGACGGACAGCGCGGGCTGCGCCACCGTGAGCGTGCGCAGGCGATCCGCCGCACCGGGCACCCGCCAGGCCACGCGCCACGGTGCCGCTCCGGTGTCGCCGCCGATGACGTGCACGCTGCTCGTGCCGCCGTGCAGCAGCGCGCTCGGCACGCCGTGCTCCTCCAGCACGGCGACCGCGCAGTCGATGGCGTAGCCCTTGCCGATGGCACCGAGGTCCAGCTCCATGCCCGGACGCGCGAGTCGAACCGTACCTGCGACCGCATCGAGCTCGACCCGATCGATGCCGACGAGATCCCGCGCGCGGGCGAGCGTTCGGGGGTCGGGGGCCGCTCCGGAGCCGCCCACGAAGCCCCAGGCCCGCAGCAGGGGACCGACCGTGATGTCGAAGGCGCCGTCCGTGAGGCGGGACAGCTCGGCGCAGCGCCGGAGGAGCGCGAGCACGCGCGGGTCCACGCGCACGGGCTCGCTCCCCGCGGCGGCGTTGATCCAGGCGATCGCGCTCGCGGGCCGGTAGCGGCTGAGCTGCTCTTCGATCCGCCGGATCTCCTGCAGTGCCTCCTCGCCGGCCGCGCGCAACCGCGTCGGGTCGTCGCCGGCGAGGACCAGCTCGAACCGTGTCGCCATCGCCTCCAGGCCGAGGGCGACTCCGGTCACACGATCATCTTCCGCGCCTCGGCGTCGAAGCGGACCATGCGGCGCTCGCGGTACGACTTCTCGGCCATGGACACGATGGCCTGGATGCGCACGCCGTCCTCGATCGGGCAGTGAAGCGGCGCCGTGCCGCGCAGCCCCTGGAAGAAGTTCAGGACGTGCTGGGCGTGGACCTCCTTCGACTCGGGGAACTCCTCCTCTTTGCGCTCGACCTCGTCGCTGAACGGGCGCTCCGGCTCCAGCACCAGCTTGCCCCCGCCCATCAGGAGGTTCGCTTTCTGGCCGCGGATGAGGTCTTCGACCCCGCGCTCGTTGGCCGTGCCGCTGGCCACGAGCAGCATCACGCCGGAGGGGAACTGCACGGTGACGAGGTGGGTGTCGCCGACGTCGCGGCGCTCCCCGTAGGGCTGGCCGTCGGGGCCCGGGCCCCGGTCCGTTTCGGCGAGGTTGCCGCCCATGCAGGAGACGGTGGCGGGGTACTCCTCGATCCCCATGGCCATGAGCGTGGGGGCGAGGCGGTGGGGAAGCAGGTCGCCGATCACGCCGTTGCCGTAGTCCCAGTACTTCCTCCAGCGGAAGTAGCGCTCGGGGCTGAAGGGCCGCCTGGGCGCGGAGCCCAGCCACGCCTTCCAGTCGACGGTGTCGGCGGTGGCGGCGGGATCGATCTCGTAGTTCCACTCGCCCTTCGGGTTCTGCCGGCAGTAGCTCGTCTGGGCCCAGAGCACGCGCCCGAGCGCGCCCGACCGCACGATCTCGCGCGCGCGATGGAACCTGGGGTCGGTGCAGCCCTGCGTGCCCACCTGCACCTTCCGGCCCGTGCGCTTGGCGGTGTCGAGCATGCGGAAGGCTTCGTCGAGGCGGCGCGTCATCGGCTTCTGGACGTAGAGGTCGCGCCCGCTCTCCATGACGTCGATGGAGATCGGGGCGTGCGTGTGGTCCGGCGTGGCCACGATGACCGCGTCGAGGTCCTTGGCGTCGAGCATGCGGCGGTAATCCGAGTAGACCTGCTCCGGCTGCAGGTGCGCGGCCTCCCTGGCCGTGAGGCGCGCCTTCTCCCAGACGTCGCACACGGCCGCGATCTCCACGTTCGCTTCCGGCATGGCCTCCAGGATGTGCTTGATGTGGCCGGCGCCCATCCCCTTCACCCCGACGAGGGCGACGCGGATGCGGTCGTTCGCGCCGAGCACGCCCTTGCCCACGGCGGGGCCGTGGCCGAGGGCGGCGGCGGCCCCGCGGGGCAGCAGGGCTCCGGCCATGGTGGCGAGGGTGACGGTTCCCGTGGTCTTGAGGAAATCGCGGCGCGACGTGTCGGGCCGTGGACGCTCATCGGTCATGTCGACCTCCGTGAAAATCGATGGCAAAGGCTCAAGCCGGCTCCAGCGAGTCCGGCGCAATGGCGACCCGCGTCCCCGCGCGCACGGCGGACTCGGCCTGCAGGGCGATCGCGGTGGCCTGGTAGGCCTCGCGCGGGCCGCAGGCCGGCGCCGGGCCCCCGTGGACGGCGGCCAGGAACTCCTCGAAGGCCAGGCGCAGCGGATCGCGCGAGGGCTCGAGCGACGACTGGCCGGGCTCCTGGCCGGCGGCGAGGATCTTGGTGGAGTCGGCGACGAGGGCGATGCCGCTCTCCTCGAGCACGTTGTCCTTGTGTGCGTAGACCTCCCAGCCCAGGAGGGGCGAGTCCGCCTCCTTGAGGAGCCAGGCCCGCTTCTCGCGCAGCATCAGGCTGCTGTTGCTGCCGCGCACGAGGGTGTGCGCGCCGCCGACGGAGCTGGCCAGCGTTGCCTCCACCGCCACCCGCACGCCGCCCGGGTACTCGAGGACGCACTGGACGGTGTCGGGCACGTCGCGGCCGTCCTTCCAGAGGGCGGTCGTGCCGAAGCCGGTCACGGCCAGGGGAAGGAGGCGGATGTACTCGCCGACGAGGTCGATCGAGTGGATGGCCGCTTCCCCCACGAGGCCGGGCGAGGAGGCCTTGGACAGCCGCCAGTTCAGCTCCGCCTCGCGCGCGGGAGTGGGAGCGACCCGCCGCCAGGAGTCCTTGCGCGCCCAGTGCACGGAGGCCATGACGGGCGTGCCCAGGACGCCGCTCTTCACGAACTGCCCGACGTGGCGGTAGAGGGAGTTGGCGCGGCCCTGCAGGCCGCCCTGGAACACGGCGCGGGACTGCTTCGCCGCCCGCGCGATCGCGCGCGCGTCGTCGAGCGATGCGGCCAAAGGCGCTTCGCAATAGACGTGCTTGCCCGCGGCCAGCGCCGCCACCGCGATCTCGCGGTGGAGATGGCTCGGCGTGGCCACCACCACCGCCTCCACGTCGGGGCGGTCGATCAACGCGCGCGCGTCGGTCAGCGGTGCCGCCGCCGAGGCGATCTCGAGGGCCTTCTTGTGGGAAGGCGCGTAGGTGTCGCAGACGGCCACCACGCGCGCCTCGGGGAGCCGGGCCAGGGTGGAGAGGATCTCGCGTCCCCAGGCGCCCAGGCCCACCACCCCCACGCCCACGGGGGGGCCCACGGGCGCGGACGGAGGTGTCACCTCGGCCAGGCCGAGGCCGCGCCGGCTGAGGAGAAGGGCCGACGTGCCCGCGACCTGCCTCAGGAAACTACGGCGACTGCCTCCGTGCATGCGGCCTCCAGGACGCGCCGGCCGTCCTGGGGCCACATTGGCCGATCATCGTTTCGGAGGAAATGAGCCGTTCGATCCATCCGCCGCCCGCAGAGGCCTCAGCGCAACCGCGACGGCGATCACGAAGACGAGCCCGCGTCCGCTCAGGCCTTGCCCTCCGATGAAGTCGCCCGCCGTGCCTCCGCCTCCGCGAGCCAACCGCGGCGGATCGCGTCCGGGGGCACGCTCGACAGGTAGGGCTTGATGTCGAGGACGGGCGTGCCGTCGAGCATGTCGACACCGCGCACGCGGAGGCGGCTTCCCTCGCGTCCCAGGAGCTCGACGACGGTGAGGCCGATGGGGTTGGGCCTCCGCGGCGACCGCGTGGCGAACACTCCGTGCGGGCGATCATCTGTGGGCGGCGTCGCGTGCAGGCTGAAGCCGTCGGCGCGGTCGAAGACCCACAGGACGTAGAGGTGCGAGAAGCCCTCGATGTCCAGGAGTCCCTCCGCCATCTCCGGAAGGAGCTCGATGACGCCTTCCGTCGTGTGCTCCGCGCCCGGCCCCTTGGGATCTGATTCGTGGCCGTGAAGGGGCTCCGCACGTGGGCGATGGGCCGCAGCGTCCAGCTCTCAGGCATGGGCGGCGTATCCGATGCCGAGGAGAAGCGCGGTCAAGATGCCGAAGGCCAGCTCGGTGAACCCGACGACCTGCGGGCGTACGCGACGGTGCCATGGGGACAGGCCGTGGACGGCGCGCGCGAGGAGGACGGCCATGGCCACGACGCCGAGCCAGGGCCCCCATCCGCGGAGCGCCAAGGCCACGGCGAGAACGAGCGCCGCGATGTGGGTGACGAGTCCGGGCCCGCGCGATGCCGCCTGGTCGCGATCGAGTCGTAGCCGCGCACGGATGTAGAGAACGGAGGCGACCGCCTTGGCGGAGAGGAGTCCCCAGGCGGCCAGCGCGGCCCCCATCGCCCAGCCGCCCGCGAGCATCAATGCGGACGCGCCCGCGCCGAGCGCGACCCCGCCGAGCAGCTCGGGCAAGACCTGCCGTCCCTGCAATCGCGCGTCGTACCAGAGCTGCAGCAGCCCGAGCGGCGCGGCGACGAAAACGGGCAGCCAGGCCGCGGCGGGGGCCCGCCACGCCGCGAGTACGAGACCGACCAGAGCGACCAGACCGTACGCCGCCGCGACCTTGGTGGCGAGGGTCGTACGCGGATAGCGCGCGCCCCGCCGCCAGTCCGAGAGCGCGAGCTTCAGGGGATGTCGGACCAGGAACGCGCCAAGGGCGGCGATGGTCAGCCCCAGGCCGGCCAGCGTGGGCGCCAGCACGAGGCCCATCACGAGCGGCTCCGCGAGCATGCCCCAGCCGCCGTGCTCGACGGGCAAGCCGATGGTCTTGAGGGAGACGAGGAGCGGCGCCGCGGGCCGCATGGTGGCGCTCACCGTCTCACCCGATGGCGAGGGGGCGGACATGGTCAACGGGGTAGCAATTTCCTGACCGCGTGACGGTGCCTGCTATCGACGCCTTCCGCAGATACTACCGCCGCGATCGGGCGTCGCACACCGGCGTGAAAGCGCTGAGGTCCGAAATCCCTGCGCGGCGCCGCGTCGGTCCCGCAACTCGTGCGCGCGGACGCCGTGGGCAGGCCCGAGGGAGAGCGTTCATTCGCCGATGGCTCCCTGGCAGCCAACGTGCAGGGAGTTCGCGCCGGCGTCACTCCCAATGCACCCGCATCCACAGATCCGGTGGGACCTCTCCCCCGAGGAGGAGGCGCGGGCTTTCGAGGCGCTCAAGCCGCGGCTGGCCCGCTTGTGGGCCGACGTGTTCCCCAAGGACGACGAGCCGTACACGTCGGTGATCGTGCCCTCGGTCACCCTCGACGGAGGGGAAGACCCGTCGCGCTTCCAGGCCGCCCGCTTCTACGAGGAGACGCTCCTCTTCCTCCTCATGCGCCTGCGCAACCCGCAGGCGCGGGTCGTCTACGTCACCTCGCAGCCGATCCCCGCGTTCGTGATGGACTACTACCTCCACTTCCTGGCCGGGATACCCGCCAGCCATGCCGCCGCGCGGCTGACCCTCCTCTCCGTCCACGACTCCTCTCCGCGCGCGCTCACCCAGAAGATCCTCGAGCGGCCGCGGCTCCTCGAGAAGATACGGGCCGCGATCCCGGACCTCTCGCGCGCCTACATGACGGTGTTCCGCGCCAGCCCGTTGGAGAGGCGCCTGGCCACGCTGCTCGACATCCCGCTCAACGCCGCCGATCCCGAGCTCGAGCCGCTCTGTGGGAAATCGGCCGGGCGCCGCGTGCTCCGGGAGGCGGGCGTGGATTTGCCCCTGGGCTGCGAAGGCCTGCGCGACGAGCACGATCTCGTGTCCGCCCTGCAGCGGCTCGTGGCCGAGCGGCCCGGGCTTCGCCGCGCCGTCCTCAAGCTCGAGCGGAGCCACTGGGAAGAGGGTCACGCCCTCGTCGATCTGCCCGCGTCCACGGCACGCGACGCCGTGCGGCGCGCGCTGCACGGCCTGCGCGGCCCCCGGCACCTGGACGGCCTCGCCTACCTGGAGCGTTTCGCCCGGATCGGAGGGATCGCGGAGGAGTTCGTGGAGGGCGTGGAGAAGGTCGTCAGCGGTCAGGTGCGGATCAACCCGCGCGGCCAGGTGGTGCTGACCTCCACCCACGACGAGCTGCGAGGGGGGCGCCTGGGCCTGGAATCGGTGGGCTGCGCGTTCCCGGCCGACGATCGCTGCCGGCGGACCGTCCAGGAGGCGGCGCTGCGGGTCGGGCGCCTCCTCGCCGGCAAGGACCTGGTGAGCCGGCTCTCGGTGGAGTTTCTCCTCTGCGTGGATCCGCGGGCCGGATCGTGGCGCCTCGCCGGCACCGAGATCAACCTGGGCGTCGGCGGCTCGACCCATCCCCTTCTCGCCGTCCGCTTCCTGACCGGAGGCGAGCTGGACGCGGGAACCGGGCTCTTCCGGTCGCCCAGCGGCGAGGCCAAGTTCTATCGAGCCACTGACAACCTCCATGCGGCCGCCTACAAGCGCCTCCTCCCGGAAGACCTCATCGACATCCTGACCCTCGACGCGCTGCACTACTCGGCCCGCGGGGAGACGGGGGCGCTCTTCTACATGCTCGGAGCGATCGCGGAGCTGGGACGCGTGGGGATGGTGGCCGTCGGCAACAGCCGCGAGGGGGCGGACACGATCTTCCGGCGCACCGTGGCCTCGCTGGACATGGCCAGCGCCTTCGGGCCGTCGCCAGTTCCACTCGTCCATTCTGTGGAGGGTCAATGCGAACCAAGACGCGATCGGCAATCGTGCGGACGTCCACCGTCGCCCTGATCGCCTGGCTGGCGGGCGCGCCCGCCCGGGCCGCGCAGCCGCCGCCGTCCAGTCCCGCCCCCCCGGCTCCTAGCGCTGCCTACACCTCCGCCAAGGCCTGCGCGTCATGCCATCGCCTGATCCACCAGTACTGGTCGGAATCGGCGCATGCCCGCTCGGCCACCAGCCCGGCGTTCCTTGAGGGGCTGGAGGCGGCGGTGGCGTCGTCGTCGGACAAGCAGGCCGTCCGCGTCGACTGCGTGTGGTGCCATGCCCCCACCGTCCTCCTGACCGGGGACGACGAGCTCAAGCAGCAGGTCACGCGTGAGGGCGTCTCCTGCGACTTCTGCCACACGGTCAAAGACGTGGACCTGGCCCGGGCCGGCCGCCCCTTCCAGCTCAGCCCCGGAAACGTCAAGCGTGGTCCGCTCCAGTACGCGAAGTCGAAGTTCCACGACACCGAGTACTCGTCCCTCCACAAGACGAGCCCTCTCCTGTGCGCGGCGTGCCACGAGTATCGGAACGCCCAGGGTGTGGCCGTGCTCTCGACCTACACGGAGTGGCGCCAGACGTCGTACGCGACGCGCGGGGTCACCTGCCAGGAGTGCCACATGCCCGTGGTCCCCGGCACCACCGTGCCCGCGGCCCTCGGCCCCAGCGGCCACGTCATCAACCTGCACCGCATCGTCGGAGGGAGCAATCCGTCGAAGCTGAGCGTCGGCCTCGACCTCAAGATCGAGTCGGTGACGCGGACCAGCGATGCCGCCGACGTGCGGGTGCTCGTCACCAGCAGCCGGGTCGGCCACGCGGCCCCGGGAGGCTTCGCGAATCGCGCCCTCGTCCTCGCCGTCGGCGTGGAGAGCGCTTCCGGCGAGCTCCTGCACCGCCGGGAGCGTGTCTACCGCCGCACGCATCAGGATGCGGCGGGACAAGAGCTGGTCACCGTGGCCGACCTCATGCTGAAAGCGGCCCGGGAAGGCGACGACACCCGGATCCAGCCCGGCGAGTCGCGGGCGGAGCGCTTCACCGTCCCGATTCCCGAGGGAGCGCGGGCCATCGTCGCGCGTCTCGAGTATCGCGACCTCTCCGACCCCAAGGCCGGCCCCCGGACGATCCTCGTCAACGAGGAGCGGCAGGACTTGACCCTGCGCTGACCCGGGCGGGCGCCGCCAGGCGCCGTGCGAACTGTCGCCGGAACACCGCCGACATGGCCTTGAGCTTCAGGGTCTGGATCGGGAACCGGCGCGGGCTCAAGCTCCGGCACTCGTCGGGCAGCATCACGAGGCTTACGTGGATGTTGGGCGCGACCCCGATGGGGAGCCCCTTCTCCATGCAGGCTTCGTAGAGCCGCCGGAAGACGGGGATCATGTCTTCCGTGCGCGGCGGGGAAGCGTCTGCCATGTCCGTGCCGACCAGAGGGCGGAAGACGCAGACGGTCGGCACCGCTCCCACCGACGTGATCCAGTCGATGGCCTTGATGGTCGAGGCGGCCGGCTCGAGCCCGGCGATGATCTCGCCGTTCGTGACCCAGGGCTCGCCGGCCGGCCCCTTCCGGCCGAGCTGCGCGCAATAGCGCACGGCCTCGAGGTAGTAGTCGAGGGAGTACTCGGCGTGCTTGCCCGGGCAGATGTCCTTGAAGATCTCGCGGTCGAAGATCTCGAAGCAGAAGGAGACGCGGTTGAGCCCCAGCTCCCGGAGCGCGTCGTAGCGCTTGAGGTCCCGATGGGGGGGCGTCTGGAAGCCGACGAGGAGCCCGAGCTCCTTCTTGATGCGGACGAGGTAGGGCTCGAGGATGTCCAGGTAGGTGTCACCGTCGTAGTGGCCGGTGTTGAAGTCGACGTAGGTGATGCCCGACTCGTCGCGCGCCCGCCGCACGACCTCCATCACCTCGTTCACCGATTTCTCGTCCGCGTCGTCCACGCCCAGGTTGAGGCCCACCGAGCAGAACTTGCAGTTGACCTTCTCGGGCCTGGCCGTCCAGTACTCGCAGACCTTGGCCTGGTAGATGCCGAGGTACGTCCCCTGCAGGGTCCCGATGCGCGTCATCGGCTTGCCGGTGGACGTGCGCGCTTCGTACCAGTCCGGCCGCGGGGAGAGCTGGACGGGCGCCACGTCCTCCTTGTCGGAGCGGAGGACGTACTGTCCGTCGCGGCGGCAGATGTCGTAGGACGAGGCGGCGGCGAAAGGCTCGGCGACGGGAACGTTGGTCCACAGGCCCCCGGGCAGGATGACCTCCAGCCCGCTGCCCAGGCCGGCGCGGGTGCGCATGACCTTCCGGCCCCCGTCGCCTTCGATGAAGCAGGAGTCGTCGAGGCGCGCGCCCTTGCAGTAGAGGTCGAGCTTGAGCAGGGCGGGGTTGATCCGCAGGGTCGGCAGCGCGATCACGTCGTGACTCGATGAGCCATTCGATTCACCCCACTGTTGCGAAAGTGTGACGGTCGCCGCGCGGACGCTTTGCTAGTCTCGTGCCATGGAGATTCAGACGATGAATGGCCCGCTGCACCGCTTCTTCGCCGCCGATCACCGGCGGCTCGACGCCCTTCTGAAGCGCTCCATCTCCGTCCCCGGCCAGGTCGATCTCGTCCCCTTCGGGGAGTTCCGGGCCGGGATCCTGAAGCACATCGGCATGGAGGAGAAGGTCCTCTTCCCGGCCGCCCGCCACGCGCGCGAGGCGCCCCTCGTCCTCGCCGCTCGCCTTCGCGTGGACCACGGCGCGATCGCGGCGCTGCTGGTGCCGACGCCGACGCCGTCGCTGGTGGCGGAGATCCTGTCCGTCCTCGGCCCGCACAATCGTCGCGAAGAGGAGCCGGGCGGCATCTACGAGGCCTGCGACGAGGCGGTGGGCCCGGCCGAGGCCGAGCGCATGGTCCAGCAGCTTCGCGCATTCCCCGAGGTGCCGCTGAAGGCCTACAACGACGGACCGGCCATCCTGGCCCACGTCCAGGAGACGCTGGAGCTGTCGCGCCGGCAGTGGCGCGAGAGCGCGGGCGGTAGCTGACCAAGCACTGCGGCCGCGATCCGCCGCGCACGACTTGCGCCGGGTTGGCCGCACCGCGCAATTCCTTCGCGAGCCTCGGCCAGCCAACCTCGTAAGTGATTGACGCGCGGGCCGCATCCGTGGCGAACGTCTTGCGTAGTCGA
>Ga0209382_10011170_pt1 | contig 11160 bp, 20 predicted proteins | sample SoiMetdeltSBSDD5_FD_187599 | JGI IMG/M metagenome (GOLD analysis project Ga0209382, IMG submission 187599) | Bulk soil microbial communities from a Populus tree surrounding site in Tennessee, USA - Soil MetaG P. deltoides SBSDD5 (SPAdes) (version 2) | ecosystem: Environmental > Terrestrial >...
AGCAAAATGAAACGGAAATATGTCCTTGCGATTATCTGCCTTGGAGTAGTCGTAGCTTTGATGTTTTGGGCGGCGCGCTCAATGATCGCTTCATTCGATCTAGTGGGCACCTATTAGCAGGTGGTTGGCGACGGTGGGGCGGATGCGGTGCGTGCTAGGTTGACTAAGCCTCGAAGCCCAGAGCTCTCTCACGAGGCGGACGCTTTTTTGTGACGGCCAACACGGCCGCTCGTAATGCACTCACCTAATCCGCATTTTCGATTCAGCGGAGGCTAATATGAGCTACAACTATCTGACCAATTGCAGTGGGTTACGCGGGTTGCCGACCTATGTGGCAGTTGGTCGACGGCGTCATCGATAGGCACATTTGTGACTAGGATTACCCTTTTCCGTGGTGTCAATGGTTGTTGCTATGTTCGCAGCAAGCTACTTACTGAGCTAGGTAAGTCGGGAGCCACTGAAAGACTGTTCTGGGGGGCATGGTCTGGTCACAGCAGATTTGCCTCCCGCTCTTTACAGCGTCAAGGTCAAATGTGTCACCGGCGCTTATCCGCCTTCAATGCCGCTTGATATGCCATGTCGAGCACCTGCTCAGGATCATATCCCGCGGTATCACCGGTCGGTCCGGTATGCCGAATAGTTGCATCGCGTGACAGCGGCGCAAAACGCACCACTTGGTTGTCAGGCCCAAGACGGAAGAACGAATAATGACTTTTGGTTGGTTTAAAGAAAACATTTACGCCAGCTTCGAAGACGTCCGTTTCAAAATCTTCTTCGGTGACGAAACTCATGATCCTCTTTCTCGCCGTGCACGCGCTCGGCGATATCTCGACATGGCCGACCGAACGCCATAGCCAAGCAAGAAGCCGACGACCACGCCGACCATAAGCTCCATTTTCCTTATCCTGCGTAGCCAAAAGAAAGGCCGGGCGATGGTGATCAACCCGGCCCAAACGACCGCGTTTTTGGGGGTATTTGGCGAACGCGGTCTGATGGTGTTTTGGCCCGGCTTTTCCGTCGCCGCATTTAAAAAAGACAAACGATTGTAAAAATCTTTGGCCGAATTGAATGGCCTGAACTTTGGAACGCTGTCGGGTGTTTAGTCTCCCGGACATGTCTTCAGTGGATGTCCAGAGGGAGGCAGCTCAATGCAAAGAATACTAATCGCGTCGCTGATGGCCTTATTCTTTGGTCTTTTCAGCATGCCAGCCTCGCAGGCGGCTCCAGCGAATGGCTGGGCTGTAGGGTCGGCGGTCAAGGCGATCTCGCCGATCAATACGATTTACTATCGGCGTCGGCGCTATCGTCGCTATCGGCGCTATCGTCGGTATCGGCGCTATCGCTGGTGATTGGACTTCTGTACTCGCCGCCGGTTGCAAGCTGGTGGCCCTTAGTGGGCCGCCTTTCTCCATAGTGGCGGCCCCCGAGTTTTTTAACGCGCCATTGGAACGACTCGTCTGGGTAGCTCGTTTTAGCGATATGTAAAAAGACATACTTGCGGCAAATGTCGCCATGGCTGTTAACAATAGTCTTCCGCTCAGTCGCCGGTATCGCAACCGTGCCGAAGAATGCCGAAAGCTAGCTGAGGCCCTCCACGGCGCCGAAACGCAGTTTAAGTTGCTGCGGATCGCGGCGGATTACGATTGGATGGCGATGCGGGCTGCCGCATTTGAACTTCAGCACGCGGACGAATTGGCACGATCCCTTGCCTTGAATACCTGATTGGGTCGGCAGCGGCGCGGCGCATCCGACTACCCCCGAACAGTTGCCCTGAGTATCGTTCTGAATATTCCAAAGGCCTGAACAATCACACGTATAAATTTCCAAATCTTTTCTGAATACCACCGGGAACGACTAGTTTACTTCCGAAGTTAAACCCGTCGAGTCGTCAGCTATCCGTCCACCCTTCCCCCCGAAAGCTGGCGACAGAACACAAGGGGCTGCCGTTGTCCCCCGGCGGCCCCCAATTTTTTAAGCCAATCAAATAAAGGAAAGGGCCAAGCGATGGGGTCATCACCCGGCTGACAGGTGCGGCAGCGGCCAGTCCGTTATTACCTTGCAAATCATTCTTTTTGTGATGCACGACACAGCACAACCGGACAATCGAAACTAATGTGAAGGTAATTCGAGGGCGAAAGCTCTCTTCCGAAAAGCCAGAGGAGACCTCACATGCGCACCCTGTTCGGCATCGCGATAATCGCAGTCGCTCTTGTCATCACCACCTGGTCAGTTGAACCAACCGTTGGGAAAACTCCCACCGTTTCCGTGGACCCACTCGGGCTGATGGCTACCACGACTAATCTGCCGCAAGCGCACTACAAAGATTTTAGCACCATTTACTAATAGATCGGCGGTCCGCAATCTCTGGCTACTTGGCCGATTTCTCTTGTGCCCTGGTCGCTTCTCTGCCCGACCGGGGCACATCCTTTAAGCGGAGCAGCTATGTCCCGCTACAAAGGCCGCACCAATCCCAAAGAGGTCGAAAAGGCCTTACCGCACATCGTACAGATGATCGTGCCGTTAGGCGGCTTCGGTAAGAAGCTAGACGATATGTACGAGTGGCGCTGGGCGAGAGACATCGAAGCAATGCGCGGTTGCGGCTGGCGCGATGAGAATGGCCGCTTCTATGTCCGATGGTGCTTTGCCAATTTGATCACGGCTCAGGACTTTGCTCGCAAGTTTGGCGGTTCGATAGTGATGGGGCGATAAAGCTCGCCGCTTTCATTCATCCCTGCCAGCCAATCGTCGCCAAGCAGGCCCCAACTGGCCCTGGCTGGGCGCCCTAATTTCTTTTTTGTTTCCTCTATCACGATACGCCCTTAGACGCCCTCGACCGTAAGGTCTCGTTGGGCCGAGCGTAAGGTCACCGCGAAACCGCCGAGCACATCGAAGAAGCTTATCACCAGCAGCAGGAAGAAGGTCGCTGTGGCGGCCTGCTTTACCAGTATGAATTCGATCAGCATGGCGAGGAACAGAATCAGCGAAAGGGCATGGGCGACCACCGTGCGGAGACCGATGCGCGTCGATTTGATCACTTCGCCGCACAACAGTACGATAGCCAACGTAACGAGCATATCGCCCGCTGACATGGTCCAATCGGCGCCCGAAACCATATGGACCGTAGAAACGACGCCGCCCCACGTCACGTCAGGTATCAGGAAGGCGATGATGTTGTAGATCGCGAAAGGAATCAGCAGAAGGGGAAAGCCGAGCATGGACATGGCGCAGCTTACCCTTCTTTTTTCCGACGATCTGGTACTTCTTGAATCTGTTTCCGCCGACGATCTGCGACCTCAGCGTCCTTAGATGCCAGCTTTCGCCAATGCGCCGCCTCTTCTCGCTCTCGTCGACATCGATCACCGGCAGTCCTTCGATCTTCATCACCGAAATACACTCCTGAACTCATGGCACCTCGTTCGCTGGCTATTTTCGAGGAATTCCCGGACTTACAAATTTTAAACCCGGGGCCTCAAAGTCGGCAGGATGCATCCTGGCGATTGCCAAAACTATAGCAAACGCAAAACCTCCAATTACTAGCCGCCATACAACACGACGGAGTTCTGGCTTCATGCAAGCCCTCCCTCCAAACCGGTGTGCTTCAAAAAAGCGATCTCGCCAACTCAGGTGGAGCTAACTTGTGATGACTCTAATATTTCGATCACTGCGCCAGTGGCCGGATCAATCCTTCTTGTCGGGGACGCGGCACCAAATGAACCAAGCAAAAACCTTTCGCGGTCCCGCGCGTATTCCGCGGCTGTCTGTCGCTTGTAAACTTTTTTATTTCCGCGCTTCCGGCGGCTGCTTCTGCCGAAAAGTTTCGTTACTCGCATGTCGCTTTAAAGAACAACCAATTTGATAGTTCCCTATCGATCAAAACTTTTACTCGATATGTCGGAAAACGAACAATGCAGAGGTCCGGCAAAGAAGAAGGGCTGCCACCCTGCAGGTCTGACAGCCCTCTTGGGAGCACTCATACGCACTGCCGGGTACCTGGTGGAACAGGGGATCAAAGGAGTCCCGGCAGCACTCTTGAAACCGGCACATGCGAAAGTAGTTCCTCAGTCAAAGCAAAAGGGGACCGCCGGTGCCAAGTTTACGGCGATCCCCCCGGAGTGTGCATGCCAGCTCTGGGGTGGAAGAAATAGAGCTGGCAGGCTGCAAGCCCCTAATCTTAGCGTCTTTCGGCCTTGGTAGGGCCGGGCAGTGGCTCGCCTGGCCCTTTCTTAGAACGTTCCATCAGCTGTGAAGAACTGAGTGGGTCGCAAAACCGACGTTCGCAGGGTTACTCAGTTGCTGCTGTTTAAGTTCTCTACCGCACTAGACCGAATTGGTCCGGAAGAGCAATACTGAATAAGCGGACAGTCCATTAGCCCCCCAGCCCGCGACTGGTCCGCAGTAGGGACCGCCAAAACCTTCCACGGGTGACGGTCCCTATCTTTGTGAGTGTATATCCCCGGCATGTTGTGGCGTGTGCGTAACTCACGCGGTCGGTCGGCCATTAAACGCGCCTAGTCTGAGGGAGTGAAACAGCTGCCCATTGCGTCATGGTGTCACCGCAGACAGGGCACTCAAACATTCGCTTTTGGTAACCTGGATATTCTTCCTTGGTGCACGTCAGCGACATTGGTGCTGCGCGACACCTCAGGCAGATTGGAAGATCGAAAGTGTCTTGAGGACTATTTGCGTCCGCACTCTCACAGGCGACCATCTTCGGTGCATCATTTGACATACCGGTTCATGCCGTTCCTGTTTCTTGCCGAGTAGGGCAGCGTGTGATGATGGTGTAAGCAGGAAGTTGTCCTATGGTTTCGCGACCATGGAACAATTTTTTCGTTCAGCTATATAGCTTCGTATCTTCGAGCGTAACTCACGCGGTCGGCCATTAAACGCGCCCGCCGCTTTCATCCATCTGTGCCAGCCAATAGTCGCCAAGACATCGGCGGCAGCCCTTTTTTCTCTGACGTGAGACGTTTCCGGTTCTGACACTCGGCGGACGGGCTACGAGAATGACTGCACGAAAACCAGACCGTCGGCAGGGGATTGTTGCGCGAAAGATTGAGCTATACAGCTTGGCCTATCGCACCGCTTGGAGGCGCTTTTCTCCCCTTCAGAAACGCGAGCAGCCGAACTTAGCTTTGTGGCTTCATGCTTTTATCCGGCGTCAAATTAAGAAGGGAGCAACCGATCCCCTTTTTATCGCCACCGAGGCGTTTAAGGCCCTCGGTGAGAGCGAGCCGGGAACGCAGTAGGCCATCGAGAGTTAAACTAGTGCTGCTGGCTCCCCGTCCCCTTCCCCCGAAAAGCCAGTAGCAATTTGACGACCTTGTTGACTCCGGGTTGCCACGCACGAACCTGGCAGCCCTTTTTCTTTAGTCCTATATTCGCTGCATGTTGTGGCGTAACTCACGCGGTAAGCCCATGAACGCGCCAGCCGCCTTCTTTCATCCGTGTCAGCCAGTCGTCGCCAAGCAGCCGCCTTCAGGGCCGGCAACGGGAGGACTCCCATGATCGGCAATCGTATTTGCGCCATCACTCTAGCGGCCGCTGTTCCACTCCGTCCGCAATTGCCGCGTCGTTCGACGGAAACTGGAGCGTGGTGGCTCAGACCACTCAGGGCCATTGCGGAAGCATCCAATTCGGCCTCGCAATAAACCACGGCTGACTCTACTCTGCCGGTGGATATTACGTCTTCGGTTACCCCGCACAGTTGGGCGGCCGTGTCTCCCCCTCCGGGTATTTGCAGGCGGACGCAGTGGCTGGCCCCCGCACCGCCCATGCCGTCGGACGCCTCCGGCAGTTTCAGGGCAGTGGGACTTGGGCCGGTAGCGGGCCGTCCGGTGTCTGCTCAGGCGTCTGGAACGCCGCTCCTCTAAGGCAAACATTCTGACGATCAATAGAGAGGATCAGGCTCCGCAATCCGTATGTGGAGTGCAAAGCGGCGTTACGAAAACTTCTGCGGCACGGTCGTGGCATCCAATTCGTGGAGCACACCGAGGGCGACGGCGACGAGATGTTCAAAGCCGTCTGCAAGCTTGGCCTTGAGGGCATCGTCTCAAAGAAGCTCAACGCGCCGTATAAGTCCGGGCCATCAAAGGCGTGGCTGAAAATCAAAAATCCCAAAGCCCCGGCAGCCACCCGCGCAGTAGATGGGACGTTCTAATGAACCGACAGTTCATCGTTGCTATTTTGCTGGTCGTCGCCGTACCGGTGTACGCACATGCTCAAAACCTGAGAGTAGGTGACGCACAGAAGGTCGTGACAATCATCAGCAGCGACAAAGTCAAAACCCAAAGCTATTGCGAAATAATGAAACTCGGCGAGCAGGTCGGGCAGGCCTACGAGAAGAACGACAGAAAAATGGTCGATGAATTGTCCCAGAAAATTGACACACTGGAAAAAATCCTCGGTCCCGAATATGTCGCATTGATCAATGGGGTTCAGGAGATCCGGGAAAACGACCAACTCCGTGCGGAGTTTTTGTCGGCATTTGGAGCACTCGCTAGGCTGTGTACGAGGTAAGTCTCAAAAATCCCAACGCGCCAGCAGCTACACGGGCGTTGGACGGGACTTTCTAGCTTGCGCCCAGGTGTACGGAAGATTCTAAAAAGCAGTGGTCGATGGGAATTTAGTTGCCGCGTTCACGACTGAATCGCAGGATAGTGAACAATTGTTAATTTGTGCGGAAATGAGCGGGGTGTAACAATCGGGGCCGCTCTCGTCCCCAAGAGAGCGCGGCCCCGATCTCATCCCCGTCCCCGAAGTCCCCGAAGGTCGGGGCCGCTATTCCTTCAATGAATTGTGACATTCGCTGGGCGGCGTCCACAAATAATAAGCTTCCACGCACGAAAGTTATTGATGACCACGGCGGCGCAATCATCTTTGCTGATCTGATCGGCAAGCTCTACGCGCCGCATAAATCGGGGCCTTCAAAGGCGTGGTTAAAAATCAAAAATCCAAACGCGCCGGCGGCTACTCGCGCTGCTGATGGGACCTTCTAATGGCCGACTGGCTCGCGGGCGACACTGACAATGCTTGCCCTGCGATGATTCGCGGCCGCTTCAACCACGGGCCTATCAAAGGCATCCACGCCGATCGGTATGTCATGTCTCTTGGCGTAGGCTGTTATTACCCATTGCAGCACGCAGGCGAGGTCATGCTCGCCTAATCCTATTGCCTCGTCATAAACCTCAAAAAGCTTTCCGATCATTTGATTTCACCTTATTTCCGGCGGTCCGATTGACGCCATAACTTTTCTTCCTCGCCGAAAAAGAACCGCAGCTGTCACGTGGAGCTGCAGTTCTTTGCTTCTGTCCGGGAGTCAGAACAGCGGAAGCTGAAAACAACCGGACAGCCGCATCTCAATTGTATTGATTTCGGTCGAAAGGCCTTGAGTCAAAAGACAGAGGATCGCAAGTTCTCTGCCACTGATGTTTCCGGGCAACAAATGGAACATCTCACGAAAGGGCCAGGCGATGGTGTAGCCCGGCCCTAACAGCCACGAGGGTAAAGAGATCGAGGGGACCGCCGCAGCCATTGAATCAACCGGCGGCAAAAGCAGTTCCCATTTTCAGCAAATGTAGCCAAAGAACAACAAGCCACGACAAAATGCGGTTTTCTCAATTTTTTTGTGGACCGCACTGGATGACGCGTGGTGAGTCTTTAATCTCGCGCCTTGCACCCATCGTGAGAGCGACAGAGCTATGACCCCGCGACATTTGTCGTGCAGAGACATAGGGGGGAACAATGGCAGTGAAGGACGACCTTCGCCGGTTGAGTGAAATGCAGGCCATTTATCTAAGTTGGCAGTCATTTTTTGCTCAAGTATGCACTGCCGATAGCGCGGCCCTAACAGCGACGGCGAACAAGGAGACCTGCGGAACGCCTCAGCAATCGAATCAATCGCCTTCGCAAAATGTTGTTCAATTGTCGTGCGCGAAATGGGCGCGCCGGCCCATGTCGAAAACAGGTTGACGGCCCCGTTATTCTGCTACGGATCTGCGGGAGATTGCAAATTGCAGGCACCGTGGGAATGGCACGACGGCTGCGCCGTCGCTGAACGGAGGGAAACCGTGGCCTTACGACCGACTGACGCGATGGACTTCCTGAGCGAGTTGTGGCTCTACATGCGCGTCCGCAAGAAATACTGGCTAATGCCAGTTTACTGATGATGGTGGTCTTCGGCGGACTGTTGGTGCTCAGCAAGGGCTCCGCAGTTGCTCCGTTCATTTATACAATATTCTAATGGTCGAGCGACGAGAGACGAAACGGCAGACTCTAGGCGAGTGATCCTGCAACCATGAGGTCTAGATCACCCGCTCAATAAAGTGCAGCAATCCAAATCCAAGCAAACCTATCCAGACCGCAGTCATAACGGCCGACTACCCAGGCCCGACAGGTTCGGCACTATTACCAACGGGTTCCTGAAACCTCACCCTATTCCCGGTGGTTAGAATCCGGGACGCGTCGCAGTCCGGAAGCCTGCGACCTGGGATCCCCGGAAGGGCTACGTCGATCCCTAAAAGCCTCGGTGGCCCTTCCGCACTTAGTCGCCGTGGCAAAGAATGCATGATTTCTGGCCTGTGATGACTGATCTTGAAGAGCGAGTAAGAGCACGCGCATACCGGCTTTGGCAGGAAGAAGGCTGTCCGCATGGCCGCGAGCTTGCACACTGGGAAAAGGCTAAAGAGTTATCGAATGCGCCTGCTGAATTTGGTGACTCGCCCACCGCAGATGACTTTCGGGCAATCTACTCGTTGGCTGAATGCCCTGTGCCGCCCGAAGATATTGTTGGTCAGCCGCCTAGGATCGTGCGAACCAGTCACACTGAACACAAAGTCTGGAGTTCCACCGATTTTGCGATGAGTCTAATCCAAGGATTTATTGCTGTACTTGGCATGGGGGCCGCCTTGGCCCTCGGCTGGCGTTTCCTGACCCATTAACGTCGTGGCAAGACGTGGCAATGGGGTATCCCGGGTTTCCCACCCGCCATGATCCGTAATAGGTTACGCCACCACTTCGGGGGTTGGTAATGACAATCAGCGGGAAAAAGCGAATCTTAAAGTTAGGGTCTGGACTCACAACTTGATCCAGTAGAGTACGCCGACAAGGGTAGTTGCGGCTAGAAAGTTACGAGCGAGCTTGTCGTATCGTGTGGCGATGCGCCGCCAATCTTTGATACGACAGAAGAAATTTTCGATCTTGTGGCGCTGGCGATAGAAGCGCTTGGGACAGTAGGCTTTCCTGGTCGCGTTGCTACGGCTGGGAATGATGGGTAAAGCCCCTTCGTCTTTGATCTGCTGACGCGCTCGTTGGCTATCGTATGCCTTGTCAGCGGTAACGGCGAGCGGCTGTTGAGGCGTGTTCAACACGTCTTCGACGACCTGGCTGTCGTGGATCTGTCCGCCTGTTACGATGAAGTTCAGCGGCCGACCTTTGCTGTCGACGATCGCGTGGATTTTCGTCGTCCGGCCGCCCCGGCTGATGCCGATCGCCTGATTTTTCTCCCCCCTTTTGCGCCGCTGGCTGAGCGGTGGGCTTTCACGATCGTGCTGTCGATCAGATACAAGCTGTCGAGAGATTTCGATGCCAACTCGTCGAAGATGCGCTTCCAGATGCCCCGGCGAGACCAGCGGTTGAACCGATTGTAGGCTGTTGTGTAAGGCCCGTAGCGTTCCGGCAAATCGCGCCAAGGCATACCCGTGCGCAGCACGTAGAAGATCGCATTCAAAATCCTACGATCATCAACGCGCGCGCTCTTGCGGTTCTTCGGCAATAGTGGCACGAGAAGTGCCCATTCCTCGTCGCTCAAATCGAATCGCATGATTCACCTCCGCCCGCGGTGAATCACGATCTGCCTTGCTATTCAGTAAACTGTGTGAGTACAGACCCTAGTATTTTGGATGATCATAAAACGCATTGTCCCAACCTGTCGGCAAGACACCTATCGAAAGCTCGCCAATTCTACGGTGTTATACGTTCTTGGTTCGCGAGCAAGACTGTGCGTAACATCCAATCGATCTACATCGAGAATCTCGGAAGCGAGGACGGGAACCTCAAGGTCTATCGCATCAACAAGATATCGTTGTGCTCGAATATCGTTTGAACTGATCCGCTAGTAGAGCTCGGTAATTGCATGTTTTTCTTGGCGCTCGCAGCGGATTACGATGGCACGATCGCGCATCATGGCGCGGTGGACAAGAAAACCTGCAATTCCTTGAAACGGTTGAAGCAAACCGGACGGTTTGATCCTTGTGACCGGTCGAGAATTGGCTGAGCTAAAACATGCATTTCCTGAGGTAAGCATGTTCGATCGGGTTGTCGCCGAGAATGGCGCCGTAATCTACGATCCGACCTCCGGGGGGGAGGCCGTGCTTGCCCCACCGCCGCCGCCCGGCTTCGTCGAAAAACTGATAGCGCGCAATGTGGAGCCGATATCAGTCGGTCATAGCGTGGTCGCAACTTGGGAACCTCATCAAACCGCCCATTTTGGAAACGATCAAAGAGCTCGGCCTCGAACTGAAGATCGTCTTCAACAAGGGCGCGGTCATGGTTTTACCACCGGGGGTCACCAAAGCCTCTGGTCTCGAGGCGGCCCTAGCCGAGTTGGATATATCATCGCGCAATGTTGTTGGCATCGGCGATGCCGAGAATGACCACGCCTTTCTTCAAACGTGCGGTTGCGCCGCGGCCATGGCCAACGCTTTGCCGGCGATAAAGGCCAAAGCCGATGTCACGCTAGCGGGAGACCACGGTGTCGGTGTCGCCGAGCTGATTCAGCACATCATTGACGACGACGAGCGCCTCATGTTCTCGACCCGCCTCGGCTTGCCGAGCGGGACCGATCGGGAGGGACACAAGGTCTATTTGATGCCCCATCAAAACATCCTTGTAATCGGCGATCCGGGATGCGGAAAATCAAGGTTCGCCAAGATGCTTACCGAAAGGATGGTCGAGAAGGAATTTGAGTTCTGTGTTATTGATCCGGAAGGCGATTACCACGGTCTGCAGCATTCGGTCGCGACTGCGGACGGGTCTACCACACCACGGACTGAAGCCGCCTTAAGATTGCTTCAGGAAACTGGAGTCAACGTGGTCGTCAACACGGTGGTCCTCAGCCTAGCGGACCGACAGCGGCTTGTTTCCGAGATTTTGGTGCCGATT
>Ga0209382_10011171_pt1 | contig 11160 bp, 12 predicted proteins | sample SoiMetdeltSBSDD5_FD_187599 | JGI IMG/M metagenome (GOLD analysis project Ga0209382, IMG submission 187599) | Bulk soil microbial communities from a Populus tree surrounding site in Tennessee, USA - Soil MetaG P. deltoides SBSDD5 (SPAdes) (version 2) | ecosystem: Environmental > Terrestrial >...
ACCTCTCGATGGCCTACACGCCGGGGGTCGCGCGGGTGTGCACCGCGATCGCGGAGAACCGCCAGAAGGCGTTCAAGTACACGATCAAGGCGAACACCGTGGCGGTCGTGTCCGACGGCACCGCGGCGCTCGGCCTGGGCGACATCGGCCCCGAGGCCGCCATGCCGGTGATGGAGGGCAAGGCGATGCTGTTCAAGGAGTTCGCCGACGTCGACGCCTTCCCGATCTGCCTGAACACGAAGGACACCGACGAGATCGTGGAGACCGTCATGCGGATCTCCCCCACGTTCGGCGGCATCAACCTGGAGGACATCTCCTCGCCACGCTGCTTCGAGATCGAGCAGCGGCTGCAGGAGGCGCTCGACATCCCGGTCTTCCACGACGACCAGCACGGCACCGCGATCGTCACGCTGGCGGCGCTGATCAACGCCTGCCGCCTCACCGACCGCCGCATGGAGGACCTCCAGGTGCTGATGGTCGGCGCCGGCGCCGCCGGGGTGGCCGTGGCGAAGATCCTGATGGACGCGGGGGTCACCTCGATCGTGGCCTGCGACCGCTTCGGCGCCATCCACACCGGGCGCGACGACTACGAGGCGGGGTCGATGAACGCGCCCAAGAGCTGGCTGGCGGAGAACACCAACGGCGACCGGCGCGACGGCATCCCGCGCGACGTGATCGAGGGCATGGACCTGTTCGTCGGCCTGTCGGGACCGGGCATCATCACCGCGTCCGACCTGGAGAAGATGAACGCCGACCCGTTCGTGTTCGCGATGGCCAACCCGAACCCCGAGGTGAAGCCCGAGGAGGCCGCGCCGCACGTGCGCGTGATGGCCACCGGCCGCTCGGACTACCCCAACCAGATCAACAACGTGCTCGCCTTTCCCGGTGTCTTCCGCGGCGCGCTCGACGCTCGCGCGACCGCGATCACCGAGGAGATGAAGCTGGCGGCGGCGCGCGGGATCGCGGGCACCGTGCTCGACGACGAACTGGACGAGGACTACATCATTCCCAGCGTGTTCAACCGCGACGTGGCGCGCGAGGTTGCAAACGCGGTGCGGGATGTGGCCGAGCGCTCGGTCGAGGCGCTCGAGGAGCAACCCACCGTGGATCGCGCCGCCGTCAGCTAGTGCGGGTCGCGGTCACCGGAGCCACCGGAGCGATCGGCAGCGCGCTGGTGCGCGAGCTGCGCGAGCGCGGCGACGAGGTGACTGCGCTCTCGCGCGACGCGGAGCGCGCCGCGGCCACCCTGGGCGTGCCGGCGGAGCGGTGGGCAAACCCCAAGCAGGACACGCCGCCGGCCGCGGCGCTGAGCGGGCACGACGCCGTCGTCCACCTGATCGGCGAGACGATCGCGCAGCGCTGGAGCGACGAGGCCAAGCGCGAGATCCGCGAGTCGCGCGTGCTGAGCACGCGCAACCTCGTGGCCGGCCTGCGCGCCCTGCCGGAGGCGGAGCGCCCGCGCGTGCTGGTTTCGCAGTCGGGCGCCGGGGTCTACGGGGCGCGCGGCGACGAGCGCCTCGACGAGAGCGCCCCGCCGGGCGACGACTTCGTCGCGCGGATGGTGCTCGACTGGGAGGCGGAGGCGAGCGCCGCCGCCGAGCTCGGCCTGCGCGTGGTCCTGACCCGCACCGGCCCGGTGCTGTCCGAGGGCGGCGCGCTCGGCAAGATGCTGCCGTTCTTCAAGCTCGGCCTCGGCGGTCCGGTCGCTGGCGGCAGCCAGTACTTCCCCTGGGTGCACCTGGACGACGTCGTCGGCGCGCTGCTGTTCGCCGTCGACACCGAAACCGCGCGCGGGCCGCTCAACGTGACCGCCCCCGAACCGGTCACGAACAAGGAGTTCTCGCGCACCCTCGGGCGGGTGCTGAACCGGCCGGCGTTCGCGCCGGTGCCGGGCCTGGCGGTGAAGACGCTCTACGGCGAGATGGCGATGATCGTCACCACCGGCCAGCGGGCGATCCCCGCGCGGCTCACCGAGCTGGGCTATGCGTTCCGGCGTCCGGACCTCGAGGACGCACTGCGGGACGCGACCGGCCGCTAACCGCCGCAGACGCGCGGCAGCTCCGCGCGCGGACGCCCCCTGATCAGCGAGCCCTCCCCGGGCTGGCCGCTCGTCTTGCACAACCCGTAGCGGCCGGTGACGGGCGACACCGCCGCGCGGAACGGGTAGCCGACCGTGAAGCCCCTGGTCGTCTCGGACGGCTCGATCTCGCTGGTGATCGCGGTGCAGGCGAGCACCAGCCGGCCGGCGTCACGCCCGAGCGTCTTGCAGTCCGTGCGGCTGACCGGCGTGTCCAGCTCACCGGTGGCCTGCCGGGCGCGTGCATCGCGCGTGATCGCCGCCTCGACGCCGGCGATCGCGGCCGCGGGGCTGCCCGCCGCGAGCTTGCCGGTGCGCGGCCGCTGCTCGGCTTCCAGACGCCGCTGCTCGGCCGCCCGCGCGCGCTGCTCGGCCTGGCGCTGCTCCGCGGCGCGCTCGCGGTTCGACTCGGCGATCCGCGGGCCGTACACGATCGCGGCCACCACGCCGGCCACGATCAGCAGCGCGCACCCGGCGAGCACGAGCCTGCGCGCCGAAGGCGACAGCTTGCGCAGCAGGAACCCGGGCAGCCCGAGCAGCCCCGGGAGCGGCTCGTAACGGTCTGCCGGCTGCGCCGGCGGCGCCACTAGAGCTCGTCGGTGGTGACGCGCCTGCGGCGTGAAGTACCGCGGCCGAGCCACCCCACCAACAGCGACAGACCGAACAGCACCAGCAGGAGGATCACGAAGAACGCCACGATCACAAGGGTAATCAGCAGCAGATCGCCGATGTCGTCGGGTTGGTCGATCAGAGCGAGCAGCAGCAGCACGACCACCCACGCCGCGGCCGCCACCAGGAGGACGAACCCGGCGTCGCGCAGGCGCTCGGCGCGGTTCTCGTTGCCGCGCCCGCCCATCACCCCGGCGGACGCCGTGATGATCCCGTAGACGGCGGCGGCCAGGATCAGCGGGAAGTACAGGCCCCAGGACATGTCAGCCGCGCTCTCCCCCGCTCTCGCGCTCCGCCCGCGCCTCGGCCACCGTCTTGCCACCGCTGCCGAACGCGCCCTGCAGCTTCCAGCGCGAGTCGGCGCGCGCCGGGACGATCAGCCAGATCACGGCGCCGACCGCGCTCAGCAGCAGCCCGAAGGCCAAGCCCAGCTTGCTGCCGTAGCCCTTGCGCTCGGACAGGTACGACGCCACGATCGCGGAGGCCAGCCACAGGTAGAGCAGCCACAGCGCTTTCGCTCCCATTGCCGCGAGCAGGGTCATGCGCCGAGGTACGCCTTCTGGACGTCGGGGTTGTCGCGCAGCTTGTCCGAGTCGTCGGCAAGCGCCACCGCGCCGGTCTCGAGCACGTACGCGCGCTTCGAGACCTCGAGCGCGTAGTTCGCGTTCTGCTCCACGAGCAGGATCGTCGTCCCCTGGCGGTTGATCTCGACGATCGTCTCGTAGATGCGCTCCACGAGCACCGGCGCGATCCCCATCGAGGGCTCGTCGAGCAGCAACAGCTTCGGGTTGGCCATCAGCGCGCGCCCGATGGCGAGCATCTGCTGCTCCCCGCCCGACATCGTCCCCGCCTTCTGGCGCTCGCGCTCCTTGAGGCGCGGGAACAGCTCGTAGACGCGCTCGAGGTCCGAGCCGACGCCGTCGTCGCGGCGCAGGTACGCGCCCAAGTCGAGGTTCTCGCGCACGGTCATGCGCGCGAAGCAGTGGCGCCCCTCGGGCGATTGCGAGATGCCGAGCCGGACGATGTCCTGCGCCGCGGTCTCGCCGATCTCCTTGCCCTCGAACTGGATCGAGCCCTCGCGCGGGGGCGTGAGTCCGGAGATCGAGCGCAGCGTGGTCGACTTGCCGGCGCCGTTCGAGCCGATCAGGGTGACCACCTCGCCGTCGTCGACCTCCAGCGAGATGCCCTTCAGCGCCTCGATGTTGCCGTAATACGTGTGGATGTCGTGTAGCTCGAGCAGGGGCATCAGCCCTGGCCCCCCTCGCGCTTGCCGAGATAGGCCTCGATCACGCGATCGTTGGCGCGGATCGACTCCGGCTGGCCCTCGGCGATCTTCGTGCCGTGGTCGAGCACCGTGATCCGCTCCGAGACGCCCATCACGACCTTCATGTCGTGCTCGATCAGCAGGATCGTGAGCGCGCGCTCCTCGCGCAGCTGCTCCATGAACTCGGTCAGCCGGGCCGACTCGTTGGGGTTCATGCCGGCGGTTGGCTCGTCGAGCAGCAGCAGGGCGGGGTCGGAGGCAAGCGCCCGGGCGATCTCGACGCGGCGCTGATCGCCGTAGGAGAGGTTGCTCGCCAGCTGGCCGAAGTGGCTCTCCTCGAGCCCGACGTAGGCGAGCATCTCGCGCGCCTTGTCGCGCACCTCGATTTCCTCGCGGCGCACCGCGGGCGGCCGCAGGATCGAGCCGAACAGGCCCGCCTTCATGCGCGCGTGCTGGCCGACCATGACGTTCTCGGTCGCGGTCATGGAGCTGAACAGGCGGATGTTCTGGAACGTGCGCGCGACCCCGAGCGACGTGATGATGTCCGGCCGCGTCCCGGTCACGTCGGTGCCGCCGAACACGATGCGGCCGAGCGTGGGCTTGTAGAGCCCGGTGAGCATGTTGAAGAAGGTGGTCTTGCCCGCGCCGTTGGGCCCGATGATCGAGACGATCGAGCGCGGCTTGACCTCGAAGGAGACGTCCTCCACAGCGACCAGGCCTCCGAAGGCCTTGGTGACGTGCTCGGTGGCCAGCAGCGGACCGCCGCCGTTGCCCGTGCTCATACGCGCGCCTCGAACACCTTCGCCTCGCCCGGCTCCTCGAGCCCGCCCTCGCCGGGCGTGGTGAGCTCCATCTGACGTCTGCGCTCGGGCAGCAGCCCCTCGGGCCGCAGCACCATCATCAGGACGAGCAGGAAGCCGAAGACGCCGAAGGTGACCTCGGTGAACGAGAAGTCGAGCCCGAGCGAGTCGAGCTTGTCGCGCACGAACTCGCCGTCGAGCACGTCGGGGATCAGCCAGTAGTTGACGAAGCTGAGCGCGACGGCGCCGAGCACCACTCCCCAGATGCTGCCCAGCCCCCCGAGGATGACCATCGCGAGGACGAAGATGGAAAAGCCGAACTGGAACTGGTTCGCGTTGATGCTGGTGTAGAAAGGCCCGAGAAAGGCGCCCGAGATGCCGCCGAAGGCGCCACCGGCGGCGTACGAGAGCAGCTTGGTCTTCACGAGCGGCACACCCATGCTGGCGGCCGCCACCTCGTCCTCGCGCAGCGCGATCCAGGCGCGCCCGAGCCGCGAGTCACGCAGGCGGAAGTTCACGAACAGCACCACCAGAACGAGCGCGAACACGGTCCAGTAGTACGGGCGCAGGTTCAAGGCGGAGTCGAACTCGCCGAAGACCGGCAGGTTGATCTGGTCGATCGGCGAGATCGACTGGCGGCCGTTGGAGAGCTTGTTGTCTCCGAAGATCGTGATCTCGTCGCCGTTGGCGAACACCCGGCCGATGATCTCGCCGAACGCCAGCGTCACGATCGCGATGTAGTCGCCGCGCAGGCGCAGCGTCGGCAATCCGATCACGATTCCGGCGACCGCGCAGATCACGATCGCGCCGATGATCAGCAGCAGGAAGTTGAGGTGGATCCCGGGCAGGTTCGAGACGAAGTCGCTTGTGCCGACGTGGATGCCCTTCTCGTCGTTGACCGACGAGTAGAAGTCGGAGGCCCACCAGCCGGTGACCATCAGGCCGAAGGCGTAGAAGGCGACGTAGCCGAGGTCGAGCAGCCCGGCGAACCCGACCACGAGGTTGAGCCCGAGCGCCATCACGACGAAGGCGAGCGCCAGGATCGCGTCGTTGGTGAGGCCGTCGAGCGGGGGCCGGAAGAGCGGGAACAGGGCGACGGCAATCGCCCCGAGCACGCCGATCGCGATGGGGGTGCGCGGGTGATGCCGCAATTGCGCGACCCTGCTCATCCGGCCTCCCTGGTCTCCTCGCCGATCAGCCCCTGCGGACGGAAGACCATGATGATCACGAGGTATACGAAGACGATCGCCGGCGTCCAGTCGTTGCCGATTCGGTTGTCGGAGATGCCCTGGATGATCCCGATGATGAAGCCGCCCAGCACGGCCCCGCGGATGTTGCCGATCCCGCCCATCACGGCGGCCGTGAACGCGTAGAGGCCGGCGGAGAAGCCCTGGAAGTACCAGATCGACGTCTGGTAGAGCGCGCTGATCAGGCCGGCGGCGCCGGCCATCAGGCCGCCGAGCAAGAAGGTCAGCGAGATCGTCGTGTCCACGTTGATGCCCATCAGCCGCGCGGCCTCGGGGTCCTGTGCCGTGGCGCGCATCGCCTTGCCCAGGCGGCTGCGCGCGACGAAGCTCGTCAGGAGGAAGACGAGCGGGATCGTCACCGCGATCGCCAGCACGTGGCCGCGGGTCACCGTCACGCCCCAGATCTCGATCAGATGCTTCTGCGAGCCGAGCAGGTCCGGAATGGCCACCTGGGACGCGCCGATCCACAGGATGCCGACGTTCTGCAGCACGAACGACATGCCCACAGCGGTGATCAACGGGGCCAGCTTGGGGGCCGCCCGCAGCGGCCGGTAGGCGACCCGCTCGATCATCACGTTGAGCGAGGCGCTGGTCAGCATCGCCAGGATCAGGATCGCGGTCAGGCCGAGGACCAGCCCGCCCGTGCTGGTGTCCGGCGTGAGACCGAACGGGGTGTACAGGGCCGCGGCTGCGAGCGAGCCGAGCATGAAGACCTCGCCGTGGGCGAAGTTGATCAGCTCGATGATTCCGTAGACCAGCGTGTAGCCGAGCGCGATCAGCGCCAGAATCGCGCCGTTCGAGAGCCCTTCGACGAGGTTGTTGCCGAGCCGGTTGAGGTTGCCGTCGTCGGAGAGGTCCTGGATCCCGTAGACGACGGGCAGGATCAGCAGGATGGCGATCAGGCCGTACCGAGAGATGAATTCCCTGACGGCCTCCGAGCGCCGCCTAGACGGCGCGCCTGTGACAGATGCGGCTTCCAAGCTCCCTCCGGCGCGATCCTATACCGATAGGGGGCGGGTCTCGCGACCCGCCCCCTATCTTGCAACTCGCTCTAGGCGCTCAGCCTGCCTGCGCCTTGATGACCTTTGTGAAGGTCGGCAGGCCGTCCTTGATCGTGTAGAGCCCGTAGTCGGTGAGCGTGGTGTCACCGTTCTCGTCGATGCTGTAGACGCCGAGGGCCGACTCGCGGTCCTTGGTGTTCGTCAGCAGCTGGGTGTAGACCGCCTTGCGGTCGTTGGCCTTGTCGCCAACGGCCTCGAGCGTGGCCAGGGCCAGCGCCATCGTCTCGTACCCGTAGATGGCATACGGGTCGGGCTGTGCGACGCCGTACTCCTTCTCGTAGTCGGTGAAGAACTTCTCCGCCTGCGCGTTGTTGCGCTTCTTGAACTCCTCGAGCCCGAGAGTCGCAACGGTGATCTTGGTGCGCGCACCCACGTCGGCCGGAATACCGCCCTTGGCCGGGTTGGTGAACGCCTCCTCGGCCACGCCGTCCGGTCCGTACAGCTTGACCGTCGGGTTGGCGGCTGCCACGTCCTTGAACACCTGGACGTAGTTCTCGCCCGTCACGCCCGAACCGACGAAGCAGTCGGAATTGACCTTCGCCGCCAGCGACCGGTAGTTGGGGGCGTTGCGGTCGGTGCCGTCGTTGCCCTCCACCTTGAGGCCCTGGTCCTCGGCGGCCAGCTCGATGTTACGGGCGAGACCAGCACCGTAAGTGGTCTTGTCATTGAAGATGTGGACGGACTTGCAGCCGTCCTCCTTCATCGTCGTGACCAGCGCGGCGCCCTGGATGTCGTCAGCCGGCACCACACGCGCGTACGTGCGTGTTTGGGCCGGGTAGTACTTGTCCGGCTCGCCCGGCTCGGATCCCGGCTTGTCCGTCGTCAGACCCACGTAGGTGTTCGACGGCGAGATCTGCGGAATCCCGGCCTTGTTCAGAATCGGGAGCGACACCTTCGTGCCCCCGGAGTTGAACTCCCCGAGGTAGAAGATCGTCGACTCGTCCTGAACGGCCTTGCGGGCATTCGACGCGGTCTGCGCCTCGTCCGCCGTGCCGGGGTTCTGCGCGGTGGAGTCGTCGAGCGAGACGTACTTGATGGTGTACTTGCCGACCTTGTTTCCGGCGGTCTTGAGTGCAAGCTTCTCACCGGAGATAACGGCCTCGGACTGCCCCTTCGAAGTTCCCTGAAGTGGGAGGCTGGAGTAGATCGTCAGGGTGTTACCCGAGATCCCCTCGCCGCCGCCGCCCGAATCGCCCTCGTCGTCATCGCTGCCGCAGGCGGCAACGGTGAATGCAAAGAGGCCCATCAGGCAGCTGAGCAGTGCGAGCCAACGTACTCGTGACAATTTCCCTCCTAGGAGATTGTGGCTCCGAACTGCGGGGATCCTACGCACGCGTCGGCGCGGCGGGCTATTTCGCAACACGGCTTAACGCGGAGAAAATCTGCTTTCAGAGCAGGGAGCTCACGTACTCGAAGCGGTCGCCGCGGAGCCGGTAAAGAGCCATCGGCAGACCCTCGACGGCGCCGCTGCGACGCACGCGGTAGGTCCCGATCGGCGAGTGCCGTACGCGCGGCCGCAGCGCCGCGCGGATGATCTCCGCGCGTTCGGCGGGACCCGCCTCGCGCTGCGCGGCGCGGATCGCGTCGAGCACGACCCGCACCGACTCGTACCCCCAGAGCGCCGCGGGGGTGGCGAGCGCGACGCCCTGGTCGCGTGCGATCCGGTCGAGGATCCGCCGGCCGGGCGCACCGGCGGCGCCACGCGGCGGCTGGGGGGCGATCGCCTCGAGCGGCGCCGGCTCCGACCCGGCCGCGGCCACCAGCGGCTGTCCTACGAGCACGCCGTCGCCGGTGAGCAGGCTCGCCTGCGGCAGGGAGCGCGTCAGGCCGGCGAGCAGCTGGGAGGTGTAGCGGTCGCGGGCGAGCGCCAGCACGACCGCGTCCGGCTGGGCGTCGGGTGGCGCCTCGGCCAGCTCGCCGGCCGCGTCGAGCACCGTCTCGGGGTCGTCGCGCAGGTCCTTGGTGTCGACCGGCGCGATGCCGGCGTCGCGCGCCTCGGCGACCAGCTCGGTGGCGAGCTCGCGCGCATAGACCCCGGTGCCGACGATCAGGGCGGGCCGCTCCACGCCGAGCGCCTCCATGCGATCGACGATCAGGCGCGCCTCATCGAGGTCGTCGGGGACCAGCCGCAGGAAGGACCTGCGCCCGGAGGGGTAGTAGCGCTCCGGGCCCGCCGCCGAGCGCGGCGGCGCCTCCGTCAGGCTGGCCAGCCCGTCGGCGGGCGAGACCTGCAGCAGGCCGGCCTTGTTGGTCACCGGCACCGAGATCGCGGAGGCGCCCAGGTTGAGCTCGCCGAGGTAGGCGATCGCGCGCGGGTCGTGCGCGGCGCGGTCGGCGTTCTCGGCCACCTGGCCGGGGTCCCAGTTGCCCGAGCCCGGCTTCGACGCGCTCATGGAGACGAGGCGGATGCGGTAGCGCCCGGCCCGGGCGCCGGCCTCGGCGAGCGCCTGGCGCTGGCCTGCCGCGACCGCCCTGCCGGTCGCCGCGGACGGGCCCTCGGTGGGCCGGCTCGCGTACAGGTTGAGCACGTGCCCGCGGATCGGCTGGTCCTCGGCCGGCTCGCCGTCGTCGCCGAGGCAGCCGCTCAGGAGAACGGCGCAGGCGAGCGCGGCGAGCAGGGCGAGACGCGGAGGCACTCCGGTCGATTCTGAACGATGCCATCCGACGGCTCCCGCCCCCGGCCCCCCCGCCGGCGACTGGCCTGCCGGCACGGCTCCGGCTATCGTGCCGCCGGTGCGGATCGGGGTGCTCACCGGCGGTGGCGATTGCCCGGGGTTGAACGCCGCGATTCGTGCCATCGTGCGCAAGGGGATCGACGGCTACGGGCACGAGATCGTCGGCTACCGCGACGGCTGGCGCGGGCCGCTCGAGAACGCCTACGAGGAGCTCACCATCGAGTCCACGCGCGGCATCCTGCCGCGCGGCGGCACGATCCTGCGGTCGTCGCGCACCAACCCGTTCGGCCGCGACGACGGCCCCGCGGCGATCGCCGACAACATGCGCGCGCTCAACCTCGAGGGGCTGATCGCGATCGGCGGCGAGGACACGCTCGGCGCGGCCGCCCGGCTGCACTCCGAGCACGGGCTGCCGGTGCTGGGCGTGCCGAAGACGATCGACAACGACCTCGGCGGCACCGACATGACGTTCGGCTTCGACACCGCCGTTCAGATCGCCACCGAGGCGATCGACCGCCTGCACACCACCGCCGAGAGCCACAACCGCGTGATGATCGTGGAGGTGATGGGCCGCCACGCCGGCTGGATCGCGCTCCACTCCGGAATCGCCGGCGGCGCCGACGTGATCCTGATCCCCGAGCGCCCGTTCGACATCGATGAGGTGGTGCGCCTGATCCGGCGGCGCCACTCGCGCGGGCGCTACTTCTCGATCGTGGTCGCCGCCGAGGGCGCCACGCCGGCGGCGGGCACGCTCGAGGTCGTCTCCTGCGAGAAGGACGAGTTCGGCCACGAGCGGCTGGGCGGGATCGGGCAGCTGCTGGAGCGTGAGATAGCGCAGCGCACCGGCTTCGACGCGCGCGCGACCGTGCTCGGCCACATCCAGCGCGGCGGCACGCCGACCGCCTTCGACCGGGTGCTCGCCACGCGGCTCGGGCTGGCCGCGATCGATGCCGTGCACGAGCAGCGCTTCGGCATGATGCCGGCGCTGAAGGGGTCGAAGATCGAGCTGGTCCCGCTCGGCGACGCGGTGGCGAAGCTGCGCACCGTTCCGGACGACGAGTACGCCGCGGCGGAGGCGTTCTTCGGCTAGAAGTTGGCGCCCTCTTCCTCGATCGTCGTGGCCTGGCGGCCCAGGACTTGATCGAGGAAGGGCTTGACCATCACGTAGGCGGCCGCGCCGACCACCATGGCGGCGGTGAGCAGGAACGCGTCGAACGCCTTGATCCCGAACGACCAGGCGGCGATCCACCAGACCAGCCCGACGACCAGGGTCACGTAGACGATCACGCGGCGGTCCCGCGCTGGGAGAGGGCGTCGCGGCGTTCGACGAGCGCGTCGCGGCCGTCGGAGACAGCGCGGCGCAGGCG
>Ga0209382_10011172_pt1 | contig 11158 bp, 8 predicted proteins | sample SoiMetdeltSBSDD5_FD_187599 | JGI IMG/M metagenome (GOLD analysis project Ga0209382, IMG submission 187599) | Bulk soil microbial communities from a Populus tree surrounding site in Tennessee, USA - Soil MetaG P. deltoides SBSDD5 (SPAdes) (version 2) | ecosystem: Environmental > Terrestrial >...
TCTGTCAACCCCGGCGCTCGCACGCTGTCTCGGCGCAGAAAAACGACCGCGTGTATCATCTCGGCGCGCTCCGCGACCAGCAGAGTCGCGAATGGAGGCGTGGTGAAGCCGACTAGACCATTTCGTCTGCGCAATCCTGCGGTCGCAATCGTCAGTGGCCTTCTCGCGTTCGGTCCTGTCGTCCGAATCGATGCTCGACAAACGCGCTCGGCGTCCGAAATCTTGGACATCGCGAGGGGCAGCTTTCTTTTCTCCGATCCTGCCGCCAATCGGCCAATCACGGTGTGGTTCTGCCGGCCGCCGACTATCATTCCCGACACGCGAATCCTGTTCGTGATGCACGGAAGCGAATCCGAAACGGCACGCCGGGCGTGCGAGATTGCATCGCCGTACGTCCAGTCACTGAATGTGATTGTGCTTGCACCGCAATTCTCCGAACAGTCGTTTCCGGGCGACGCGTACATGTTTGGAAACATGATCGATCCCTCGGGGAGGGCGCGCCCCAAGCGGATGTGGGCCCTGACCGTCATCGAGCGCTTGTTCGATCTCGTTCGAGACACCACCGGCCTCACGAGGCCCGAGTACGACATTGTAGGATTCTCGGGCGGCGCGCAATTCGTGCATCGGTTGGTGTTGTTCGTACCGGAGGCGCGTTTTCGCCGGGCGATAGCCGCCGGCGCCGGCCGGTATGCGTTTCCATCCTGGTCGGCGCGATTTCCTTACGGCCTGGCAGGGAGCCCGGCAACGCGTGCGGTTCTACCAAAGGTCTTGTCACGCGACTTTGTCGTGCTGCTCGGCGATCGCGACACGAGCGATCGGGAACGCGAGCCTGGCGCGGCGGCGCAAGGCGCCAGTCGCTTCGCTAGAGGCCTGCGCTTCTTTGCGGCCGCCGCGGATGAAGCCACAGCGCTCCAGGTACCGCTTCGCTGGGAGCTTCGAATTGCGCACGGCCTTGACCACTCTCCAGCGCCGATGGTGCAGGCCGCCCTTGACTTGCTGCGGCGCTAATCCGATGGCTTTCGCGGCCGGAATCGGAAATCACTGGCCGGAGGCTGCTGTTTCGACGCCGGCCCAGCGTCGAATGGCCGCGATCGCCTCGGCTTGCTGTTCAACGGGCAGCTGCGCGATGCGAGCGCTGTGATTCGCACCCGGGACGCGGTAGGCGAATGAATCGACTGTTCTCGGACCGAGCGTGAATGGCTCGGCGCTCCACGGGTCGTTCCCGCCGTTGACGAACATGAGTCGGGTGCCAAACAACCGGACGAAGATGTCGATGTCGCGCATCGCGGACTGGTCGAAGCGGGCCAGCGGTATCTCGGCTGGCACGAACGATCGCGGCACATCTTCGCCGGGAAAGAGTAAGAGATCCGACAAATGACCTTCGGGCAGCGTCGGATACCCGAGCTGAGTGGCCGCCTGATACGCTGCCGGCACGAGCTCAAGAAGGCTTTGATCGGTATAGAAGGCGAAGCCGAACACCAGATCGAGAGCGCCGTAGAAGACGGGTGTGGAGGCAGCGGACGACGGGATGAGTCCGCAGAACGCCTGGCCTCCGAGCTGCCAGAAGCCAAACGCCCAATCGATGACGTGAAACTCCAAGGCTCTCTCGGCAGAACCGAGAATCGAGTAGGTCAGTCCCTGGCTGGCCGCAGCAGCGTGCATCAGCGGGACGATCTCATTTCGACGAAGCAGCGCTTCGCGTTGAAAGTCCTTCACGCGCTGACGGCAGTCCGGATCCGTTCCCACCGCGTCCAGGAACGCGACGTACCGATCTTGTTGATTCACGACATCGTTAGCGGCGACGTATGCGATCGTGCCGTCAACGTCGTCCGGGTAGAAACGGCGGTGGTAGACCGCAGCCATACCCCCTTTGCTCCGCCCTGTGGTCAGCCAGCGACCCTGGTAGAGGGATTTCAGAGCCTGGATGATGCGGTGATGATCGGTTGCGGCCTGGAAAATTGTCAGATCCTGCCAGTCAGCCGGCTCTGGTCGCGACGGCAAGAAGAAGCGGTGCTCGATGGTGAGCTCATTCCCGTCGACGAGTTGCGTCGGCTCGCTGAGCGAGGGCGCGAGCGAAATGTTGTACCCGGCTGTGTTGACGATCATCGGCGCCGCCAGCGACCGGTGCAGCAGCGTCACACGCTGCGCGAATGTTCCCTTCCACGCCAGGAGGTGATTGACCTGCTGTTCATAGCTCAAGACGAAGAACCTGAATCCAGCCGGCGCTGTGTGTTCGGCAACGACTGTGATGCCGGGGATAGTTGAAAGCTGATCGACCAGTTCGTCCGCGGCTGCCAACGGTGGAGTCCACAGAAGGAGAGCGAACAATGCGGACACGATCAGTCGCGTAAGGAGCACGGTCCACCTCCAGCCTCGCTTGGGTTTGCGTGGCGAGTCTCTGCCGATCTACGGCTGCCCAGGAGAAGCGCTCGTGATGATGAGGATGAACTCGAAGAGCAGCGACGTTGGCGATGGAAACACCACGCCACCCGAATTCGTGCAGAACGTTCCCGTGACCGGGGCAATCTCCGGTTCCGGTCGGCGGATGACGGCGTTCTCGCACCGACCGCTTGGAAGGTTGCCGTTATGTGAATAGAAGTCGAGGTCCTGAACGCCGGGCAGGTCTCGGACGACCTGCTTGATCAATCCGAATCCATTGAAGGTCGTGACGAACGGAGGAATGTCTTGATCGGGCAGTGGCAGGTACGAGTTGTCCAACTCGGCCTGCGCCGCCTCGCCGAGCAGGCCGCCATTTACGAACGCATCCAGAAAGACTCGGTAGCTCTGCTGATTCGACACGAGACTTCCAGCGCCACCCGCCAGGTTGAGATTGCTGGGGAACCCAAGCCCCAACTCCAGGGTGTTCACCGCGGTGTGACCATTGAGGCTGACGAGCGGATATACCCCTGTTGTCTCGATGAGCGGCTCGCCCGTCTCGACGTCGTAGCCATCCGCGATTTGATTGCGACGTCGGCGCGGATCGACGTACATGAAGATGTCGTCGATGCCGAGCGGCTCGACGATGAGCGTGCGGATGAGATCCTCGAGGGAGCGTCCGGTCCGATGCTCGAGAATGATTCCGAGCAGCTGGAATCCAGTGTTGCCGAAGCTGCTTTCGAAATCCCTGAAGAAGACGTTTCCGCCGATGACCGCGGTCGTATTGCCCTTCAGGCCGTACGCTTTCAACACTTCGAATCCGCTGTTCGAATTCGGCGGCGGCGTGGCCGGTATCCCCACCGACTGCAGCGCCTCGAAATACACGGCCTCCGCGTATTGCGAGAAGAAACCGGGGCTTGCCACTTCCTGCACAAAGTCGTACATCCCGTGGTTCGAGACCATGAGATGACGGAGCGTCACCCGCGACAAGTCGGGGCACGAGAACGTCGCCGATTCGAACGCTTGGGTCTGGCGATTGCGCAACACCGCCACGCCAGGACAGCGTGGGTGAGCCGGATCATCGCCGGTTGTCAACGCCGCAATCTGGCGCGTCGTCAGGAGGCGATCGACGGTCGTGTCCAGACCGTCAGGGCCAAAGACGCCGGAGTCGTTCAGCAGCAATGTCAGCGCCGCGATGATGGGCTTGCTCATGCTGGCCAGACTCATGAGCGTCGCCGGCGTCATGAGCTTGTCGTCTTCGATGTTTCGAACGCCAGCGGCATAAGTGAAGCTGCCGCAGTCGTTGCTGCTCCATGAGGTCGAGAGCCCCGCGGTCGTCGAGCCCAGGCCAGGAAAGCCAGGGTGGGGCGTTGCCATATAGGCGTCGACGAGAACTCTCATCTCCTCGACTGATGGACAACGCGCGCCGCCCCAATCGCCGACGGGTTGGTGATTCTTTCTGAGAAGCGCCAGACGCGCGGGGTCGGGGTTCACCACGAGGCGTAAACGCGCCGGTCCGAACAGAACCTTCGGACGATCTTCCAATGCTGGAAGGCGACGACCAGGCTGTGAGCCACCCGGCGATGCCGCGAGGAGAAGAATCGCAGCCATCGTCCAGACCGCACGTCGGGTCATGAGTGACCTCCAGGTCACACGATCGGATTGAAACGGACGAGGTCGTCGAGGGGCCCTTCGCCTCCGTCAGGGCGGGCTATCTTCGATGTGCCGCCGGCCGACTGTCAAGCTAGACTGTGGCGCATGGCGCATCGATTGCGGGCGTAAGGGCCACGCCGAAGTACTACACACAAGCCGAGTACTACGCGGCGCCCGTCGACGAAGTCCGAACCTACCCGGTCTACATCAAGAACCGCGAGCCGCGAGGGTACCGCGATTGGATGCGGAAGCAGGGCCCGCAGCCTCTCATCGAACCGGCGAAGCTCACCTCCGACGCCGATTGGGTTGCCGCCGGCCGCGATGTGTTCGACGGCCTTCATCTCGCGGAATTCCGCACCGCCGATCCGCGCGCGTTTCGGTGGGCCGACGATCCGGAGTTGATGGCGCGCGAGGGCGTCACGGTCGCGGCCGACGGCACGATTCCGGGGTGCGATGGCTGATCGATCACGACCGGCAGCTGAAGATCACGCTCGCCGAATCCGCCCCAACGTCCTGGTACTGCTCTGCTGTCATTGCCGGCGGTCTGCAGACAACGCGGCGCGGACCATGCAAGGACTCACAAACAGGGGGGCAGGGATGAAAACTGAACTCGAGAAGCTCTACGAACAGATCGACGACATCGAAATCGCGATGATGACGACGAGGCGGACGGACGGGCATCTGCAGTCGCGGGCGATGGCCACGCAGAAGCGCGCTGAGGGCGCCGATCTGTGGTTCGTCACCTTGGACGGCGGGCAGAAGCTCCGTGACATCGCGGCGGATCCCCACATCAACCTTTCGTACTATAAGGATCGGACGCGCGAGTGGGTCTCCGTGTCGGGCCTTGCCAGCGTCACACGGGACCGGCAGAAGATCCACGAGCTGTATGCCCCGGACTGGAAGGCCTGGTTCCCCAAGGGAAATGATCCGCGGCACGGCACGGCCGATGATCCACGGATGGTGCTCATCGGCGTGGACGTGCACGCAGCCGCGTTCCTCGAGGTCAACCAGCCGCAGCCGGTCGTGCTCTACGAGGTTGTCAAGGGATTCTTCACCGGCTCGACACCAGAGATCGGCGAAATGCACCATGTCGAGAAGTAGGTGATTCGCGAAAGCGCGCGAGCGGTCAGTCGGGACTGCGGATCACTTCCAGTCGCACGCGGACCACGGCAGCGGCGGCAGGACGTGATGAACGGGAAGAATCTGCGGCGTGCCGAGCCGATACCATAAGTGACACCTCCGGACTGGGTAGTAGGCATTCTACGTCTCTTGGGCGCAGATGAACTACGCTTGTCCCCGCAACGGAACGGGCGCATCATCTTTGCGGAGGGCGTCGTGAAACGAGTTGGATTGGTGCTCTTACTCTCGATTGCCACGACGGTTGCCACGTTGCCGGCGGCGCCGCCACTGCGCGCCGCACCCCAGCAGAAGCCGCTGCGGGTCATTGCCTTCGGCGCGCACCCCGACGATGCGGAGCTGAAGGCGAGCGGGGTAGCGGCACTGTGGGCCGCGGCCGGGCACAAAGTGAAGTTCGTGGCGATGACCAACGGCGACGTCGGCCACTTCGAGATGGCCGGTGGCCCGCTGGCGCGGCGGCGCAAGGCCGAAGTCGAGGCGTGCGCGAAGATCCTCGGCATCGAGACCCAGGTGCTCGACATTCATGACGGCGAGCTGACGCCGTCGCTCGAGAACCGCAAGACGATGTCGCGGCTCATTCGCGAGTGGCAGGCCGACATCGTCATGGGCCACCGGCCGTACGACTACCATCCCGATCACCGTTATACCGGCGTCCTGATGGACGACTCCGCGGTCGTCGTCATGGCGCCGTTCTTCGTTCCGGACACGCCGCCGACGCCGCGCAATCCCGTGTTCCTGTACTACTCCGACGGCTTCCAGGATCCCAAGCCGTTCACGCCGAGCATTGTCGTGGACATCGACGCGGCGGCCGAGAAGAAGTGGCAGTGCGTGTCGTCGATGCCGTCCCAGTTCGGCGATCGGGATTCATGGCAGGGGCGGACGCTGCCGAATGTGCCGTCCGGCGATCGCGAGCGCGCGACGTACATGCTCGATCTGTTCAAGAAGCGGAGCCTGGCAGTGGCCGAGCAGTACCGGGATCGGCTGACGGCGCTGTATGGCGCGGAGCGCGGCAAGAAAGTGCAATACGCCGAAGCGTTTCAGCTGGGGCAGTACGGGCGACAGGCCTCACCGGACGAGCTCAAAGCGATGTTCGGGCTGGGAACACGCTGAGTCATGCTATTATGGGGGGTCGGATCTCTCTCGCGCTCTGCTTCCTGTAGGCGTTCCGGGCACTAGCCAGCCCGCCCCTCCTCGAGTCCATAGCCACGAATCGAAATCCGCGCGGAGCACGTGCTCCGTCCGCAGAGCGGCGCATTCCGCGCCCCGCGCGGTTATTCATCGCCTCGAGCGCGTCCAGCGGACGCGCCGGGCACACGTGTCAGGAGCAAGCGCTTCAATGTCCTTCTCGAATCTCGGGCTCACGCCCTCCCTCTGTGCACCCCTTGCGACCAAGGGGTATGCGCAGCCGACGCCGGTACAGTCGGCCTCGATCCCTATCGTCCTCAGCGGAGCCGATCTGCTCGCTCGCGCGCAGACCGGCACGGGCAAGACGGCGGCGTTCGCGCTGCCGATGGTCGACCGATTGCTGCTGCGCCAGCGGCGCACCAAGACCCGCGCGCCGCTCGGCCTCGTGCTCGTGCCAACGCGCGAGCTGGCCATGCAGGTGCAGCGCGCCCTCGCCGGCTATGGAGCGGCTGCGCGTGCCCGCGTCATCGCGGTTTATGGCGGCGTCGGGATGCCGCCTCAGATCAACGCTCTGAGAAACGGCGTCGACATCGTCGTAGCCACGCCGGGACGGCTGATCGATCACCTGCAGCGGCGCACGGTGGATCTGTCGAAGATCGAGATACTGGTTCTCGACGAAGCCGATCGCATGCTCGACATGGGCTTCATGCCGGCGTTGCGGCGGTTACTGCCGGCGCTGCCGTCTTCGCGCCAGACGCTGCTATTCTCAGCAACCCTTCCCGGCGCCGTGGTCCAGCTCGCCGGCGACTTCACGCGCGATCCGCAGCGTGTCGACGTCTCGCACGACCAGCCGGTCGCGCCGACGATCAAGCATCACGTTCATCCCGTCGATCACGATCGCAAGCGCGCGCTGCTCGTCCACGTGCTCGCGCAATCGGCCGGCAACCAGGCGCTGGTCTTCTGCAAGACCAAGCACGGCGCGGACCGCATTGGCGACCTGCTCGACGGCAAGGATGTGAAGACCGCCGTCATCCACGGCCGCAAGAGCCAGTCGCAGCGGAACCGCTGCCTCGCCGACTTCAAAGCCGGGCGCGTCCGCGTGCTCGTGGCCACGGACATCGCGGCGCGCGGGCTCGACATCGCGCAGCTGCCGCTGGTGGTGAACTACGACTTGCCGCTCGTCGCCGAGGACTACGTCCATCGCGTCGGGCGCACGGGACGGGCAGGCGCTCCCGGGCAGGCCGTCTCGCTGGTGACGGCCGAGGAGAAGCCGCTGCTGCACGGCATTCAGAAACTGCTGGCGACGCCGCTCGAGCATGTTACGGTCGCGGGCTTCGAGGCGACAGGGGCAAGGGCGCCGGCGGGGAAGCCGCGCGGACACCGGGGGCACCACAACCGCTGCGGCGAGTTCGCGAGCGCCGGTCAGCCTCGGCGCTGGGGCCACAAGCCCGCGGAATTCAAGCGGAGCGCGAGACGCTTCGAGGCGCACTCGCCGCAGCGGTCAGCGTGAACCTTGTCTCAGTCAGGCAAACGCACTCAGTTCAACGCTGATCGTGCGGTCGCAAAGCGCCAGACATCGGCCTATTTCAACCCGAGCTTGTTGCCGGCGGCGAGTACTTCGATCGATTCGCGAATCCGCTTGCCCCGGGTCTCGGGTCGCTTGGCGGTGTGAATCCACGCGACGAAGTGACGCCGGTAGGTCGGGGCGAGCGCCTGAAAGTTCTGCCAGGCTTTGCGGTTCGTCTTCAGGGCCTTGGCGATGTAGGCGGGCAGTTGCGGGATGGTCGGCTTTGCGGCGTACCGGTTCGCTGTCGGCGCCGCCGCGCGGCCCGGTGCGGCAAGCAGGCCAGCCCCGTCGAGCTCCTTCCACCGTTTGCGGTTGATGTCCGACCAGTTGCTGGCCGGCTTGCGCGGCGTGACTTTGATCGCAAAGCGGTCGTCGTCGAGACGCTTCACCAGGCTGTCGATCCAGCCGAAGCAGAGCGCCTCGCGCACGACGTCTTCATAGGGCATGCATTCGACGCCGGCGTGTTGCTTGTGGCGAACCAGCCAGACGCCGGAACTCGAACCGTGATGCTTCGAGAGCCATTGTCGCCATTGCTTCCGTGTCCGAACGTCGAGCAATGCCAGCTTCGCAGCCATGTCGACTTCTCACCTTACCGAACCCCGGACCTGAGAGCGATTCGTGACATGGTAACGCGACCTTATTTTTCTTGCGTTGACCAATCAGCCTGTAGAGAATCGGCCCAAACCGAGCATCGTCCAGCGGAGTCCCGTTCGGGAGCATGGAAGCTGACCGACGCATGGCGCGCATCGCAACACCGCTCTTGATTCTGTGGTTCGTGGCCGCCGCGAGCGCTGGCTGCGGTCCGCTCGACCCACTCGAGTATGCGGCCTACAAGCGAGCGCTTGGGTCCAATACCAGGCCGGCGTTGGCGAAGTTCATCGCCGACTATCCACAATCTCGCCATCGCGAGGAGATTGCCGGCGCTCTGACGCAGCTCGACGCGCGCATTCGGCGTCTCCACTCCGAGAGCTTCGATCACCTGTTCCACCGGAGGGTTGCCGAGGCGGCCGCCTTGCTTGGCGAGCTGGTGCAGCTTTCGCCGAACGATCAGATCGCGCTCAACAACCTCGGGCTCGCGACTCTCCTCAAAGGGGACATCGCGCGGGCGACCGAATTGTTCGAAAGAACGATGGACAAGACGAATCCCGACTGCTGCAAGCTGAAAGACGTCGTGCTCTTTGCGGTTTACAGCACGAAGTCGACGGGTCGAGCGATGGGTGTCCTTGGAGCAGTCCTGCCGTCCGACGCCGACGCGTCGGCGATCGACGCGGCCGCCACGAGCAGTCTGACGTCATACCTGTTCTTGAAGACCGGCGATGTCGCGCCGGCGAGGTTGTCGGCGTACATTCCTCAGATGCGAACGGCTCTCGACGCGGCTGTCAACAACGCCGAGGCGTTCAAGAACGCGACCGGCATCGTCCCAGTGATGCTCGACGTCGAACGAGGGCTCGACGATGGCCGACGGGAGGACGGCATACTCCTGCCGCCGTCCAGCAAGATCGAATGGCGTGATCCCCCCGGGCCTGGGGCTGGTGGAGCCCGGAAGGACTAGGCTTCTGCTACTGCGCGCCGACCTTCGCGGCCACTTCCTGCAGCCAGTTGGTGACGACGTAGAGCGTCGGTCGGCTTTCGTTCACGAGCTTCGGGAACACGAATCGCTTGCCGTCGGGTGAGATGTCGTACGGGCGGGAGTTGCTGCTCGCCTCGTACCCGTCGACCCGAAACAGCTGGACGGGTGAGCTCGTTGCGAACCCCACGTTCGAGTCAACTTTGACCACCGTGAGGTGGCCTGAGTCGCTGACGAAGAACAGTTCTCCGCCGTCAGGAGACCAGACCGGATAGCGACCTCCGCTGGTCGACACCTGCCACCGGCCCGCATCCAAATCGGCGAGCGCGCGAACGAAGACCTCCATGCGGCCGCTCTCGGCACTCTGATACGCAATCCAACGGCCGTCGGGCGAGAACCCCCCGTTCAGCGAGCGGCCTTTCACGATCTGACGCGGGGGCCCTGATCCGTCGAGCGCATAGAGCATCAGTTCCCCGACGCCTCTGTGATACAGCAGGAGCTTGCTGTCCGTCGAGACGTCGTTCGGGAATCCCACGGCCGAAGGAATCACCGTGGTCGTGGCTCCCGAGCCATCCGCCGCCTTCATCAGAATTCGATTGGTGGCGACCACGCGGCCCGAGCTGAACACCAGGCGGTTCCCGTCCGGCATCCACGCCGCGTCCCATTGCCCTCCTTCGTCCTCGCGCAGCCGCGTCATCGTCGCTTTCGCAAACGTCCAGACGCGGATCTCGGTGCCGCTCGAGAACGTGAGGCGGCTGCCATCCGGCGAGAGACGCAGAAGGCTCATCGGCTGCGGCGGTATGCCGATCGGCTCTTCGCTGCCGCGCCGATCCACCCAGACGGCCGAGCGTGTTGCAAGGCCGGCGGGCGGCATGTGCACGAGCGTACCAGTGGGGGATACGGCGATTTGCGCAGTGATGTCGCTGGCGATGACGACGGGTTCGCCGGAGACGGCTTGGGTGGTTTCGCTGAATCGCACGGCCATCAGGTCGGTGCCGCGCAGATAGGCAAGATGGCCCGACGGCAGCGGAAGCCCCAGCCGTCCAGCCGTCACGAGCACTTTGCGGCTTCCGCCGTCGACCGGCTGAACGGCGATGCTGAAGGCGTCCGGTCCCGCCTGGCTGACGCGCCGAACCGTGTAGAGGAGATGGCGGCCGCGGTCGATCAGGCGAGGCCAGAGCGCGACCTCCACCGTAGGATCGACCGTGACGAGCGCCCGTACGGCGCCACCACCGGCGGGCACCGCCCAGATGCCGGACGCGCGCGAACCGACAATGTGGTCGCCGTCCCAAGCCATGGTCACGTCGCCCGGAATCCATCCACCCTGCTCGCGAGCAAAGCCGATCTGGGCGACGCTAACTGCAGTGCCGCCGTTGACCGGGATCCGCTTCACGACCCAGGCATTCGTGGTCGCGTCGAACGTCGAGTAGACGATCGACCGCCCGTCCGGCGAGAAATCGGGGATGGTCGGGCTGTCGTTCGTGCCGGGAATCGCTTGCGGCTCCAGGTCGCTCAGGGCGCGGCGATACAGCTGGTTATTGGCGGTGTAGGCAATGACGCTTCCATCCGGCGACACGGCGACCCGCCGGATGCCGCCGGCGAAGCGTTGTCCCTCCGGGAGCACGATTGGGAATCGCGTCACGTGACTTGGAACGGGCGGGCGCGCGTCACGCAAGAACCAGCCAGCCGCACCGACGGCCGCGGCGAGAACGAGGGCGGCGATCCAGAGGACC
>Ga0209382_10011173_pt1 | contig 11157 bp, 11 predicted proteins | sample SoiMetdeltSBSDD5_FD_187599 | JGI IMG/M metagenome (GOLD analysis project Ga0209382, IMG submission 187599) | Bulk soil microbial communities from a Populus tree surrounding site in Tennessee, USA - Soil MetaG P. deltoides SBSDD5 (SPAdes) (version 2) | ecosystem: Environmental > Terrestrial >...
AAGCACGCCGAAGAGGCCGGGGAGCTGCGCGACCGGCTCGCCGGTGAGCAGGCTCGTGCGGAGGAGCTCGCGGCCCGTCTCGACGAGGTCTCCGACGACAGCGAGCGGGTGGCCGCCCTCGAACAGAAACTCGAGCAGGCCGAGGAGGCCCGCCGCGCCGCCGGAGATGCACTTGACGACGCCAAGGCGGCCTCAGCGGCTGAGCTCGACCAGGCCCTCGCCGCCGCGGCCGACACCCATCGCGACGAGCTCGACCGTGAGCGTGCGATGCATCGCGCGGAGCTCGACCAGGCCTTGGCCGGCGCCGCCGACAACCACCGCGAGGAGCTCGACCGGGAGCGTGTCAGGCACGCCGAGACGGTCGGCGGGCTTGAGGACCGGCTCGCGCGTCAGAGCGCACGCGTCGAGGAGCTCGAGGCGAGCCGGCGGGCGGCGCTCGACGAGGCCAGGGCGGCCTCGGCCGCGGAGCTCGACCAGGCCCTCGCCGCCGCGGCCGACAGCCACCAGGATGAGCTCGAGCGCGAGCGCGCCGCGCACGCCGAGAGCATCGGAGAGGTGCGCGAACGGCTCACGAGCCAGAGCGCGCGGGTTGCGGAGCTGGAGCAGGCTGAGGCGAGCCTGCGGGAGACCCACGCGACCGCCGCTCGGGACGCCGAGCAGGCCCGGCGCGCCGCCGCCGAGGCGCTCGACGAGGCCAAGGCGGCCTCCGCGGCGGAGCGCGACCACGCCCTCGCCGAGATCGAGCAGCTGCGCGGCGAGCTCGAGCTGCTGGCGGACGCCGACCGGCGCGCCGAGGACGCACGCGCCGCCCTGGCGGAGCTTCGCGAGGAGAGCGAGCGGCAGGCGGAGCTCCACTCGCTCATCGAGCGTGACCTCGGCGCCGAGCTGCGGGCGGGCCGCGAGCGGAACGAGGCGCTCGAGAGCCAGCTCGAGGACGTGCAGCGGAAGATCGCCAACGCCACCGAGGCGTTCGAGGCCGTGGGCACGGCCGCGAACCGCCTGAACGAGATCGCAGCGAGCTTCTCGCCCGCCGACGCCGGCGCCTAGCCCGCGCGCGCGAGCAGCCGCTCGTCGCCCGCGAGCGTGGTGCTCGTGGCGGCCGCGATCTCGACGTCGGTCAGGTCGCCGGGCGCTGCTGCGCCCGTGAAGTTCACGGTCTTGTTGTGGCGGATCCGCCCCCGCAGCTTGGACGGATCGGTGCGCGACGGACCCTCCACCAGCACCTCCATCGTGCGGCCGACGAAGCGCTGCGCGCGCTCGGTCGCGTGGTGCTGCACCAGGTCCACGAGGCGCTGCATGCGCTCGCGCGAGACCTCGTGCGGCAGCTGGTCGTCGAGCGTGGCGGCCTCCGTCTCGCGGCGCGGCGAGTAGATGAAGGTGAAGGCCGAGTCGTAGCCCACCTGGTCGACGACCTCGAGGGTCCCGGCGAAGTCCGCCTCGGTCTCACCCGGGAAGCCCACGATGATGTCGGTGGTGAGCGCGCAGTCCGGCACCAGCTCGCGGATCATCGCCACCCGGTCGAGGTAGCGCCCGCGGTCATAGGTCCGGCGCATGGCCTTCAGGATCCGGCTCGAGCCTGACTGGAGGGGCAGGTGGATGTGCTCGCACACGCTCGCGAGCTCGGCGTGGGCGGCGATCACGTCCTCGCGGATGTCCTTCGGATGCGGGCTCGTGTAGCGGATGCGCTCCACCCCGTCTACGCCGTCGACCAGCGCCAGCAGCTCCGCAAACGTCGTCTTGCCGCCCTTGGGGAGATCGCGCCCGTAGGAGCAGACGTTCTGCCCGAGCAGCGTGACCTCCTTCACCCCCTCGGCGGCCACCCGCTCGACCTCGGCCAGGATCTCCGCCGCGGGCCGCGACACCTCTCGGCCGCGGGTGGAGGGCACGATGCAGTACGAGCAGACGCAGTTGCAGCCCACCGAGATCTGCACCCACGCCTGGTGCTCGCGCTCGCGCTTCATCGGGAGGTGGCCGGTGAAGCCCTCGAACTCGAAGAAGCCCTGCGCGCTGAGGCTGTCGCTCGTGAGGAACTCGGCAAGCTTGTGCACCTGGCCGGGGCCGAAGGCGACGTCGACGAACGGGAACATCTCGAACACCCGCTCCTTCATCGACTGGGACCAGCAGCCGCCGATCCCGACCACGCGGCCCGGCTGCTCGGCCTTCAGCCGCTTGGCCTCGCCGAGGTGCCCGACGAGCCGGTTGTCGGCCTTCTCCCGGATCGAGCAGGTGTTGAAGAGGATCAGGTCGGCTCCGTCGCGCGCGGGCGCCTCGCGGTAGCCGAGCGACTCGAGCATGCCCTTCATCCGCTCCGAGTCGTGCTCGTTCATCTGGCACCCGAAGGTGGTGAGGTGATAGCTCTTCACGCCCGGCCGAGGATAGCCTTCGCTCGTGCCCAGGGAGCGGGTGATCGAGCTCTGCACCGGCCTCCCCGAGGTCGTGGCCGAGGGCGAGCAGCACGTGGGCTTCACCGTCCGCGGCAAGCGCTTCGCGTGGCTGCTGGAGGATCACCACGGCGATGGCCGGCTCGCGCTCAACTGCAAGGCGCCCGCGGGCGTGGCGGCCGAGCTGGCCGGCGCTCACCCAGAGCGATACTTCCTGCCCGCGTACCTGGGACGGCGCGGCTGGGCGGGGATCTGGCTCGACGTGCCGGAGGTTGACTGGGACGAGGTCGAGCGGCTTGTGGTCGAGGCCTACCGCATGACCGCGCCGAAGCGGTTGGCGGCCTCGCTCTAGTGACCTGAGTCGGAGGTCCGGCCTCCGGAAGGTGCGCGCGGAGTGACGACTCAGGCCACTAGGTCTCAGGCGCCACCCGCTCGGCCAGCCCCGGATAGCGGGTCACGAAGCCCGCCTCGTCGAGCTCGAGCACTGCGGTGAAGTCGTGGTCGAGGCCCACGTAGCGCACGCGGCCCTCGCCCGCAGGCTCGTAGCGCTGCTCCGAGCGCAGCACCGCCAGGTCCGGCACTGACACCCAGGCCATCACGTGGTCGGCCGGCTCCCCGCCCAGCCGAGCCGCCGGCATGAAGTTCGTCAGCGGCGAGAAGGCGAGGTCGCAATCGAGCGCGCCCTCGACCTCGTCGACCACGTGGTCGTCCGCCGTCCAGCTCCCGTCCTCACGGCGCTCGAGCTGGAGCCGGCGCAGCCCGCCGGGCGTGAGCGCCGACAGCTCGAGCGAGCGGGTGACAAGGGCGGAGTCGGTGCGGAGCCGGTAGTCGACCCGGTAGCCGGCGCCGATCTGGACCCCGTGCGCCGTCAGCCCGCGCTCATCGCGGTCGACGAGCGCGCTCTCGGCCCGCCACTCGTCGAGCCCGCGCCAGCTGAGCAGCGGACTCATCGCGCATAGTCGGTGGCACGGCTCTCGCGGATCACCGTGACCTTGATCTGGCCGGGATACTCGAGCTCCTTCTCCACGTCGCGGGCGATCTGACGCGACAGCAGCGTGGCCGCGTCGTCGTCCAGCTCGTCGGGGTGAACGATCACCCGGATCTCGCGCCCGGCGTGCATCGCATAGACCTTGTCGACGCCGTTATGACGCGTGGCGATCGCCTCCAGCTCGTGCAGGCGCTTGACGTACTGCTCGAGCGACTCGCCGCGCGCCCCCGGCCGGGCACCGGAGAGCGCGTCCACGATCTGGACGATCACCGCCTCCACGGTCTGCAGTTCGACCTCGTTGTGGTGCGCCTCCATGGCGTGCGCCACCGACTCGGACTCCTTGTAGCGCCGCGCCATCTCGCCGCCGACGAGGGCGTGCGGGCCCTCGACCTCGTGCGACACCGCCTTGCCGATGTCGTGCAGGAGCGCCGCCCGGGCGGCCACGCGCGGGTCCGCGCCGAGCTCGTCCGCCAGCATGGCCGCCAGGCGTGCGCACTCGATCGAGTGGTGGAGAACATTCTGGCCGTAGCTCGTGCGAAAGCGCAGCTTGCCGAGCACCTTCACGAGCTCGGGATGGAGCTGGCCGACGTTCGCCTCGAACACGGCCTGCTCGCCCAGCTGCACGATGTGCTGGTCGATCTCGGACTTGGCCTGGTGGTAGGCCTCCTCTATCCGGGCAGGATGGATGCGCCCGTCCTGCAGCAGCTTCTCGAGCGTGAGCCGGGCGATCTCCCGGCGCACGCCGTCGAAGCCCGACAGCAGCACAGCGCCTGGCGTGTCGTCGATGATGAAGTCGATCCCGGTGAGCGTCTCGAGCGCGCGGATGTTGCGCCCCTCGCGACCGATGATGCGGCCCTTCAACTCGTCCGACTTGAGCTCGACGACCGACACCGTGGTCTCCACGGCGTGGCTCGAGGCAACGCGCTGCATCACCGCGGCCAGGATGCTGCGGGCGCGGCGGTCGGCGTCGTGGCGGGTCTCCTCCTCCACCTGGCGCACGAGCCGCGCGCTCTCGTGACGGAGTTGGTCCTCGAGCTCGTGCATGAGGATCTGCTTGGCCTGACCCGCGCTCAGCCCCGCCACGCGCTCGAGCTCCCGGATCTGCCGAGACTTCGTGTCCTTCAGCTCCTCGCGCACCTGGTCGAGGTTGCGGCGCCGGTCCTCGAGCGAGCGCTCGCGTTCCGCGAGCTGCTGCGCCTGCCCGTCGAGCGCGCTCTCGCGCGCGTGCATGCGCTCCTCCTGGCGAGCGATCTCGGTGCGTCGCGCGACCAGCTCCTCCTCGACGCCGTCGCGCCCCGCCCCCGCCCGCCCGTCGGCCCCTGCGCCCGGCTCGGGCGCCACGGTCGCACCGGCACCGGCCTGCACGGCGCGCGGCCGCCCGGCAAGCAGCACGACCGCCACCGCAACAGCCGCCGCGACCCCTGCCGCCAACACGATCTCCATTTGGGATGTCTCCTCGTTCCGGCGCGGAGCACCGGGCTCATGCACTGTGTGTGAGCGGTGCGGCTGCGAAAGCCGCGAGACACGAAGACCTCGCCTCAGAGCGCGCGCGCCCCGGTGAGGACGCGCGGTGCTGCCTCTATGGACCTTCCCGAGCGCTCCTCCCAGGGCGGCCGCTTGTCGCTGTTCGCATCACTTTCCGGACTGAAATTCGGGCGATTTGCTCGTCTTTTTGTCTCACGGCGGCCGAGCCGGCCGCGTTCACATCAGGGTATCTCCCGGCGCAGGCACTCGCAACCGGCGGGCGGGCCCTGGCAGGGGTGGCCGGGCCTACTACGCGATCAAGTTCCTCTCGTGAGCGCGGACGGTCGGCCGCGGGGGCCGATCCGGACGCAGCTACGCCTCGAGCCCCTGCCGCTCCAGCGCGAGCGCCACCGGCGGGTGCTCGCTCAGCCTGCGGTAGTAGGGCGCGAACGCTCCCCTGGTTCGCGCGTCGGGGTCCAGGTGGCGGCCCCAGCGGATCAGCATGTGCAGGTAGAAGTCGACGGCGCAAACGTCTCCGCCGAGCAGCGCCGGCTGGGCGGCCAGCACGCTCTCGAGCCAGCCAAACTGGCGATCGAGGGCGGCCGCTGCGGCCTCGCGCACCCCCTCGGCGTGGGACGCGGTCGTGTAGCGCTCGGGGTAGAGGAAGCGAAGCAGGGCCTGCTGCGGCGTAGTGCTGAGAAACGCGAGCAGCTCGACCGCGCGGACCCGCTCGCGCGTGCCGTGCGTGGGCAGCAGCCCCGCAGCCGGCCAGCTGTCCGCCACGTACTGGACGACGGCGGCCGCCTCCGTGACAACGAGGTCGCCGCGCACGAGCGTCGGCACCACGCCCATCGGGTTCAGGCGCACGTAGTCGGGCGGGTCGACGGCGTCCCCGTCGCGCCCCACGTACACAAGCTCCGGCTCGACCCCGGCTGCGAGCAAGGCACCATGCGGCGCGAGCGCGGCGCTGCCGGGCCGGTAGTAGAGCCGGATATCGGCATCAGGCGGCGCGGAGGTCATCCTCCTCGCGCCAGTGCCGCTCGTGGCGACGGATCGCCTCGTAAGCGAGCTCGGGCGAGTAGCCGCGCCGCACCAGCATCCGCCAGGCCCGGTCGCGCTCGCGGTCGTCGCGCGCGGGCGCTCCCAGCCGCCGCCCGAGCAGCAGCACCGCGGTCTCGAGCTCGGCGGCGGCGCTGCGGTCTCGGCTGGCGGCCTCCACCAGGTCGGGCGCGATGCCGCGCCGCTGGAGCTCGCGCGCTATCCGCTCGCTCCCCCACTGCTCGAGCTCGCGCTTGTCCTCGGCAAAGCGACGCGCGTAGCGGGCGTCGTCGAGGAAGCCCGCCTCGCTGAGCTCTTCGACCGCCTGGTGGATCGCGGCCGGATCGACCCGCTTGCGCTCCAGCAGGGTGCGCAGCTCCGCGACCGTGCGCTCACGGCGGCCGACCGCCTTGTAGGCGAGATCGACCGCCCGCTCGGTCTCGGAGCGGGCGTCGCTGTTACGAGCCCGCCGCGGCAAGCTACGCCGCCTTTTCCTGCGCCGTCTCGGCCCGCTCCTGAGCGGCCGCTCCGGGCTCTGCCTCGCCGTCGCCCGGCGTCGCGACCGCCGCCAGCGGCGCCGCGGCCGGCTCCACCCCGAGCAGGTCGTAGATCTTGCGCTCGATCTCGCCCGTGACGGCCGGGTTCTCGCGCAGGTAGCCCTTGACGTTGTTGCGCCCCTGCCCGAGCCGCTCGTCCCCGTACGAGAAGAACGAGCCCGACTTCTGCACGATGCCGTGCTCGATCCCGAGGTCGAGGATGCAGCCCTCGCTCGAGATGCCCTCGCCGTACTCGATGTCGAACTCGGCCTGCCGGAAGGGCGCCGCAACCTTGTTCTTGACCACCTTGACGCGCACCCGGTTGCCGATCGCCTCGGTGCCCTCCTTGAGCGTCTCGATGCGGCGGATGTCGAGCCGCTGCGAGGAATAGAACTTGAGTGCGCGGCCGCCCGGCTGCGTCTCGGGCGATCCGAACATTACGCCCACCTTCTCCCGAATCTGGTTCGTGAGGACGCAGAGGGTGTTCGCGCGGTTGAGGTTGCCGGCGAGCTTGCGCATCGCCTGGGACATCATGCGTGCCTGGAGGCCGACCGTCTGATCGCCCATCTGGCCCTCGAGCTCGGACTTGGGCGTGAGCGCCGCCACCGAGTCGATCGCGACGATGTCGACGGCTCCCGAGCGGATCAGGAGGTCGGCGATCTCGAGCGCCTGCTCGCCGTGGTCGGGCTGGGAGACCAGCAGCTCGTCGATGTCCACGCCGATGCGCTTCGCGTAGGCGGGGTCCATCGCGTGCTCGGCGTCGATGAACGCGCAGATGCCGCCCATCCGCTGAGCGTTGGCGAGCACGTGGTAGAGCAGCGTTGTCTTGCCCGACGACTCCGGCCCGAAGATCTCGACGATCCGGCCGCGCGGCAGCCCGCCGACGCCTAGCGCGAGGTCGAGCGACAGCGCCCCCGTCGGGACGGCCTGCACCCTCACCTGAGCGGCGTCGTCCCCCATCCTCATGATCGACCCCTGCCCGAACTGCCGCTCGATCTGGGTGAGCGCCCCCTTCAGCGCCGCCTCACGTGCCTGAGCGGCCTTCTGCTGCTCCTTGTCCATACGTCATGTCTCCTCTGAAAGCTCTTGGATCCACAACGTAGGAGTCGGCCCGGACAGATGTTCGCCCCGACCCCGGCTCCGGCGCCCCGCCTGGCCGCCGGCGGCCGGCCGGGCGCGCGGCTACCGTGCGCGCCGCGCCCGGCGCTTCGCCAGCATCATGCGCACCAGGTAGATCGGCGCGGGCGGCACCCAGCCGAGCTGCTTCGCGGTGCCGAGGTCGTCGCGGTTGGCCCAGTGCTCGACGACCAGCCCGTCCTCGACACGCAGCCAGTGCGTCTGGGTCGTGGCGAACCGCTTGCCGGTGGGTGGAAAGGCCTCGTCGACCGAGCCGTCCGGCGCGTAAGCGACGAACGGCCGCACGTGACGGCCCGCCATCGTGCAGTGGAAGGCGATCAGGTCGTCCTCCGCGATCACCTGGTGGATCTCCCAGCGCAGCTCGGCGAATGCGTCCCTGAGCCACAGCGCGGTCGCGTAGGCGGTCGCCGGGCCGCGCCCGCGCGCCTCGGGCGGCTCGTCGCGCTGCTCGTGGTTGTAGAAGTCGCGGTGGCAGATCGCGTCGAAGTCGGCGCGCGATCCGGCCTCCATCGCGTCGAGGATGCGTCGTGCAACTGTCGCGGCGTCCAGGGTCGTGGGGTGCTGAGCGGTCTCGGTCACCCGCGGCACGGTAGGAGGCGATCCGCGAGACGTCCGTGATGTCGCTCACATCACAGGAGCACTCGTCAGAGACCCCGCGACGGTGGTGGGCCGGCGGCAGTCAGTCCGGCAGCACCACCGAGCCGTCCTCGCGAATCTCCCAGCGCGGGTTGTGCGCCACCTCCCAGGGATGGCCGTCCGGGTCGGCGAAGGCGCCCGAGTAGCCGCCCCAGAAGGTCTCGCGCGGCTCGTGGGTGATCATCGCCCCGGCGGCGCGGGCCTCCTCGATCACCGCGTCGACCTCGGCCGGGGAGCGCACGTTGTGGGCGAGCGTGACCCCTCCCCAGGCGCCGGCGTCCGGCACGCCGCTGTCCTCGGCGAGGGCCGCGCGGTCCCAGAGCGCCAGCACCGCCGCGCCGGTCTGGAAGAAGACGACGTCGGCGCCGGGCTCCGCCCGCGTCGCCCATCCCAGGGCCTCGTAGAAGGTACGGGCCCGCGCGAGGTCGCGCACGCCGAGGGTGACCAGGCTGATTCGCTGTTCCATCGGCCGCACGCTACGCCTCCAGGCGCGACAATGGGCTCCCATGTACCGGTACGAGCAAGCGAACGTGGCGCGGCGCATCTTTCGCAATTCAGGGACTTGGCCCGGTATGTGGCGGGTGTACGCCCACGCGCTCCACCGCGTCGACGGCGTGGTCTATCGCGCCACCCGCGAGCGCGCGACGTTCACGTCCTGGATCACCGGGCTTCCGGTGGTGCAGCTCACGACGAAGGGCGCGAAGAGCGGGCGCCTGCGCACGCTGCCGCTCGTGGCGATCCCCCACGACGACGGGCTGATCGTGATCGCCTCGAACCTCGGGCAGGAGCGCAATCCCGCCTGGTACCACAACCTGATGGCCAATCCTCGGGCCACCGCGTGCTTCGAGGGCGAGACCCGCGAGCTGGTGGCACGCGAGCTCGAGGGCGAGGAGCGCGACCGCTGGTACGAGCGCGGGATCGAGATCTACCCGGGCTGGGTCCAGTATCGGGCGAGGACGGCCGCGCACCGGCGCATACCGGTGATCGCGCTCACGCCCGTGGGGCCCGCGCAGGCATAGCGGGGCGGTCAGAGCTCACGTCGCGCCAGCGGCTCGTAGAGCGCCCCCTGAGGCCGCAGCGTGGAGCGGTAGAGGGTGAGCGCCGCGGCGACGAACGGCGAATCCGGCGGCGGCGGGCCCTCGAGCGCCGGCACCCGGCGCTCGCCCCGCTTGACCCGAGCGAGCGTCACATGCGGCCAGAACGGGCGCTTTTCCGGCCTGTACCAGCGCCCGGCCTCCAAAGCCCGCGAGACGCCGTCCTGGAGCTCGGTCGCTCGCCCGCCGTCGTCGTCCAGCGCGAGCGCGAACAGGCGCGGATTGCGCGGCGGGAGCGGACGCATCTCGGCGGCCGCGAGCCGGGGCGCCGGACGGACGGGAATTCCGGCACCGAACGTGGCCTCGGCGATCGCCTCGGCCGCCGACTGGTCCTGCCAGCCGAGGAAGACGAGCGTCACGTGGAGAGCCTCCGCCCTCACGGGCCTCAGGTCGCGCCGCCCGGCGAGGAGGCCGTCACGCCAGCTCGCGAGCGAGTCGCGGACCGGCCCGGGCAGGTCGAGCGCGACGAACATCCGCGCGCGAGGACCGCTCAGGGGATGCCGTCCTCCCGGCCGCTCAGGAGCCGCCGCAGCAGGTGCATCGCTACGAGCGCCGAGCGCTCGCGGATGTCGGCGCGCCCACCCGGCATCAGGGCCGAGCGCGTGAGCGCGCGGCCGTCGGAGGTCTGGGCGCTCCACCACACGGTGCCCACCGGCTTGTCCTCGGTCCCGCCCCCCGGGCCGGCGATGCCGGTGATCGACACGGCCGTGTCGGCCTCAAAGCGGGCGAGCGCGCCCCGCGCCATCGCCTCGGCGACCTGCCCGGAGACGGCGCCGTGCTCCTCGATCAGGGCGGGGGCGACGCCCAGCAGGTCGACCTTCGCGTCGTTGGCGTACGCCACAACGCCGCCGGCGACGTAGTCCGAGGAGCCCGGCCGGTCGGTGAGCCGCGCCGCCAGCAGCCCCGCGGTGCACGACTCGGCCGTGGCGACCCGCCGTCCGGCGAGCAGCGCCGCAACCTGGTCGTCGATCCGCGAGCCGTCCTCGGAGAAGATCTCCGGCGCGTGGCGCTCCCGCAGCAGCCCGACGAGCTGCTCGTAGACGCCGCTCGAGACCGGCTCGTAGCGGGTGACCATCTCGATCTCCCCGCGCCGCAGGCAGGTCGTGATCTCCAGCCCCTCGAACCCGGCGATTCCCTCCTCCGCGTCGCGGAGGGTATCGGCGAGGCCGGACTCCGGCAGCCCGAACATGCGCATCGTCCGCTGCACGTAGTCGGTGCGACCGGAGAGCGCCTCGCTTACGATCTCGGTGCCGGCCGCCGTGCGCCACATCGGCTGCAGCTCCCGCGGCGGGCCGGGTAGGACGACGATCGCCGGCGAGCCGGGCACGATCACGCCGGGGGCCGTGCCCACCGGGTCGATGACGAAGGCGCCCTCCGGCACGAGCGCCTGCTTGCGGTTGGCTGCCCTGACCGCGTCGAAGTCCCAGGTCCGGAACCGCTGCATCAGCGGCTTCAGGATCTCAGCGATGCGCTCCTCGAGCCGCTCGTCGAGCACGAGCGGCAGCCCGCAGAAGCTCGCCACCACCTCGACGGTCTTGTCGTCGGCCGTGGGACCGAGCCCCCCGCTCGTGACGATCAGGTCCATCTCGCGCTCGGCCATGAAGCGCAGCTGCGCCTCGATGTCGTCGGACCTGTCGCCGCAGATCGTGAGGTGCGCGAGCTCCACGCCGAGCTCGAGGAAGCGGTCGGACAGCCAGGGTCCGTTGCGGTCCTGTACACGGCCGCTCAGCACCTCCGTGCCCGTGATGACGATTCCGGCTCGAGCGCTCAAGCCGCCAACGTTACGCACACGGGCGCTGACCGAGCGGGAGCGGCCGGCTGCCCCCGGGCGTGAACACGAACCCCACCGGGTTGGGGCCGGTCTCGACCCGGACACGCTTGCC
>Ga0209382_10011174_pt1 | contig 11157 bp, 9 predicted proteins | sample SoiMetdeltSBSDD5_FD_187599 | JGI IMG/M metagenome (GOLD analysis project Ga0209382, IMG submission 187599) | Bulk soil microbial communities from a Populus tree surrounding site in Tennessee, USA - Soil MetaG P. deltoides SBSDD5 (SPAdes) (version 2) | ecosystem: Environmental > Terrestrial >...
AGCTGGTACGCGACCCGACCGATGGATCTGGCGGGACGGCTGAGGACTTGGGAATTCCTTTATCTGCTGCCTGGACTCGGGTTCGCAAACTTGGGCTGGCTCGGTATCGGGTGGCTGGCCTCGAACCCGCAGTCTCAAAACGTGAGCATCCGGCGTGTCAGTCGTCTGTGGCTCGCATTCGGTCTGAGCGGTGTCTTAATCGCCACCCTGGTGAACTTCAATGTGAACATCAATCACCATCAAAGCTACCAGTCCGTCTTGCTGGTGCTGCTCGCGCTCTACGCTGCAGTTCTCAGCGGTCCAGTCTGGCTACGCCGAACCGCCATCCTTGCAAACATCTCATACTTTGCGATCGTGTGGGTGTGGTCACCCCTCGCCGCCTTCAGGGTGCGGCCCGACATAGTTGTGGGAGCTTTGCTGGCTGCCGTCGGCGTCGCTGTCTGGCTGATGCAAGAGCACCGGGGTCTGGAGCCAGATGCGGCGAATCACTTGAGGGACTCACCAACTGCCCGGTCTTTGTTGTAGATGTCCGCGTGCGGGAGCTCACTGGTCTGGGCTGCGCGGACATCTAACAACGCGTCTTCAGTGTGGTCGAGTCGACGTCAAACAGGAGTGGCACAGGCGAGCGCGCCTGGCTCGAACAATCAAGTAGCCATAGGTGCGGAAATGGCGTTCACGGGGTCTTTCACGGTGACAAAGACCTCCAGGAATTCACCGTCAACGCCAATCCGACGGTCCCGGATGACGTAGGTAGATGTGAGATAGCCGCTCCACTGGTGCAGCAGGCTCTCGAAGTCGGCTCCGTAGTCCCATGTTACGAGTGACCGCCCATCTCCGATCGGGTTGCCGTGATAGACCGGCTCGCTTAGATACCGAACGCCATCCCCGTCGGGCTGCACCCGCGCTCGGCTCTGGAGGAGGTCCTTGTGTTTTGGAGTCGTAAACACGTGCATCCCGCCGGGCTTCAGCACCCTGCTGATCTCTGCGAGCGCCCTATCCGGACAGACGACGTGCTCGAGCACGTCCTGGGTGATGAAGAGGTCGAAGTGTCCATCCGCGAACGTCAATGACTCAAGGCTCTCGCAGCGCAGCGTGCCTTTCAGGGCTCCGAGCGTTGTGTCCTCGAAGTAGAACGAGCACGAGTAACCTGCGCACTGCTCTGCGAAGTACCCCAGTGTCGGCGAACTCTCATGGACTGTCTTCGCTCTCCAATCAGGCAACAGCGATTCGAGCACGTGGACGAGAGCTCGTTGTCGTGGGATGCTGTGGCAGCGTGGGCACAAATAAGAGTCGCGCAACCATTCACCTGTCGCGATGAAAGTCGTCGTCGTTCGACAGATCGGGCAATACCCTCGGTTCGACAGTGGCATTCTGGTCAGACCCCTCGTGGCATCGACCTAGTTGCGTCCGCCCCAACTTCGGCGCCGTTCAGGTTACAAAGTCTGATCGTACCGCGCCAGATCCTCGTCGGGAAGAACATACTTTGGGTCTCGCCGGCGGACTGCGCGAGCCACGATTGCATATCTCGCGATTGTCTCTGTTGGCTTACCAGTTTGAGCATGCGACGCATCCGGCGCGAGCGAGCTTCGCCCTGCTCCCTCAGGGCGCAGGGTGACGGTCCGATCGTACTGATACGCCGGCCCACATTCGTCGATCAGCTCGAAGTAACTGCATTCGATCCATTCACGCAGACAGGGTAGAGTGGGCACCCACCAGTTGGACGCATCGTCTCCGAGCGCTTCGTGATAGTAGAACCGCGCGTACGGCTCAGCGGGCCCACAGACGACTGGGCCCTCGACGATGATCAGACCCCCGTCTTTGAGAACTTCCCTGAGTCGCGTCAACGCGATGAGTGGATGCTTGAGGTGATAGTAGACCCCGCAAAACACCACGACATCGAAGTCCGCGATGCCAAGGTCGTTGATGTGGTAGACGGACGTCGTGGGGTAGTACTTGATCGACGAATTGAGTATCGTGTGTGCGAGCCGAAACGTTGGCAACTCGAGGCGTCCGTCCTCGAGCACCTTTGCGCGCGGATCGCCGACAAGGTAGTCGGTCGCGAACACTTCGGACGCACCCCGCCTTTCGATCTCAAAGGACCAGTGGCCCTCCCAGCAGCCCACGTCGAGCACTTTCCTGCCTTGCAAATCGATGCTCTTCAGCGCTTTTCGGATGTGGGTGTGTGGAGGGCCGAAGAGACCCTTCGTCTGGATGCCTTCCCCTAAGTCAACCGAATAGAGCCACGTGTGACTATCGACCTGAGCGAGCAGCTCCTCCCTGGTCGGCTTGTTCATGATCGCCTCTTGTTGTTGTGACATGACTATGTTGGCGCTATCGTCGACGCATGACGACAAGGAACTGGTAGGGAGCGGACTGGTTGCTCATCATATCGAGGATTGCCACATGATCCGGCCAGTGCTTTAACACGTATCCGACCGAATTAACCGCTTCTCCATAGGGAACCTCACCATCTACGCTGGGAACGTTGTAAAAGAGATACACAAATCCATCATTCGTCCGCGGTCCGATCAGTCAACGCCGAATCCATACGCTTCCACGCCGCCGTCGGGTCTGGCCATGAGTCATCCCGACACGACGTGTCGGCGAGACCGACACGTTCGAGCCGCATTCCCGGTGACGAATCGATCTGCAACCGTTCAGTCGACTCTGACATGACTATTCGATGAGCACTCGTCGACCGACGTCACACAGTTTCAAAGGACCGTCCTGCCAAAACGCTACCAGAACCAAGTACTCGCCCCGTGGCAGCTTCAAGATGTCGAACGCCGTCTTAAATCCCGACATGAGTGAGCTGTTCATCACCTTTTCAACGTCCGGTCGCGGAACGCGGCTGGAGACGCTCGCACTCCACCGCAATCCGGAGGCGACATCTTGCAGAACGATGAACACCTGTTCCGGCGCCCTCTTCGGATTTGATTCATCGACGATCCAGCCTTCCAGCCGCACGCGGCTATTCAGTGAAAGCACCCAGGGTTTTGCTGTCGCCGCCTGATCGTTCAACAGCTCGATGTTGCAAGAGCCCACTGATTCGACTGATCCCGGAGCGCCCTCAGGCATACTCATTTCAAGACTGCTCTCGGCGGTTGCGACTGAATCAACCGTTTTCGCACCGGAGTTTGCTTCAGTTGAGTCGTTCGTTCTTGTACAGGCGACCGGCCACGTGAACAACAGACCCAAAATCCAGACGCCGATCGACCTCTTCAGAGACGCGATGCTCGCCACTTGAAAACGACCTCACTGTCAATGGTTGTCGTCTGCACGGCCAGGACGGCGCGCGTCGCGCCGCCCTCGCGCGAAGCGCTCGTCGAGTGTAGCACCCAGTTCTGATCCGACCTCTTATCGAGCCTGATCTGAGCTCCGAGCCTCACATGAGCCGTTCACAATGCCGTAGAGGCGGGTCTTCCCTGGCCTGAGCCCCGAAGGCAGACCGCCTTAATCGATCCGCCAGTTTGACGGCGAGTCTAAAGACTCGCCGCTAGACCGTTGTGAAAACGCAATAGTCGGTCGAGTGCAAGTCGGTCTCACGGATGCACCGCGAAGCTCATGGTCGACCGCGGCGCACCCCGCGCTGGTCTCCTGAACCGAGTCAGATGTTGGAGTAGCGGCTCGGGCGGACCATCGCGTACCCTTTGATCAGCTCGCGGATCCCATCGTCAAGAGAGAATCCGGTTTTGAATCCTGTGCGTTCGATCTTTTCATTGGACACGATGTAATCCCGCTGATCCGGATCCTTTCCCACCTGCGACTCCATGAAGACGAATTTCGGGAGTTGAGCCTGGATGCGCTGACACAGCTCGTACTTCGAGAGGTTGGCATCGGAAAGCCCCACGTTGTACGGCTCGCCCTTCATCGTCTCGAAGTTGTCGATTGCGTGCAGGAACGCCGCAGCGGCATCGCGCACGTGCAGGTAGTTCCGTTTGAAGTGAGCCTCGAACAGCACGATGAACCGGTCGTGGCAGGCGCGGTACGTGAAGTCGTTGACGAGGAGATCCAGGCGCATCCGCGGGGACATCCCAAACACGGTGGCGAGCCGGAGACTGATCGAGTTGGCGTGCTGCTCGAGCACGGCGCGCTCGGTCTCCACCTTGTTGCGCCCATAGAGCGACACCGGTCGCATCGGCGATGCTTCCGTGCAGAACTTCCCTGACTCCCCGACTCCATAGCCGCTGTTTGAAATCGGGATGACGATGCGTTGACCGCGTCCAATCTCTCCCGTCATCCAGATAATCGCGTCTTTGTTCGTGCTGGTAGCAGCGAGCGGGTCGCGATCGCACAGTGGAGCGCCGACCAGGGCCGCCAGCGGAATGACGATGTCGGCGCTCTTCAGCAGCGGCCGCATCGCATCGTGATCGCGCACGTCACCGCGGACGAGCTCGAAACAGGGGTGATAGCACACGGCCGAAAGGCTGTCCTGGCCGAACATGAAGTTGTCCACGACGGTGACGTGGAAACCTCGCTCGAGCAATCTCGGCGCGAGAATCGAACCGATATATCCGGCACCGCCAGTGACGAGCACTCGTTGCACGGTTGGTCCTTTCGTGAATCGAAAGACTGCTGGCTTTGGGCATCTCGCCACTACGTTGAGACGACGACTCGACGTGAGACGGTAGCCCGGTCGAGGACCTGCCGTAGCCGCTCGATCTGCGGACGCAGGTCGCGCGGGTGGTTACCGACGAAAAAGCCACGGTCGTGAGCGATGTTCGCGTTCACAATCTCGCCGACCGTGTCGTACTCGAAGTACTTGATCACGTCGTGGCGAAGAAAGCAGCCCCCTGTAATGATGCGATAGCCGATTCCCGCCTCCTTGAGTGCCGCCATGACACCATGCCGACCGATGTCCAGCCTCGGATTGAGGATGACAGTGAACGAAAACCACGAGCTGCGCGCACCTTCCAGCTCGCGCTGGATGATGAACCGATCATCCCCCTCGAACAGCGCCTGGAACAGCGCTGCGTTGTCGCGTCGAAGCGAAATCATTCTGTCGAGTTTCTTCAGTTGTTCAACGCCGACAGCACCAGCCAACTCCAGCGGCCGGGCATTGTAGCCGGGAAGGATGAAGCGATACACCTCATAGAAATCGTCGGCGCGCCGCTCGTAGATGGCCGTATCGTCAGGGAGATCCCGCGTCCAGCCGTGTGCCCGCATCGACAGCGCGAGGTGGTAGAGCTCGGTGTCGTCGGTGGCAAGAACGCCACCCTCCATCGTGGAAATGTGGTGCGAGAAGAACGTGCTGAAAGTGTTGACGTCACCGAACGTGCCACAAGATTTTCCGTTGAGAGTGGCACCCATGGACTCGCAGTTGTCTTCGAAAAGATACAAACCGTGATGGTCGCAGAAGGCGCGCAGCGCATCGAGCGCAGACGGATTGCCCAGGATGCTCACCGCGACCACCATTCGCGTGCGCGGCGTGAGCGCGTGTTCGAGCTGCGAGACGTCCATGTTCAGCGTCGTCAGGTCAACGTCGATGAACCGAAGCCGAAGGCCGTACTGCTGCAGCGGGTAGTACGTCGTCGCCCAGGAAATGGAGGGGACGATAACCTCATCTCCTCGCTGCAGCGGTCGCTCCTTCTTGTAGAACAGCGCGGCAACAGCCACGAGGTTGGCGGCCGACCCCGAACTCATCATCAGCGCGTGCTCGATCCCGAACTTCCGCGCAAAGTCGTTTTCGAACTGTTGAACGGACGGGCCGAGCGTGAGCTGGCCGCTGTCGAGGACTTGCTGAATGGCCTGATATTCTTCCGGCCCCCAGGAGCTGCTCGCCAGGTCGTAGAACAACGGTTCTCGCGACTGCGTCATGACACCGGGATGGTGGACCGGGTACGAACCAGGTCTCGAATGGTCGTCGAAATCCGTTCCACGTCCGGATAGTAGAACTGTTCGAGCGTAAAGCCTGCGGGGGTAGGAATGTCCGGCAAACCAATGCGTCTGACAGGCGCCTTCAGATGCTCGAGCCAATGCTCGGCGGCCAGGCAGCCGATCTCCGCGCAGACTCCCCCCATCGCCCATCCGGTGTCTACTACGAGAAGCCTTCCGGTGCGCTTGACGGACTCCGCGATGATCTCGATATCGAGGGGTTTAATTGTTCGGAGATCGATGACCTCCGCGTCGATGCCCTCCGCCGCGAGTTTGTTGGCAGCGGTCAGACCGAGCTCGATCGCGTGTGAGGCGCCGACGATGGTCAGGTCGCGACCGCGCCGTCGATAGATCCCCTTACCGATGGGCACCGTGTAAAGGCCCTCGGGCACCACGCCGTCTTTCTTCATCAACCAGCGATGCTCGAAGATCAGTACCGGGTTGTTGTCGGCGATCGCCGCCAACATCAGTCCTTTGGCGTCGAACGGGGTGCTGGGCATGACAATCTTGAGTCCGGGAACACCCAGCAGAACTCCCTGGATCGCTTGCGAGTGTTGGGCTCCAGATCCCCAGCCGCGGCCAATCGCCGCCCACACAACCATGGGGACGGTAGTCTGACCGTTGTCCATGAAGTGAAACTTGGCGGCGTGAGTCACGAGCTGATTCATCGCCAGCAGAATGAAATCAGGTCTGTTGTGCATGTAGACGGGGCGCATGCCGTTCATGGCGGCACCGGCAGAGACGCCCATCATGCTCTCCTCCGACAGCGGCGTATCGAAGACACGATCGCGCCCGTACTTCTCGTAGAGCCCCTTGGTCGTGCCGAACATGCTGCCGGGATCGTCGACGCCTTGACCAAGGACGAACACAGCGGGATCCGCTCCGAGCGCCAGATCGAGTGCCTCACGCAGCGCGGCTACATAGCTGAGGACTCGCCCTTCGCTCGGGTCCGGTGCGTCGTAGACAAGCGAGTTGACCAGTCCCTCATCCCAGGGCATGCGTTGGAATCTCCGGCGGTGGCAATCGAGACTCGGACATTATTCTGCGTAGACATGCCGATAGAGGTCGGCCTGGACCGGGTTAGGGCTGTTCATAGCGAACTCAAACGCGTCCATCACTTCCGCGACAATGTCCTCGCGCATCGCGTCCCGGTCGGTGTGAGATAACAAGCCACCACTGACCAGGTATTCGAGGTGCAGCGCGACCGGGTCGAGTGCGTCCCAGGCGTCGCGCTCGGCCTGCTCGCGGTAGCCGGTCCGCGTGTCGTCACCCGCGCCACCATGCGCGCGGAAGCGGTAGCACACTGCCTCGATGAACGTCGGGCCGCCACCACTCTTCGCCCGTTCCACTGCCTGTCGAGTGGCCTCGTACACTGCCAGCACGTTCATGCCATCCACTTGGACTGATGGTAACCGGTACCCCTCAGCCCACTTCCACAGCGCGCGCGGCGGCTGTCGCGTCCATAGCGGCGACTGAACGGAGTAAAAGTTGTTCTCGCAGAAAAAGACGACCGGCAGTTGCTTCAGCACCGCAAAGTTCAGACTCTCGGACATCGCGCCTTCTTCCGTGGCAGCCTCTCCGCAAAAAACGACCACGGCGCGCGGTTCCTGCTTCATTTTTGCAGCCAGCGCAGCGCCGATGGCGATCGGTATCGCGCCGGCCACAATAGCCGACGTGCCCGCCATTCCTACCCGTTTGTCAATCAAGTGCATCGACCCGCCACGCGAGCCGACGCAACCGTTCGCGCGGCAGAACATCTCGCACAACATGGCCCGCAGGTCACCTCCCTTTGCGAGGTAGTTCCCATGCGTTCGGTGGCTCGAGTAGAGCAGGTCGTCGTGGGTCAGCGAGGCACAGCAGCCCACTGATGTCGCTTCCTGGCCGATCACGAGGTGGATCGGCGTCTTCATTTGATCCTCGTGATACCGGCGCTCGATCTCTTCCTCGATCAGCCGGATGCGGAACATCTCGCGGAAAAGCCGGAGGTGAAATTCACGCGGGTAGGCAGGACCGCGACGGAGGAATCCCTCGACGCCTTCGCCTTCGTACCTGTATTGGATCATTGTGGCTACTTGGCAACCCGGCTCTATCGTGCCGACTGGTGCCCTGTTATCTCGGAAGTTTCGTCATTATACGCGACGGCTTGAGGAGCCATGAAGTAGCGGGTGGACCGGTCGAGCAGGATCAAGGTACTGTTGTCCGTTATGCGGCTCGAAGCGTAGACTTCGTACTCGTTGCCGCGGAAGCCGCATAACGGACTAGGCGCGCGAAGCGCGCCAAAGAGACGCTGTGCTAACCAGCCTGGGGGCTCTGTGGGGATATCACGGGGCGAAGCCCCTTGGCTGGTTAGGGCTTGACCAACTGAGGGAACGCGCATTCGATGAAGATTTCCGTAGTAGGACTCGGCAAGCTCGGAGCGCCTCTTGCCGCCGTGCTCGCGAGCAAGGGATTTCGGGTCGTCGGCACTGATGTGAATCCCGCTCTCGTTGAGGCGGTCAACAGCGGCAAGGCCCCGGTTGATGAACCGCGTCTCCAGGAACTCATCGACGACAATCGCAGTCGCCTCCGCGCGACCGCTGACGCAGCCGCCGCCGTTGCCGAGACCGATGCGACGTTCATCATCGTTCCCACGCCAAGCGATGCGATCGGACGCTTCAGTAATCAGTTCGTCCTCACGGCATTGGAAAGCGTCGGCGAAGGCGTGCGACGAAAGTCTGGCTATCACCTCGTGATCATCACGAGCACCGTGATGCCGGGATCTACCGGCGGCGAGATTCGAGCCGCCCTCGAGACACATGCGCGGCGTCGTGTGGGCGAAGCGCTGGGCCTGTGCTACAACCCGGAATTCATCGCCCTTGGCAGCGTCGTCCGCGACATGCTTTCACCCGACATGATCTTGATTGGAGAGTCGGATCCCAAGGCGGGCGACGTGCTCGAATCGATCTACCACGAGACGTGCGATAACAAGCCGCTGGTCCGCCGTATGAGTTTCGTCAACGCGGAGTTGACGAAGATCGCCGTCAATACGTATGTGACGACGAAGATCTCGTACGCGAACATGCTGGCTGATATCTGCGACCGGCTGCCAGGCGCCGATGTCGACGTGGTCACGCAAGCAATCGGATGCGACTCCCGGATTGGCGCAAAGTACCTCCGCGGCGCGATCGGGTACGGTGGGCCCTGCTTTCCGCGGGACAATGTGGCATTCACGGTATTGGCCCGGTCTATTGGCGCGCGCGCTGAGTTGGCCGAGGCGACTGACACGTTGAACGACTACCAGGTAACGCGTGTGCTCGCCGCCATTCGGGCCCACGATCCGGGCACCGGGGCGATTGGTATCCTCGGGCTCGCCTACAAACCGGATACCTCGGTCATCGAATGCAGCCAGGGGCTGGCTGTTGTCAGCCAATTGTTGGACGCAGGGCGCGACGTCGTCGCGTTCGATCCCAAGGCGCTCGCCAGCGGCCACGCGGCTTTGAACCAACGTTTCACCGCGGCTGCATCGGCCGAGGAATGTATCCGTACAGCTTCGCTCATCGTCCTGATGACGGCGTGGCCGGAGTTTCGGGCAGTGCCACTTGAAGCTTTCGCCCGCACTCCCAGGCTGACGGTGATCGATTGCTGGCGAGTGCTTTCGCGCCAGGAAATCAGCGCTTTTGCCGATGTCGTCTATCTCGGGCGCGGCGCACTCCACTCCACACCAACCATTGCCTAAGCGAGACACTACCGACACCAGCGTCGACATGGACAAGAGCGAACTCGTATTGGTAACCGGTGCAGGCGGGTTCATCGGCGGCCATCTCGTGGCTGCCCTTCGCCAACAGGGCTATCAGAGGCTGCGCGCCGTGGACATCAAGCCCGTCGAGGGCTGGTATCAATTCTTCGACGATGTCGAGAGTCTCATCCTCGACCTAGGGGACAAGAGCGCCTGCGACCTCGCATGCCGGGACGCAAAGTACGTGTTCAACCTGGCGGCCGACATGGGCGGTATGGGATTCATCGAGTTGAACAAGGCGCTCTGCATGTTGACCGTGCTGATCAACACGCACATGCTGCTCGCCGCCCGCGATGCGGGTGTGCGGCGATTCTTCTTCTCCTCGTCAGCCTGCGTATACGCCGCCGAGAAGCAGACCAGCGTGGCAGTGACACCTCTCGCCGAACCCGACGCCTACCCCGCGATGCCTGAGGACGGCTATGGCTGGGAGAAGCTTTTCAGTGAGCGGATGTGCCGCCATTTCACGGAGGACTTCGGGCTGGAGACTCGGATCGCTCGCTATCACAACGTCTACGGGCCGTTCGGGACGTACGACGGCGGCCGCGAAAAGGCACCAGCGGCCATCTGTCGCAAGGTGATCAACGCGCAGTTATCAGGGTCCAGCGAGATCGAGATCTGGGGTGACGGAGAGCAGACACGCAGCTTCACCTACATCGACGACTGTGTGGAGGGCACCCTGCGGTTGATGCAGAGTGAAGTCTCTGAGCCACTCAACATCGGCAGCAACGAGCTCGTCACGATCAATGAGCTCGTTGAAATGGTGGAGCGCATCGCCGGAGTAAGCCTGAAACGACGCTACAAGCTCGATGCCCCCAAAGGTGTTCGCGGCCGCAACAGCGATAACACGTTAATCAAACAGCGGCTCAACTGGACGCCTTCGATCCGACTCGAAGCCGGGATGCGTGCAACATACGAGTGGATCCATCAACAGATGACCCGCCGTTCCGCTGGACACGCGCTACCAAGTTAGTCGACTCCGTAGCATCACGTGATTGCCGCCCTCGAACCACCGCAATCGGGTCACAGACGGACTGGTCTAACCTGCCGCCTGCACCCGCCGCGGAGCTTTGTTCATTGCCATGACGCCGCGGGCCTACTGACCCGCGGCGTGACTTTCGTGGAACCTGCTTCGGTCACCGATTGGCGCGCAATCTCATTGGATCTTCGCGCGTGGGATTGGAATATCTGGGCTGATACCCCACTGTCGTGCGACGATCGTAGCGTCCGAACTGCGACGCACATACCAGACGCCATTCATAGAACGCCAGACGGCAATATCAGTCTTGCCGTCACCATCGTAGTCGCCCGGCACGGGCACGTCGTCATACGGACTGATTCCTGCGCCCCACTGCTGGGTGGAGACACCACCGTCCGAGCTCCGGATGATGAACCAGACTCCCGTAGACGCCCGCCACACGGCGATGTCGGCCCTCCCATCGCCATCGTAGTCCCCCGGCACGGGCACGTCGTTATACGGACTGAAACCCGCGCCCCACTGCCGGCTGGTG
>Ga0209382_10011176_pt1 | contig 11156 bp, 8 predicted proteins | sample SoiMetdeltSBSDD5_FD_187599 | JGI IMG/M metagenome (GOLD analysis project Ga0209382, IMG submission 187599) | Bulk soil microbial communities from a Populus tree surrounding site in Tennessee, USA - Soil MetaG P. deltoides SBSDD5 (SPAdes) (version 2) | ecosystem: Environmental > Terrestrial >...
GGTTTCGACCAACGGAAGGTCCAGATGGCCGTGGTCGTACAGCAGATGGTCTTCCCGCAGGCGGCCGGCATCCTGTTCACGGCCGACCCCGTCACGGGCAACCGGAAGGTCGCCACCGTGGACGCCAGCTTCGGTCTCGGCGAGGCCCTGGTCTCCGGCCTGGTGAACCCGGACGTCTACAAGGTGCGCGACGGCGAGGTCGTCACCAAGGCGGTTGCCGCCAAGAAGCATGCCATCCACGCTTCGCCGGCCGGCGGGACGCAGGTACTGCCGATCGACCCGCAGCGGCAGGAGCAGCCGGCGCTGACGGATGCGCAGGTCGTGCGGCTCGTGCAGCTCGGCCGGCGGATCGAAGCGCACTTCGGCCGCCCGCAGGACATCGAATGGTGCCTGGTGGACGACGGTTTCCAGATCGTCCAGAGCCGGCCGATCACCACGCTGTTCCCCATCCCCGAGACCGGCGACGCAGAGAATCACGTCTACGTCTCGGTCGGTCACGGGCAGATGATGACCGACCCCATGAAGCCGCTAGGCGTCTCTATGTGGCAGCTGACGGCCCTGGCGCCGATGCAAGAGGCAGGCGGGAGGCTGTTCGTCGACGTCACCCGGCGCCTGGCCTCGCCCGCGAGCCGCGCCGGCCTCCTGGAGGTCATGGGGAGAGGCGATCCGCTGGTCAGGGACGCGCTGGAGACCGTCCTCGACCGCGACGACTTCGTCCCGACGTTCCCGGACGGGGGTCCTGGCGGGCCGCCGGTCGGCGGCGCGTCCGCCCCGATCGGGACCGATCCGGCCATCGTCACCGAGCTGATCGAGCGCAGCCAGGCGTCCATCGCCGCCCTGCGGCGCGACATCGCGACGTTGACCGGCCCGGCGCTGTTCGACTTCCTGCTGGAGGCCTTCCAGGAACACAAGCGGGTCCTCAGTGATCCGCTGAGCATGCAGGCGATCATGGCGGGGATGGAGGCCACCTGGTGGCTCAACGACAACCTGCAGGAATGGCTGGGCGAGAAGAACGCGGCCGACACGCTCACGCTGTCCGCCCCCGACAACGTCACATCGGAGATGGGGCTCGCGCTGCTCGACGTCGCGGACGTGATCCGTCCGCATCCGCAGGTGGTGGCGTTTCTGCAGGACGTCGATGACGAGGGCTTCCTGGACGAGCTGCCGAAGCTCGCGGGCGGGACCGAAGCGCGCGACGCCATCGAGGCCTACCTCGACCGGTACGGCATGCGCTGCGTCGGCGAGATCGACATCACGAGGCCGCGTTGGCGCGAGCGGCCCACCACACTCGTGCCCGTGATCCTCGACAACATCAAGCTCTTCGAGCCGGGCGCCGCCGAGCGGCGCTTCGAGCATGGGCGGCAGGAGGCGCAGAGGAAGGAACAGGACGTGCTGTCACGCTTGCGGGCCCTTCCGGACGGGGAGCAGAAAGCCCACGAGACCAAGCGGATGATCGACCGGGTCCGGACCTTCATCGGGTACCGGGAGTACCCGAAGTACAGCATCGTCAGCCGCTACTTCGTCTACAAGCAGGCCTTGCTGAAGGAGGCCGAGCGCCTCGTGCAGGTCAACGTGCTTCCTGAGAAGGAGGACATCTTCTACCTCACGTTTCAGGAGCTCCACGACGTCGTGCGCACCAACCAGGTGGATGACCAGCTCATCCAGCAGCGCAAGGACGCGTTCCGGTCGTACCACGCGCTCACGCCGCCGCGGGTGCTCACATCGGATGGCGAGGCTATCGCCGGGGCGTACCGGCGCGACGACGTGCCGGCTGGTGCTCTGATCGGCTTACCGGTCTCCGCGGGGACCGTCGAGGGCAGGGCCCGCGTCATCCTGGAGATGGCGGAGGCGGATCTCGAAGCGGGCGACATCCTGGTCACGGCCCACACGGACCCCAGCTGGTCGCCCCTGTTCGTCGCGATCACGGGCCTGGTGACGGAGGTGGGCGGTCTGATGACCCACGGCGCGGTGATCGCCCGGGAGTACGGTTTGCCGGCCGTCGTCGGGGTGGAGCAGGCCACCCGGCTGATCCGGGACGGGCAGCGGATCCGCGTGCACGGGACCGATGGGTATGTCGAGATCATGCCCTGACCGACCACACCCCTATGGTGGACCGATGGCGTCGGTCAAGCAGATCCAAGTCACCTTCGACTGCGCGGAACCTGAGCGCGTCGCTCGTTTCTGGTGCGAGGTGTTGGGGTACGTCGTACCGCCGCCACCGGAGGGGTTTGCTACGTGGGACGATTTCGGTCGCACGCTGCCGCCGGAGCGTCAGGGTTCAGCGTTCGCCTGCGTTGATCCCTCGGGTGTGGGCCCGCGACTGTTCTTCCAGCGCGTACCCGAAGGCAAGGTCGTCAAGAATCGGCTGCATCTCGATGTGCGGGTCGGCACCGGGCTCGTGGGTGAAGAGCGACTGGCCGCACTCGAGGCCGAATGCGCACGACTGGTCGCGCTCGGCGCGGTACGCGTGCGACTACTGCGTGCCGATGGCTACAACGAGTCGTGCCTCGTGATGCAGGACATCGAGGGCAACGAGTTCTGTCTCGACTGAGTGGCCCCGTCCGGCGCGGCTCAGCGCGCCTGCTCCCCCAGGTAGCTGGTGGCCAGCAGTGCGCTGTCCTCGCGCAACCGTGCTGCGGTGTCGGTCGCCACGAGCTCTCCGTGGGAGAGCACATAGCCGCGATCCGCGATCTCGAGAGCAAGGTGCACGTGCTGCTCGACCAGCAGAACCGCGGTGGCGGTCCTGGCCGCGAACTCCCGCACGACGGGGAGGAGACGCTCGACGATGACCGGGGCGAGACCGAGGCTGAGTTCGTCGAGAAGCAGCAGCCTCGGCTTGCGGGCCAGCGCGCGGGCCAACGCGAGCATCTGCTGCTCGCCGCCTGACAACAGCCCGGCCCGGCGATGACGCAGCTCGTGCAGAACCGGGAAGTGCTCGAACGCCGCCGCCTGCTCGTCGGCCTGCGTCACGCCGTCGAGACGGAAGTGCTCGGCCACCGTCAGCCCGAAGAAGATCCCGCGATCGTGCGGCACGTGCACGATGCCGCGACGAACCCGAGCGGTGGCGGAGACGCCCCCGAGTTCGGCGCCGTCCAGACGGATCCTTCCCGCCATGGGCTTAAGAAGACCCGAGATCGCCCGCAACGTCGTGGTCTTGCCGGCACCGTTGGCGCCCAACAGCGCGACGACCTCGCCAGGCGCCACCATCAGGCTGAGGTCGCGGACCACCGCCGCGCGGTCGTAGCCCGCGGTCAGGCCGTCGATCTCGAGTGTCGCCGCGTTGAGCGCCATCTAAATGTCCTTATTTAGAATAAGAAGTCGCATTGACCGTCGACGAATCTGCTCACATGATACAGATTGAGATCGTTGACAAAATCGTCGACCGGGGTCTTTGATGGGGTAGGCGTACCACCGAGGCGAGGAGCCGTGGATCGGATCCTCGCCTCCGGGTGCCGCCTACTTGCTCATGCCTGTAGCGCTTCGCCTTTGTCCCACCCGTTGATGCCGCAAACGGATGGGACACGGGGTCCTTGGGATGGATTGTCACCGTCCGAACGCGGCAATGCCTTATAGAGGAGGACGTTAGTGAGCAGGCATGCTCCCAGAGGATTGCGGATAATCCTGATCGCATTTGCTACGGTTCTTGTCGCCGCTGGTTGCAACAGTGGCGGGGGCGGCTCGAACGCGCCGGCCCCCGGAGTGTCAGCGGTGACCGGAGAGGGTGGCGCGGGCGCGCAATCCGTCACCGACTACCTGAAGTACACCAGCGGCAAGGGCGGCAAGGCGGACCAGAGCCTTCCGCCGGTCTCCATTGGCTGGATCAACCAGCAGGGCGGCCAGGTGGAGATCGGCCGGTTCGCCACCAATGGTGCCGAACTCGCCGTCAAATACATCAACGAGGAGCTCGGCGGGGTCGGCGGACACCCGGTCCAGCTGAAGACGTGCTTCATCGCCTCGGCCGAGGAGGAGGGCACGACCTGTGGACAGAGACTGGCCGCGGACCGTGACGTCTCGGTGATCGGGATGGGCGGTGTGGCGATCGGTACCCAGTCCTTCTACTCCACGATAGGTGGCGGCAAGCCGGTGATCACTGGGGTAGCCGTTACGCCGATCGACTCCGTACAGCCGAACGCGGTGGTCCTCTTCGGCGACGCCACGCACATCCTCGGCCCGTTCGGAACGTACGCCAAGGACGTGCTGAAGGCGAAGACCGCGGCGTTGGTCTACCCCAACGAACCCGGCATCATCGAGGGCGCGAAGGCGATCCAGAAAGGCCTCGATGCCGCCGGCGTGCAGGTCAAGGCGATCGGGTACAGCTCGGGCCAGACCGACCTGATCGGCCCGCTCACCAGCGCGGGCGCGGTGACAGCGGACATGGTGATCCCGTACAGCAGCGCATCGGGCTGTGTGAACCTCGCCAAGGGTCTGAAGCAGCTCGGGATCACGGACGCCAAGAAGATCGTCTCGGCACCGCTGTGCCTGAATGGCGTGGTGAGGGCGGGCCTCGGTGACTTCCCGATCTGGACGTTCGCGATCGCGAGTTCGTTGTTCGGCGACTCGACCGATCCCGGCATGCCGGCGTACACGAAGGTCACACAGACCTACGGCACTCCCGACACCGCGCCCGACCCCTGGAACATCGTCTCGTTCGCGCAGATGATGACCATCGTCAAGTTCCTGAACGAGGTGGGGTACGACAACATCACTCCGCAGGCGGTGTTGGCGAAGGCCAAGGCGTTCACGGGCCCGCTCGCGCTCGGGGCTCCGTCGCTGCAGTGCGGAAAGTACTCGGACGCGCCAGCGGTCTGTAATGACCAGACCCAGTTCTTCAACTACGCCGGGCAGAACAAGTTCACGAAGGTGGCCGGCTGGCTGAGGCCGCCTACGTCGTGAGTTGAACGCCGAACCCGCCCAGACCCGTACGTCGGGCTGGGCGGGTTCCGCCACCTGATCGTCGACCCACGTCCCCGAACCGCCCGGAGAGAGACTGTGCTGATCCCGCTCTTCGTCCTGCTCGGCCTCGGCTCCGGTGCGCTGATCGCCGCCATCGCGCTGGGCGTGGTGGCGACCTACCGCGGCTCAGGCATCATCAACCTGTCGGTCGGCGGGGTGGCGATGCTCGCCGGGTACGCCTTCTGGTCGCTCACGAGCGGCGAGTTCGCCACCTTGGATACCGCCCCGGCGCTCGCCATCAGCCTGGTCTTCGTGCTGGTCGTCGGTGCGCTGATCGAGCTGCTCGCGTTCCGCCCGCTGCGCACCGCGTCGCCGTTGGCGAAGCTCGTCTCCTCACTGGCCGTGCTGCTGATCGCGCAGGCATCGATGCTGCTCGCCTTCGGCACCACGCAGAAACCGTCGCGCCAGATACTGCCGCAGAACATCGTCCGGCTGAGCGACACCGTGGTCACCCCGGTGGACCGGTTCATCCTCGCCGGCCTGGTGATTGTGGTGGCGACAGCGCTCTGGGCGCTGTACCGGTGGACCACGTTCGGCCTGGCGACCCGGGCGGCCTCCGAGAACGAGGTCGCCGCCATCCTCTCTGGCCAGTCGCCGAACCTGATCTCGATGGTGAACACCCTGATCACCTCGCTGATCGCCGGAACGTTCGGGATCCTGGCCGCTTCGATCACCCAACTCGACTCCAGCACCCTGCCGCTACAGATCGTGCCCGCGCTCGCCGCCGCACTGCTGGCGCGCTTCACCTCGTTCGGGATCGCGTGCGCCGCCGGGCTCGGCATCGGAATCCTGAACTCGCTGATCAACTACGCCTCAGCCCAGGACTGGTTCCCGACCACCGACGGCACCGCGATCCCCGGCGTCCAGGAACTGCTTGCATTCGTGATCATCATCGTGGCGATGTTCCTGCGCGGCGCCCGGATACCCTCCCGCGGTGAGCTGGTCGAGCGCCGGCTCCCCGCGGCGCCGCGGCCGCAGCGGCTGCTCGAGGTGGCCCTGCCGCTCGCCGCCGTCGGCGCCGTGGCACTGGTCGTCCTGCCGTTCGACTTCCGGCAGGCGCTCGTCGTCTCGCTGATCGGCGCGTTGATGGCCCTGTCGTTGGTCGTCATCACCGGCTTCGTGGGCCAGGTCTCGGTGGCCCAGCTCGCTCTGGCCGGGGCGGCCGGCTTCACGATCTCGCACTTCGCCGTCGACGCAGGCATCGGCTTCCCGCTCGCCGCCTTGGCGGGCGTCGCGGTCGCGGTCGTGATCGGGCTGATCACCGCGGTCTCGGCGCTGCGGGTCCGTGGCGTCAGCTTGACAGTGGTTACCCTCGCTGGCGCGGTGGCGATAGCGAACTTCGGCTTCTCCAATACCACCTGGGGCGTCGGGCCCAATGGCTCGCCGGTGCCCAACCTCAACCTGGCCGGGCTCGACCTCAGTCCGCGGGCGGCCTATCGCGGACTCGACGGCAACCAACCGAGCCCAATATTCGGCTGGGTTGCGCTGATCGCGGTCGTCGCGCTGTGCCTGCTCGTCGGGTACCTGCGCCGCGGAAGCCTCGGTCAGCGCATGCTCGCGGTGCGCTCCAACGAACGCGCCGCCGAGGCCGCCGCGATCAACCCCCGCGCGGTCAAGCTGATCGCATTCGGCATCAGCGCCTTCATCGCGGGCGTGGCGGGCTGCCTGTACGCCTACAACTTCGGCTCGGTGAGCCCGGAGCGCTTCAGTGCGTTCACCGCCCTCAGCCTGATCGCGTTTGCCTACGCCGGCGGGATCACACAGGTATCCGGCGCAGTGTTCGCGGGACTGATCTCGGCTCAGGCCCTGTTCCCGTACGCGCTGGACAAGTGGTTCGGGCTCAACGGGAACTGGTTCCTGCTCTTCGGTGGCGTGCTCCTGCTCTTCACTCTGATCCAGAACCCCGAGGGCGTCGCGGGGGATTTCTACAAGCGCATGCACAAGCGGCCGACGCTTCGCCGGCCGCAGCACTCGCCGGCCACGACCGCGCCGCTCCCGGCGCCGCGACAGAAGCCGGAGGTAGCGAGCGATAACACTGTGCTGAGTGTGAGTGGGCTCTCGGTCGACTTCGGCGGTGTGCACGCGCTTCGCGACGTCACGCTCGAGGTGCGCGCTGGCGAGCTCGTCGGCCTGATCGGCCCCAACGGCGCCGGCAAGTCGACGTTCCTCGACGCCATCGGCGGCTTCGTCGGCAGCGACGGACGGGTCGAACTGGATGGCCATGACATCGGACGGCTGGCGGCGTACGAACGGTCACGCCGAGGGCTGGGCCGCACCTGGCAGAGCACCGAGCTATTCCATGATCTCAACGTGCGCGAGAACCTGCTCGTGGCCGCGGACCACGTGGCCGACGGTCGTGCAGTCCGACTCCGATCCGTGCTCCGCCCGGACCACGCTGCCGGACGGGAGGCCGATGAGGCACTCGAGATCGTCAACATGGAGTGGGCTGCCGACGCGATGCCCGACGACCTCTCCGAGAGCGAGCGCAAGTTGGTCGGCGTCGCCCGCGCGCTCGTCGGTAACCACCGACTTATCTGTCTGGACGAGCCCGCGGCAGGGCTGGACCGGCGGGAGAGCCAGGATCTCGGCCGGTGCCTGCGCGGGCTGGCCGACGACGGCCAATCCATCCTGCTGATCGACCATGACATGGGCCTGGTCCTGAGCATCTGCGACCGCATTGTCGTGCTCGAGTTCGGGACCGTGATCGCCGACGGTCCGCCCGAGTCGATACGCCGCGACGACCGGGTCGTCGCCGCGTACCTCGGTGGCGGCGATCGCACTCCCCTGACGGCCGTACAGGACGGCTGACCATACATCGGTTCCCCCTTCTGCCACAGTGGACAGAAAGTGCCGGGTACAGATCCCCACCTCTGGTGGCTAGCCTCGGTGCCTGGAGGTCCCGGTGTATCGGTTGCTCGCTGAACTCACCATGGTTACGCACTTCGCCTACTTGGTGTTCGTCGCGGTCGGCGGTTTCCTGGCCTGGCGCTGGCCGCGGGCGATCGTGCCGCACCTGACCGCCACCGCGGCTGGAGTGGTGATATTCGCGGGTTCTTTGAACTGCCCGCTGACCTGGGCCGAGGACCGGTTGCGTCGCCGCGCGGGCCAGCCTGGCCTGCCGCGTGGGTTCGTCGACACATACCTCGACGGCGTGCTCTACCCCGAACGGGCCGCCCGATGGGTGCTCCTGCTGGCCGGGGCGCTGATCGTAGCGTCGTGGCTCGGCGCGTACCTGAGGTGGCGACAACGGCGGTACGGCGCCTGTACTCAGGTGCGGAACGGCCCGGTGACGCAGTACGTGATGCCGCCGGACGACGAACCGGTAGTGCCACGCTGGGACGAGAAGTAGAGGCGGTTGACGCGCAGGAACACGGAGATGCGGTCGTCCGGGGTAATGACACAGATCTCCATGTTGCCGCCGTCCTCGGCGACGTACAGGTCACCGAACGTCGAGCCCGTGATGTTGTCGACACCGGTCAGCGGGGCCGGTCCCGGATTGACGAGGTTGTCGTCGTACGCGAGCTCGTACGTGTTGTTGGACAGATTGAGCTGCCAGACCCGGTTGTCGCCCTTGGTGGTGAACCACACCGTGTTGTTGGCGTAGTGGCAGCCTTCGCCGCCGTTGAACGACTTGGCGCCGGAGACCTGCCGGCGCGTCGGCGTCGGTGAGCCGTCGGGGTCCGGGACGGTAGCCCAGGTGAACGATCCCGACGTCGCGCTGCCGGCCCGGAGGACCTGGAGCGTGCCGGCGGTGAGGTTGCCCCACGTGGTCGGGATGAACCGGTAGAACTTACCGTCGGTCTCGTCCTCGGTCAGATAGATCACCCGCCGGTCCGGATCCGCGGCGGCGGCCTCGTGTTTGAACCGGCCCATCGCCGGACGGACGACCGCGCTACCGCCGAGCGGGAACGTCTCCCAGACCCGCCCCAGCGTGACCTCCTCGCAGGATAGCCAGGTGTTCCACGGCGTCTTCCCGCCGGCGCAGTTGTTGTTCGTACCGGACAGGATCCGGGATGCGCCGGTGACCGTGCCGCTGGAGTTGAACAGAATCCGCGAAGCTCCGCCACCCGAGCCGGCGGAGGTCTCGGAGTTCGAGACGTAGATCCAGCCGCTGCCGTTCGGGTACACCGCTCCGCCGTCGGGTGCGTTGTGCCAGACGTACGAGGTACCGGGCACGACCTGACCGGAGCGCGCGACGATCTGGCTGGTGAACCCCGCGGGTAGCTGGATCCCGTGTGCGTTGGCGGCCTGCAGCGGGCCGTACGGGCCGGCCGCGTTCTGCGCCGGCGCGGCGTACGCGGCGGACCAGGCGGTGAACGGCAAGGCGACGGTGCCGGCACCGACGACGGTGGCGCGCAGCAAACTACGACGGTCCATTGACGACCCTCCCTCGGACGGCGGTCCGATGACCGTAGGCCGACGAGCTGTCGGCTGCGCGTGCGGAAGGTGAACGGCGGGCGGCAACGGGGCAATGCCGCGAGGTAGCAGGAAGGTCCACTGTGGACGCCTGGTAGTGCGGTCCGTCCCCACGGTCGCGGCATCGAAGCGGCCTCCCGGGTGTGTGAATCCGACTCGGACACGTGGTCCATCGGTTACGGTTGCCGTATGGGAGAGCCGATTCAGGGCAGCGACCAGCACAGTCCGCGGCTGGACGACGAGTTGGTTCGCGACCCAGGCGCAGAGGAAGAGGCGACCGACCCAAAGCTGTGGGATGCACCGGGGCACGACGGCGTCGTTGGCGATGTAGACAGCGACCCTGATCGCGTCGACCTGAGATCCAAGATTGGGTCATACGTGTCGCTGGTGACCTTCCCCACTGACGGTCGTGCCCTGCTGGCCATGGCTCAGCGCAAACGTGCCCCCGACGAGGTCTTGGACGTGCTGGGCGGACTCGAACCGGACGCACGATTTGTGAACGCAACCGAGCTTTGGAAAGCGCTCGGTCTGGGCTCTGACAATCGTTTCTAGTGCGCTGACCACAAACGATCACCGGGTTGGTCACTCAGTCCGGGACCGAGGGCGACCTCACCGGCGGTGTCGTTCACGCCGTTCCCGAGCACGTTCGCGACACTGCGGGCCAGCACATCCGGGTGCCGGTTTGTTCGCGTTGCGCCACCGCGGATGCGCGTGCAACTCTCGCCCTTGCCCTCCCCGCCGGGCCGAACTAGGACCCGACCTCGGTTTCCAAGATCCTTGGAGAAACGTATGAGTGATGTAGGCACCGTCCCTGGCAAGGTGGTCGTGAACAGGGTGATGTCGCTGGACGGCTACATCGCCGGTCCTGGCCACGCGATGGACTGGATCTTCGAGTACCTGACTGCGGATACGGTCCCGGAGGTCATGGCGGCCACGGGCGCCATGCTCATCGGCAGGGGTACGTACGAGGTCGGCAAGCGGATGGCCGACCAGGACACCAGCTACGACGGGGGAGCACAGTTCGTCCTGACCCACAATCCTCCCGCCGAGCCGGACCCTGCCGTCACATTCCTCACCTGTGGACTCGAGGAAGCCGTTGCCACGGCGCGCAGCGCCGCGGGCGGCAAGAACCTGGAGATCCTCGGTGCCGATGTGGCCGCCCAGTGTCTGCAGCGCGGGCTGGTCGACGAGATCCTGGTGTATGTGCTACCGCTGCTGCTCGGCGACGGTGTCCGTTTCTCGCCTCCAGGCCTGGGCAGGATCGACCTGGAACCGTTCAGCAATACCCAGTCGGGCGCCGTCACCATGCTCCGCTTCCGCGTGCGAAAGTAGGCGCAGCCCTGCAACGGCTACAGCGCTGTCCCTGACGTTCGCCGGGTGTGATCAGGCAGCTTGGGGTCACCGCACTAGCGTGCGGGCTCCTGGATGGTCCAGGAGGCGGTGGGTACGCCCAGTTGGCCGTATGTGAGCTCCCCGCTCATCGCTTCGGCGCCGAGCGGCAGCTCGACTGCGATTCGGCCGCGGCGCACATCGCCCGCGGAAATGATCGTGTAGTCCAGGGGCGGTTCGGCGCAGGTAGGCAGCAGGCCGACCCGCGCGGTGGTCCCGTTCGTCAGGACGAACGCGAAGTCGTTTATCGGGATGATCGATACCGCTCCCTCGAGCACCTCGTACCGTATGTCGAAGACGACGACTGGTACCGCGTTTCCCAGTAGGTCCGCACACTCGTCGATCCACTCGACGCCGAGCAGCGCCACGGTCCAGGTGCCATCCCGGTCGGAGAACCG
>Ga0209382_10011178_pt1 | contig 11155 bp, 7 predicted proteins | sample SoiMetdeltSBSDD5_FD_187599 | JGI IMG/M metagenome (GOLD analysis project Ga0209382, IMG submission 187599) | Bulk soil microbial communities from a Populus tree surrounding site in Tennessee, USA - Soil MetaG P. deltoides SBSDD5 (SPAdes) (version 2) | ecosystem: Environmental > Terrestrial >...
TCCTCCCGCAAGGAGAGGATCGTCGCCTCCGTTCCGGGCGGGAAGGCCTTCGAGTGGGAGGGGGAGTAGACGCGGCCGTCGCCCTCCCGTCCCTCGACTTCGATGAGCACCACGGCATCGTCCCTCACGGACCCGGCGGCCGCGTCCGCCGCGAGGGAGCCGAGGAAGGCCAGCCCGGGGACCAGCGCGCACCAGGCCGCGAGCCGGAAGAACGGCCTGCGCCGGAGCGACACCGCGAAGAGCGCGAAGGCGCCGAGCCATAGCGCCGCGAAGGCGGTCCTCCGCGCGCCGAAGCTCAGGCTCTCGTGCCAGAAGAACAACGATCGCGCGATGGACGCCGCGGCGCCTCCGGGCTTCCGGCGGATGGGGAGGTTCGCGCGGAGGGTCTCGAGGCCCTGGCGTGCCACGTCGTTCGAGGGGTCGACGGCGAGCGCCCGCCTGTAAAAGAGAACCGCCTGGCCCACGTCGCCCGCGAACGAGTAGCTGTTCGCGGCATTCGTGAAGACCTCGCTCGAGGCCCCGCCGTACTTCCAGACCATCGCGAACTTGTCTCCGGCATTCCGGTAGCGCTTCGCGATGCCGTCGTGGTCCGCGGGGTGGCTCTCCGCGTGGGCGCGGGCCTCCTGGAACGCGGCCCCGGCCTCGTCGAAGCGCGCCTGGAGCTCGGCCGGGGAGGTGGGGACCTGGGCCCTCAGGGTCGGGGCCGCGCCGAGGACGACGAGAAGAGGGGCGATCGCGCGGAGCTTCACGGCGCTCCTCCCGATGCGGCATCGATTGCCCGGAGGACCTCGGTCGCCTCCGATCGCAGGCCGTCGAGGTCGCCGCCCGTTCCCCCGAAGCGGCTCGCGAGGAGGCGTTCGAGCAGCGTGGCGGCGCGGACCCTCAGAGGCGGATCGATCTCGCGCGACCGGAGGGGCGGCTCGATCTCGGATGGGGTGAGCTCCCCGCCGCCGAGGTCGAAGCGGTCCCGGAAGTAGTCCTGGAAGGCGCGCGCCGCATCGTCGGGCGATGCCGCGCGGGTGAGCGCGCTCCGCGCGCGCGCGAGGGCCGCCCCGCGCCTCCTCCGCGCCGGATCCTTTCTCAGGACGCGGGCGGCGATCGCTCCGGCAAGGAGGAGGAGAGGGGGACCGCCCACGAGGGCCAGGAAGGGAGCGGAGAGGACCTCCTCCCGCGGATCGAGCGATGGCCGTACGGTCCCGAGGTCCCTGAAGTTGGCTCCGATCCCCGCGCGGTCCGCGATGGATGGCGCCGCGGCCGATGGATCCTTGCCCGACGTGGGCGCCTGTTGCGCCGACGGGATCGCCTCGCTCGCGCCGATCGTCCTCGCCTCGCGCACGCGGATCGGGATCGGCTGGGACTGAGAGGCGCCGTAGCGACCCGTCTTCGGATCGAAGTAGGGGAACGGCACCGGCGGGATCGCCGTCACGCGCGCGTGGCGCGGGCGGATCACCTGGCGGAAGACCTTCGCGCGTCCCTCGATCCGGCCGCTGTCCACGTCCGTGGACACGTCGAAGTCCTTCGTGAGGCTCGACACCTCCGACCACGCCGGCGGCCGGAGGGCTTCCATGATCCCATCTCCGGTCACGCGCACCTCGAGAGCGATGGGCTCGAAGGCGGAGACGTCGAGCGGCGAGGCCGTCACCGCGATCGCGTAGCGCCCCAGCGCTCCCGTGAAGCCCTCGGGCCGCCCCTCGGTGGGCAGCTCGCGGGCCGTGTAGAAGACCTCTTCCGCCTGCGACTCGAAGTCCTCGGGCATGGCGACGCGCCGGTTCCCGGAGAAGAAGTCCTGGACGACCCGCGTCTTCCCCGTGTCGAGCCTGAGGCGCACGCCCGCCGGAGGAATCGCGATCCGGCCGGTGCCTGCGAACGTGGCCTGGAAACCGAAGACGAGCGCGCGCCAGCCCTGGCCCTTCTCGTCCTCCTCGAAGGCCTGCTGGATGTGGAGGGGCATCTCCCCGTAGTTCACCGTCGTGACCTCGCGGTCCGGGAAGATCCGGGCGGGCTTCAGGTTGAGCGCGGCCACCTTGAGGACGGGCAGCTCGAGCGCTGCGAGCCCGAAGGGGTTGCCGCCCCGGCTGAAAAAGGACATGCCATCGTCATCGCCCGTGAAGAGCTTCCCCGAGTAGAGGACCGTGTACTGGATGATGAACGGCGCGCCCGGAGGGCCCGTTTCCGGGGACACGCTGCATCGAAGCTGGATGCCGGGGGGAGGCTTCTTTCCGATGCGGAGCTCCACGCTGTTCGACTGGAGGGAGGCGCCGCTTCGCTGCATCAGGGTGGCGGGGCCGATGGTCACCGAACCCGCGGGCGTCCCGGGGACCGGCTGCGCCTCGTAGCTATAGACGTGCGTGGTCACCCGCTGGCCGTTGTTGATGACCGTTTGCTGCGAGACGCCGGGCCCGCGGATCACGAGGCCGGGCACCGCGGGCAGCGTCGGCTTGAGCTGGCTCTCGGGCTGGATCACGCGCAGCTGGATCGATACCGGCTCGCCCTCGTACGCGTACGCGGGCTCGATGGCGAGCTGGAGCTCGAGGGCGGGGAGGACGCCCGGTGCCGCGAGAACGACGAGCGCGGCGAGGCAGCGAACCGCGGCGCGCATCACCAGTCCTTCTCCACGGCGATCCCCGAGGGAGCGATGAAGAGCTTCGACTCCTCATCCCGGCGTTTTCGGTCCATCTCCTCCCGGAGGAGCCGCGCATCGCGCGGGGTCACGGCGTAGTGGCTCTTGTCCTTCTTTTCCTTCTCGTCCTTACCCTTGTCCTTCTTGTCTTTCCCCTTCTCGTCCTTCGGCTGCTCCTGGTCCTGATCCCCGCCTTGCTGCTGGTCCTGCTTCTGGTCCCCGGACTGCGGGTCCTTCCCCTGGAGAAGCGCGAGCGCCTCCTCGAAGGCCTTCACGCCGCGCTCGATGGACAGCTTCGCCTCCTCGCTCCTCGCCTTCCCGAGGGCCTCGGCCGAGGCGAAGACCTCCCCCTCGCCCTCGCGGACTTTCGGGGCGGCCTTCCGGGCGGGGTCGTCCTGGCGCTTCTCGAGCTCGGAGGCGATGCCGCCCGCCTCGCGCCCGTCCCCGCGCTGGCTCTCCGCGAGCTCCGCGGAGGCGGGGGCGCGCGCGTCCGGCTCGAGCTGGGAGAGGTTCTCCGCGGCGGGGGCGGCGGCCCGCTGCTTTTCGATGAGCTTCTTCAGCCTCTCCTCGGGGGTCTCGGGCGGCTTCGGGATCAGATCGGCCGCGCGCCGGAGCGCCTCGAGCGCCTCCTTGCCGGGGGAAAGGGCCGGCTCGGCCGCGCCCTTCGCGAGCTCCTCCCGGGCCTTCGTCGATGCGGCCAGGGCCGTTTGCCCCTCGCGCTGGAGCCCTTCGCTCAGCTTCTTCGCGGACTCCTCGTCGAGAGGCGGCGGCCCGCCCTGCCCCGGCGCCGGGGTCGGCGCGCCATCCGGTCCCGGCTGTGCCGCGGGGCCGGGGGGCACGTTCGCCTGGGAGAGGATGCGCGAGCTCCAGACGACCTCGTCCTCCTCGTCCGCGAGCGGCCGGATCCTCTCGTCGGTCTTCGGCCGGAGGAACTTCGCCACGGGCGCGAGCACGTTGTCCTTCAAGGCCTCGATCGCAGCGCCCGGAAGGCCGCCACCCGCGGAGCCCGCATCCTTCTCGCCGAGGAAGCCCTCGAGGACCTCGTTCACCTTCTCCTGCGTCGCGATGGCCTCGCCGATGATCGCGGGCAGGTTCACGGGGAACGCTTCCCTGGCCGCGCGCAGCTCCTCGATGGCCTTCGTGTGGGCGGCCGGCGCCGCCGCGACCTCGAGCTTCGAGTACGCGATCTCCGCGTCCTTCTGGGCGGCGATGGCCCGCGAGAGCGCCTCGCCCGCGCGCGCGCGGGCGGCCTTCTCCTCGTCGGACATCCCTCCGCCCGCAGGCTGCTGACCGGCGCCGGCGGGAGCGCCCGGAGGAACGGGTCCCGGGTCCGGCGGCGGCGCCGTCAGGTAGTGATGGAGCTTCTCGGCGAGGCCCCGATTCTCCATTTCGGACTTCCTCAGACGGCGGGAGCCGAGGCGCCTCTTCGAGCCGGCCTCCTCCGCGAGCGACCTCGCGAGGGCGCGGTGGAGACGCTCCTTCGCGGCGATGCTCCTCAGGAGCTCCGCGGGCTCCTCGAGCGCCTTCTCCTCGGCCTTCCTCTTCTTCTCCTCCTCGATCCGGATGGCCTGGTCGAGGCAAGTCCTGAGGGCCGTGCGGGCCACCGCCAGGTTGTGCTGCGTGTCATCGTCCGGAGGCTCCACCTTCCCGAAGAGATCGACCGAAGTCCTGTAGGACCGCCTCGCCTCGGCGAGGCCGGCGAGCTTCTCCTCGTCGGTCTCGCGCTTCAGGGCGCCGTCGAAAAGCCCCTTCCCCTTCAGGAACGAGGCGTGCGCGGCGTTGTAGAGCGCGTCTCTCCGGAGCTTTCCCTCCGCCCGCGCGGAGACCTCCTCGAACCGCTCCATCGCCTTCTCGGGCTTCCCCGCGCGGCTCCAGCTCACGCCGGCGTTGAACCGGCGGAGGAGCGCATCGGGGGTGGGCTCGGAGGTCTCGTAGATCGCGGCGGCCTCCTCGAACTTCCCCGCCCGGAAGGCCTCGTTCCCGCGATCGAGGAGATCGCTTCCAGCGGCCGGCAGGGGGAGGATCCCGAGGACGATGATCCACGGGGCGAGCGCGCGATGCGAAGGCGGCGGGGCGCTCACGGGGAGCCCTCCCCGAGCGCGAGCCGGCCGTGCCGGGGCCGCTCGGAAAACGCGAGGTGCGCGATATAGAGGCCGATCGCGGCGAGGAGGAAGGGCTGGAAGATCTCCGTCCAGGCGACCTGCTCGTCCGCGACCTCCCTCCCCTCCTCGCGGCCGATCGTGTTCTCGTAGAAGCCGACGAGGTCGGGATCGTTCGTGCCGGCGGGCAGGTACTGCCCTCGCGGGCACATGTTCACCATGGCCTGCAGGGTCTTCGAGTCGAGGCGCGACCGGTGGATCTCCCCGCTACGCAGCTTTATGTACTCGACGCGCCCGCCCTCTCCCTGGACGGCGATCTCCTTCCCGTCCTCGCTCCCGAGCCCCACGGCGTAGATGCCCACGTCGTTCGCAGCGGCGGCGCGCGCCGCGTACTCGGGATGGGACCCCAGGTCCTCGCCGTCCGTGATGACGATGATGTCGGCGTGGCTCTCCTTCTTCCCCTCGAGCTCCTCCTCGAGCACGGTCTCTCCCGGCTTCGGCTTCTCCTCCCCATCCTCGGGGCTCCCGCTCGCATGGAGGCCGAGGAGGTCCCGGAGCGCCTTCCGCACGGCGTCTCCGATCATCGTGCCTCCCTGGGACGCGCTCTTCGGGCTCAGGTTTCGGACGACGCTCCGCACGTAGGAGTAGTTCGACGTGAGCGGGCACTTGATGACGGCCTCTCCCGCGAAGGCGATGATCCCGACGCGGTTTCCTCTCATGACCTCCGGCGTGAGCAGGTCCATGACCTCGAGCTTCGCCCGCTCGAGCCGGCTCGGCTGGAGGTCCGTCGCGAGCATGGAGCGCGAGACATCGATGAGTATCGCCACGTCCCGCACGGTGCTCCGGAACGTCGTGCGCTCGGGGTTGCAGCGTGGCTGCACGGCCGCCGCCGCGGAGAGGAGGACCGCGGCCGCGAGGAGTAGCGAACGCCGCACGCGTCGCCTCCGGAGCGATCCGAGCCAGCGCGCGGAGCGCGATCGATCGTAGCCGAACACCTCGAGGAGCTGCATGCGCCGGTGGAGGCCCCAGTACGCCGCGAGGACGACGAGGGGAACGGCCCACACGAGGTGGATCCAGATGGCTCCGGCGGGGGCCAGCTCGAACTCCCTCATGGGATGCTCCTGAACACCGTCTCTCCGAGAAGGAACGCCACCACGGCGGCGATGATGCCCGGGATGAGGAACAGACGGTACTTCTCCTGGTAGCTCCGGTACTCCACCTTTCCGATCTCCGACTTCTCGAGCTTGTCGATCTCCTCGTAGATCTCCCGGAGCTCGTCGCCGTTCGTGGCGAGGTAAGCCTTGCCCCCGGACTCCTTCACGACCTCGCGGGGGTCGCCGAGGAGCTCGTCCTCGGGGATCCTGCGCACGACCATCCTCTCGCCCGTGAACGGGTTGTCGCGGGTCTCGACCGCTTCCCTGAAGACGACGTAGTGGACCCGGATGCCGTTCGCGGCCGCGAACTTCCCCGCCTCGACGGGATCCTCGCCCGCGTTGTTCTCCCCGTCGGTGAGGACGATGATCACCTTCCCCTTGATCTTGAAGCCTCCTTCCCCTTCCGAGCCGGAGAGGTCGTCCTCGGCGGTGACGAGGGAGAGCGCGGCGCGCTTCAGGCCATCTCCGATCGCGGTCGCGCTCAGCGGGTTCTGCGCCTCGGCCTTCCGCCGGTCCCAGGTGGGCTGGCGGTACTTGTCGATGAAGGGCTCGATGGACGCCAGGTTCTTCACCGTCGTGAGGAGGGGCTCGTGCGAGGAGACGAGCGGGCAGCTCTCCTCGGTGAACCTGGCGAAGGTTGTTAGCCCCACGAGGTCCGTCTTCCTGCCGGCGAGGCCGTCGCCCCCCTGGATGAAGCGCGTGAACACCTCCTTCACGATCTCCATCCTCGTCCGCTCCCGGCCCGCGTACTTCATCTTCTCCTCCATGCTCGCGGAGCGGTCGAGGACCATCTGGACCGCGAGGCCCTCGCTTCGGATCACCGTGCGCGCGTCGCCCTGGCGCGGGCGCGCCGCGGCCACGATGAGCGCCGCCACGGCGAGGGCCTGGATCGCGGGGATGAGCGCCCGCATCCGCAGGCGAAGCGTCGGCCGGAGCCCCTTCAGCCCCGCGACCGAGGGGAAGAGAATGGCGGGGGGAAGCGAACGCGGCGCGGAGCCCTGCGACCCTCGCCTCCGCCTCGACAGGGACCCAAGAAGCCCGTGGCGCCAGGCAATGACGGCGAGCGCCGGGACGAGGAGGAGGAGGACCCAGGGGTGATGGAGGTCGAGCGCGTCAAGCTTCACGGGGAGTGGTCTCCTCCAGGAATCGCTTCACGGCGTCGAAGGCGCCCTGGATCGCGGCGGCCTCCGGTCGGAACCGGGCGAACTTCACCCGGTCCGAAAGGTCGAGGAACTCCCCGAGGCGCCTCCCGTGAGTCTCGAGGGCCGGGTGCCGGGCCGCCTCCTCGAGGAACTCCTGTGTGGTTCGTTCGGGGGCGTGCACGTCGAAGCGCTTCTCGATGTAGTCGCGGAGGATCCTCGAGAGGTGGACGAAGAAGAGCTCGATCTCGCCCTTCTCGATGAGGTCGAGGGCGACAAGCCTCCGGAGCGCGTCGTACGCGATCTCGTGGGGCGGCACCGGCGGGGCGAGGCGTACCGGGCGCTTCCGGAGGACGAGCCATGCGGCCGCGCCCGCGGCGAGGACGGCGCCTCCCAGAAGGGCGATGAGGAGCGGCCCCGGTCGCGAGGGCTCGGGAGGCGCCTCGTGGATGCCGCGGGCCTCGCGGAGGACGAGCTGCGCGGGGTCGTCGATCCCCTTCACGTGGACCGGAATCTCCTCTGTGAGGAAGTGCTCCTCGCCCTCCTCGCCCTTCTTCCGGAAGTAGACCGCGAGGGGCGCGATCGCGAGGTCTCCGCTCCGCTCGGGGACGAGAGAGAGACGGAGCCGCCTGGGAGGCTCCGGGATGGAGACACCCGGCGCGGGCGCCTTCTCATCCGCGCTGGCTCGCCGTAGCGCGCTTCCGTCCCGGCCCGCGGCGCGGGACGGATCTGCCGGCGTGATGACGTCCGTCACCGCGAATCCCTCGAAGTCCTCGGGGAGGTACTCGGGGAGCTCGGCCTCGAAGCCATCCTCGATCCGGAGCTCCTCCTCGACGAGGATCGTGTCCGCGAGCGTCGCCTCCGTGCGATCGAGCCGGAGGACGAGGCGCACCGGCCCCGGCCCGAACTCCTTCTCGTAGGCCCAGGCCGCCCCTCCGGGCTTCGAAGCGGAGCCCCCGTCGCTCGATCCGCCGCAGCCGGGCGCCGCGGTCGCGAGCAGGGCGAGGAGAAGGGATTCCCTCATGGGCTCTTCGCGGCGGCGGCGCCGCCGTCCTTCCCGGCCTCCGCGGGCGCAGGGGCCGGCGCGGGCGCGGGCTCGACGAGCTGGACGGGGTACTTCACCGAAAGCGTCTTCTGCAATCCCTGGAGGGCTTCCCCTCGCTTCTCGAGGGCGAGGTCCGCCTTGACGCGGGGGCGGGCCTCCTCCAGGGAGAGCTGTCGCCGCTCGGTCTTCTTCTCCACGCGGAAGACGTGGAACTTCCCCTCGTGCTCGATCGGGCGATCGCTCGCCTCGCCCTCGCCGAGGGCGAGGAGGTGGGCCGCTATCTCCGCCGAGAGGCCGATCCCCGGGACGGGCTTCCCCGCCTCGGCGGGCCCGGGCGCCTTCTCGAGCTTCACCTCATCCGGCTTCGAGCGAAGCTTCTCGATGGCGTCCATGGCCGCGTCGCGGGAGTCGAAGCGCGCGAACGAGAACTCCGACCGGGGCTCCTCCATGAAGCGGTCCTTGTGGGCTTCGTAATGGTTCGAGATCTCCGTGTCGCCCACGGCCTTCATGGACTCCTCGATGACGGCATCGATCACGCGCCGCCCCACGAGCTGGCGGCGTATGCGTGCGAGCGTCTTCGAGGTCGTCTCGTCGGACCCGAACCCCCGCTCGAGCCCCTCTCGGTAGAGCAGGTGGGCCGAGATGGCCTGCTCGAGCGCCCGCCGGGAGCGCTCGGGATCCTTCAGCTCCGCATCCGTCAGCTGCGCCGCCTTCTCGGAGAGCTCGCCCGGGAGGAGCGGAGCGCCCTCCATCTGGAGCGCTCCCTCGACGGCGGTCCTCAGCATCTCGCGGATCTCCTCGCGCGTGATGGTGTCCTCTCCGACCCGGGCGAGGACCGTCCCGGTCTCCTCCACGGCGCCGGTCGCGAAGGCGCGGGAGACGACCTCGTAGGCATCCTCCTTCCCGAGAGTCTGGAGACACTCGAGGAGGAGCTGGGCGGCCTTTCGCTTCTCATCCCGGGGGAGGTTGCATGCCTCGCTCTCCGTGAGGCAGCGCGCCGCCTCCGCGGGCCGGCCCGCCTCGACGAGGCACTTCGCGCGGCGATAGAGCGTGCGGCCCCGGTCCTCGAGAGAGAGGCCCTCGGCGGCCGCCAGATACTCGTCCCAGACCTCCGCGGCCTGGTGGTGGAGCGTCCTCTTCTCGAGGTCCGTCGCGAGGGAGCGAAGGCGCTCGGCGGCGCTTGTCGCCGCGGGCGTGCCCGCGCCGGGGGCGCCCTTTGGGTCGAGGATGAGGAGCGCGAGGCACCCCGCCGCCGCGAGGAAGGTCAGGACGGCAAGGATCCCGGGCCGGCTCCTCCTGCGGGGGGGCTCGGGAAGGCTGAGGTCGAGAGAGCCCTTCATGGCGTTCTTGTCCGTATCGCTCCGTGAATCATCGATACATCTTCTTCTCGCGCATGCGGAAGAAGTTCGAGAGCTCGTGGATGTAGGGCTTTCCCGTCGTGACCTCGAGCTCGTCGATCTTGAGAGACTTGAGGAGGTCGTCCTGGCGTGTCCTGGCGTCGGCCGCCCGCGAGCGGAAGAGCTCGCGGGTCTTCGCGCTTCGCGAGTCGACGACGACGACCTCGCCCGTCTCCGCATCCTCGAGCGTGATGAGGCCGGCGTCCGGGAGGTCCGTCTCCCTCGGGTCGGAGATGCGCACGGCGATCAGGTCGTGCTTTCCCCTTACGGCCGCCAGCGCCTTCTCGTAGTCCGTGGCGATGAAGTCCGAGATGAGGAAAACCGTCGCGCGTCTCCGGAGCACCTTGGCGAGGTAGCGGAGCGCCTCCTCCAGGTCGGTCCCGCGCGAGCGGGGCTTGAAGTCGAGGATTTCGCGGATGAGCCGCAGCACGTGCTGCTTCCCCTTCTTGGGCGGGATGAACTTCTCCACGACGTCGGTGAAGAGGATCGTTCCGACCTTGTCGCCGTTACGGATCGCCGAGAAGGCGAGGACCGCGCTCAGCTCGGCGGCGAGCTCGGCCTTCTCCTGGGAGCCGCTCCCGAAGCGCTCCGACGGGCTCACGTCGACGAGCGTGACGACCGTGAGCTCGCGCTCCTCGCGGAAGAGCTTCACGAAGGGGTGGCCTGCCCGGGCAGTGACGTTCCAGTCGATGGAGCGGATCTCGTCCCCGGGCTGGTACTCCCGCACCTCCTCGAACTCCATGCCGCGCCCCCGAAAGGCGGAGTGGTAGGCGCCTCCCAGCATGCTGTCGACGATGCGGTTCGTGCGGATCTCGATCCGGCGGACCTTGCGGAGGATCTCCTTGGTCTTATCCATGGCGTCTTTCCTGTCTTCTCTTCCCACTCCCGCTCCCTCTCCCGCTCCCCCTCCCGGTCTTCTCCCCCTCCTCTTCTCCGTGCCTCCGTGTCTCCGTGGTGAATTCCCTTCTTCTCTCAGGGAACCCGCAATTCTTTCACGGCACCCGCACTCCGTTCAGCACCTTGTCCACGATGTCCTCGGGGGTGAGCTCCTCGGCCTCCGCCTCGTAGGTGAGGAGGAGGCGGTGGCGCAGGATGTCGGGGGCGACCGACTTCACGTCCTGGGGCGTGACGTAGGGCCTCCGCTCGATGAAGGCGTTTGCGCGCGACGCCGTGGCGAGCGCGAGCGTGGCGCGCGGGGACGCGCCGTAATCGATGAGATCCTCGAGGTCGAGGCCGTACTCCTTCGGCGTGCGGGTCGCCTGGATGAGGTCGACGATGTAGTCCTTGATCTTGTCGTCCATGTAGATCTCGTCCACCGTCTCCCTGACGCGCATGATCTCCTCGGGAGAGATGACGGGCTCGACCGGGGGAGCGCTGCGCGCCGCACCCGCCATGAGGTCGAGGATGCGCCGCTCCTCGTCCTTCTTCGGGTAGTCGAGCTTGACCTTGAAGAGGAAGCGGTCGAGCTGCGCCTCGGGCAGGCGATACGTGCCCTCCTGCTCGATGGGGTTCTGCGTCGCGAGGACCATGAATAGGGAGGGAAGGGGATAGGTCTGGTCTCCTATGGTCACCTGCCGCTCCTGCATGGCCTCGAGGAGCGCGCTCTGGACCTTGGCCGGCGCGCGGTTGATCTCGTCGGCCAGGATGACGTTCGCGAAGATGGGGCCCTTCCGGGTGGTGAACTGGCCGGAGCCGGGGTTG
>Ga0209382_10011180_pt1 | contig 11154 bp, 7 predicted proteins | sample SoiMetdeltSBSDD5_FD_187599 | JGI IMG/M metagenome (GOLD analysis project Ga0209382, IMG submission 187599) | Bulk soil microbial communities from a Populus tree surrounding site in Tennessee, USA - Soil MetaG P. deltoides SBSDD5 (SPAdes) (version 2) | ecosystem: Environmental > Terrestrial >...
GAAGATCTGCGGCAGGACGTCGGGCTGGATGCCGGCGCCGGTATCCGAGATCTCGATCACCACCCGGTCGCCCTGGGTGCGGCCGGTGACGGTCACCCGGTGCTCCTCGGGCCGGCCCTCGGGGATCGCCTCCGCCGCGTTGACCAGCAGGTTCATCAGCACCTGGTAGAGCCGCTCGCTGTTCCCCACCACCCTCGGCTCGCCCTCGAACCGGCACTCTGCGGTCGCGCGGCCGCGCAGGCGGCTCCCCACCATCCCCAGCGCCTCGGCCGCCACCGCGCGCACGTCCAGCGCCTCCTCCGACTCCTCCGCCGGGCGCGGGGAGAAGACGCGGATCGCCTTCACGATCGCCTCGATGCGCTTGGCCCCCTCGATGCTCTCGTGGAGCGCGTCGCGCACGTCCTTCATCTCCTCCGGCGGGGGCGGCCCCGGACCGCCGAGCGTGGCGAGGATGCTGTTCAGGTTCGAGGTGAGGTACGCCAGCGGGTTGTTGATCTCGTGCGCCACCCCGGCGGCCAGCGTGCCCAGCGAGGCCAGCCGGCTGGCGCGGAGGAACTGGGCCTCCATCCTCGCCTCCAGCTGCCGCCGCTCGGACTCCAGCAACTCTCTCTGCATCTGCTTGCGCTGCTCGATCTCCTCGCGCAGGCGCCGGGAGAGGTCGACGACGGCGCCGACGGTGGTGCCGACCACCGAGACCGCCAGGCCGCCCACCACGATCGCGGAGGGAGTGATGAGCGCCCGCGCGCCGGGCCCCAGGGTCCAGTTGATCCCGATGATGAGCGGGATCGAGCCGAGCCCGGCGAGCAGGCCGCCCCTCCATCCGAACAGCAGGCCCGCCACCATGGTGTGAACCAGGAAGATGGGCCGCACGTTCTGGCCGTAGTGCGGCTGCAGCTGCTGGTACAGCACCACGTCGAACGCGACCACCGCGGCCAGGATGAGGAGGCGCTGGATCATCCCAGGAAGGCACCCGGGGCCGGCGCCTGGTCTCCCGCGCTCGGCAGGTCGATGGAGAACGTGGAGCCCTTGCCCGGCTCGGTCCGCACGCTCAGGTTCCCGCCCATCGCGCTGACGATGCCCTTGCAGACGAACAGCCCCAGGCCGGTGCCGCTCTGCGGCGACTTGGTGGAGAAGAAGGGCTCGAAGATCCGCGGCAGGACGTCGGGCTGGATGCCGGCGCCGGTGTCCGAGATCTCGATCGCCACCCGGTCGCCCTGGGTGCGGCCGGTGACGGTCACCCGGTGCTCCTCGGGCCGGCCTTCGGGGATCGCCTCCGCCGCGTTGACCAGCAGGTTCACCAGCGCCTGGTAGAGCCGCTCGCTGTTCCCCACCACCCTCGGCTCGCCCTCGAACCGGCACTCCGCGGTCGCGCGGTCGCGCAGGCGACCCTCCACCATCCCCAGCGCCTCGGCCGCCACCGCCCGCACGTCCAGCGCCTCCTCGCTCTCCTCCGCCGGGCGCGGGGAGAAGACGCGGATCGCCTTCACGATCGCCTCGATGCGCTCCGCCCCCTCGATGCTCTCGTCGAGCGCGTCGTGGAGGTCCCTCATCTCCTCCGGCGAGGGCGGCTCCGGAGCGCGGAGCGCGGTGCGGATGCTGCGCAGGTTCGAGGTGAGGTACGCCAGCGGGTTGTTGATCTCGTGCGCCACCCCGGCGGCCAGGGTGCCCAGCGAGGCCAGCCGGCTGGCGCGGAGGAACTGGGCCTCCATCTTCGCCTCCAGCCGCCGCCGCTCGGACTCCAGCAGCTCTCTCTGCATCTGCTTGCGCTGCTCGATCTCCTCGCGCAGGCGCCTGGCGAGATCGGCGCCCGCGCCGATCGTGGTCCCGATCAGCGACGTGGCGACGGAGCCGGCGATCAACCCGGAGGGGCCGATGTTGGCAAACGCCTCGGGGCCCATCAACCAGCCGAGCCAGGCGGCGAGCGGCGCCGTGCCCAGCCCGGAGATCAGGCCTCCCCTCCACCCCAGCAGCAGGCCCCCCGCGATGATGTGAAACACCAGTGCGGGGCGCGCGTTCACGGTGAACCGCCGATACAGGACGACGTACAGCACCGCGTCGAAGGCGGCCAGCGCGATCACGATGAGGATGCGAAGGCTCGTCCGGCGCGGCAGGAGGATCGGAGCTCCCTTCACGGGCGCTTCCAGGTCAGCCGGGCCAGGTCCCGAGCTGCTTGCCCCAGAGGACACCCGGTCAGTCTAGAACAGGCCCCCGGACGGACGCGGGAATCATGGCCGCACCGGCAGTAAAAAGTGCAGCCGTCCGCGCGGCGGAGAGTGGGTCATCTCGGACCGGGTGCGGGCGTGTCGAAGACGTGCAGCGACCTGGCCCAGCCACTGCTCCCAGCTGGCCATGTCTCTCCGGGTGAATTGAGGTGCCCGGCGGAGCCAGGCCCGGGGTAAACGGGCCGGATGCTCCGCCCACTCGTCACCGCCGCGGCGCTCGCGGCGGCGCCGCTGGCCCACGCCGGGGAACCCACCGCGGTCCCCCTGCCGCTCCCGCTGTTCGAGGCGCCGCGCTCCCTGGACCAGGGCTTCCGCTTCCCCACCTGGGAGCAGGCGCTCTCCGTGCACCACGCGCTGATCGCCACCGGGCACCACGGGATCCACCTGGCGGCCTGGCACCTCCTCGGACGGTGGCCGTTCTGGGCGTACTTCGCGGAGATGGCCGGCACCTCCCTGTTCGACTTCTTCTCCGCGCTGATCCCCTCCGGCCAGGGCTGGCTGCACGAGGAGGGCCACGCCTCCGCGATGGCGATCGTCGGGCTGCGCACGCGGCACGCGTACAACCTGTTCAGCGGGTGCGACGAGGGGTCGGTGTGCGGGCTGACGGACGAGGCGATCGCGATCGTGCACGACAACCGGGCGGCGGACTGGATCCGCGTCCAGGAAGCGGGGATGGAGTCGGAGCTGGAGAACGCCAGCCGCGTGGAGCGCGACGTCTTCTTCCACGACCGGGTGGCGTACCAGCAGATCCCGTACCTGGTGTACCAGCTGCTCAGCGTCGAGGCGTACCGGTTCGTCTGCGCGGAGCCGGGGCTGGTGACCCAGGACGACGTGCTGAACGAGAACCCGGAGGTGTTCTTCCGGGACTTCACCGGCCCGGACTGCACCGGCTGGGTGTTCGACCTCTTCCGGCCGGCCACGCCGTACTCGGACCGCGGCCCGCACCCGCTGGGAGGCATCCGCCGGATCCGCCTGCTGGAGGACCTCACCGCCGAGGAGTCGGCGTACCTGCGCAGGATGCGCAACCTGGGCCTGCTCAACCTGGTGGATCCGTTCCTGTTCGGCCTCCCCGGCTTCCAGGTGCCGTGGCCCTCCGGAGGCCCGGCGGTGCGGGTGAGCGGGATGGTGCGCCACCACCTGACCGAGACCGGCGACCTGCTGGAGCTGACGCTGCTGGCGCGGCGCGAGCCGTGGAGGCTGGAGGCGGCGCTGCGCGCCTACTCCAACCAGTCGCACACGTTCCCGGGGCTGGCGCTCCGGCTCCACCGCTACCCGCTGCCCTTCGCGGGGGCGGTGGGGTCGGCCGCGATCTCGCTCTGGGTGCAGCCGCGCGACCACGACTTCTTCGCCGCGGAGGGCGCGCCCGGCGGGGCGATCCAGCTGGAGGGAGCGGTCCCGGTGCTGCCGCGCGGCGAGGCGTTCCTCCGCCTCCAGGCGAAGACCGCGGGCTGGATGGTGGGCGACGCGGCGCTGGACGCCGCCCTCCAGGCTAGCGTGGGCGTCAACGTGATCCTGTAGACGCGCCGGCGCCTTCCGCTACTGGACGACCGGCGGGTACTTCAGCGCCATCGACACCAGCGCCACCGTGAGATCGCCCGGGTCCCAGCGCGAGAGCTGGGGGAAGTTGGGCATGGTGGAGTTGACGTGGTCCAGGTCGGGGAGGGTGACGGTGTTCGAGCCCGGGACGCGCGCGTCCTTCGGCGACACCAGGCCGTCGGTCTTCTCCCCGTAGCGGAGCTTGGTGTAATTGGCGGGCGCCGACACCAGCGAGAGCTGGCTGTCGCTGCTGGTGCCCAGCGACACGGTCGGGATGTCGGTCGGGTACGGGTGCTCCTGGATGAACTTCTGGCGGTACGCGTAGGTGAGGTCGCGGACGGTGTCCGGGTCGCCGTTGAAGATGTACTTGGCCAGCGCGTCCACCCCCGCCTTGGTGAGCGGGTCGGAGAGCAGGTCGGTGGCCAGCGGCGCGCCGCCGTAGGGCGACTGCATGGTGACCACCGCGCGCACCGAGTCCTTCAGCTCCGGGTGGAGCGCCAGCGCGGCGGTGATGTCCACCCCGCCCTTGCTGTGGCCGATCAGCACCACCTGCTTGCCCTCCGCCTGCACCGACTCGATCGCCTTGCGGATGGTCTCGGCGTTGGTGAGCGTGGACGCCTCGGTGTCGACCTTGATCTCCCGGACGTCCAGCCCGCGGTCGCGCAGCCCCTCGCGGTTGGCCTCCATGTAGCCCGGCCAGTTCTCGCCGGTGAGGCCGTCGACGGTCAGGTAGACGTGGTCCTTCGCCTCGGGAGGCAGGATGTTCGCGCCGGTGCGCTGCGCCGCGTACGCGTCGCGGAAGTCGGAGGTGATGTCGCGCGTCGGGGGCAGGTTCGCCTTCTCCATCCAGCCGATCTGCCCGCTGGAGTCCTTGCCGAAGACGGCGTTGATCCCGCCGCGGATGACGTCCCAGATCCCGCCGCCCAGCCCGCCGAACAGGTGCTTCGCGCCCGGCGCGTCCAGCCCGGCCGGCGCGCGGGCCGGCGCCGCGTCGAAGCCGTCACTCGAAATGCGAGAAAGCGGAGCGGGGCGAGCGGTGCTCTGGAGCGAGCCTGTCTCACCAGGTGTCGCGGCGCTTTCCACGCGCCGGAGCGCGAACGTCGAGAGCGGTGAGAGCGAGGTGGATGCGGGCACTGGGGGAACCTCCGGGAAACCAGCCCGATTCTCGCCAGTGTGTGGATGGAGTTGCCTGTGCCGAAATGACCGCTAAACAGCGGCCGGCTTTACATCCCGGGAGAGGAGGAACGTCCCGGCGAGGTAGGCCAGCAGGCCGGTCATCAAGGTGACGTTGAAGCCGAAGTGCATCGAGAGCACCACCGCCAGGATCGATCCCAGCACGCTGGTGGCGCCGTTGAGGCCCCAGGCCCAGGGCACCAGCTCCGGGTCCAGCGAGCGCGCGACCTTCACGCCCATGGGCAGCAGCGTCCCCATCCACACGCCCAGGCCGGCGACCAGCAGCGCCGCCACCACCATCCGCGCGCCCACCGGGAGCCCGAGGAGGGCGTTGAACAGCGGGCCCAGCCCCAGCGCGTAGAGGACCAGCACCGCGCAGAGGGCGGCCACCGCGCGGCGCACGGCTCCGTGCAGCCCGAAGCGCGCCTCCAGCCGCGGGCTGAGCGCGCTCCCCAGCCCCGAGGAGGCGAGCAGCGTGGCCAGCACCACCGCCAGCGCGTAGATGGGGTGCCCGAGGAAGAGGATGAACCGCTGCATCAGCCCCAGCTCGACCAGGATGTATCCCAGGCCCAGCGCGAGGAAGTAGCCCAGGACGCGGAGCTTGGGCCCGCGCTGCGCGCTCAGCGCCTCCCGGCGGAACATCCACAGCGGCAGCACCACCAGGGCCAGGGTCAGCCCCACCGAGATGAGGAGCAGGATCTGGAGGATCACCAGCCCGAGGTTGTTTCGCTCCAGGTGCGCCATCCGCCCCAGCAGCCGGGTGAAGTCGGCCGCCTTCACCGTGTAGAAGAAGAAGGGGCGGTTGTCGGTGGTGGGGGTGATGTCGAAGGGGACGCGCTCGTAGAAGGTGCTCGGCTCCCAGTCGAAGTACTGCGCCAGCGCCTGGTCGCCCTGGGCCGCGCCGCCCGCAGGGCTGTAGAGGATCCGCAGCCCTGATTCGCTCGCGGCGCGCGAGAGCACCGACACGTCCTCCGGGGTGAAGGCGGAGACCTTGAGCAGCATGGTCGCCATCCGGTTGTCGGCGGCGACGAAGAAGTGCGCCTTGTGCCCGGCGGTGGGGACGCCCCGGCGGCCCAGGGCCTCTCGGCCCAGCCCCAGCAGCCGCACCAGCTCGATCGGCGGGGCGCCGTACCAGCGGGTCATCGACAGCACGCCGTCCGGGGCCAGCTTCCCCAGGTAATCGACGAAGGCGTCCGCGGTGTAGAGGTTGTTCTCGGAGAGGGTGAACGCGCCGGCGGCGGAGGCGGCCCAGGTGTCGACGAGCGTGGCCTGGATGGAGGAGAAGCGCTCGGTCGCGCGGCGGACGTAGCTGCGCCCGTCGTCCACCACCACCTCGATGCGCGGGTTCCGGTACAGGTCGCCGTTCCATTCCGCGTATTTCTCGCGCATCACCGTCTCGGCGATCAGCGGGTTCACCTCCACACCCACGATGCGCGGGACCCCGGCGCGCAGCGCGCTCACCACGTCCGGCCCGCCCCCGGGGCCGACGATCAGCGCCGGGCCTTCCTTCCGGAGGGAGTAGACGAGGGCGGCCAGGCGGCTCTCGGAGAAGCGGCGCGGCGCCTCGTAGCCCTGCCGGGCGATCTCCCCCGAGTAGATGCGGGTGGCGGCGTCCGCGTCGATGTGGATCCACTTGTAGTCGGCCTCGCCCGAGGAGACGGTGATGCGGGAGAACGCGTTCCAGCGTTCAAACTCCACCGCGCTCTCGTTGAGGAACTTCGACCCCTGGACGATCCGGAACAGGCCTCCTTCGCGGGCCGGCCCCAGGCCCACCGCCATCAGCGCGGCGAACACCACCAGGCCGGCCGCGGACACCGCGCGGGTGGGGAGCGCCAGCAGCGCGCCGCCCAGCGCGGCCACCGCCCCGGCCACCAGGATGGCGGCGGGCCCGCCGACCCAGGCGATGAGCGGGATGATCAGCAGGCACCCCAGCGCGGCCCCCACCAGGTCGAAGGCGTAGACCCGGCCGATGTGCTGCTGGGCGCGGGTGAGCGCCAGGGTGATCGCCAGGCCGGAGGCGAGGAAGGGCAGGGCGGTGGCCGCGTACAGCTTCACCAGCCGCTCCACGTTCTGCGCCTGGAGGTCCACGCTCATCGGGTTGTTGACCGCGACGTACAGCCCCAGCGCCGCCAGCGGGCCGATCAGCACCGCGAACAGGCCCGCCAGCCAGCCGCTCCGCTCCGGCGTGAACGCCCGCGGCAGCAGGTAGACCGCCACCCCGCTCACCGCGATCCCCAGCAGCGCCAGCGACACCAGGAAGAAGGCGAAGTGGTAGTACATGGTCACGCTGAAGATGCGCGTGAACAGCAGCGACAGCGCCAGCGAGGCGGCGCTGGTGAGCGCCACGCCCAGGGACAGCGCCCGGATGGACATGGCCGGGCTTCCTAGCAGCGGGCTCCCGGGGTCACCAGCCCATCGCCCCGGCGACGATGGAGCGGAGGCGCTCCGCCATCGCCTCGTGGGTCGGCAGGCTGGGGTGCCAGAGGCAGCCGAGCCCGTCTCCCGGGCCGGGCCGGTGGTCGAGGGTGAAGGTCTGCAGCCGCGTGACTCCAGCCTCGGCCAGCGCCTTGATGACGCGGTCCATGGCCTCGCGGGAGAGCGTCCCGTAGCGCATGTTCTCGGGCCAGTCGTCGGTGACGCTCGGGTAGGCGCAGAGGATGAGGGCCTGGGGGTAGCGGCGGCGCACCTCGGTCACCAGCTGGACGTACCCCTGTTCGAACTTCGCGATGTCGAGGTCGGGCCGGCCGAAATCATTCTGGCCGGCGAAGATCACCACCGCGTGAGGCGTCCACCGGGAGAAGTCCCAGCGGCTGGCGGCGTCCTCGGGGAGCGTGCGTTCGAACAGCTGCGGGATGACCCCGATGGAATCCAGGTCGTAGTTGCGGACGACGCCGCGCCCGCTCCACGCGACGATGTGCGCCTCCGCGCGGAGCATGCGCGCGGCGAGCGTGGCGTAGCTCCGGTAGCCGTCCTCCGTCGCGGCGGTGAACGGGCATCCGGGCCCGGGGCCCAGGTTCCCGAACCCGGCGGTGAGCGAGTCCCCGATGAACTCGATGCGGCGCTCCGGCCGGTCCGGGGGCGGCAGCAGGCGCGCCCCCGGCGGAAGCTCCAGGCCCAGCAGCTGGCCCTGGCCGACCTCCGGCTCGGTCCGCTTGAACAGCTCCACCACGTGCTCTCCGGGGCCCAGCTCCACGGTGTGCCGCCACTCCGGGCCCGGCGCGGTGAGGACGCTGGCCGGACGGCCGTCGACCACCAGCTCGTAGCGGTTGGTCCCGGGCGCGGCGAGGTCCTTCGGCCGGTCCGGGTAGGGCACCTCGCGAAGGTGGAGGCGCAGCGCGGAGGAGTCGACGCGCACCGCCACGGCGCTGGCGGTGTACGAGAAGCGCGGGCCGGCCGGATCGCTCCGGTCCACGCGCCCGGTGTAGCGCAGGCGCGGGTCGTCCGGCGCCACGCGCACCCAGCAGCCCGAGGCGGCGACGGCCAGCGCGATCCCCATGGACGCGAGTCGCATCAGCCCATGGTATTCCAGGCTCCATGCTCGTGAATGCCAGCAAGCGTGCGGCATGGCTGTTGCTGATCCCTTGTCTCTCCTGGGCCGGCGCGCCCCCTGCGCCCGCCGCGCCGAGCGTGGAGGTGACCGGCGCCCTCCCGAAGACGGGCAAGCTGGCGCTCAAGGACCTACAGGCCATGAAGCCCGAGAAGGCGACCTGGACGGACCGCGGCAAGCAGGTGGAGGTGGAGGGCGTGCCGCTGGGCAAGGTCCTCGCCGCCTCCGGCTTCGAGCCGGGCCCCATGGACCGCAGCGGCCCCCCGGCCGACAAGCGGCCGGGCTACAAGAAGGTGGTGCTGGTCACCGCCAGGGACGGCTTCCAGTCCGTCTTCTCCTGCGCCGAGCTGGCGGAGGAGATGGGGCCCGCCACCAGGACGCTGCTGGTGTGGAAGGTGGACGGCAAGCCGCTTCCACCCGAGCAGGGGCCGTTCCGGCTGGTGGTCCTCAGCGACAAGGAGGCGTCGCGCTCCACCTGGGCGGTGGAGAAGATCGACGTCATCGACCTCCGCGCCCGAGGGCCGGCTCCAGCCCGGCCCTGAGCTCGCTGGAACGCCTGCGCCCTAGAACCACCACTCGGCGCGGGCGCCGAGGAAGTGCCCCACCGGGGCGGGGCCCTCGCTCTGGAGGTAGGGCGACAGCAGGATCGTCTGCGCCCAGTGGTTGTAGATGGCCAGCGTGTAGATGAACCGGAGGTGCGGCCGGGCCCAGACGCTGCGCTCCCCGGTGGGGACGATCGTCGGCACCAGCGAGAACTTGGTGGCCGCGGCCAGCGGCGCGCCGCCGAAGCTGGCGCCCTGGAACGAGCCCTCGGTGATCAGGTGGAAGCGGTCACCCAGGTAGATGAAGCCGCGCGCGCCCAGCGAGAAGTCGAGCCCGTTGTCGGTGGTGGAGGTGCTGGCGCCCTTGCCCCAGTGGAGGATGCCGTACGCGTTCAGGCTGAAGGACTTGTTGAAGTTGTACAGGAGGTGCTCCACCACCTCCAGGCCGCCCGCACCGGAGTACGTGCCGTTGACGTCCGCCGCCCCGAAGGTGTTCCACGTCTGGCCGCCGCCGATGCTCCCGTTCGCCAGCCCGTACCCGTAGCGCACGGAGAGGTCGTTGAACGAGCCTTCGGTCGGGAGCTCGAGGTGGAGCTTGGCGCCGATCACCGCGCCGAAGTCCCCCGGGCGGTCCGCCGCGATCCCGGTGGAGCGGAGGAACGGCAGGTAGTGGATCTCCGCCAGGCCCTGCACCGAGTGCTTGCCGAACGGCATCGTGTACTGGCCCACCAGAACGGTCCGCTGCCGCTGCAGGTCGACGTCGCCGTCCAGGTCCGCGTCCAGCGCGTAGAGCGAGTTGTTGGCGCCGCCCCGCGACGTCTCCAGGAGCACCGCGACGTCCAGCGCCTTCCACTTCACCCCCGCACCCTGGGTGGAGAGGTTGTTGAAGTAGAAGTAGTCCGCGATGTGGACGTCGCCGCCGCGGTAGAAGCGCGCGCCCGCCCACAGCTTGAGGTCCGGGGTGAAGATGTTCCCCGCCTCCAGGTAGGCCTGGAAGATCTCGGTCCCCATCGTCTGGTCGAAGCCGTTGCTGAAGGCGCTCAGGAACGACCCGTTGCGGGCGAAGATCGCCGGGGTGAGCACCGCCTGGATCCACGGCTCCGTCTCCGGCTTCTCCGGCTTGAGGATGTGGAACTTGATCGTCGGCTCCAGGTAGTCGCCCTCCTCGAAGCGTCCGCCCTGGCTGTTGCCCAGCAGGTTCAACGACCGCCCGGTGACCAGGCGCCCCGAGGGGCTCCAGGCCACGCCGATGCGGCCGTACATGGTCAGCTCGACGCGGTCGCCCATCAGCCCCGCGACCGCCGCGCCGGGAACGACCAGCGCGCAACACGCCACCACCGCCAGCACTGATCTCGAGAGGGCTTCACCACTCGCGCGCCACGTGCTCACAAACAGACCTCCTGGGAAACGGGTGAACCAGCCAAAGGGTCAGGGGGGGCCGGCGGCGCGGACGGTCGCCGGTTTCAACGGCGCAATCAACGTGTTTCTCGAAAACCTTGCATCGTGCGCGCGGAGATGGGAGAGGAAGCGCGCCCCCGTCCGATCGAGAGGGGCTTCCGAATCGCCCAGGAGGACAGCGGTGAAGATTCGCTCTTCGGCAGTGGCAGTGGCGCTGGCGCTGGCAGTGGTGACGGTGATGGCAGCCGGATGCACGAAGGAGGAGCCGCCCCGCGACACCATGCCGCCGGCCCCCCCGCCCAAGCCCCCGGCGCTGAAGATCGCGCTGCTGCTGCCGGAGTCGAAGACCGCGCGCTACGAGTCGCACGACCGGCCCCGCTTCGAGGCCAAGGTGAAGGCGCTCTGCCCGGACTGCGAGATCATCTACAGCAACGCCGACCAGGACGCCGCCAAGCAGCAGAACCAGGCGGAGGCCGCGATCACCAACGGGGCCAAGGTGCTGGTGCTGGACCCGGTGGACTCGGCGTCCGCGGTGGCCATGGTGGCGCGGGCCAAGCAGTCCAAGATCCCGGTGGTCAGCTACGACCGGCTGATCGTCAACGCCGAGGTCGACTACTACGTCTCCTTCGACAACGAGAAGGTGGGCAAGCTCCAGGGCCAGGCGCTGCTGGACAAGCTCAAGGCGGACAAGAAGGACAAGGGCACCATCGTGATTATTAACGCCGCGACCACCGAC
>Ga0209382_10011182_pt1 | contig 11153 bp, 9 predicted proteins | sample SoiMetdeltSBSDD5_FD_187599 | JGI IMG/M metagenome (GOLD analysis project Ga0209382, IMG submission 187599) | Bulk soil microbial communities from a Populus tree surrounding site in Tennessee, USA - Soil MetaG P. deltoides SBSDD5 (SPAdes) (version 2) | ecosystem: Environmental > Terrestrial >...
GTTCTTCCGCAACGCGGACGGTACGAGCGCGGTCAAGCTCAACCTGAAGAACGTCTGCGGTCCGCTCACCGACCTGATCCAGCTGCCGGTACCGAACGACGCGTGCTTCCTGAACCTGACCGCGGTCAACGACACCGACACGCTCTCGGTGGGCGGGCACGGTACGCACGTCGCCGGCATCGTCGCCGGACGCACCACGACGCTCACCGACGGCACCACGATGCACGGCGCGGCGCCGGGCGCGACCCTGGTCAGCCTGTCGGTCGGTGCCGGACTGAGCATCTTCGGCGCGGACAGCGCACTCAACTGGGTGCTCGAACACCACGCCAACCCATGCGCGGGCTGCCCGCCGATCCGGGTGACCAACAACTCGTACGGCCCGGCCGGCGGCGGCCCGTTCGACCCGAACTCGGCGACCGTGAAGTTCCAGCGGGCGCTCGCGGCCGAAGGCGTGCTCACGGTCTGGGCGGCCGGCAACGACGGGCCGGACAACAACGCCACGAACCCGCCGGGGCAGGACCCGACACCGGGCATCGTGATGGTGGCGTCGTACGACGACCAGGGGACCGGTACCCGCAACGGAGTCGTGTCCGACTTCTCCAGCCGTGGCGCCGCCGGCCAGCCGCAGACCTACCCGGACATCTCGGCACCGGGCTCGGACATCACGTCGGCGTGCCGCCCGTACCTCGTCATCTGCTCCACCGGACTCGACCCGCACAACGGTCCCGGGCCGCTGGACATCGGCACGTTCAACACGATCAGCGGTACCTCGATGGCCACGCCGCACGTCGTCGGCATCGTGACGCAACTGCTGCAGGTCGCGCCGAACGCCACCCCGGCCCAGGTCGAGAACGCGTTGAAGGCGACGGCGTACAAGTTCGCCGACGGTGCGCCGTACGAGACGGTCGGCCCGTACACCACCGCCGTCGACAAGGGCACGGGGCTCGTCGACGCGTACGCCGCGGCCCTGAGCCTCGGGGCTAGTCCGTAACCGCCAGCCCGAACAGGGCGACCGTCGTACCGATCTCCACCAACGCCCCGAGCACGTCGCCGGTGATGCCGCCGAACCGCCGTACCGCGTGATGTGTCACCAGAAGCGCGATGGCGAGCGCGGCGGCGACGGCGGCCGGCCCCTGCCACGGGCGGCCCGGCACGGCGACGACGGCGAGCAGCGCGACGGCGACGGTGTTCAGTGCGAGGGTCGGCGCTCCGACGGTTCCGGCGACCAGCGCGCCCAGGCCGTCGGGGCGGGCGGCCGGCACGCCGCGGCGGCACGCCCACACCGCGGCCAGGCGGCCGGTTGCCATGGCCACGGCGACCGCCACGACCGGCGACGGTACGGCGGACAGCGCGCTCGCCTGGGCCAGCAGCGTGACCACCAGCGCCACCACGCCGAACGGACCGATGTCGGGTCGCCGCATCACGTCCAGCGCCGCCTCGCGCGAGCGGTACGACCCCAGCGCGTCGACGGTGTCCGCGAGCCCGTCGAGGTGCAGTCCCCGGGTGAGCAGGGCGGCCAGCGCGACGACGAGGACGCCGGCCAGTAACCGCGGCACCGACGCCAGCAGCACCGTGCCGAGCACCGCACCGAGGGCGGCTCCGATCAGCGGCGCCACCGCCATGGCCGTGCCCGCGGTCGCCCGGTCGACGCGGCCCGCCCGCACCGGAGCCACCGTGAACGTCGTCAGTGCCAGGCGTAGTCCGTCCCGGAACCGACCGTCAGCCACCGGCCAGCGCCAGGGCGTTGCGCAGCAAGGGAAGTACCGCGAGCGCGGCTCCTCCCTCGCCGAGCGCCGAACCCAACCGCAGGTCGAAGATTGGCCGCAGGTCGAGGATGTCGGCCGCCTGCCGGACGCCGGGATGCCCACCGTGGTCCGGCAACAGGCACCAGTGCCGGGCCTGCCCGGCGAAGTCCCGGCTCACCAGCGCGGCGGCGACGCCCACCGGCCCGTCGAGCAGGATCGGCGTACGCCGCGCGGTGGCACCCAGCAACACGCCCGTGGCGATCGCGATGTCGCCACCGCCGACGGTGACCAGCAGTTCGCGCCCGCTGCGCGGACGCAACCGGGTGCGGTGCATGGCATCGCGCAGCGCGGCACAGCGCCGCATCCAAGCGTTGTCGTCGATCCGCCCGTCCGGGGCGACGACGCGGCCCAGCAGCGTCGCGGGTTCGGCGGATGTCGTCGAGGCGATCACCGCCGCCGCGGCGGTGTCGGCGCCCGCCCCGCTGGCGCCGATGACGATCAGGTCGACACCGGAGTCGACGGCCTCGTCCGCGAGCTGCCAGCCGTACCGCATCGCGTCCTCGACCTCGTCGGCGGTCAACGCGTCCGTGTCCTCGATCGGCTGGGCCGCCGGCGCCGGTACCAGTTGCAGGCTCGCCTCGGCCCGGCTGGCGAGCAGCGCGAGCGGATCCGACCCGGCTGCGCGGTCGTGCCCGGCGGACGCGTTCCCGGCGTGGTCGCCGTCGAGTATCAGGACGCGTACCGAGTCCCATTGCCGGGGTGCCGCGCTGCCCTGGGTCGCGGCCGCGAACGCGACCACGTCGGCCAGCGCGCCGAGCGCCAGGTGGCGCGTGCGCGCCTCGTCGCGGATCTGCTCGTTCGGTAGCGGCAGGTCCAGTCCGGGCCGGATCTCGGCTTCTCCCGGGCTCGACGGCCGCGCGGCCGGCGCGGGTACCGTGTGCCGGGCCCGCTTGAGCCACACCGTCTGACCGGCGACCACGAGCGCGACCAGGTCGCTGGCCCCGGCGACGGCGCGGTTGGCGGTACCCAGCTCGTCGGCGAACACCCGACCCGCCCGTGTGGTCGGCACCGGCGTCAGCCCGACCTCGGGACTGACCACCACGACGCGCGCCGCGCAGCCGCGCAGCGCCTCGCCGAGCGCCGCGACCGCCTCGGGCAGGCCCTCGCCGTCCAGCATCGAAGCCACCCAACCACCGAGGTCGTCGATGAACAGCACCTCGTTCGGCTTGGCGTCGGCGACGAGGCCGGGCAGCCGGTCCGGGGTACCGCCGATCTCCTCGGTCGTCCACGCCGGTGGCCGGCGGGCGCGGTGTTCGGCGATCCGCGCGGCCCATTCCTCGTCGGTGGGATCCGCGGTGGCGGTGGCGACGTACCGCACCGTGGGCGCGTCAGCGATCAGCGACTCCGCGAACTCCGACTTGCCCGACCGGATCCCGCCGAGCACGAGTGCGGTCCTCCACCCGTCGAACGACATGCCCGTACCCTACGGTGGCTAGGCTGGCGGGGGCGCGCCGCAGCCCCCCGTCGAAGTGGGGCCGGCGTTGCCGAGAGGGGAGCGGACGATATGCCGTGGAGCTGGCGGTACGAGGACGTCAACGGTCAGCCGGTGGACGGACCACCCGAGACGTTCGCCAGCCAGGCCGATGCGGAGTCGTGGATCGGCCAGACGTGGCGGCATCTGGTCAGCGACGGTGTGGCGACCGTCATCCTGGTCGAGGATGAGCGCGCGGAGTACCGGATGAGTCTCGCGCCGGCGGGGGAGTGATCGTAGATGGGTACCGATTTCAGATCCCGCGGGCGTCTCGTGGCAGGCCTGCCCCGAGAGGCGTTCCGGCCGAGCGCGATCTTCTTGGCGACCACGGCCGTCTGTCTCACGAGCGGCTGGATGGCATGGTCGGACTTTGGCAATGCGCGGATCAACGTGTTTCTGTTCGTGATCTCGGGCTGGATCGTCTCGCTGTGCCTGCACGAGTACGCCCACGCCCTCACCGCGTACCGGGCCGGTGACCACGCGGTCGCCGAGCGTGGCTACCTGACCCTCAACCCGCTCAAGTACACCCATCCACTGCTGTCGATCGTCCTGCCGGTCATCTTCATCCTGCTCGGTGGCATCGGCCTGCCCGGTGGAGCCGTGTGGGTCGACCGGCATGCGATCCGCGGCGGACGGGTCATGGACAGCCTGATCAGCCTCGCCGGGCCGGCCATGAACGTCATATTTACCGTGGCGCTCGTCATACCGTTCGCGATCGGCGTCGACACCTTCGAGCACCACACGTTCTGGGTGGCGCTGGCGTTCCTCGCGTTCCTGCAGCTGACCGCTAGCCTGCTGAACCTCGTACCGATCCCCGGAGTGGACGGCGGCAACGCGGTCGAGCCGTGGCTGTCACCGACCTGGCAACGCGGCTTCAACCACGTTGCGCCGTACGGGATGCTGCTGCTGTTCGCCCTGTTGTGGCACCCCATGATCGGCGGCCTGTTCTTCGACGCGGTCTTCGCGATCGGCAACCTGATCGGCCTGCCCCCGGAGCTGTACGCCCAGGGCTTCAACATGGTCCGCTTCTGGCGTTGACCTCTTCCCCGTCGATCAAGTCCTCGAGCGACGGGGAAGAGGGAGTCGTTTACGTGCGGAGCAGGAGGGACTCGGTCTTGGCCGGGTCGCGTTCGACGACGGGGTCGAGGATTTCGTCGATCGCCTTCATGATGCCGGCGTCCAGGGTCACGCCGGCCGCCTTGACGTTGTCGTGTACCTGCTCCGGGCGGGACGCGCCCACGATGGCCGAGGACACGTTGGGGTTCTGCAGCACCCAGGCGACCGCGAGCTGAGCCATGGACAGGCCGGCCTGCTCGGCTACCGGCTTCAACCGCTGGACCCGCTCGAGCACGTCATCGTTCATGAACCGCTTGATGAAGTTCGCACCGGTACTGTCGGTGGCCCGCGATCCCTCGGGCAGCGGCTGCCCCGGCAGGTACTTGCCGGTCAGCACACCCTGGCCGATCGGCGACCACACGATCTGGCCGATGCCCAGCTCCTCGCAGGCCGGCACGACCTCGGCCTCGATGGTCCGCCAGAGCATCGAGTACTGCGGCTGGCTCGACACGAGCTGGATCTTCAGCTCCTGGGCCATCGCGGCCCCGGCCCGGATCTCCGGCGCGGCCCACTCGGAGACGCCGATGTACAGCGCCTTGCCCGAGTGCACGACGTCGGCGAACGCCTGCATGGTCTCGTCGAGCGGCGTGTTCCAGTCGTACCGGTGCGCCTGGTAGAGGTCGACGTAGTCGGTCTGCAGCCGCTTCAGAGAGCCGTTGATGGACTCCATGATGTGCTTGCGGGACAGCCCGCGATCGTTGCGGCCCGGCCCGGTCGGCCAGTAGACCTTCGTGAAGATCTCCAGCCCCTCGCGCCGCTCACCGGTCAGCGCGCGACCCAGCACCGCCTCCGCGCGGGTGCCGGCGTACACGTCGGCCGTGTCGAACGTCGTGATGCCACAGTCGAGGGCAGCGCGCACGCACGCGACCGCCGCGTCCTCCTCGACCTGGGAGCCGTGGGTGAGCCAGTTGCCGTACGAGATCTCGCTGATTTGCATGCCCGATCGGCCAAGGTGTCGAAACTCCATGCGTCCGACCCTAAGGCACGCGATCAGAGCACCGGTTTGGTGTCCGCCAGCAGCCGGTCGATCTCGTCGATGACCGCGCCGCGGCTGCCCTGTACCGGGTCGATCAGCAGCCGGCCCTGCCGGTCCAGCGCGCCCCACTTGCCGGCCGGGCTGCTCACCAGGAACGCCACCGGGTGGATCACGATCGCCGGGTGAACCGGCGGGACGACCATCGCGCCGTTGCGGTCCACGACGCCCTTGCGCCCGCCCTGTTCCACGATGGCCAGGCCCTCGTCGGAGAAGCCGTCGATGTACCGGCCGTCGGTCAGCGCGGTCGCGAAGCCGTCGAACTGGAACTGGACCACCACCCGGCCGACCTTGTCGACCGCGCCCCACCGGCCGTGCCGGCGTACCGCCGCCACCCCGCGCCGGAACGGCCGCACATCGTCGAAGCCGGTCGAGATGGACACCTTGCCGTGCCGGTCGATGGCCATCCAGGCCCGGGTACCGTCCCGGGACACCCAGGCCAGCCCGTCGGAGAAGCTGCTCACCCCGAGCAGTCCGAAGCTGGCCGGAACGAGTACCTGTCCCGACTCGTCGATCAGCTCCCAGCTCTGGAACTCCGGCCGGCGCGCCCAGGCCAGGCCCTCGCGGAACGGCTGCACATCGGCGTACACCGGCGCGACGCACACAGCGCCGGCCGCGTCGACATAACCCCACCGCCGCGAGCGCTCGTCGAGGGCGGGCACCGGGGGGCGGCGCAGCTGGAGGATTTCGTCGCGGGTCCGGGGGTACGGGCCCCAGCCGTTCTCGGCGACCTTGCGGAATACGGCGTCCAGCGCCACCTCGGTGCGCGCGATGAGGTCCGGATCCTCGACCTTGCGCAGCTCGAGCGCGCGCTCGAAGTGGTTGCAGGCCTCGATGTACCGGCCCTGGTCGTAGCACGACCGCCCGGCGTGCTCGTGCATCGTGGCCCGGAGCCGGTCCGGCAGCTCGGAGGAGTTGGCCAGCTCGAAGAGGCGGTCCGCCTCGGCGAAGTCGCCCCGCCACTGCAGCACGTGGGCCAGCCGCGCCTGCGCGATGGCGATGCGGCGCATCTCGCCGGTCGCGTCGGCGTGCGCCACCGCCAACCGGGCGTCGGCGAGCGCCTTGCCGAGGTCGCCGAGAACCCGGGAGACCACGGCGCGCAGGCTCAGCAGCCTGGCCCGGGTGGGGTTGTCTGTCGATATGTCGATCTTCTCGGTGAGCCGGTCCCGGACACCGCGCAGCTCGTCCGGGTCGTCGACCAGCTCCCGGAGGGTGTCGTAGTGGAAGCGCCAGACGTACCCGCTGAGGATCTGCTCCGGGTCGGGTGGAGGCGGCTCGGCCGGTTCGGCTGGCTGCTCGGCCTCGACCGCGGGGCTGGTGGGCGCGGATGCCACCGGCGTGCGCGGGGTGATGATCGGCGTCAGCATGGTCGGCGCGGTCAGCGCGGCTGCCGCGCCCGTGGCGGTCGACGGCGGTACCGCGGTCATCGGCGAAGGCCCGGCCGGCGGGGAGACCGGTACGCCGGAGATCGGTGCCGGCAGGTGCGCGCCGGGAGTGGGCGGGGTCGCCGGGTGCACGCCGGGAACGGGCGGTACCGATACCGGGGCGCCGGCCAGCGTGGCCGGTCGATCGACCGCCGACCCGTACACCGTGCCGCCCGACTGCGGACCGGATGTCGGGCGCGGCGGCAGGATCGGCCACGCGTCGGTATCGGGTGCGGCGTGGCGGCTCGGTCGGCCGGGCGGTTGCTGCTGCTGCTGGGCCGGCCGGCCGGGCGGTTGTCCGGGCCGCGGTGGGTGCGGACCGGGGCGCGGCGGCTGGACCGGGAACTGGCCCGTGCGGCCGGGGTCGGGGGGCGGGGGAGGCCAGGGCTGGCCGGGTGGCAGGTGCGGTGGCCGGGCGAGCTGGGGCGCGCCGGGAGTGGCCGGCCCGCGCGGACCCTGAGGAGGCGGCGGGCCCGGCTGTTGCGGAGGTGGAGGACCGGGCGGCCGGCCGTACTGCGGCTGTCCCGGGTACGGCGGCGGAGGCGGGCCGTGGTGCGGCGGCGGCCCCTGCGGATGGCCCTGCGGTCCGCCTTGCGGGTGACCCTGCGGCGGCGGCGGTCGCCGGTCCGGTGGCGGCCCGAAGCGGCCCGGATGAGGCGGACGCGGACCCTGTTGCTGGCGACTGTCCGGTGCCCGCTCGTCAGGCTCCCGCGGATCGACCCCAGCCGACGACGAGGGCGGCGCCGAGCGACGCCTGCGTTCGCTGTGCTCGTCGGACACGGGGGAGGTCACCTCGTCACAAAACTATCTCAGGGCAGCCGCAGTCGCCCGGTAGAGTCAGCCGGCTGAGGGCGAGCAACGGTTGCGGATGGAGGGTAACGGCGTGGGCTTCGTCACCGCCACTGCGCCCCCGACACACTTCAGAAAACTTCAGGCACAAATCCACCTATTCACCGCTATTGCCGCAGCCGGTTTCCGCCGCTACGCCACCTATCGTCAGGCTACGGTGGCGGCGGCGTTCACCAACACGATCTTCGGGTTTCTCAAGGCATTCGTTCTGCTCGCTGTCGTGGGTGGGGCCGCCGGCGCACTCGGTACCGCGGCCGGCTACAGCGGTCCGCAGTTGGCCACGTTCGTGTGGGTGGGACAGGGCCTGCTCGGCGTCGTCGGCTACTGGGGCTGGACGGATCTGGCCGACCGGATCCGTACCGGTGAGGTGGTCAGCGACCTGCTGCGCCCGGTGCACCCGGTGGCCAGCTACCTCGCCACCGACCTGGGTCGGGCGGGGTTCGGCGTGTTCACCCGGTTCGTCCCGCCGGTACTGGTCGGCGCGCTCGCGTTCGACCTCTACCGGCCGGTGCACTGGAGCACGTACCCGCTGTTCGCGCTGTCCGTGCTGATCGCCGTGTTACTCAGCTTCGGCTGCCGGTACCTGGTCAACGCGACCGCGTTCTGGCTGCTCGACGCGCGCGGCATGATCCTCGCCTGGGCGATCGCGTCGACCGTGCTGACCGGGCTCGTGTTCCCGATCCGCTTCCTGCCGGACCCGGTCGCGATAGCCCTCTGGCTCGGTACGCCGTTCCCGTCGATGTTCCAGACCCCGCTCGACGTGCTCCTCGAACGCGATCCGCCGCTGCTGCGGCTCGGCACCCTGGCCGTGCAGCTGGCCTGGGCCGCGGGCGTACTCGGGCTGTGCCGCGTCGTGCAGCGGCGGGCCGAGCACCGGCTGGTGATCCAAGGTGGTTAGCACGCTCGCGGTCTACCGCAGGCTGGTCGGGGCACAGGCGCGCAGCCAGGCGTCGTACCGGGTGTCGTTCACGCTCGACCTGCTCGGCAACATCGTCTGGCTCGGCGCCGACCTGCTGGGCATCACGGTGTTCTTCCGGATCACCCCGTCGCTCGGCGGTTTCGGGTTCGCCGACGTGCTGGTCATGCTCGGGCTGTCGGCATCCGCCTTCGCATTGGCGGACCTCGCCGTGGGCAACATCGAGAAGCTGCGCGTGTACGTGCGTACCGGCCTGCTGGACTCGGTACTGATCAAGCCGCTCGGCGTGCTGCCTCAGTTGCTCGCGCTGGACTTTGGGCTGCGCCGGCTCGGCCGGGCCGGCTACGCGCTGGTCATCCTCGTCGCCGCGCTCTGGTACGCCGACATCGCCTGGACCCCGGAGAAGGCGGCGCTGGTCGTCGTGACCCCGCTCGCCGGAGCGGCGTTCTTCAGCGCCATCTTCGTGGCCGGCGCCACGGTCGCGTTCTGGTGGATCGAGTCGGGCGAGCTGGCCAACGCGCTGACCTACGGCGGGCGCGACTTCACATCGTACCCCATCACTGTCTACAGTGGATGGTTTCGTCGGCTGTTCGCGTACGCCCTCGGTTTCGCCTTCGTCGCCTACTACCCGGCGCTGGCGGTGCTCGACGAGCCCGACCCGCTCGGCCTGCCCGCGGCGACCGCGTGGGCCGGCCCGGTGGTGGCGGCGCTCGCGGCGGCCGTCGCCGCCGCGCTGTGGCGCTTCGGTGTCCGGCGCTACCGGAGTACCGGGTCATGACGGTCATCGTCGCCGAGGGACTGCGCAAGGAGTTCACCGTGCGGGTCAAGGCCGGCCGGCTGCGGCGCACCCGCCGGACCGTGCGGGCCGTCGACGGGATCGACCTGACCATCGAGCGCGGCGAGATGCTCGGCTACCTCGGCCCCAACGGCGCCGGCAAGTCCACCACGCTCAAGATGCTCACCGGCGTGCTGGCACCCAGCGCGGGAAAGGTTCGGGTCTGCGGCTTCGATCCGGTGCCCCAGCGCACGCGGCTGGCCCGGCGGATCGGCGTGGTCTTCGGCAACCGTTCGCAGCTGTGGTGGGACCTGCCGCTGGCCGAGTCGTTCGCCCTGCTGCGGTACGTCTATCGGGTGCCGGCGGCCGAGCACGCGGCCCGGCTGCGCGAGTGCCGCGGCCGGCTCGATCTCGACGAGTTCCTGGCCACTCCGGTGCGCCAGCTCTCGCTCGGACAGCGGATGCGCGGGGAGCTGACGGCCGCGCTGCTGCACGCTCCGGAGGTGCTGTTCCTCGACGAGCCGACGATCGGGCTGGACATCGTCAGCAAGCGGGCGGTCCGGGCGTACCTCACCGAGGTGGGCCAGCGCGGCGACACCACGGTCGTGCTGACCACCCACGACCTGGCCGACATCGAGCGGCTGTGCCGCCGGCTCGTCGTGATCGACCGGGGTCGGGTCGTGCACGACGGATCGCTGGACTCGCTGCACGCGCGGTACGGCTCGCGGCGCCGGGTGGTCGTCGACTTCGACGAGCCGCCGGCTTCTCTTCTCGACCTCGCTGGAGTGACCGTCGAGTCGTCCTCGCCGGACGGGCTGCGGGTCACGTACTCGCTCGACGGCACCGTCACCGCCGGAGACCTGGTAGCCCGGCTGGCCACCGGTACCGCTCTGCGGGACCTGGCTGTGGTCGAGCCGGACATCGAGGAGGTCGTCGCGCGGCTGTACGCCGACTCGGACTCGCAGGTTTCTTGGGTTGGATCTGCGCCGACCGAAGGTCCAGGCGCCTGAGCCGGCACAGCTCGAGTTTCTTGGGTTGGATCTGCGCCGACCGAAGGTCCAGGCGCCTGAGCCGGCACAGCTCGAGCCAAGATTGGTCCGTGGATCTGACGGCAGCGGTCGATGAGTGCCTGCGGGACGGGATGGCCGGTGGACGGTACCGCGGCCTGGTGGTCGGAGTGTCCACATCGGACGATAGGGTGGTCCGGGCGGCGGGGGAGGTCCAGCCCGACGGACTGTTCGAGCTGGGTTCGGTGACGAAGGTGTTCACCGGACTCGCGCTGGCGCTCGCGGCGGTGCGCGGTGAGGTGGCGCTGGACGAGCCGGTGGCCGACCTGCTGCCCGGGGTCCGGGTGCCGGTCGGCTGGGGTCGCCGGCCCATCCTGCTGTGGCACCTGGCCACGCACCTGTCCGGGCTGCCGCGACTGCCGGTCGGCCTGCTCTGGAAGCTGCGGGGAGACCTGCGGGACCCGTACGCCGACGTCGACGCGGACTGGCTCTACGCCTCGCTGGCTCAGACGCGCCTGCGCCCGTGGCGGCCACCGGGTCGGCGGTACCGGTATTCGAACCTCGGCATGGGGCTGCTCGGCCATGCGCTGGCCCGCCGGGTGACCGGGGGATCCGACAGCCGGGGCGAGGACTACGCACGGATGGTCCGGGAACGGATCTGCGTCCCGCTGGGGCTCGCCGACACGGTCCACGGCGACGGAGACGGACGGATCGTGCAGGGGCACTCGGGAGCGGGGACACCCGTACCGCCATGGGA
>Ga0209382_10011184_pt1 | contig 11153 bp, 8 predicted proteins | sample SoiMetdeltSBSDD5_FD_187599 | JGI IMG/M metagenome (GOLD analysis project Ga0209382, IMG submission 187599) | Bulk soil microbial communities from a Populus tree surrounding site in Tennessee, USA - Soil MetaG P. deltoides SBSDD5 (SPAdes) (version 2) | ecosystem: Environmental > Terrestrial >...
CGGCACGATCCTCAACGGGGAAGGGCTGCCGCGCGGGGCCCACCGCGCGCTCGGGGACGGTGACCAGATTCGGGTCGGCGACTGCCTCATCGCCGTCGCGCTCGCCGAGGTTGATGGGGGGGCGCGAGACGCGGCGGACTCGCCGCGCAGTTTCGCCTCCCTCCTCGAAGGCATGCGCGCCGCGGAGGACAGCTTCTCGTTCGTCATCGAAGGCGGCGCGCAGGGCGGCGCGCGCGTGCCCATCACGAAGGCCGAGATGGTCGTCGGCTGGGACGAGGGCGGAAGGGATTTGTCTTTCGACCCCGCTAGCATGACCGCCCCCGGCGCGGTCGTACGCAAGGATTGGAGCGGGGTTGTCGTCGAGGCGGCGGTCGGTAAACAGATCATCGTCAACGGCGAAGCGGTAAAGTCGGCGCGCCGACTTCGCCATGGCGACGAGCTCGCGCTCGGCTCCGGGCGGGCGCCGTCGGGCCGCAGCGGGCCGCGGCTCATCTTCCATGAGCCGGCCTCCCTAATCGTGCTCGACTCGCTGCTGCCCCAGAGGCTGCCGCCCCCGGTGCCGCCGGTCCCCGCCTCGACACCTGGCGCGACAGGCTTCGGCCCGGGAGGCCCCGTCGCGCCCTGGGGCGAGAGGCGGTACTTCGGCTATTTCACGCTCGTCGAGCTGCTCATGATGGCGGCCGGGACGCTGGCGCTGACGGCGTTCTTTTTTGTGATCCTGGAGAGCGTCTGACTCTTTCTCGAGGTGCGCTTCATGAATTTCAGTGGGCTCTTGGCTGACCCGCGGCGGACCTGGCAGATGTTTTGCGCCCGCGTCACCAAGGCGCTGGCGGGGCGGGGCGACCTGGCCCTGCCCGTCGGGGTCATGCTCGTCGGCGCGACGGTCTTCATCTCGGTGCCGATCCCGGTCATTTCGCTGCTCCTCAGCCTGAACCTGGCCTTCTCGCTGATCGTCGTCGCCAATTCGCTGACGATCTCCAAGCCGACGCAGCTGACGACCTACCCGACGACGCTGCTCATCGCGACGGTGGCCCGCATCTGCCTCAGCCTCTCGGTGGCGCGCAGCGTCCTCATCGAGGGGCAGGCCGGGGAGGTCATCGAGCTGCTCGGGAAGACGACGGCCGGGGGCAACGTCATCGTCGGCTGCGTCATGTTCGTCATGATCCTGGCCTTTCAGTTCATCGTCGTCGCCAAGGGTTCGGAGCGCGTCGCCGAGGTCGCCGCGCGCTTCACGCTCGACGCCATGCCCGGCAAGCAGATGTCGATCGACGCCGACCTGCGCGCGGGCCTGATCACTCAGGAGCAGGCGCGGGGGCAGCGCGCCGCGCTCCAGCGGGAGTCGCAGCTCTACGGCGCCATGGACGGGGCCATGAAGTTCGTCAAGAACGAGTCGGTGCTGACGATCATCGTCGCCGTGGTCAACCTCGGCGGCGGGTTCGCCACCGGGGTGCTGGTCAAAGGGCTGACCTTCGGCCAGGCCATGCAGAAGTACGCCATCCTGACGATCGGCGACGGGCTGGCGGCGATCATCCCTTCGGTCTTCATCGCGATCTCGGCGGGCTTCGTCGTGACGCGCGTGGCCTCCGACGATGACGACTCGGACGTCGGCGCCGACATCGGCCGCCAGCTCTTCGGCGACATGCGGCCGGTGGCGCTGACGGCGTGCCTGTTGCTTGCCCTGGCCCTGCTGCTCTTCCTCAAGTCGGGGACGCTGGCGACCTCGTTCCTGGCCGTTGCCGCCTTCCTCGGCGCGGCCGCCTACGGGCTCCTCCGGCGCCAGCGGGCGGCGGCGCGCGAGGCGGAGGAGCGCGGGGCGCGGGCCGGCGCACGCCCGGCGCAAGACGATCTCCAGCCGACTTTCGCCGTGCCGATCGCCGTCGTCGTAAGCAAGGAGCTGACCGCGCTCGTCGATTCGCAGCACCCGGCCGGCGCGCGTTTCCGCGCCTCGCTGCCGAAGCTCCGCTCGGCCGTTTATTACGACGTCGGCGTGCTCCTCCCGAGCGTCTACGTGAGCGGCGACGCGCCGCTCAAGGCCAACCAGTATTTCATCGCCATCAAGGAGGTGCCGGTCGTCTACGGGACGCTCAAGCCGGACGGCGTCTTCGTCAATGACTCGGCCGAGAACATCAAGGTCTTCGGGCTCGAGGGCGAGGAGGTGCGCAACCCGGCCGACCTGCGCCCCGGGGCGTGGATCCCGGCGGCGCAGCGCGAGGCGGCCCTCCAGGTCGGGCTCAAGATCTGGGAGCCGCTCGAGGTCATCGCGCTCCACCTCTCGCATGTCATGAAGCGTTACGCGCACGAGTTCGTCGGCATCCAGGAAGCGCAGGCCTACCTCGACTTCGCGGCGCGCGGCGTGCCGAAGCTGGTCGAGGAGGTTGTGCCGAAGACGATCTCGATCCACCAGTTCACTGAAGTCCTCCAGCGGCTGGTGCAGGAGGGCGTCTCGATCCGCGACGTCAAGTCGATCCTCGACGCCCTGAGCGAGTGGGGGCGGATCGAGAAGGACCCGGTCATGCTCACCGAGTACGTGCGCTCCTCGCTCAAGCGGTACATCTCGTTCCGCTACACCGCGGGCCGCGAGACGCTCTTCGTCTACCTGCTCGACCCTGAGATCGAGGACGTCATCAGCGGCGCGATCCGGCGGACCGCGACCGGTTCCTTCCTCTCGCTCGACCCGGCGCTGGCGCACGACATCCTCGACGCGCTGCGCCGCGAGATCGCCACCCCTCCGCCCTCGGCGCAGCGGCCCGTCGTGGTCACCGACATGGAGCTGCGCCGGTTCGTCCGCAAAATGGTCGAGCTCGAATTTCCGCAGCTCGCCGTCCTCTCCTACCAGGAGCTGACGCCGGAGTTGAACGTCCAGCCCGTGGCGCGCATCTCGATGCGCCCCTCCGACTCGGCCTACGCCGCGGAGAGCGCCGCGCGGCCGGCGGGCGCGCTCACGGCCCCGGCCCTCGGCGCGCGGCGTTGAGGGCGAGAAAGCGGCCGGGACAAGCCCCATCCCGACAAGAGCTAATTTTCGTGATGGAGGAGCCGGGTCGGCAACCGGGAGAAGCCGGGGGCGTGCTGGCGGCGACGTTCCTCGATCCAGTCGATCGGCAGGCCGGCGCTCGCGGCCAGGGCGCAGAGCGCGATGCCGGGCAGCCAGACGTAGAGCTTCGGGTGGTGGTTCGGGCCCGCCGCGACAAACCGCTCGAGGCACAGCAGGGCCTCTTCGACGGCCGAGGCGAACTCCGCCGCCCCTTGAGCCTGCGGCGCGCCGAGGATCACCCCGGCGACGGCGCCGAGCAAGGCGCAGACCGCCTCGTGCTCGCGCATGAGCCAGGCGGCCTCGAGCGGGTCCGGGAACCTCTGCTCCCACCACTGGCGCTCGCTCTCCTCGCGCGCGGCAGTCAGCGACCGAAGCGCGGCCCGCGCCGGCTCGCACGCGCGCTCGGCGAGCGCGCTCGCGATCAGGGCGTAGCCTTCGGCGAGGTGGAAGTGCGCCCGCGCCCCGCGGAAGGCCTGCGCCCCGCGTAGGACGCCGGACCGCACGCCGGGCGCGAAGGAGGCCAGCGTGGTGAAGGCCCCGCGGTCGCGGCCCGCGATCGCCAGGTCGAGGGCAAGGATGAGCTGATCCGGGCTCGGGTCGAACCCGGAGCGGCTGCGTCTGAACCCCTCGGCCAGGGCGCGCGCGCCTTCGGCCCACAGTTCACGCACGCTCCCGGCTTCCCCCGAGAGCGCCCAGTCGAAAGCGGCTGCGCGTCGACAGGCGTTCGCCAGCGGCTGCAGCAGCGCCGCGTCCTGCGGCGCCCGGCGACGGTAGACGGCGAGCATGTGCTGCTCGTGCCGTAGCGAGCGGAGGTCGTAATCGCGGGCCCCGCCTGTGGCGTCTGACGGCATGGTGGTGCAGGTCTATCCTCAGCGCCGAGGGCGCGAAATTCAACAGCCCGGGGCGCTGCCCCGGGCTGTTGAATTTCGCGCCCTGCGGGGCTTCTCGGAGCGTCGTCGGCTCACGAGTATATGTGGAGGAGAGTTGGCGGGTAAAGAGCCGCCGCCGGGCGCGCGTGCGAATCGGCAAGCTGGAATGAGGTCGGCACCGCCTCCCCGTTCTCGACCGTCCCGCGCACCACGGCGAATTCCAGCCGGCCGTCGGCGAGCGCCTCCTCCAGCGTCTCCCCGAGGAGGTTCAACTCCGCCGCGGCCGCGTCCTTGAGGCGCTCGATGAGCGCGCGCGCCCAGCCTTCGGAGAGCGGGGGCTGGCCGTAAGTCCACTCCGGGGCCGAGCCGTTGACCTCCACCTGGAGGCCCCAGTAGCGCGGCGGCGAGAGCGAGCGCCCGTCGAAGCCGATGACCGCATACAAGGCGTCGAATCCATAGACCAGCAGCGGCGAAATCTGCGCGGTCAAGACGCGGGACTCGGCCGCGGCGCCGAGCAAGCCGCCCGCCGTGCTCAGCCAGAGGAGTTCGCCCAGCTTGACGGGTGTGCCATCGGCCGCCTGCAGCGGCCGCCCGCCGGCATCGGTCAACAACCCGTCGTGCCTCAGGACGAAGCTCGGGATTTCGTTCCGACCCGCGCGCCCGGGAAGGGCCGGCCCCGCCTCAGCCGGCCGCGCCCCGACGCCTTCACCAGTTGCCTCCCGCACCGAAGCCACAATCATTGCCTCGAGCGTGCGAGTCAGGCCTAACATCTCGCTCACCGCGCGCGCGCGGCCGCTCAAGGGGAAAGGCCCGCCGCTCTCGCGCGGCGCCAGGATCGCGCCGGAACGCAGGTCGCGTAGCAATTCCGCCGCATTTGCCGCACCCGGCGCCGCCCCCTTGTCTGACAAAACATGCCAGACCAGCCCCTCGGCACGCCGCGCCGGATCGCCGCCGGCCGGCTCGAGTCGGGCGAAGAATTGCCCGACTCGGATGACATGGATCAGTTCGTCGACCGCCTGCCTCGTCGCCGCGCCGTCCGGCGCCCCCGATCCTGGTGCTAATGATCCCGATGCCAACGACCCCGGCGCCGGATCCGGCGCCCGGAGGGCCTGCGAGATCAGGCGCTCGACGAATCCCGCGGCCCGCTCGCCGCCCCGCTCAATGAACTCACGCGCCGCCTCGCGGCCGACGGCGTCGAGCACCTGATCAAGCGCCCGGCGAATCTCCGGCGGCAAATCCTGCCCGTCGCTCGCCCCACTCAAGTAGGCAACGGCGGCCGCGGCGAGCGTCCGCGGGACCTCCGCAGGCCGGTCGCTGCGCTGAGGCGGCTCGAAGACGGCGCCGACCGATCTCCCACCGCGCCCGTCCGGGAACCAATAAATCTCCCCCTCCGCCGCCGGGTCATCCCCGTCAGACCTTTCGACCTCTCGGCCGTCGGCCCGGCCATAGCTCTGCGGCCAACTTGCTCCCCACCAAGGGCCGCGCGCGGGCGGGCGCGAGAACGGGTCGGCAGTGCCGGCGCCGGCCTCCGCGAAACGGTCGAGCCTGGCGCGGGTGATGTCACCTTGCGCCTCGACCTCGAGCTGCCGCGCTGTCTTGGCCCCGGCCGCGTCGGCTGCCGGGTCGGCCTCACCGGTCGGCTGGCCGGAGACATCGGGGAGTGCCGCGGGATCCGGCGTGACGGACGCCGTCGCCGCCGGGTCGGAAACTCCGCTCTGGAGGTTAACCTTGCTCACGTCTGGCTGCTCAAGGCGCGGGCGATGATCGCGGCCGGGTAGTTGCTGATCTCGTAATATTTCTCGGTCGCCAGGGCGGGGAAGTAGCGCGCCGCCGCCTGCCCGAGCGGCGAGCCGGTGCCGCCCAGACTGATATTCCTCCACTGTGATGCGTGGTGGCGGGCGAAGCCGACGGCCGCGGGGCCAACGAGCCCTTTGGCCCGCGCCGTGGCCAGGCCGGCCCGGTAGGCATGTCCCATGGCGAGCGCGACCGTCCCTTCGCCGCCGTTGTAAGCGGCCAGGACGAACTTCCAGAATTCCGCCCCGTCGGGCTGGCCGTACCGGGAGAAAGCCAGCTCGCTCAGGCGCTGCGCCTTCAGGTTGAGCAGCCGGGCCGCGGCCGGGATGGCCTTGGAGGGATTCAGGCGCTCGTCGGAGCGGCTCCCGGCGACCCCGACGTAGAGGCCCACCTCGCGCGCCTCGTCGCGGCCGAACTGGGCGATCCCGGCGTAGCCGTACTCGTTAATCACCGTCGGGTCGAAGTTCGACTCTTGCGCCAGGAGGCTCTTGAGCGCCGCGGGCGGGAGTCCTGGGCACCAGGCGACCGCGCGCGCGATGACTTCATCGAAGCGGTCCACCGCGCCGCCCGGGATCCGCCCGCGGCCGACAAAATTCAGACTCGACTCCCCGCGGAGGTCGCCGATTTCGTTGAGCGTCGGGTGGACGAGCAGAGCGCTGATCGCGTTCCATTCGTCGAGCTGCCCCTGGTGCGCGCCCGTCAGCGGCATGCCGAGCAGATCCGGGTGCCGTGCGTAGAAGATCAGGTCGGTCAGCTGCGACGGGTCGGTGACGCCGGCTTCGATGGCGCGGACCAGGGTCTTCAACTCCTCCAGCGTCCGCCGCCTCGCGGCGCCCGCCGACAAGTCCGCCGCCTCGCCGGAGCCGGGCAGTCGGCCGTCGAAACGCGGCGCCCGCGGCGGCAGCAACGGCGCCCGGCTCGCGACCGCGCTACCTATCTGGCCACCTATGCTCCTGACAGGCAACATGTCCGCACCTCCGGCGACCGCCTAAACATTCGTGTTGAGGATCGTCCTGATGCCGCCGGTCATCTGGTCGACGACCTTGCTCATGACTTCGATGTGTTGCGAGACTTGATAGAGCCGGGCTTGCAGCCCAAGCAGCTCGCCGGTCGAGAGCTCCCGGTCGGAGACGAGAATCTGTTCGAGCTCGAACCACTCGCGCTCGACCTGCCCGAACCGTCCCCTGAGGTCAGTGCCGGTCGGCGTATTGCCGACCCCTCTCATCGCCTCGCGCAGCAGGCCCATCCGCGAGCGCCCGTCGGAGAGCTCCGGCCACATGGCGTCGAACGACGGGTTGCCTCCCGGAATTTGACCGACCCGTTGCATGAGATCCAGGCGCAGCTCTTCCAGGCGCGCGCCGGACGGCGCGGGCGGCGGCGGCGACGCAGCCGGCGTCGGGTCGCCGCCCGGCACCCCTTCACCGTTTCGCAGCACGCTCTCGAACGAACGGCCAGCCGGCTGTCCCTGCTGACCGCCGACACCCCCGACGCCCCCGACACTCTGTTGCGGGACCGGGTGCGGCGTGAGGCCTGTGATCGGGCTCCCCATGACTTAACCCCCTATGTAGTGGCCGGGCTCTCCCTGCCCGGCGTTCGGCGGACGGTGGCGGGCACGAACGGGCCCTGCCTGGACGCCCGTCCGCGAAGGCGATCTCCCCCGGTCGGATTATCGTCACGCCGGCGCAGGTGTTGCGCGTCATCGGGAAAATTTGTGGTGGAATGTGGCGCCGCAGTTACGGCAGCAGGGCCGGCCCTCGGGTCTGATTGAGCAGGGCTCGCGCGCGGACGGCGACGGGGTTCCCGGGCTGCTGGGCGAGCGGGAGGTCGAGCGCGGTCTCCAGGCTGCGGATCGCCGCCCCGCGGTCGCCGAGGAGCAGGTAGACCTCCCCGCGGTTGGTCAACGCCGCCAGGTCGGCGGGGTCGGCGGCGAGGGCCGCGTTGAGGTGCGCGAGCGCGGGCTCCAGCTCGCCGGCGCGCAATTTCAGCGCGCCGAGCGCCGACCGGAAATAGGCAGTCGCCGGGGCGAGCGCGGCCAAACCCTCGAAGACCGTGACTGCCTCCTCGTCGCGCCCCTGCTCGGCGAGCGCGTAACCGAGGTCGGCGATGACGCGCATCTCCTCGGCCGTCCACTGCGCGGCCGCGCCCAGCGACGCGCGGCCCCGCAGCCATTCCTGGTCAGTATGTGCCGACATGATAATCCACTCCCGGGCGGGCCGAATGTACCACACCGGGCCTCGGCCGAGAAGCACCGCGCCCTGCGCCCCGGGCAAATTAATGCCCCTCCCCGACGCAACTTTCCCGCGCCGGGCCGATAACTACCAGCGGGTGGCTGGAACGACGGCGTCCCGGCCTCTGCCAACAAAGATTTTCATCGAAGAAGACGGAGGAAGCCATGGGGGTGAGTTCAGTCGGCAATAATGCGCTCCAGGAGTTGGAGGATATCCAGAACAGGTCGCTCGCGCAGCAGACGCAGATGATCAAGCTGCAGACCGAGTACCAGGATAAGAAGGCGGCCCTCGACGCTATCGCCGCCGTGGTCAATTCCGACCACACGTCCGACGAGAAGGTCATCGATAACATTTCTCAGTCGTGATCACGGCCTGACACGGTAACGGGCGCAGAGGATCACGCGGAACACGCGAAAATTAACGAAACAGGCGAAAAGGTCTGGATGGCCTTTCCGCGTCTTTCGCCTGTTTTCGCGTGTTCCGCGTGATCTCTTGCTTTGAGGGGAGGAAAAATGGCGATTCCGATTGATAGCGTCGGCGGCACGAATGCAGAAGTCGATAAACCGAAGGTGGAACCGCCGCCGCCCCCGCCGCCGCCCCCCGACCCGGAGGCGGGGAGGACGAGCAAGGTCGGCCTGCAGACCTTTGGCGCCGACATGGTAAGGTTCCAGTTGGGCGGCGGCGCCTGGCGCACGCAGCCGACCCCCCCGCCGTCAGACACGCCGAAGACTTTCACGGCCGACGATCAAGTCCCGGACTACACCTACCCAGGTTCGGGCAACAACGGCCCCGACGCCACCCCCGAGGAAGCGGCCGAGTACGTTCGCGGCCTCGAGTACGGGATGCTCGGCGACTCGCGCACGACGCAGACGCAGTTCTTCACCCAGTTCCTCAAGGAGCACGAGGGCGACGCGGAGTGGACTCAGGAGTTCTTCCGCTCGCTCGGGAGCGAGACGACGGCCGAGCTGATCGGGCATTCGGTCACCTCCAGCGCCCACCAGTACTCCTCGGAGAGCGAGGTCAACGAGTCGGTCGCGGTCATCCGCGACGCCATCTCCACCCTCGCCCAGAACCCTCAGCTCTTCTCCCAGGCGGACATGGACATACTCGTCGGCCGGATGGCCGACGGAGGCTTCAACCCGCTGGTCGCCTCCGAAATCTTCTCCAAGATGTCCTACGAGAACGAGGCGGTCAAGAACATGTTCGTTGCGTCGGCGGCCAATGAGGCGCTCGACCCGGAGACGGACGGCCGCAGGGCGGCCGAGCTCGCGGCGGCGGCGACCAACGTGCTCTCCTCGACCTCACCCGACAACGAGGCGCTCGAGCTCCGCCGGCTGCAGGAGGCCGGCCAACTCACCCCACTCATCCAGAAGGCCATGGCCGGGCCGCGCGAGTACCCGACTCTGCAGAGCATCGTCAAGTCGGTCCAGGGACTCGGCGAGCCGGTGACTTACGAGCCCTATGCGAACGTCAGCGGGCTGCTGCTCAACATCTCGGTGAGCGACTACCGCGACCCCTTCATGGGGCCGGCGCCGCTGACCTCGGCGGAATACTCCGCGGTGCGCACCGAGATGTTCAACGCCGCGGCGCAGGCGCTGACCGACGGCGACATCGACGAGAGCTACAAGGAAGACGGGATGTTCCTCGACGCGCTCGGGTCCATTTTCATGAAGGACTTCGACGCGATCATCGCGTCCGGAGTCGGGACCAACGGCGCGGGCTTCGACATCTTCGAGTTCCAGCCGGGCCTCGAGAAGTTCTTCCAGCGCGTCGTCTTCACACCGAACCCGACGCGGACGAGCCAGGCCGTCTCCAACTTCCTCGCCGGCCGCATGACCGAGATCGGCCAGGCGCTGACCGACACCTCGCCGGACGCCGAGGCGCGGTTCCGCGCCAAGTACGGCTACTCGCGCATGGACGGCGCCGCGATCGCCGGGGGCCTGCTCGGCATGATGACCAACGGGCTCAAGGCGTCGAAGGACGAGCTGAGAGAGAACGCCGAGGCCCAGGCCGCGGCGATCAAGTTCGTCCTCGACGTCGCCTTCGGGTTCATCCCCGGCGTCGGCTCCAAACTCGGCAAGGAGATCGGGGAAGGGATTGCCAAGACGATCATCGAGAAGACGTTCGGCCCCGTGCAGGACGCCGTCCTCGGCAAGATCAAGGACGGGTTGGTCAATGAGGCAAAGCAGTTGATCCTCGACCAGTACAAGAATGCGGACCCCGAGACCGCGGCGCTCGGCCTCTTCAACGCGCTCAACCAGACGATCCCGAACGGTGACGAGCAGGGCGAGCAGAACTTCCGCGCCGAGTTCACCAGCTCCTACACCGTGGTCATCAATTCGCCTAACCGGATCGCCAAGTAGTAAGGAGGGGGCTCAATGACGGAAATCAACCGCATCGGCGCCGGGCCCGTCCTGCCCGAGCCGCCGGTGGTCGAGGCCCCACGCGCCGAGACCGATGCGACCATTACCGCGACCGAGCAGGAGATCGCCAGCAAGAAGGAAGGGCTGCGGCTGCGGGCAGAGGCCTACAAGCTGCGCTTCGCGGCCGAGCCCCTGCCCCCGGAGACCACCCGGAAGCCTCCCGAGTCCGGTGAGCTGAGCACCTTCAGCCCGCCCGACCCCAGCGAGCCGATCCAATACGCCGACGTCGAGACGGTCAATGAGGCGCGCGAGACCGCCCAGCGAGTGAGAGACGAGCAGTCGAACCCGACCGAGTTCGGCATTTACGTGCGCGACCACCAGAACGACCCGGTCGCGCTCTACTACTTCTTCCGCGAGCTCGGCCCGGAGAACGCGGCCCGCCTGACCCGCCTCGCGGCCATCGGCGGTGGGCAGCTCGGCGCGAACGTGCGCACCGATATGCTGGCCAACGCCTTCGCCACGCTGGTCAAGGACGGGAAATTCACCCAGGGCGACATGGATGCTTTCCTCGAAGGCTACCTCACGGCCGAGGGAAGGAACATCAGCGACGACCCCGAGGCAGTGAGGGCCGCGCTCATCGACCTCACGACCTCACTCGCCAGGTTGCCGTACAGCGCGGAGAGCGAGGCGCTCAAGACGCAGTTCTTCAAATCCGCCGCCGACCTCGCCCTCACCGGTACCGCGCTCCCGGCCGAGGTCCGGCTCGACCTGGCCGCGGCCGCCACCGAGGCCCTCGCCGCGACCTCCGCGGACAATCAGCTCCGCCAGCTGCAAGCTTTGAGGGACCGCTACGGCGATGCGGGCCTGA
>Ga0209382_10011188_pt1 | contig 11149 bp, 9 predicted proteins | sample SoiMetdeltSBSDD5_FD_187599 | JGI IMG/M metagenome (GOLD analysis project Ga0209382, IMG submission 187599) | Bulk soil microbial communities from a Populus tree surrounding site in Tennessee, USA - Soil MetaG P. deltoides SBSDD5 (SPAdes) (version 2) | ecosystem: Environmental > Terrestrial >...
GTTTCTCCCTCCGCCGCCTTGGACCTGCGAGCAACGTCATCCTCCCCACGATTTCTTTCCCCCTAGACCGCGCCCCCGGACAGCATGGGAGCGGACGGTCGCAAGGGCGGCTATCGCTTCTGTTGCTTGCTCCACTCGAGGAATTGCTGGAACAGCCGCTCCTGCTCGGCTGGACTGTTGGGCGCGGCACGGGCCGCCTGCGTGCGGGCGAGTGCCGGATCGATCTTGGGCCGCGCTGCGACTCTGTTCAGCATCTCCTGCGCAGGCGGGAAGCGCGTCCAGCCGGGGATGGTGCCCGCCAAATTCATCTCCTTCCAGCCTGGCTGATAGGGAGCGACGCGCAGCTTGTCGAACCGCTCGAACAAGTACTCCACGAAGCGCACGCAGCGGCGGTAGCGGTCCGTCTCGGGGCGCCAGTTGTAAACGGCAAGAAGGGCCTGCACCGAGATGGTCTCGATCTTCTCACCCTTCTCGATGAGATTGGGATAGTCCGACGACGTCAGCTCGCCGGGCGTGTAGTAGTCCTGGAATTTCTCCGTGTATTCGAGCGGGAGAAAGTGGAAGCCCGGCTCCGGCTTGAACCTTGTGAACAGCTCGTTGGGCTTGCCGACGACGTGGACGATGCCAGCAAGCTCGCCCTTGCGCATGGCCTCGAGGGCGAGCGAATTGTTCATGAAGATCTTCTCGACCTTCACGCCCAGACGGTCGAAGACGATGTTGCCCGTATAGTTGGCGGCACTGCCGACGGTGTTGAAGCCGACCTTCTTGCCGGCCAGGTCTTGGATGGTCTTGATCTCGGGCCGCACGTAAAGATGAAATTCCCCCTGGAACATGGGGATCACGTAATTCACCCGGCGCTCGATGCCCGGGATCTTCTCGACGTTCTTGAAGTGATCCAGCACGTCGGCGTAGGTGATCGCAAAGTCGACGCCCTTCAGATAGATGAGGTCGGTGACGTTGCCGACCGCGCCGTAGCTGATGATCGGCAGCACGCGAAGGTTGTCGCCGTCGTCGAGCGCCTTGCCGAGGTCTGCGGCATATTTGGAGAAGGTGCCCTCGAGCAGGCCGCCGGCAAGACCGATCGTCCAGTTGTTGATGCGGATCGACTTGGCATTTTCATCCTCCGTCACCGGCTTGTTGGGCAGCGGCGGGGCGCGTCGCGGAGGCGCCGCCTGGGCTACAACCAGGGCTTCGCTCGTCCCCTGTGCTGCCGCGGGCAGGACGCAAGGGGCCAACAGGGCGACGACGCAGGACAGACGGACCAAAAAAGCATGCATACGATGACCTCCCCTCCCCTTGTCCGGACGCGATTTCGCATCGCAGCCTCGGGACTAGACCATTACCGCACCGATGAGAACATTCCCCGTCATTGACAGCGGCGGCACATTGCACCCCAGGCTCACGCCGCTCTAGTGTTGCATGATAGGCACCTGCCAGCGAATTGTTCAACCCTTTCCGAGAACTGACCGACGCCCGTATCGAGAGCAAGCGCAGACATCTTGGCAAAATGACGACGTGTTTGCGGCGCTAATGCGCCCTTTCGCGAAAACGCCACCAATCGCTTGGAAGTGAAGCGGCCCGAGCGGTGCTCAAGCTGCTCCCGGCGGTCCGTCATCCTCATCGCCGACATCGAGCGGCGGCAGGGGCTCCTCGCTCTCATCGCCGGCGTCGAGCGGGAGCTCGTCGGGCAGCAGGGCGGCGGAGTCGGTGGGCTCGGGCACGGTGAAATCCGGCGGCAGGTTGCTGTCCAGGAGGCCGGCGCCCTTGAGCTCGGCAAGGCCCGGCAGGTCCTTGATGGCGTCGAGACCGAAGTGGTCGAGAAACTCCTCGGTGGTGCCGTAGGTGATGGGGCGGCCCGGGGCCCGGCGGCGTCCGCGCGGGCGCACCCAGCCGATCTCCATCAGCACGTCGAGCGTGCCGGCCGAGGCCACCACGCCGCGGATCTCCTCGATCTCGGCGCGCGTCACCGGCTGATGGTAGGCGATGATGGCGAGCGTCTCCATGGCCGCCTTGGACAGGCGCCGTTGCTCGGTGGCGTGGCGCTCGAGCAAGTATGAGAGGTCCTCGGCGGTGCGGAACGCCCACTTGCCCGCGACCTTCACCAGATTGATGCCGCGGCTGGCGTAGAAGCCCTGCAACTCCGTGAGCAGCGCCGCCACGTCGTCATCCGATTTCAGGTGCGTGCGCAGGTACTGCTCGGCCAGCGGCTCGGAGGCGGCAAACAGCAACGCCTCGAGGATGCGCAGCTGCTCACGCCGGTCGGCGGAAGGCAATTGCGCGATGTTGGGCGGCAACCCACGCCAGCCCTCGTGCGCCAGCACCTCGCCGCTCTCAGCGGCAGGCGGGCCACCGGTCGTCGCTTCGTCAGTCTGCCGCGGCTCGAGCCCAGGCTCTGACCTGTGAGGCACGATCGTGAGCTTCGGCGGAACCATTCTAGTCCCCTTGTTCTTCTGCAGGCTTCAGCTCCGACGCATGGACAATCTCAATTGACGCGCTGCCACTCGCCGCCCGCCTCGCGCTTGCGCATATAGATGGGCGCGAACGGTTCGGCTTGCGAGATCTCCACCACACCTTCGCGCGCCATCTCGAGCGCTGCACCGAACGAGCTGGCGACCGCGGTGCGGGCCACATCGGGGTTGGCCAGATACTGCTCGAGATACTTGTCGAGCTGCAGCCATTGGCCCGCCGCCTCGCTCGTCAGTTCACCGACCAGCACCTCCAGACGCTGGCGCGCCTCCTTGATCGACCACACCGTGCGCCGCGGGATGACGTGCACGCGCTTGGCGGTGCGGCGGCGTTGCTCGGCGTAGGCCTTGAGCAGGTCGTAGATGACGGCGGTATACTCCCGCACACGGATGGTGCGCACACCCTCCGGCATGCCGCGGGCGAAGATATCGCGCCCCAACCGCTTGCGGGTCATGAGGCCGGCCGCAGCGTTGCGCATGGCTTCCAGCCGCTTCAGGCGGAAGGCCAGGCGGCCGGCCAACTCCTCGCCGCTGGGCTGATCCTCAGTTCCGGCCTCGCGCGGCAGCAGCAACTTCGACTTCAGGTAGGCCAGCCAGGCCGCCATCACCAGATAGTCGGCCGCAAGCTCCAGACGCAGCTTCAGGGCCTGAGTGATGAAGGCCAGGTACTGATTGGCCAATTCCAGGACGGAGATCTTGGCCAGGTCCACTTTCTGGGTGCGCGCCAGCGCCAGCAGCACGTCGAGCGGGCCTTCGAAACCGTCCAGGCTGACAACCAGGGCTTCCTGGGTGCCGATCGCATCTTCCGCGGCCTCCCATGCGTCGATATTGGCCTCGAAGTTCTGCTCGGGCTCCGGCGGCTCGGCGGCGCTGATGCTGGCATCTGCCATGCGGTTTCCTTGGTGTGGAAAACCTGTGAATCACTCGGGCGCAGATTACACTGATTCAGGCGGCGGCACGCAAAACCTCGGCCAGGTAGGCTTCCGCCTCGCTCACCTCGAACGGCTGCTGCTGCCGCAAAACGGCACGGGCGCGCTCGTAGCGGGCAAGCCCCACGCCTTCCAGCACGGGCGCCACGGCCGCTACGCTCTCGCTCTCGGCAAGGCCGCCGTTGCACGCCAGCACCACATCCGAGCCGGCCGCCAGCACCGCGGCTGCCCGCTCGGCAACCCCACCCGAGAGCGCCCTCATGCCGAGATCGTCGCTCATGAGCAAACCCTGGAAGCCGATGGCGCCGCGGATCGCCTCCTGCGTAACCTGACGCGATATGCTGGCCGGCGCGTTCGCGTCCAAGGCCGTGAACACCACATGCGCGGTCATCGCCGCGGGCAGCGCGGCAAGGGCGCGGAACGGCACGAAGTCGCAGGCTTCCAGCTGCTCACGCGTCGCGGTGACAACGGGCAGATCGAAGTGACTGTCGGCGACGGCGCGGCCGTGCCCGGGCAGGTGTTTCATGACGGGCAGTACGCCGCCTGCCATCAGGCCCTCGGCCACCGCCGCACCCAACCTGGCCACGTATTGCGGATCGGCAGCATAGGCACGGCTGCCGATGACGCCATGGCAATCGGCCGCAGGCACGTCGAGTAGGGGAGCGCAGTTGGTGTTGATGCCGACAGCGCGCAGCTCGGCAGCTGTCAGCCGGGCGATGGCGCGCGCCGCTTGCACCGCCTTCTCCAAATCAACGTGGGCTTTGCAGTAGGCCGCGGCTGGGGGCAGGGCTCGCCAATACGGCGGTGTCAACCGCTGCACCCGGCCCCCCTCCTGGTCGATGAGAATGAGGATTTCCTCGCCGACGGCGGCGTGCACGGCATCGGTCAGGCGGCGCAATTGGTCTGGGCTGCCAGCATTGCGGGCAAACAGGATGACGCCGCATGGGCGAGCGTAGCGCAGGAAAGCCGCCTCTTCCGGAGCAAGCTCCGTCCCCGACAGCCCTATGGTGAACGCCGACAGCATGCTTGCTGATTTGTGCGTCCCCGAAGGTCGCGTCAATAGGTGGTTACCCAGCAGGCAGTGTGGCCAGCCGTCTTGAGCTGGTTGCAAACCGCGGACGCCGCATCGCGCGATCCCGGTGGGCCGACGACGGCGCGATACCACAGACCCTTGTCGCCGAGATCGGCCTCCTGCACATCGGGCGTCTTGCTGGCCAGCACGTCGCCGTACTTCTGCTGAATGTCGGCAAAGGCCTTGAGTGCGTCCATGCGCGACTTCTTCGACGACAGCACCGCCACATAGCCGCTTGTGCCCGACGTCGATGCAACCGGTGCTGCGGCCGCGGCGGGCTTCTTCGGCACGGGGGTTTTCGCCACCGGCGGATTGACGGGAGGCGCCGGCTCTGCGACCTGAGGCGGGGCCGGAGCGGTCCTGGGCACCGAGGCCGCCTTGACCGGCGGCTGCGGCGCGGCCTTGACCGGGGGCTGCGCGGGCGGCGGGGGCAGCGGCACGCGGGCCGCTGACGGCGGCGGTCCTTGTGGCGGCGGCTGCGGCATCCCCGGCGCCAGCATCACACCGGGGACAGAAACCATCGGCGGACCCGCGGGCCGCGGGGGCGCGCTTTCCTGCGGCGGTGGTGGGGCACCCGGCGTGAAGGGAATTATCTTGACCTTGCGGGGGCCGCTAGGATCGTCGCTGGCATCTGCCGCGGGGGCGCTGGTCGTCGGCGCGACCACGCGAGCGGGGGGCGCGGCGCCGTCCTCGCCGAGCCGGTTGAGAAGCTTCTTGTCGGTATGCGGCACGATCTTGCCGTCCGACACCTCGGGCTTGACTTTGTTGGGCCCGAAATCGGCGGCCTTGATCACCGGCGCCCGCCCGCCGCTCGGAGCGACGAGGGTCTTGTAGGTGTAGGCCATCGCTCCACCAAGGCCGATCGCCCCGACGAGAGCAGCAGCAATCATTATGCCACGGCGACCGCGGCGCGGCTCAACCTCCTCGGCGAGCATCTCGTCGAAGTCGGCGTCGGTCTCGCCGTAGCCCTGTGACGGGGGGCCGAAATGGGCGGAATCGTGCTCGTGCGGTTGGAACGGCTCGGCTTCCGTCGGCGCATACCCCGACGTTGCTGCAGGCATATAGTGGCCGAGATCGTAGCCCTGCGGACCAGGATGGCGCGGAGCCTGGGCATGTTGGCCGGCATAGCCCGGCGCCGGCGCGGGCCCCGGGCTGCCGAACGGCAGCTGATGAGCGGCGGGCGGCGGCGCGTAGCCTGGAGGCTCTGCGCTGGCCTGCGGGAAAAAATAGCCCGGGGCGGACTGCGCCCCGTGTGCGTCTTGCGCGCCATAGGCCTGCGGGCCGGAATTGTAGGCGTGCTGTTGCTGAGCGTAAGCAGGTTGCTCGCCATGTCGCGGCGGCCATTGCGGCTGCTGAGACTGGCCAGTGGGCGGCGCGGTGTAGGGATCCTCTGTCAGAGGTCGCCGCACCGGCGCGCGCATCCCCGGAAACCCGCTCGGACCGTTGCCAGACATGTCCGAATCCCACCCCTCCTCTTACCCCGTGCACCCCGTCGAATCGGCACTCTATCGCATCTCGTCGGGAGCGTGTACGCCAATAAGCGCCATGCCCGTGGCCAGCACCTGAGCGGTGGCCCGGACCAGCGCCAGTCGCGCAGCGGTTAAGGTCCCATCGCTCTCCTGGATAAAGCGCAAATGTGGCAATTCATTGCCTTTGGTCCATTGCGTGTGAAAAGTCGAAGCCAAATCATAGAGATAGAACGCGAGCCGGTGGGGCTCATGAGCCCTTGCCGCGCCCTCGACGACGTTGGGGAAGGCGGCGAGCTTCTTGATCAGATCGATCTCGCCCGCATCGCGTAGCAGACTGAGGTCTGCTTTCAAGAGTGCATCGGCTGAAAGCTTGGGGAAAACCCCCTTGGCCATGCGGAACACCGACTGCGCGCGGGCATGCGCGTACTGCACGTAGAAGACCGGGTTGTCCTTCGACTGCTCCAGCACCTTGGCGAGGTCGAAATCGAGCGGCGCATCGTTCTTGCGGTAGAGCATCATGAAGCGCACGGGGTCGCGGCCGACCTCGTCGACCACCTCGCGCAATGTCACGAAGGTGCCGGCGCGCTTGGACATGACCACCGGCACGCCGGCACGCAACAGTCGCACCAGCTGACACACCTTGATATCGAGGTCGGCCTTGCCGTCCGACAGAGCCGCCACCGCCGCCTTCACGCGCGTCAAATAGCCGGCATGGTCGGCGCCGAAGACGTTGATGAGGTGTTTGAAGCCGCGGGCGAGCTTGTTGTGATGATAGGCCATATCGGCGGCGAAGTAGGTGTAGCTGCCGTCCGACTTCATGAGCGCGCGATCGACGTCGTCGCCGAAGGCGGTGGACCGGAACAGCGTCTGCTCGCGGTCCTCCCAGTCGCCGTCGTCGTGGCCCTTGGGTTTCTCGAGCCGCCCCTGGAGCACGAGCCCCTTGCGGCGCAGCTCCTCGATGGTCTCGGCCACCTCGTCCTTGTCGCGCGTCAGCGAGCGCTCGGAGAAGAACACGTCGTGGCGCATGTCGAGGGCCGCTAGATCCTCCTTGATGGTGGCGAGCATCGCTGCAACCGTCGCCTCGCGCACCAGCGGCAACCAGCGCGGCTCCGGGAGGTTCAGCAGCGAAGGCCCATGCTCCTTTGCCAGCGCCGTCCCTACCGGCTTGAGGTAGTCGCCGGGATAGAGGCCCGCCGGGATCTCGCCGATGTCCTCGCCCATGGCCTCCCGGTAGCGCAGGTAGGCCGAGCGGGCCAGCGCATCGACCTGCGCGCCGGCATCGTTGACATAGTATTCGCGCGTCACCTCGTAGCCGGCAAACTGCAAGAGATTGCAGAGCGCATCGCCGAACACGGCGCCGCGCCCGTGGCCGACATGCAAGGGCCCGGTAGGATTGGCGGAGACGTACTCGACATCGACCGGCTCGCCGGTGCCGAGGTCGGCGCGGCCATAGTCCACGCCCTCCTGCAAGATGGCCTTGACGACGCCATGCCAGAACGCCGGCCTCAGGCTCAGATTGAGAAATCCTGGGCCCGCCACCTCGATCTTCTCGACCTCGGCTTCGGCGCCGAGCTTTGCAGCAAGCTTGTCGGCAATGTCACGCGGCTTGGCCTTCGCCGCCTTGGCAAGCACCAGCGCTGCATTGCACGCAAGGTCGCCGTGCGCGGCATCTTTCGACGGCGCCACCTCGATGTTGGCGAAGTCGAGCCCCTGGGCAAGCACGCCCTCGGCCTGCAGCGCCTGCAGCGCGGCAAGGATACGACCGTGCACGAGGGCGTAGACGTTCATCGGCGTCTGCCTGCCTGAGAGAGGCGAGATGGTGAGATCGTGAGTGGTGAGTTCAGGTCGACGCTCGAGGCATCGGCCCATTTCCGCCTCGCGGGATGGACTCCAACCCTTCCGCGCGCGCCAACTCGATACTCACCATCTCACCACTCACCATCTCACCCTTTTGTGCGGGAGCTATCGCAAGTCCGGTGTTGCGTCAAACAGGGCCGCCCGCGAGGCTCGCCGCGGGATTCGCTGCTCTGGCCATGGCCACCTCTGATTGCTGGTGCTAGCGCTCGACGGCGTCGGCGTCCACTTGTCCCCTGAGGGCGGACATGGTTAGGGCTGAAGGTCTGTGGCTGACCGACACCGGTCCCAGCCATGCGTTCATATTGCGATGCACAGTTGCCTGAAAGCTCGTTCTCCCCGGGTCGCCCGCCGTCGATGCGAACTCCGGCGCATGTGACGCCCGAACCAGCGAGAAGCGCCGAACTATTGCAAACAGCATCATCGCTACAGATCGTCCGAAGAAAGAATGGATCGTGCAGCCTTCCGACATCGTTACGTGTGATCACATCTCTGTAATGGAAGCGGGATAGCAACTTGTGCGTCTGCAAATACTCGCCGCCCGGCACCAACCAGCAAACACTGGCCCAAAATGTTCTAAAACAACGTGTCAGTAGGGATCGGCGCGGCGCATTCAAAGCGCCCTTGGTCTGCCAGGAGCACAGGAGTGCGAGAGAGCTGCTCTAACGCTCAATCCCAACATATCGGACGCGGCTCAATTTGCTTGACATGCGTCGACCCGCTTTAGACTAAAATGCCCAACTGGAGAAAAGGGCTCGTCTGGATCATTTGATCGTTTCACGTAGTACTGTAATCGTATCCCATCAAGGCTCACAGTGCCACTAAGTATATCCGGCTGAAGCTCGAATGAACTGGAAGGCATAGCAAGCAACAAATTGATGGCACTGTTAGAGCGGCAGTAATGGCCAATCACTGAGGAGCCCCTTTGATGATTAGTCCTCTCGAGCACTCCAACGAGCTGCACGCAACCATCGCCGTCCACCGTGCCTGGAAGCACACTTGGTGACCGGGAAAGCTCGAGACACAGCTTCACGGGTGTCGAGGTCGCCGTTACGTCTAAGGATCCGCTCCAGACACTATCGGAAACCGGGCATCGCACGTCGAAAATATTTTCATCGCACGTGGTCCGTTGTGCCACAGACTGGCCTGGGGACCCGACCATTCCGAGCAGCACTATGGCTACAAATTTGAATGCGTCGTATATAACCATCGTCTTCTCCCTCGATTCAGTCGCACGACGTGCATTCGGCATCAGCACCGACTACTCAGAGCGCCGTAAGCCGCGTTGGTGCGCATCACGTTTTTGCGTGCTCACGACGCGGGAGCTAACGCAAGTCCGGCGTAGCGTCAAACAGGCGGCGGTGTTCCTTGATGGCGTAGCGGTCGGTCATGCCGGCGACGAAATCTGCGACCACGCCGGCGCGCGCCGCCTCGCTTGCGGTCTCGGCGGCGGCAGCCCAGGGCGCGGGCATGAGGGCAGGCTCGCGCAGATAGCGCTCGAACAGGCGGTGCACGATGGTCTCGGCTGCCGCCATCACGGCCATCACGCGCGGATGCCGGTAGACATTGGCGAACAGGTAGTCCTGCAGCCCCTCGACGTCGGCGCGGCGCTCGAGCGACAGGGCGATCACCGGCTCGGCCGCACCCCGGACGTCATCGAGGCTCTGGCAGCCGAGTACCGCGAGCCTGACGCGCGAAGAGCGCACGACATCGTCGATCATGGCGGTAATGATGCGCCTGATGATCTCGTAGATCACCCGCTGCGTTTCAACGCCCTGCCGTGGCATCTGGCGCACGAAGGGTCCGGCGAGGGGCACGTCCGCCAAGTCGTCCAGGCCGAGGAGGCCAGCCCGCAGGCCGTCGTCGAGATCGTGGCTGTTATAGGCGATGTCGTCGGCGATGGCGGCCGCCTGTGCCTCGGGGGGCGCGCATAGCGTGAGATGCAACCTGCCGGTCAGGCCGGCCTCGGCAATGGCCTGGCGCAACGGGCCCTGCCTGCCGTCGTGTCCGTGTAGCGGACCGTTGTGCTTGGCCAAGCCCTCCAGCGTCTCGAGGGTGAGGTTGAGGCCGTCGAAGCTTGCGTACTTGCGCTCCAGCCGCGTTACCACCTTGAAGCTCTGGGCGTTGTGATCGAAGCCTCCATGGGCGGCCATGGCCGCAGCAAGGGCGCGCTCGCCGGCGTGGCCGAAGGGGGGATGGCCCAGGTCGTGGGCAAGCGCCAGGGCCTCGGCCAGGTCCTCGTCGAGGCCGAGCAGGCGGGCAATGGCGCGGGCGATTTGCGCCACCTCCAGCGAGTGGGTCAGCCGCGAACGGTAGTGGTCGCCCTCGTGGATCACGAACACCTGCGTTTTGTAGGTGAGGCGGCGGAAAGCGGTGGCGTGCACGATACGGTCGCGGTCGCGCTGGAAGGGGGTGCGCATCGGGCAGGCGGGCTCGGAGTGGACACGGCCGGCGCTGAGTTCCGCGCGGGTTGCGTAAGCCGCCAGGGGCCGCGGCAGGCTTGGCTGCCGGGCCGCCTCTGCCGCGGATTGCTTTGCTGCGCTGGCTGCCATCCGCAAATCCAGGTTTGACAAGGCTGTCGGCGACCCTAACTATCCCATCAGGAATCGCGTCCCATCTTACCCCAACAGCGGGCCGCGCGGGTAAATCGCCATGGCGAACATGAGCCAGCCAGTCACCGTCTCCGAGCGCGCCGCCAAGCGCATTGCGCAAATCGTCGCCGGAGAGCCCGGCGCGCCGATGCTGCGCGTCAGCGTCGAGGGCGGCGGCTGCTCGGGATTTCAGTACAAATTCGATCTGGTGGGCGGCAGCGAGCCCGACGATCTCATCATCGAGCGCGAAGGCGCGCGCGTGCTGATCGATCCGGTCTCGCTCGAATACCTCGCCGGCTCCGAGATCGACTTCGTCGACGATCTTATCGGCCAGTCTTTCAAGATCCACAACCCCAAGGCCACCGCATCCTGCGGTTGCGGCACGAGCTTCTCGATTTGAGTGCGCAATTCTTTGCCATCCCTGCCGCGGTAGCGCCCGTAGCTGCCGCGTTTGCACGCAACGATAGGTCTTGCCGGTGAGTTGCCGCTGGCAGCGGGAGAAGTACCCATGTTCAAGATCGACCGCACCGCGCGGGGAGATCGCCTCGAGGCCGACGCCGTTCTCGGGCCCTCCGACTTCCAGAGCATCGGCAACAGGCTCGGCCGCTCGCCATCGCGCGCCCGAAAGGTCGGCTATGTGGCGGCGCGGCGGGCGGAGAAAAGCGAGACGGTCGAGACACGCTGGAACGGCAGGGAGACCGTCAACACCGCGCGTCCGGGAGATTGGATAGTCACCAATTTATCGCCGCAACTCGAACCGTTGCAGGAC
>Ga0209382_10011191_pt1 | contig 11148 bp, 4 predicted proteins | sample SoiMetdeltSBSDD5_FD_187599 | JGI IMG/M metagenome (GOLD analysis project Ga0209382, IMG submission 187599) | Bulk soil microbial communities from a Populus tree surrounding site in Tennessee, USA - Soil MetaG P. deltoides SBSDD5 (SPAdes) (version 2) | ecosystem: Environmental > Terrestrial >...
TGCCGGAGCGGCTGCGCCGGCACGAGGGCTGGGACGCGGGGCGGTTCGCTCACGACGTCCCGGCGGGCGTGCCGGGCGAGGTGTGCTGGATGTTCAAGCGCGATCCGACCGGCGCCGCCGTCACGCCCTGCCACCCGCTGCTCCCGGACGTGGCGCGGGCGTTCGACCGGCCCGCGGCGGTGGCGGAGGTGGTAGCGGAGCTGGCGGCGAAGCACCGGGACGACCCGCGCCTGGGGCCCGACGTCGCCACCGCCGTCCGCGAGGTGGTGGGCGACCTGTTCGCCGAGGGCTCCTTGCGCCCCGAGAGCGCCTGAAAAAAGCGCGGGCCGCGCCTCCCCCCAAAGGCGCGGCCCACGCGGGCCTCCGGGCGAGGTCTGCCCGGGGCTCCAACCTTCCAACCCGCCGACCCATCCACCCGCAGCGTCACCTCATGCCTTGGTGATCTTCTCCCGGCCCACCCTCACCCCCGCCGTCGCATTCCGCGTGTCCACCACCAGCCTGGCCGCCTCCACCACCTGCGCGTAGTCGATCCCCGAGTGGTCGGTGAGGACGAGCACGCCGTCGTAGCCCTGGATCGCCCCCGGCGTGAGCGCCACCGACGCCATCTCCTTCTTCAGGCCGTGGCCGCGCGGCAAGGTGGGCACCAGCGGGTCGTGGTAGTCCACCACCGCGCCGCGCTCCTGCAGCAGCGAGATGATCCGCAGCGACGGGCTCTCGCGCACGTCGTCCACGTCCTTCTTGTACGCCGCGCCCAGCACCAGCAGCCGCGCCCCGTTGAGCGTCTTCTTCTGCGCGTTGAGCGCCTCCATGGTGCGCTGGACCACGTAGTACGGCATCTGGGTGTTCACCTCGCCCGCCAGCTCGATGAACTTGGTGTGGAACTCCAGCTCCCGCGCCTTCCACGTCAGGTAGAACGGGTCGATGGGGATGCAGTGCCCGCCCAGGCCCGGCCCCGGGTAGAAGGGCATGAAGCCGAACGGCTTGGTGGAGGCGGCGGAGATCACCTCCCACACGTCCAGCTCCATCCGGTCGCAGAGCATCTTCAGCTCGTTGACCAGCGCGATGTTCACGCACCGGAAGATGTTCTCCAGCAGCTTGGCCAGCTCCGCCACCCGGGTGGAGGACACCGGCACCGTGTCCTTCAGCGCGGTGGCGTAGAGCGCCCGCGCCACCTCCAGGCACCGCGGGGTGTGGCCGCCCACGATCTTCGGGATGGTGCGGGTGTTGAAGCGCGCGTTGCCCGGGTCCTCGCGCTCCGGGCTGTACGCCAGCATGAAGTCCCGGCCGGCGCGCAGGCCGCCCCGCTCCAGCAGCGGCCGCAGCACCTCCTCCGTGGTGCCCGGGTAGGTGGTGGACTCCAGCACGTACAGCTGCCCCGGCCGCACGTACTGCGCCAGCGCCTGCCCGGTGGAGGTGATGAACGTCATGTCCGGCTCGCGCGCCTGGGTGAGCGGCGTGGGGACGCAGATCAGCAAGCAGTCCAGCCCCGCGGCCCGCGCGTAGTCCGTGGTGGCCGACAACCTCCCCGAGGCCGTGAGCCGCCGGACCGGCGCCGAGGCGATGTGCCGGATGTAGCTCTCGCCCCGCGACAGGTGCTCCACCTTGCGCGCGTCCGTGTCCAGGCCGGTGACCGCGAAGCCCGCCTCGGCGAACGCCATGGCGAGCGGCAGCCCCACGTAGCCCATGCCCACCACCCCGACCTCCGCCTCCCGCGTCCGGATCTTCTCCAGCAACGGATGCGCTGGCGCCAACTCCGACCCGAACCCCGACACCACCTCCGACCTCTCCATCATCACCCTCGCTTCCAGTCCCCGCCCTAATCCAGCAGCACCACCCAACCCATTCGCCCCGGTGCGTGCAGCGTCCGGTGCATTTGCAAGACCAGCGCCGGCCGCTTCTCCCCGTAGCCCGGGGAGTACCCGGCCTCCGACAGCTCCGGGCGCACCGCCGGCTCGAACAGCACCAGCGCCTCGGGCGCGCCCGCGTCGCCGATCTCGAGCAGCAGCCCGCTCAGCTCCAGCGGCGCGTTCGGGGCGCGCAGCGCGCGCGCCCGCTCCGGCGGGGTCGCGGGGCGCAACCGGCCCTGCCGATCCGGCAGGTGCAGCCGGCTCACCACCTGGTGGACGCCCCGGCCCCGCAGCGAATCCGTCACCGCCAGCGCGCGCGCGCCGCGATCGAGGAGAAAGGTCCGCTCCACCTCCACGCCGCCCAGCGGCAGCGCCCGGTACCCGCGGTGGACGGCGGCGATCCGCGCCCGCGACGGGCCGACCTGGAAGACGTCCAGCTCGGCCCCGGCCCGGTCGGGCAGCGCGAACAGCCGCGAAGGGTCGACGGGGTTGATCTCCTCGCCGTCGACCTGGAGCGTGTTGTGCGCCGCGGTGCCGCGGAAGGCGTTCCGGGCCGCGTGGTCGCGCGCGTAGCACCAGGTGCCCGGGTCCACGATCAGCGGCCGCCCGGCGGCGTGCAGCTCGAAGGAGAGCTGGTCGTTGTGCGAGTGCCCGCCCACGCCGCCCTGCCCCGCCCGGCCGGCGCTCACCGCCAGGTAGGCGCCGTCCTGCTTCACCACCGCCCAGCCGGCCCACCGGGAGACGAACCGCCGCGGCGCCCGCTTCGGCTCCAGCGCCTCGAAGCGGCCCAGCCCGGAGATCCCCAGCAGCCAGGCGCCCTCGTCGCAGAGGACGGCGCCCGGCCGCTTCAGCTGCCCGTCGCAGAACAGCGCCGCGCCCAGCGAGAGGAGATAGCCGTGGTCCAGGCTCTCCCGGTCCGCCAGCGCGAACGCGCGACCGGAGTCGTTGTCGCCGAACTGCGGCGCCCGGCCGCTCTCGGTGCAGTAGCCCTCCACCACCCGGTACATCAGCGCCAGCCGGTCCACGAAGGCGGTGGAGAGCGGGATGCCGCTCGCCCGCGCCACCACGTACGCGAGCGTGAACAGCTCCACCGCCAGCCGGTGATACGGCACCGATCCCTCGAACGAGCACCCGTCCGGGTGGACCTGCGCCTCCATCTGCGCCTCCAGGCCGCGCACCGCCAGCGCGGTGTGGCGCGGGGCGCCCGGGAGGTCGGGGAACAGCGCGCTCACCACCAGCAGCCCGGCCAGGTTGGAGATCAGGTGGTTGTTGGGGACGGCGAAGTGGTCCTCCAGGTGCGCCTCCACGAAGCGCGCGTGCTCCGCCAGCGACCCCAGCGCGAGCCCGAGGAAGCCGGGGTCCCGCACCCGCGGCGCGCCGGCCAGCATCCGCAGCCCCTGCGCCAGGTTCGCCGCGCGCAGCGCCACCTCCATGGGGCACGTCCAGTGGATGCCCAGGCCCACCGGGTTGCCCTGGAGGAACTCGGCGGCCTGCGAGGCGAAGGCGCCAGCGAAGCGGTCCTCCTCCGCGGCGTCCGCCGCCGCCCACGCGCCCTGGGCCAGCGCGACGAGCTGGTCCAGCCGCCCCAGCGCCCACGGGAGCTTCGGGTCCGCGCCGCCGTCCAGCAGCGAGAGCCGCCCGGAGGCGAGGAGCGGGTAGCGGTGGCCGCTGACCGGGTCGAGCGAGAAGTCGGTGACGCCGTCCGGCGCCGGTGGAAAGTCCGCGCCCAGGAAGTGGAAGCGGCGTTCCACGGCCGCGCGCGCCCGGGCGAGCGCTCGCTCGCGGGCGCCGGGCAAGCGGGCCAGCGCGTCCAGCACGCGCGTCCGCTGGGAGACATCGCAATGCGCCCGGCCGGGGCGATCCAGCGCCGCGGCCGGCAGCTCCACCGCCGAGGTGACACCGTGGGAGGCGAGCACCGCCTCGAAGGGCTCGGGCCGCCGGTCGCGCCGATACAGGCGCCGTCGCGCCATGCGGTACGCGCGCCGGGCCGCCAGCTGCGCCAGCTCGGCCGGCGTCAGCGAACGCGCCAGCGCAGCGTAGTAGTCGAGCGCGGCGGGAGGCATCCTCGGGTAGGTCTCAGCAATGCGCGCGCCAGCCGGCCCAGGGCTCTCCGGGAGCTGCGACGCGCGATGCGCCGGTAATTTTGCGCGGTCTTCCACCCGACGTTCCGGAAGACATTCGCGCCGACACGTCCTCAACCCCTCTCGTTGCCGAGGGCACGGAACGTGCTCATCTCCTGGCCCGGGGGCACATACAGACTCATGCAGCCAAGACAAGGGGGGAGTCCGTCGGCGCTGGAATCGGTGCTCCGGTCGGAGCTGGGGCGCCGGCGCATCGAGGCGCGCCGCGCGGAGCAGCGCGTGGAGCGCGATCTGTCGCGCGCGGTGCACGACCTGAAGGCGCCGCTCTCCGCGCTCAAGGGATACGTGGACATGATGCTGCGGGGCATCGCCGGCCCCATGCCGCCCACCGCCAACCGCTACCTGGCCCGGATCCGCGAGGTGGTGGACCGCCAGCGCCAGCTCATCGACGACCGCCTTCGCCCCGGGCCGTACCCCACCGCGCCTTCCATGGCCGACCTCTCGCGCGCGCTGTACGCCGCGGTCGAGCGGTCGGAGCGCGGCCTGCGCGCCAGGCGCCTCCAGCTCTCCCTGGAGCTCCCGGCGCGGCCGTGCACGCTGGCGGCGCCGCCCAGCCTGCTGGAGCTGCTCGCCCGCCGCCTGGTGCGCTCCCTGGTCGCCTCCACGCCGCCGGGCGGCTCGGCCCGGTTGGCCCTCCAGGAGGACCTGGGCCGGAGGTGGATCGAGCTCTCACTCCCGGCCGAGGCCCAGCAGGAGAGCGCGAGCGCGGACCTGCAGATCGCCCTCGCGGTGGCGGAGCGGCTGGGCGCGCACGCCGGCGGCGACGGTCAGCTCCTGCGGATCGACCTCCCGCACGAGCCCTGAGCTCCGCCACGAGCGGGTAGTATGGACCGAGGTGGCCCCCTCCCAAACTCGTCCGGCGCGCGGCGCGTCCGAGCTTCGTGGGCCCGGCCAGGCGCGCCGCCTGCCGATCGTCGTCGCCGTCACCTGCGCGTACGGCGCGAGCTTTCCCCTCCTCTACGGGCGGCTGGGCGATCGGGCGACCGCGCTGGTGATGGTCCCCGTGCTGGTGTCGGCGCTCCTGTTCGGGGTGCGCGGGGCGGTGACGCTGAGCGTGGCGGCGGTGCCCCTGAACATGCTGCTCCACCAGCTCGCGGGAGGGGGGGCCACGATCGTCGTCTCCCAGCCGTTCCACGTCGTCGGCCTGGCCGGAACGCTGGTGCTGGGGGCGACGGTGGGCCTGCTGCGCGACCTGAGCGCCCGGCTGCGCCTCGAGGTCGCCCGGCGCTCCCAGGCGCAGGAGCTGCTCCGCCTCGCGAACGCGCAGCTCGAGGCGCGGGTGGAGGAACAGACCAGCGAGCTGAGGCGCGCCAACGAGGCGCTGAGCGCCGGCGAGGAGAGCCTGCGCACCACCCTCGACAGCATCGGCGACGCGGTGATCGCGACGGACGTCGAGGCGCGCGTCGTGCGCATCAACCCGGCCGCCGAGCAACTCACCGGCTGGCCCGCGCCAGAGGCGGTCGGGCGCCGGCTGGACGAGGTGTTTCGAATCATCAACGAGGACTCTCGCCAGCCCACCGTCGCTCCGGCACAGCGGGTGCTGCGCGAGGGGGTGGTGGTCGGGCTGGCGAACCACACGGCGCTGATCGGCAGGGACGGCAGCGAGAGGCCGATCGCCGACAGCGGCGCCCCGATCCGGGATCCGTCGGGACGGATCACCGGCGTGGTCCTCGTCTTCCGCGACATGACGGAGGAGCGGAGGGCGGAGCGCGTGCTCAGGGAGGCGGACGCGCAGTTCCGGCTCCTGACGGACCACGCCTCGGACCTGGTCTTCATCTCCAGCGCCGGCGGCGCGTACCAGTACGTGTCTCCCTCGAGCGGCCGGCTGGTCGGGTACGCGCCGGCGGAGCTGGTTGGCCAGCCCATCGCCGGCTTCCTCCACCCGGAGGACCGGGCCGGGGTCCTCCGGCGCCTCGGCGAGGCCGGTCCCGACCAGTCCATCTGGACCTACCGGCACCGGCGCAGGGACGGCGGCTACGCCCTGCTCGAATCCAGCAGCCGCGCGGTTCACGGCAAGTCCGACGGAAGCGCCGCGAAGATCATCTGCATCGCCCGCGACATCACCGAGCGCGAGGCCATGCGGGCCAAGCTGCTCATCGCCGACCGGATGACCTCGCTGGGGACCCTGGCCAGCGGCGTGGCCCACGAGATCAACAACCCGCTCTCCTACGTGATCGCGAACCTGAGGTACGCGCGCGACGAGCTGGGCGCCCTCTCCCGCCCGGGGACGCCGGCCACGGTCTCCGCCGAGCAGCTCGCCGACCTGGGGGAGGTGCTCTCGGAGGCCGCCGAGGGCGCGGACCGGGTGCGCTTCATCGTTCGCGACCTCAAGGCCTTCTCCCGCGCCGAGGACGAGAAGCTGGAGCAGATCGACGTCCGCCAGTCGCTGGAGACCGCGCTCAGCATGACGCGCAACGAGCTCCGGCACCGCGCGAGGGTGGTGAAGGAGTTCGGGCCCGTGGCGCGCGTCAAGGCGAACCAGGCGCGGATCGGCCAGGTGTTCCTCAACCTCCTGGTCAACGCGGCGCAGGCCATCCCGGCCGGGGCCGCGGACAGGAACGAGGTGCGCGTGGTCACCCGGACCGCCCCGGACGGCGGCGTGGTCGTCGAGGTGCACGACACGGGCAGCGGCATCGCGCCCGAGATCCGCGGGCGCCTGTTCGACCCGTTCTTCACCACCAAGGCGATCGGCGTGGGCACCGGGCTCGGCCTCTCCATCTGCCACGGCATCGTCACCGCCCTGGGCGGCGAGATCGCGGTGGAGAGCGAGGTGGGCCGGGGCAGCACCTTCCGGGTCACCCTCCCGGGGTCGAACGAAGAGCCGGAGCAGTCACCGCCCGAGGCCGCGCCCGCGGCCCCGGCGCGCAAGGGTCGCATCCTCGTGGTGGACGACGAGCCCATGGTCCTCCTGGCGATCCAGCGGGCTCTCGGCGGCGAGCACGAGGTCGATGTCCTGACGACGGCGCAGGAGGCCCTCAGGCTCATCGCCGGAGGCGATCGCTACGACGTCATCGTCTGCGACGTGATGATGCCGTCGATGACCGGGATGGACCTCCACGCGGAGCTGGCGCGGATCGCCCCGGGCCAGCGAGACCGGATGGTCTTCATCTCCGGCGGGGTCTTCTCATCTGTCGCCAGGGCGTTCCTCGAGCAGGTCCCCAACGTGCGCATCGACAAGCCGTTCGACCCGGATCAGCTGCGCGCCCTCGTCCGGCGGCAGGTGGGCTGACCGCGCGGAGCTCAGTATCCGTTGCAGAGGGTGTTATCGGTATCCAGCGTCATCTCGATGACGTCCTGGATTCCCTGGGGAACGGCGCTCATGAAGTTCAGCCCCGCCCGTTGCTCGACCTGGCGGGTGGTGAAACGGAAGTTGCGCCACGGGTCATTGATGCCGATCTGCGAATTGTCGTTGGGCATGATCACCGCGATGACGCGGGTGGCGAACGTGACGTCGCCCGGTCCCTGCCCCGGCGCATCCAGCACGGTGATCACCTTCCAGGTGTGGCTGGGCACGCGCACCGTCGATCCGGGCTCGGTGTACCGCGGGGGGCCCTCGTAGAGCCCGCCGAAGACCGTGTAGAGCTGCTTGCCCTGGAAGACCAGGCAGCGCGAGTAGCTCTCCAGCTTCTCCCACGGCCCCTGGTTGTTGTTGGGTGCCTGGGGGAGCATGTTGGTGAGCACGAACGTGTCCTCGTTGTCGGTCTGGTCGATGGTGCGGTCCGCGGACGGGCACAGGTGTCCGCGGTCCCAGCCACTCCCGGAGTAGTCCGCGAGCTGCGCCTGCGGGATGGACGCCGGCAAGTTGGGGTCCGGCCGGAAGGCGTTCGTCCGCGACTGCGACCCCATCCAGGCGGCGTTCAGCTCCCAGGCCCCCCAGTTCGCGTTCTTCAGCAGGCCGTTGTACGAGAGCGTGTACTGGCGCTTCTCGAAGAAGTAGCGGCCCAGCGGCGTCGCCGAGATGCTCGAGCTGTCCGGCCTGCCCAGCCAGAGGTGGACGGCGATGTTCTCGTCGCCCGGCGTGGGCACGCTGGGGATGAAGTCGAGGCGGTTGTTCGCGCGGTCGTCCCCGGCGGAGGTGCGCCCGAGCGACGCATACAGGGGCGAGGTCACCGCCGGCGCCGCCTCGTAGAGCGGGAAGTTGTTGAACTTCGCCACCCCGGCGTCGACGCGGACCCCGAGCGGGTTGTGGTGCGCGACCACGTCCAGGAACCCGCCGTCCGCCGCCAGGAGCTGCAGCGAGCCGGGGCCATTCTGGAGGTCCATGTCGCGGGCGACCACGTCCACGCCCGGGACCAGCCCGGGCACCAGCGACCCCGAGGTCCCCTGCGAACCGCTGTTCACGCCGTCCGCGACCACCAGGAAGCCGCCGGGGGGGAGGCGCGTGCCGCCGGGGAGGCGATACTCGCCGTCGATCTCCCCCGGCCCGAAGTCGCCGTCCACGAAGCGGTTGCCCCCGTCGAGCCCGTTCGCCACCACGTCCTCCAGCGCCATCCCGCCCACCGGCGCGCCGCCGGGACCCGCCAGCTCCACCCAGGTGCGGCCGTCGTCGCTGCCGCTGCTGGCGCGGGTGACCAGCTCGCTGATCACCACGCCCGAGCAGACCCCGTTCCCCGCGCCGGCGGTGTTGTAGGCGCGGTGCTTCGAGCCGGGCAGGTAGAAGGTGGTGCACCACGCGGCGGGCGCGTCGTTGGCGATGGAGTCGCGCGAGGACGGCTCCACCTGGGTGGTCAACCCGGGCGCGGCCACGAACTGCGTCGCGCCCACCGGCACGCGCGCGCCGCTGGCCAGGTTCCGGAAGTCCACGTGGTCCTGCAGTGTGGCGCCCCCGAACGAGTAGAGCGAGAGCACGTCCCCGGTGTCGCCCAGGGCGAACGGCGTGCCCGGCGCGCCGTAGACGAAGCCCGCATCCGGCGCCGGCGAGCCCGCGGGAGGATTGCGGACGCCGTAGATCTGTCCTCCGGCCGGGATGGTGACCGCGGTGCCCTGCCCGCCGCCCAGGTCCGTGGTCGCGCGGATGTCCGCCTTCTGCCCGGCGAAGTTGCCCAGCACGAAGCCGCGCACGTTCACCGCCGACGCGCCCGGGTTCGAGATCTCCACCACCTCCTGCCCCAGCGCGGAGAACTCGCTCACCACCACGTTGCCGACCTGGTCCGACGGCGCGGCGGGCGCGCAGCCGGTGGGCCGGCAGACCTGGAGGGCGCCGCAGTTCACGTCCAGCAGCGCCGTGGAGCAGCCGGTGGTGGGCGCGCCGCCGGGTCCCTGGCACCATGCGGCCGGACAGGCGTTGGGGTCGCCGCAGATGCCGTGGTCGGGCTGTTCGCTGCAGCCGGTGGCCGTGCTGCAGAGCGGGACGGTGCAGGTGAGGCCATCCGTCTCGCACAGGCTGTGCACCGGGTCGTGGTGCACGCCCGTCACCGCGTCACAGCTGTCCACGGTACAGGCGATCCCGTCGTTGACGTTCACCGGCGCGTGGCTGACGTCTCCGTTCGCCGGGTTGCAGCTGTCGGTGGTGCAGGCGTCCTGGTCGTCTATCGGCACCGGGTCGTGGTGCACGCCCGTCACCGCGTCGCAGCTGTCCACCGTGCACGCGTTCTGGTCGTCGATCGGCACCGGATTGTGGGTGACCACCCCGGTCCCCGTGTCGCAGGCGTCCACCGTGCACGCGTCCTGGTCGTCCGTCGGCACCGGGTCATGGTGCACGCCCGTCACCACGTCGCAGCTGTCCACCGTGCACGCGTTCTGATCGTCTATCGGCACCGGCGTGTGAGTGACCGCCCCCGTCCCCGTGTCGCAGGCGTCCACCGTGCACGCGTTCTGGTCGTCGGTCAGTACCGGGTCGTGGTGCACGCCCGTCACCACGTCGCAGCTGTCCACCGTGCACGCGTTCTGATCGTCGATCGGCACCGGATCGTGGGTGACCACTCCCGTCCCCGTGTCGCAGGCGTCCGCGGTACACGCGTTCTGGTCGTCGGTCAGTACCGGGTCGTGGTGCACGCCCGTCACCTGGTCGCAGCTGTCCACCGTGCACGCGTTCTGGTCGTCGATCGCTACCGGATCGTGGGTGACCACCCCCGTCCCCGTGTCGCAGACGTCCAGGGTGCAGGCGTTCTGATCGTCGGTCGGGACCGGGTCGTGGTGCACGCCGGTCGCCGGATCGCACGAATCGTCCGTGCAGGCGTTCTGGTCGTCCGTCGGGACCGGATCGTGGTGCACGCCCGTCACCTGGTCGCAGCTGTCCGCGGTGCAGGCGTTCCCGTCGTCGATCGCCACCGGATCGTTGTGCACGCCCGTCGCCGGGTCGCAGCTGTCGGCCGTGCAGGCGTTCTGGTCGTCGATGGGCACCGGGTCGTGGTGCACGCCGGTCACCGGGTCGCAGCTGTCGGTCGTGCACGCGCTCCCGTCGTTGATCGCCACCGGGTCGTGGTGCACGCCCGTCACCGTGTCGCACGAATCCACCGTGCACGCGTTCTGGTCGTCCGTCGGGACCGGGTCGTGGTGCACGCCCGTCATCGGATCGCAGCTGTCCGCCGTGCACGCGTTCCCGTCGTCGATCGCCACCGGGTCGTGCCGGACGCCCGTCGCCGGGTTGCACGAGTCCGCCGTGCAGGCGTCCCCGTCATCGGTGGGCACCGGATCGTGGCGCACGCCCGTCACCGGATCGCAGCTGTCGGCCGTGCACGCGCTCCCATCATCGATCACCACCGGGTCGTGCCGGACGCCGGTCGCCGGATCGCACGCGTCCACCGTGCACGCGTTCCCGTCGTCCACCACCGCCGGGTCGTGCCGCACGCCCGTCGCCGGATCGCACGCGTCCACCGTGCACGCGTTCCCGTCGTCCACCACCGCCGGGTCGTGCCGCACGCCGGTCTCCGGATCGCACACGTCCACCGTGCAGGCGTCCCCGTCGTCGGTGGGCACCGGTTCGTGCCGCACGCCGGTGGAGGAGTCGCACGAGTCCACCGTGCAGGCGTTCCCGTCATCGGTCGCCACCCGATCGTGGTGGATGCCCGTCACCGGATCGCAGGTGTCGATGGTGCACCCGTTCCCGTCGTTCAGCACCACCGGGTCGTGGCGGACGCCGGCGGTCGGCTCGCACGAGTCCACCGTGCAGGGATTCCCGTCGTCGACGTTGACGGCGTCGTGGCGGATGGCGCCGGTGG
>Ga0209382_10011193_pt1 | contig 11147 bp, 6 predicted proteins | sample SoiMetdeltSBSDD5_FD_187599 | JGI IMG/M metagenome (GOLD analysis project Ga0209382, IMG submission 187599) | Bulk soil microbial communities from a Populus tree surrounding site in Tennessee, USA - Soil MetaG P. deltoides SBSDD5 (SPAdes) (version 2) | ecosystem: Environmental > Terrestrial >...
CTTCAAGCGCAATTACATTCACATTCACGACGTGGCACGAGTCTTCAGTCACGGCATTGACAAGTACGACATGATGAAAGGCTTGCCCTACAACGTCGGACTGTCGGATGCCAATCTGTCGAAGCTCGAACTCTGTGAACGCATTCGAAAACACATTCCGGAATTTGTCTTTTCGGAATCCGCAATCGGCGAGGACCCTGACAAGCGGAACTACATCGTCTCCAATTCGCGGATCGAAGGCACAGGCTGGCGGCCGATACATTCGCTCGACGGTGGGATCCGTGAGTTGATCAAGGCATACAAGATCGTCAGGCAACGGCAGTTTGGAAACTGGTAATGATCATCACACAAGCACCTGTCCGCATCAGTTTCCTCGGGGGCGGCAGCGACTTTCCGCAGCACTTCGAAAATCATGGTGGAGCGGTGCTCGCTACGGCAATCGATCGATTCGCGTACGTGACGGTGCAGCGTTTTCACTACCAGTTTTTCAATCATCGGCTGCGGATTGCTTACCGCAAAACCGAGAATCCACTCAACGCCTCGGAGGTCAGCCATCCTGCAATACGAGCATGTTTTCAGAAGGTCGGAATCGACGAAGGCGCGGAATTACACCACATGGCCGATCTGCCGGCGCGCACCGGTCTTGGATCATCCTCCAGTTTTGTGGTTGCGATGCTGCAGGCGCTATACGCCTACCAGGGACGTTTTTGCACTACGGAAGGTTTGGCCAACGAGGCGATCGATCTTGAACGCAATATCCTGCAGGAAGCGGGCGGATATCAGGATCAAATCATCGCGGCCTTCGGTGGCACCTGCCTGATCCGGTTTAGCGCCAACCACCGATTCCATGTGACACAAATCCCGTTGCCGGCCCCGCGCATCCTGGAACTTCAGGATCACATGCTGCTCATGTACACCGGCATCGAGCGCGATAGCTTCTCGGTTCTGCGCCGGCAGGTCGAACGTACACGCGACAATCGCGAGGCCCTCAATCAAATGGCTCAGCTTGCCGAGCAGGGAGCCTGTTGCCTTGCCGACGAGAGCATTCCGATTACCGAATTCGGCAAACTTCTGCACGCGTCCTGGACGCTCAAACGAACCCTCTCCGACGTCAGTCTTCCCGAAATTGACGCCGCCTATCGGGCAGGATTAAACGCTGGCGCAGAGGGAGGGAAATTGCTCGGTGCCGGTCAGGGCGGATTCCTGCTTTTCATCGCGAAACCCGAAAAACACGAGCGGATCCAGCAAGCTCTGCCGCGAATGCTACCAATGAAAGTCGGCATCAATGCACCGGGATCCCGCGTCATTTTCGCGCAGGGTGACTGATGCTGACGGTAATCGTAGCGGGACGCAACGACGACTATGGGCAGGATTTCCGCCAGCGGCTATTTCGTGCAGCGTTACACAATTGCGCGCTGTTTAATGCCGCAGGAATCGAGTTTGAGTACATGCTCGCCGAATGGAATCCCCTCCCGGACCGGGTCCCGTTATCGATAGAGTTCGTCAATCGGATTCCCAACGCCAGAAGCGTGATCATCCCCGCTGAAATCCATCAGGAATACACGCTGAACCCGAGCATGCCGTTTCATGAAATGGCCGCGAAAAACGCCGCGCTGCGGCGCGCGCGCGGCGCAACCATCGTCGTAACGAACGCCGATATATTGTTCAGCGAGGAGTTGGTGCACGGGATTGCAACCGGTGAATGGAAGACGAATACCTTATATCGCGCGCATAGGATCGATGTGCGGCCGGATTTGGACTGGTGCGAGATTCAAAATCCGGCAAACCAGCTTGCTTCTGGCGAAGGCGCTCTCATTCCTCCTTACTACCTGGGCGCCGGCGGCGACTTCTGTCTGGCTCTTCGCCAGGTGTGGCATTCACTCGGCGGCTTTAATGAAAGGATCCGGTTTTCAACGCGAGCCAAGGACTGGCAGTTCTTCCTCTCGGCCACGGCGCAGGACGTAGAGATCGAATTCATCGGCAATGTCTACCATCTGGACCACGACGGCGGTTTTCGAAACACCAGTTCAGAACAGCGGAATTCCGATACCGTTCATTTCGGCAAGTGGTGGGACATCGAATTCGGTTTACCGGTAGCCAACCGCTCGGACTGGGGGTTTGCCGATCTCCGGGAACGCGACTATCAGACCGACCCTCGTGTGATCGAGCTCGAGGTGAACGATTACGTTGTTCAGGACCAGGAAGACTCCAGGGACCGGGAAATCATGGTCTGGCTCACCCGTCCCTCTGAAAGTAACGACACCGCAGCGGCCGTTATGCTCCATTCGATATGCGCCGCACACCGCGCCGCTCAGCGCCTCATCTGTCGTATCCGCGATGCGCGCCTGGCGGTCACTCTTTGCGGTTTCGAATCCGTCGCGGCTCGATTCGATGTTGAAATTCACTGCAATTGGGACTGGCCTTCGATGCCTGGATATACCCTTCGCCGGTTCAGTCCCGAACCGCCAGTGCTTCGGGACGGTGATTGGATACTAGAAGAAACGAATTGCGGTGGTGTTCGTCTTATTCAAAGGGGCAGTGAACTGGAAATGGATATCCTTCCTCAGACGATTCCGGTAAAGAACCCTGAGTTCAATCCCCTGCTGGCCCGCCGGCTGTTATACGCATATCTGCAGATGCAGAAGATGGGTAAGCGGAAGATGGCCATTTATGGCGCAGGAAGCCATACGCGCGATCTGTTGCAATGGGGCGTGCCGGACGAAATCACTGTAGGCGCGGTCTATGAGCGCGCGCCGTCTCCTGAATTATGCGCGGTCACAGACCGCGCGTACACCAGTGACGTCGTGGTTCTCCTGTCATCCGCCGCATTCGAATCCGATATGTTACAAGCTTGCCGCGACCGCGGTATCCACAACGTCATCGCGCTGTATGGCGACTGGCCGAAAGATATGTGGAAGATCGGAGCGGCCGTTTGAAACCGCCCCGTTTATTCCTCTTCGACCAGAATCTCAAAAGCGCAGGCGGCCATTACCTGGGCTATGCAACACGGGTTACCGAGGCGGCAGGTGCTGTCGGGATCCCAACTGTTATCGTGGCAAACGTATCGGCTCACGAAAATCTGGCAACAACACACAAGATCCTGCCTGTACTGGAAAGGGATTACTGGCAGGAGATGTGCCCTTCGTCGGGGGAAGATCCTCACACACACTTGTCGCGAAGCGCGGAACTGCTGGCCGGCTCACTCGACGGTGTTCAGCATCAGGAACAGATCTCCGAAAACGACGTACTCTTTTTTCCCTACGTCAACCTTGCCGAGGTCATGGGCCTGGCGCGCTGGCGTCGCCAGTCTCAAATCACTCCGCGGAGTGTGCTTCTATTCCGGAGGGATCTGGATGAGCAAGGCGTGGATGCCGCCGTCGGTCCGCGGGCGGGCGCTGTTTTGTTACGGCAGGCGCTTGCCGACTTGTTCGCCTGCCCTGGAAGTGATCGTATTCGCCTCTTCACCGACAGCGATAACCTGACCGAAGAATATGGCCAGGCACTCGGCCGACGTTTTCAGACCGCTCCGATTCCAGTGGATCCTGAGTTGTTCCAGGCACGGTTAAAGCACTCCGGCAGCATCACGTTACTGTATTTGGGTGATGCGCGGACGGAGAAGGGGTATGCCGTGCTTCCGCAAATTGCTACAGCTTTGAAGACGGATTTGAGCAGCGGTCGCGTGCGCATGATTCTGCAAAGCAACTTCAATGTTCCCGGCGGCGAGCCCGGTATTCGCGCGGCGCGCGAATTTCTTTCAACACTGCCGAACATCACGCTTCTGCATGAAGCCGTGATGGACGACGAATACAACAAGTATCTTCTTTCGGCCGATCTCATCCTTCTTCCCTACCAGCCTGAACGATACATTTCGCGAACATCCGGCATTCTTGCGGAGGCGATCTGTGCCGGACTTCCAGCTGTTGTGCCACAGGGCACCTGGCTATCCGATCAGGTTCGGCGCCGCGGTGCCGGCGTGGTTTACGAAGGATTGGATCTTAATGGAGCAGCGCGAGCGGTCCGGGACGCTCTTTCGTCTCTTGATTCCTTGCAGGCCCGCGCTCAGGAACGACGAGCGGCATATGCGCGTTTCCATCGGCCGGAGCGCCTGGTTGAATTCGTGTGTGGCGCACAGGCAATCGATATGGTGAGGGAACAATGCCTCGCGTGACAGTGGCTCTTCCGGTTTACAATCACGAGCACTACGTCGAACACACGCTGCGTTCGCTGTATGCGCAGGATTACAGGGATTTTCAAATCGTTGCTGTGAACGACGGGTCCACGGACGGCTCGCTTGAAGTTCTCGACCGGCACCGGACCCGTGTTCGCATCATTGACTCGTCGCATCAGGGACCCGCGGCAGCCAGGAATGTAGCAATTCGCGCCACCGACTCGGAATTCATTGCCTTCATGGATGCCGACGATCTGGCGGTACCCGAACGGCTCCGGGTGGAAGTGGGAAAGTTGAAGGCTGAAAGACTGGATCTCGTTGCTTCCGCGCTGGATTTCATCGACAGGGCCGGCCGGCCGGTGCCGGGAATGTGGTCATGCCCCGTGGAAGCCTCCAATCACTATTGGGGCGCGCTGCTCGAGCGAAACTGGATCGGTACGCCGTCCGTCATGGTCCGGCGCGAAGCTATCGCCGACACAGGTCTCTTTGACGAGCATTTCACGCGTGCGGAAGACTACGATCTTTGGCTACGCATCGGGCGAGCACATCGAATCGGTTATACCGCTTCGACACTGATTCATTGCCGGCGCCATTCTGCCAATACAAGCCTGAGCATTGCGGAGCATCAATACTTCGAGCGTATGGCACTTCAGAAAGTCAGCCGATACGAAGCCTGGGCCGCATTCAGCCGGCTTTATTCCCACGAACAACAACGCACGGAAGCATGGATATGGTTTCTCCTTCGCCGGGGCGATAGTGGATTTCGCGAAGAGGTCCTCCGCGCGATGGCGGCATATCCTGGTTCGCGATTGTTGCCCTTCGCGCTTGGAGTATTCCAATACGACCGCGCCGAATACGACGCCGCCCTGGCCACATTCGATTCGCTGAAAGATTCTGATGCCTCGGCGTTGCACAATCTCGGTGTCGTTCACGCGCGGTGCGGAAATGTCGGAGCGGCAAAATCGCACCTCGTAGCCGCGCTGCTCCTTCACCCGGGATATTACGATGCCCTTTACAACCTCGACGCACTTCGTACGGGCCAGGAAGTCCGGCTGACACGTCGCCCGTTACGCCAGCATGTCGTGCCGATGATGGGGTGAAATCTGAGTCGGTTTACCAATGGTCTCTGAAGACCTTTTCATCATTCCCGCACGATCCGGACAGCCCACGGTCGAAGTGGGCGGACGGCCTTACCACAGCCCTTACGACCCGGAGCGCGAAGCGCAGAAATTCTGCGCGGCGTTGCGAATCGAACAAGCGGATGTCATCTTCCTGTTCGGATGGGGATTAGGATACTGCGGCCGCGCTCTGCTCCCCCGGCTCAGTCACAAGGCCCGCCTCGTTATCTTCGAACCGAACACCGCACTCTTCGAGCTGTCACGCGGGCAGGATCTGAATAAAGCGGTGTTCGAGGACCCGCGCTGCGAGTACGTGCTTGGTGAGCGGATCAGCAGGTATTTCGACGAATGGGCCCTGCAGGGATGTCAGGAGACCGATCGCTTCCTTTGGATCGAATGGCCGGCAGCAGCAGTGCTCCACGGCGACTTGCTTCATTCCTTGAAAAACAGTTTCAAAGCCCGCCTGAGGGACAAAGCTGCCAACCTTCTGACTCATTTTCAGCGCGGCTCGCTGTACTTCGAAAATGCACTCGCCAATTTCCAGTACCAGTCTTCAGCCGACGCGGGGCGCTTGTTTGGCCGCTTTAAGAATATCCCGCTCGTCATTGTTTCGGCGGGTCCATCTCTCGATCTGAATATCCATCAGTTACGCGCCGCCGGCGACCGCTGTTTCATCCTCGCAGTAGATACCGCACTGCGACCGCTTCTTGCGGCTGGAGTAACGCCGCACGCGGTTATGGTGGCAGATCCGAGTGAATTGAACGCCCGGCACGTCGCCGGTGTTGTCCCCCCATCCGTTTACATGATTGCCGAGCAGGCCGTGCAGCCCGTGGCGCTGGAAGCTGCAAGCCGCCGTTTCCTGTTCGGTCTGGGATTGTTTCCGGATCCGCTGTTTACGAAGTACGGGTTCGGGAAGAGTACATTGGAAGTATGGGGCTCTGTCGCCACGGCGGCTCTCGACCTCGCGTGTCGCATGCAAGCGAATCCGATTATTTTCGCAGGACAGGACTTCGCTTTCTCGTGGGGCCGCGAATATGCGAACCACACGATATTCCACGACAATCCGTTCTCGGCGGCACTCGGTGGACCAATCGAGGAAAAGGATATTTGGGGCAATCCCGTTCGCACGCGGGAAAACCTGATTGCCTATCGCGATTACTTTCTCAGAAAGATCGTGTCGCACCGCCACATCAGGTTCATCAACGCCTCGGAAGGCGGCATCCTGCGCGAATCCGTGGAAATCCTTTCGCTGGAGGATGCGTTGAATCAGGCTTGCAAGGGGAAGATTGATGTCTCGGCTAAGTTGGATGAATGTCACAAGCTGCAGAAACCTGTCGTGCATGCACTGGAACATTTTCTACGGGTGCTGCAGGAACGGAGCCGGACATGCGCCTGCCTCGTAAGTTTCCTGGAACTGACAGCCAAGCAAGAGCTACTTCAAGGGCAATCGGCCGCAATCGAGGACAAGATCCGCTGGGGTATTGAACGAACGCGGGCGGCGCTTCCGTCAGGACATTGACCCGCTCAGACTTCCAGACTCAACGTAACGACACGTCACAAGCTGCAACTTCCACGAATCCCTGATCCTTGCCATGGCAACTGAGTTGCCACGCAGGGTGGCTTATGACTTCGCCGCGGTGTCTCATGTTTTACCCATGGAACCTGAACGAGACCATTGGCGCCTTGCGACTCTTCCTGGCGTACTGCCGAGCACTGAAAGATGCCGGTTACCGGATGGATTGTTTTGCGCCGAGGAGCGCGCCGGAAATGCTCTCGACCGATGGCTTGTGCCACGGCATCTTCGAGAATGTTTTTGTGATGCCGGATCGCGAATCACCGGTCACACCACACCTCGAATACCTCGGCCGTCAGTGCGAAGATGCGCTGCTTCCCGATAAAACAGGCCGCGACGAGGCGGCAATGGTGGCGGCAGGTGTGCTGGTGTCCATTGCCGACTACGACATCGTCGGTATTCAGTACGCCCGCTGCCATTCATTGAAGCAAATGCTGCCTCCCGGCATGCCTGTGGTCCTTTTCACTCACGATCTCGATGCCATGGTCAGCCGGCAGGAAGAACTTATCTATGGATATCCGGCGCAGTACAAATTGGAAGACGAAGCGGCGCGCCTGAAGCCGTTTGATCTCGTCACCGTCGTCGGCCCTGATGATTACCGTGCGCTAAAGTCGATTGATTCTGAATTGCCAATAGTGGAGGCGCCCTTCACTTCTCCGATCGCCGAAAGCGTCAGCATCCACGAAAATTCACCCGGGGTGCTGTTGTGCATCTCCTGTGCCGGACCTTTTCACCGTTTGTCGTTCATCTGGTTCTGGAAGAACGTCTGGCCAAAGGTACGAAGCGCGCGCCCCGAGTGCCGGCTCATTATTGCCGGACGCTTGTCCGACGTAGCATTGCAACTCGGCGCTGCGGCAGATCCTCAGGTGTCCGTTCTCGGCGTCGTCGATGACATAGAACCCCTTTATCGGCAGGCAGACGTCGTGATAGCGCCCTACTATTACGGGCTGGGAATCAAGACAAAGGTGATTGAAGCACTGGCCAGAGGAATCCCGGTAGCGACAACCAGCCTGGGAATCTACAACACGCATATCGAGCCGGGCCGTGAAGCTATCGTGTCGGATGACGCTACAGAGTATTCGAATGAGCTGATCAAACTGGTCTCGTGCCCGCAGCTGCGTGCGGAGCTTGCGCGCAACGGGCTTGAATACATTCGGACGTGGCATGATCCGCAGAATGCTCTGGCAGCGTTTGTCGAAGCTTTCGACCGCGCACGTCAAACGCGCACTAAGACGGCCGTGTCACGCGCCAACGTCATGCGCGATCTTCACGAGCCCTTGCGTTACCTGATTCCGTGGACCATTGAACGGTGTCATAACGATGGAGTCCGGAGCGTCGTGCTTTACGGTGCTGGTAGTCACACGCGAATCTTGATTCCAATCTGGAAGGCGCTCGGGGGACCGACGATTCGGGGAATCATTGTGTCGGAGGTTCCGTCGGAGACCACATTTATGGGTTATCCGGTCGAAAGCGCGAACCATTTCAGGCCGGATCACGTTGACGCGATCGTGCTTTCATCGCACGGATTCGAAGACCAGATGGCGCGAGCCTGCAAGCAACGCTGGCCCGATTTGAAAACCTATCCGATCTGGCGGCCATCGGAACCTCTGGCACTGGGAACCGGGAATCTTGGTGTCAGCTGCGATGAGAAGATCCCCACTGCCATATATCCCTAAGCGCCTATACTGCAGGGCACGCGGTCATATATGTTGTGAATCCAGCACGATATGGCGTTGCATGAAAAACTCAAGCGCGCGCCGGCCTATATAGACTGATTCCGCAATTTGCGACGTTGCAAGGGAACAGCGGATCTGACCAATTCGTTAATTCTCGATTCCTAATTCTCATCCGAGGGAACCTCTGACCCATCGAGGTCTCCTCGGATAAGAATTAGGAATCGAGAATTAACGAATTGGTCAGATCCCCTTCTCTGCCTCAACTTCACGGCACTGGCATATCGTTATGGAAGAGCAGTGCGTTGAAAACGAGCTGGTGCTCACCAAACGTCTGCCACCGGTAGATCGGGTTATTCACATACAGGATCACGCGACCCTTACCCACCGGTGCATCCACGATTGCGGGGCGATTGCGGATCTGCTCCGCTCCGCGGGCAAAACCAGACAGTACACCGGCATCGCCACCCTGAAAACGCACGACCGTCGTAGCGCGCGCTGCGAGACCCGTATCGACTTCCTGATCTCCCGGGCCAGTCTGTCCGGGCAACGATAGCAACGGGCCTTCTGCCCACCGCATCGGAATTGCTTTGCCGGTATAACCGAAAACCAAGGGATGCGCGGGCCGGAGTATCTCCGACTGTACGTAGGGTCCGGGCGCGTACCAGTTGCCTTGCGGGCGTTGCGCATCGATCTGGCGCGCAATTCCGAATTCGGCTGGAAAGAAGCTGGCGACGCCGAAGGTCAGCAACAGGCCGCCGTCTTCGACAAATCGGGCAATCTCCGCCGCTCCCTCCAGTCCCATACCGCCGCGCACATCGTCGGTTTCGGCATACATTCCCAGCGATTTGAATTGTTCGTTTTTCTTGTACGGCAGCGGTCTCGAAAGCTTCGGGGCTTCGTAGACCAGGCTCTTCGCACTGTTGGTCTGGTGCGGCACCACAATAACGTCATAACGCCTGCGAAGATTAGCGCCGGCATGCACGTGGTCCTTGTGGATCAGCTCGAAAGGAATCTCCCAGCGATCGAAGGCAAGACGGACCCAGCCCACTTTCTCGGTGTTTTGCCACGTTGTGTATAGGGCGATGCGTGGCAGATCGATCTCTACCGTCTCGACCACGGGCATGGCCGGCAGCACGGTCGCGACGAGCCCGAGGTTCTCGACTTCGCGACGCACGCGCACAGCCGCGCCGGCATTGGCCTGGATAAGAAAAGAGCCGGAAGGAAACTCGCTTTCACCGGCTTTAAAGGAAGCAGTGGCGCCCTTTACCGGCAGATCCTTGAGGCGGTAGCGCAGGGTGATCAGATTCAGCGAACCATTGTGGCGCACGGCGAAAACAGAGCCTGTAGTGCCCGAGACGCGGCCTTTTGTTACGACGTCGTTCATGACGCGCTCCGCAGGCACGTCGAGGATGGACTTGTCATTGACGGTTTTGATCTCGATGTTGCTGGCGAGTCCCATGGTCCATGCGCTGTCGTCGTACGTCCGAAGATTCGGATCCGGATAGTTCTGTTTTTCCAGCAGCGTCTTGGCTAGCCGTCCATAGGGCTGATTCAACTTGATGACATAGGAACCGGCCGGATATACGGCATCCTGGACTTTGATCTCATTCGACGTCCGGTGTACTTCAACGGCCTGGCGGCGCAGCAGATTGACGACACGATCTACCTGAGTCTGATCACCCTGGGCGGCTGGAATGACGAACGCGAATGGCGCCTGAGTCTCGCCCGCGCGTATCGAGTTGACCGTCTTCTTGTAGAAGTTTTCCACTACCATGGCGGGAAACTTCGACGTGAGTTCAAGAGCGGTCAGTGCTGCGGTTTGAGCGTAGTTCACCGAGTTCCGGATCGACCAATCGAACTCTCCGCTGGCCGGCAACGGGCGATACCACTCACGCGCGGGCCCGCTGTTCGGCGTGGGGGCCGCGTCAGCGCCGGCCGCCGCCGGTGCTGCGCCTCGTCCTCCCATTCGGGCTCTTTTGGTATTGGCGCCACCCTGGTTATAGATTTCGTACATGCGCAGCATTCCGTTGTGGTTGCTGGCAGCAAAACCGAGATAACCCGGCGACCACGTGTCGACGAAGCCGAAGTGCCATACGCCTGGCATTCCAAAGCTCGTGAGCTTACTCACTTCGTAGTTCGCAAAGAACGGCAGTTCCGTGTACAGAATCGGATCGAGGTTAGCATTCTGTGGAGGCTGACCGCTGAAGGTGTAGAGCAGCGGCTGCGCTTCGTGAAGATCGTGCCAGATCGGCGGTGTCCAGTGCAGGTACCAGTCGAGATGCGCCCGCAGCGAATCCACTCCGTAGTTGATGTCCCGGTTGTTGTCGTGGAACACGTACTTGCCCCAGTACGGGGGCCCGCCGTAATTCAAGCCGCCATCGTAGGGTTCATCGATCTTGTAGGCGTAGTACCAGTCTACGTAGCGGTCGCGGCCGTCCAGATCGGTTACCGGTGCGATCGATACAACTACGTTTTCACGAATCTGCCGGATATAGGGGTCTTCCGAAACAGCCAGACGGTAAGCCAGCTCCATTACCATTTCCGGCGGTGACGTCTCACCACTGTGGAGGCCGGCTGAGAAGTGGTAGTGCGGCTTGGTCGTGGCAATGAGC
>Ga0209382_10011195_pt1 | contig 11146 bp, 12 predicted proteins | sample SoiMetdeltSBSDD5_FD_187599 | JGI IMG/M metagenome (GOLD analysis project Ga0209382, IMG submission 187599) | Bulk soil microbial communities from a Populus tree surrounding site in Tennessee, USA - Soil MetaG P. deltoides SBSDD5 (SPAdes) (version 2) | ecosystem: Environmental > Terrestrial >...
GCGGCCGTCGCCGGCACTCGTGAGCTGCATCAGATGGCAGGGCGTCGACATAGTCGCGGTCACGAACCGGGCCGAAACGACCAGCACGCCTTTGCCGCTGGCACGCAACTGGGTGCCCGAAAGCTCTGGAGAGATCTCAAGGCTGGCGCTGCATCCCGCGGCGAGTCCCAGCAGCGTCAGCAGCACGCCGCGGCGCGCGAACGAGGTCATCATGGTGCCCCCTACCGGCCGATTCGCACGCCAGCGTAGACCCGGGGAGCCGGCACGCAAAGCCGCTGCTGCACAAGTGTGTCTACTCTGCCTCAGCAAGACCCACAAAGATTGTAGCTGGGCAGATCGTCACGAGATCGCCACAGCCGCCTGCCCGATCCGCAGGCGCCCGACGAGGACAGAGCGGCTTGCCGGGATCTGCCACCCGGCGTCTCGGCTCAGGCAGGCTGAAACTTCAGCGCTACGCCGTTGATGCAGTAGCGCAGGCCGGTGGGCGGAGGGCCGTCGGGGAACACATGGCCCAGATGGCTGGCGCAGCGGCTGCAGTGCACCTCGGTGCGCTCCATGCCCCAGCTCCGGTCGTCCTCGGTCTCCACCGAGCCGTCCACTGGATCGGTGAAGGACGGCCAGCCGGTGCCGCTCTCGAACTTCTCCTTGGAGACGAACAGCGGCTGGTCGCAGCCGGCACAGACGAAGGCGCCGGCGCGTTTCTCGTTGAGCAGCGCACAGCTGCCCGGCGCCTCGGTGCCGTGCTTGCGCATGATGTGGTACTGCTCGGGCGAGAGCAGCGCGCGCCATTCCGCGTCCGTGCGGGTTACGGGATATTGCTTGGCGGCCATGTGTCACTCCGCGGCGGCGGGGCGAGCCCCGGGTGGGATATCCCCTTTCATTACTCCATTGTCGGCGGTGGAAGCGAGCCGCCCGGCCGTGGTTCGGGCGCATTTCCATCGTTAGCTGCCGACGGCGCAATCCGATCTCGCGCCAGCCTCTCGACGGAGACTCGACTGAGGCGGAAACGAGTCGCCCAATTGAACGGCAGGTGAACCGCCCGTTGCGGTGCTGTTCAGTCTCAGGGTGCGTCAATGCGTTCGGGAGGACAACACTAGCATGGAGCTTTTCGATATGTTCGGAAGACTCACTCTCGCCGCGGCTGCGGTCGCTGCTGTGGCCTACCTCGCACCTGTCTCAGCGGCACCCCCGGTGCCTGAGGGGCAGGCGCTCATGAACACCGACGCCAGCCTGGTGCAGCAGGTCCGCCACCGGCATCGCGGGCATCGGCATCATCATCATCATCATCGGTGGCATCGGCATCATCGCTGGCATCACCATCACCATCATCGCTGGCACAGGCACTGCCACCGCCGTTGGCATTGGACCCCCTACCTCGGCTGGCATTGGCACCGCCACTGCTGGTAAGGCGCATGCGGTCGGTCCGGCAGTCGTGAACCTGCCGGACCCGACTTGCCCCGGAGCCGGCGCCCATCGTGGATCCGGCTCCGTGCGTCACCGGATCCCCGAAGACAGAACCTGAGTCCTCTATCCTACCTACATCGCGCCTGGCGCCGCGGGTATGTAGCGGGCGCGCGTCAAGGCCTGGAAGCGCCACAGCAGCAGCAGCGCGAACGCACCGGTGCCGATCGACAGCCCGGTCCAGATACCGACAGCGCCGAGCCCCAGCGGGAAGCCCAGCACGTAGCTCGTCGCAAAGCCCACCAGCCAGAAGCTGAAGACGGCGATGGCGAAGGGCACGCTCGTGTCGTTGAGCCCCCTGAGCGCGCCGGCGGCGACCGACTGCACTCCGTCGGTTATGGAGAAGGTGGCACCCAGCACCAGGAGCGTGGCGGCGAGCGCGACCGTCTCACCGGCGGCCGCCGCGCCGGAGCCCAGAAACAGCAGCGGAACCGCGTGGCGCGCGAGGACGATCATCAAGGTCATGCCGGCCATGAAGGCGGCGGCAAGCGCGAGGGCCGCAAAGCCGGCGCGCCGGGTGCCCGCGGCATCGCGCCGACCCACGGCGTGGCCGACCCGGACCGTGGCGGCCAGCGAGATGCCGAACGGCACCATGTAGAGGATCGCCGCCGTCTGCAGGGCGATGGCGTGCGCGGCGAGCGCCACGGTGCCGATGTGGCCCATCAGCAGGGCCGCACCCGCGAACAGGCCGAACTCGACCAGGAACGCCCCCGAGATCGGCAGCCCGACCGCGAGGAGCCGGCCCATCAGCGCCCAGTCGAGGCGCCAGAAGCGCCCCAGCACGCGGTACTTCTTGAACGGGTGGCGGGTGTAGGCGAACCACACGGCGGCGGCGCACATGCCGACGTTGACGATCGTGGTGGCAAGCCCGGCCCCGAGGATGTCGAGCGCCGGCAGACCGAAGTCGCCGTAGATCAGGCCCCAGCTCACCACGCCGTTGACCGGGATCGCGGCCAGCGTGATCCACAGCGCGGGCTCCGGCCGGTTCACCGCGCTCATGAAGTTGCGCAGCACGATGAAGATCCACGCCGGGACCAGGCACCACGACAGACCGAGGAGATAGCGTCCGGCGAGCCCGGCGGACTCCGGCGGCTGGCCCAGGGCCAGGAGGATGTTCTCGCCCCACAGCTGCAGCACGGTGAGCGGCACACCGGCGAGCAGCGCTGCCCAGATGCCCACGCGCACCGCACGGCGCACGAAGCGAGGCTCGCGCGCGCCGAACGCCTGCGATGCGAGCGGCGCCACCGCCGACACCAGCCCGAGCCCCAGGGTGTAGGCCGCAAACAGCACGGTGTGAGCGAGCGCCACGGCCGCCACCACGTGATCGCCGAGCCGGCCCAGCAGCGCCAGGTCGGTGGTCATCATGGCGATCTGGCCGAGCTGGGTGGCCGCCATCGGGGTTGCCAGCTTGACGGTCTCGACGAGCTCCGCGCGCCACAGGGCGCCCGTCGCCGCCGCCGGCCTTGCGGCCGTAAATGCTGTCTCCAAGGTCATGCCTGCAACATGGGGTGCGCCGCCGGGAGGAACCACATCGGATATAAGTCGAGCGTGAGGCCATGCGGACCTGCGCAACCGGCGAGGCCGTCGCAGCAGGGAAGCGGCAGCCGTCAGCCTCGACGCCTGCACGCTGTCGCATCCGAGTAGAACGCGTCAAAAATGCGGCGCCGCCCATCGATCGCGCGCGCCCCGCGAGCCGGCCGATCCGCACGGGGCCGTCGAGCCGCCCACCGACAAACGCGCCTAAGCCGCCGTCAGCTTCGCCAGCACCGCGTCGGACACCTCGAAGTTGGAATAGACGCTCTGCACGTCGTCGTCGTCTTCGAGCGCCGCGATCAGCTTGAGCACGGAGACCGCCTTCTCCTCGTCCACGCTCGTCGTCTGCATCGGCTTCCACAGCGCCTTCACCGACGCCGCCTCCCCGAGCTTCGCCTCCAGGGCGACCGACACCGTGGCCAGGTCCTCGAAGCTGCAGGTGACGAGATGGCCGCTGGCGTCGGACTTCACGTCCTCGGCGCCGGCGTCGATGGCGGCGTCCATCACCGCATCGGGCGACCCTGCGCTCGCGGGGTAGGACACCTCTCCCACACGCGCAAACATGTGCGAGACCGCACCGGTGGCACCCAGGTTGCCGCCGTGCTTGGTGAACACGGCGCGCACGGCGCCGCCGGTGCGATTGCGGTTGTTGGTGAGCGCCTCGGCGATGACTGCAACGCCGCCCGGTCCATAGCCCTCGTAGCGGATCGCCTCGTAGCTCTCCGTATCGGCGCCCGAGGCCTTCTTGATCGCGCGCTCGATGTTGTCCTTGGGCATGTTCTCGGCGCGTGCCGCCTGGATGGCAAGCCGCAGGCGTGAGTTCATTTCCGCGTCGGCAGCCCGGTCTTCGCCGCCACGGTGATCTCGCGCGCGAGCTTGGCAAACACCTTGGCGCGGGCGGCATCCTGCCGCCCCTTGCGGTGCATGATGTTCTTGAACTGAGAATGGCCGGCCATGGGAGTGTCACGCGCTCGATCAGTGGTTCAGGAGGTTCGACATGCACATGGCCAGGCGTTGCCGCTGCGTCGCGCGTACGCCCGGGACCCGCAGCCGATGCCGCCATCGGCGCCGATCAAGAAACCTCCGGGCGCACCTCACAAGCCTAGCATCGGCTGCGCCGGCTTCAAGGGGAGGGCGGGCCTGCGCCGCCACACTTTGCCGGCCTTCGCACGGGTCTGTGCACGTGAAATCGGCCCCTGCCCATGCGGGGGCCGCTCGGACGGATCGGGGCGGGGGGCGGACCCATCGCCCGTGGCAGCAGCAACCGCAAGGGTGAGGTGGGGTCTGACCTCCGCCGCTGCGCTTCGATCACGCAGCGAGAGCCACTGCGTCGCTGGTATCGGCCGCGGCCGACCGGCGCCTCCGGAACCACCGCAGCGCGGTATTCAGGAGCACGGCGTCGCTCTCCACCTCCTGGATCAGCAGGCCCTCCGCCGCCTCCATGAACGGCCTGAGCCCCCGTTCGATCGCCTCGGCGCGCTCGGCCGATTGGACGTACCACGTGTTGTCCAGCGGGCGCGCCCAGGCCTCGCCCAGCTGCATTATGGCGCCGGCCACGATGTGGCGCCCGGGAGCTGCAACGTCGAAGGAGATGATGTAGGTGCGCATCGGAGGTCTCGTCATTCGCGGGGATTGCGGGGTCTCGGTGTATCGTCACGCTGAGAACGTAGAGGGAACATGCGTCGATTCGGCTGCGCCGTCCAGCAGATGTTCCGAGTTTGTTCCCCTCGCCCTACTGGAAAAGGTCGGGCTGCAGCTCGGGCGCCGCCGACAGCGCGCGCGGTATACGTCGGTGCAGGCTGAAGTCCACCTGGTCGACGAGGCCCGGATAGCGCTCCCTGAACAGGGCCTGCGCCTTCGCGCGGCTGGCGGCAAAGCGCAGCCCTTCCCAGATCTCGTAGAGCCTGCGGGGATCGCAGCCGTAGCGGGCGAGGACGTCCTTGCGGCGCAGCCGCAGCCAGCGTGCGATCCAGATGTCGACCGCGTCGGCCTCGGTGAGGGCGCGTGCGGCCGCGCTCTGGCGCTGCTCTGGACGGCTCGAGGTTGGCATCTCGCTGACAGCTTGACGGAAGGGCAGCCCGGCCCGATTGATCACCCACGAAGATAGCGAAGTCGTGGCCGTTCGACCCGCGCGCCCAGCGCGTCCAACCCGAGCCGAGGTTTGAGCCCGTGATCCTGTATCCCGCCATCGACTTGAAGGACGGCCGCTGCGTGCGCCTGGCGCGCGGCGAGATGGCGGCGGCCACCGTCTTCAACGACGATCCGGCCGGACAGGCCCGATCCTTCGAAGCCCAGGGCTTCCGTTACCTGCACCTCGTCGATCTCAACGGCGCGTTTGCGGGCCGGCCCGTCAACGGGCCCGCCGTGGAGGCGATCTTGCAGGCAGTGAGCATCCCCGTGCAGCTGGGCGGCGGCATCCGCGACCTCGCCACCATCGAGGCCTGGCTCGAGAGGGGCATCCGGCGCGTGATCCTCGGCACCCTGGCGCTGCGCAACCCCGACGCGGTGCGGGAGGCCTGCCGGCGCTTCCCCGGCCGCATCGCCGTGGGCATCGATGCGCGCGGCGGCAAGGTGGCGGTGGAGGGCTGGGCCGAGACCAGCGAGCTTACCGTTCTCGAGATGGCACGCCGCTACGAGGATGCCGGCGTCGCCGCTATCGTTCACACCGACATCGACCGCGACGGCATCCTCACCGGCCTCAACCTGCCGGCGACCGCCGAGCTGGCCCGGTCCACCTCCATTCCGGTGATCGCCTCTGGCGGTCTCGCCGGCATCGACGACGTGCGGGCCCTGCTGCGATCGGAATACGTTAAGCTGGAAGGCGCCATCGCAGGCCGCGCGCTCTATGACGGCCGCCTGGATGCGCGGGAGGCGCTGGGCCTGCTTTCGCAATCCTCGCCGTGAGCTGCCGCGAGCCCAAGTGTGGGTAGCACGCGGCTGGCACCTTCTGCTCTGCCGTCACCCGTGCTAGGTTTGTTCCATGCGGCAAGGTGTTCCTAAGGGCTTCGAGGAAGATCGCTTGTGGGAGGAGGGCTTCGGTGAGGTCAGCGCCCGACAGGCCGAGCTCATCAGAAGCGCTCCCACAGAGCCAGAGGCATTCCTGCAATGGAGTGCACAGCTCGAACGCGAGGAGGGCAAGTTCGAGCTCTCCCGCGGGCGGGTGACGTGCGACATGGTACGGACCTCCAGGCATCACGCGCGCGTATGCACCAACATTCTAATGGAGCTTGGCCGTCTGCTCGACCGCGAGGTCTTCGACATCGGCTCGGCTGATTTTGCTGTGCAGACCCCCTTCGGGGTGCGCGGACCTGATGTCGTGGTGGATTACGCCAACCCTCGTGGCCGGGAGCTTGCCACGACCAATCCGATTTTCATTGCCGAAGTCCTGTCGCCGTCGACCGCCAACAGGGATTTTACAGAGAAGCTGGAAGAATACTGCGCCACGGAGCCGCTGCAGACCTACTTGATCTGCTCCCAGGATGAGCCGCGAGCCTGGGTCTGGCAGCGGGATGTGAGCGGATCGTGGCCCGAGCATCCAGTGGAGCTCCTCGGGCGTGAGGAGGCGATCGCGCTGGGCGGCCTCGGCGTCGAGCTTTCCATGGCGGCCGTCTTCCGCGGCATCCCCGACGCACCCAGTGTCCCGTAGCCACCACCGCGGGTTGCCGCGGCCGGACGACGCCGCTTCTGTCTCGGGGCCTCTTGTGCTAGGTTTGTTCCATGCAGGACGATGCCCACAAGGGCTTCCGCGAAGGCGGGCCCCGGCAGGAGGACCTGATCCGCAGTGCCCCTACCGAGCCACAGGCGTTTCTGCGGTGGAGTGCCCAGCGCGAGCGCGAGGACGGCAAGTTCGAGCTTTCCCGCGGACGGGTGATCTGCGAGATGATCAACGCGTCGAACCTGCACTCGAGGGTCCTAAGTAACCTCGTTATCGAGCTTGGTCGCCTCCTAGACCTGGGCCGGTTCGACATCGGCATCTCGGACTTTGCGGTTCAGACACCATACGGCGTTCGCAGCCCCGACGTTGTGGTCGAGAACGCCAGGTCTCTCAGGGTGCTGTCCACGGCCACCCCGCTCGTCATCGCGGAGGTGCTCTCCCCATCGACCGAGAGCACAGACTTCACGGAGAAGCTCGAGGAGTACACGGCGATAGAGGCGCTGCAGACCTATCTGATCTGCTCCCAGGACGAGCGGCGCGCGTGGGTGTGGGCGCGTCAGACCGACGGATCGTCGCCCGGGCGCCCGTTGGAATTGGTTGGACGCGAAGGCGCCATTGCTCTCGGGGGTCTCAACGTCCAGCTCACGATGGCCGCCATCTTCCGCGGCATCCCGGACGTACCGACGGGCGAGTAGGCCCATGCTCAAGGTCCGCATCATTCCCTGCCTCGACGTGAAGGACGGCCGCGTTGTCAAAGGCGTCAAGTTCGTCGATCTGATCGACGCTGGCGACCCTGTTGAGGCTGCCACAGCCTATGACGCCGCCGGCGCCGACGAGCTGTGCTTCCTGGACATTCGCGCCAGCCACGAGAACCGCGGGACGCTGCTCGACATCGTCCGTCGCACAGCCGAGCGCTGTTTCATGCCGCTCACCGTCGGCGGCGGCGTGCGCACTGTGGAGGACGTGCGCATCCTGCTCGCCTCCGGCGCCGACAAGGTTCTCATCAACACCGCGGCCCACACCAACCGTCAGCTCATCACGGACGCTGCCGAGGCCGTCGGCGCGCAGGCGGTCGTGGTCAACATAGACGGGACTAGGGTGAGCACCCCAGGTGAGCCTTTGCGCTGGGAGGTCTTCTCCCATGTCGGCCATCGCGCCATCGGGATCGACGCCGTCGCGTACGCGAAGGACGTTGTGTCGCGCGGGGCCGGCGAGCTGTTGGTGACCTCCCAGGATCAGGACGGCACCCGGGCCGGCTACGACCTCGAGCTCACCTGCGCCATCGCCGATGCCGTGAGCGTCCCCGTCATCGCCTCGGGGGGAGCCGGCAGCCTTGATCATCTGGTCGATGGCATTAAAATTGGTCATGCAAGCGCCGTGCTCGCTGCATCCGTCTTTCATTACGGGACCTTCACGATCGGCCAGGTCAAGCAATACATGGCTCAGGCCGGCGTCCCTGTAAGGCTCGATGGAGCCGCCTCCGCTTGAATATCGACCTCGAGCACCGATTTCAGCATCGCACCGCGTGGGGAATGCTGCATCTTTGAACCAGCCGTCGCCAATTCGCGTACAAAATGGGCGCCTGTGCGGGCATCCGAGTGGCTGGCGGGTGGGCGGCGCAAACCTGTCGCGGCGGCTCTCCGCGCCCCGGGATTACCCTTTGTTTCGTGGCATGGTGATACCCATCTCTATCCGTAGGCATGGGCGGCGTGGCGGATCGGCCATAGACCAGGGAGGCACGACAACCACAATGCCCGGTACTTATCCCGGCCGCAATTTTTTGGTCTAATCTTTGCTACGTGTGGCCGGCCGCAGAGGCGAAGAGGACATGGCAAACAACGATAATATCTTCGACGTCTACGCACAGGCGTACGAAAGTCAGAAGCAGCATCGGCTCACCCTGCGCGAGTACCTGGAGGGCTGCCGGACGGATCCGTCGATGTACGCCGGCACGGCCGAGCGCATGCTGCGCGCCATCGGGGATCCGGAGCTCGTCGATACCTCCAGGGATCCACGCCTCGGGCGGATCTTCATGAACCGCACCGTCAAGGTCTATTCCGCCTTCAAGGACTTCTACGGCCTCGAGGAGACCATCGAGCGCATCGTCGGCTTCTTCCGGTACGGCTCCCAGGGCCTCGAGGAGAAGAAGCAGATCATGTATCTGCTGGGCCCCGTCGGCGGCGGCAAATCCTCCATGGCCGACCGCCTGAAGGACCTGATGGAGAAGTGCCCCATCTATGTGCTGGCCACGAACGATGGGTTGAGCCCGATCTTCGAGAACCCGCTCGGCCTGTTCGACCCGGTCACCATGGGCCGCATGCTGGAGGACCGCTACGGCATCCCGCAGCGCCACCTGATGGGCAACATGTCGCCCTGGGCGGTGAAGCGCCTCGACGAGTTCGGCGGTGACATCTCGAAGTTCTCCGTCATCAAACTGCATCCTTCCAAGCTGCGCCAGATCTGCGTCGCCAAGACCGAGCCGGGCGACGAGAACAACCAGGACATCTCGGCGCTCGTCGGCAAGGTCGACATCCGCAAGCTCGAGCACTTCGGCCAGAACGACGCCGACGCCTACTCCTACTCGGGCGGCCTCAACCGCACCACCCAGGGCGTCCTCGAGTTCGTCGAGATGTTCAAGGCCCCGCTCAAGATGCTGCATCCGCTGCTCACGGCGACGCAGGACCGCACCTACGTCGGCACCGAGAACGTCGGCGCCATGCCCTACCAGGGCCTCATCATCGCCCACTCCAACGAGAGCGAGTGGCAGACCTTCCGTGCCAACAAGAACAACGAGGCCTTCCTCGACCGTATCAGCGTCATCAAGGTGCCCTACTGCCTGCGCGTCACCGACGAGCGCAAGATCTACGAGAAGCTGCTCGCCGCCAGCGAGCTGGCGGATGCCCCCATCGCACCCGGCACGCTGGAGATGCTCGCCCGCTTCTCCGTGCTGACGCGCTTGCGCCAGCACGAGAATTCCTCGCTCCACTCCAAGATGCGCGTCTACGACGGCGAGAGCCTCAAGGACAGCGACCCGCACGCCAAGACCATCCAGGAGTACCGCGACGCGGCCGGCGTCACGGAAGGCATGGATGGCGGCTCCACGCGCTTCGCTTACAAGATCCTGTCGGAGACCTTCAACTTCGATACCAGCGAGATTGCCGCCGACCCGGTGCACATGCTCTACGTCACAGAGCAGGCGATCCGGCGCGAGCAGATGCCGGAGGAGACCGAGAACCGCTGGATTGAGTTCCTCAAGGAGGAGCTGTCGCCCAAGTACGCCGAGTTCATCGGCAACGAGATCCAGAAGGCCTACCTGGAGTCCTACCACGAGTTCGGCCAGAACCTGTTCGACCGCTACGTGGCCTACGCCGACGCCTGGATCGAGGATCACGACTTCAAGGACCCCGACACTGGCCAGCTGATGAGCCGGCAGGTGCTGGAGCAGGAGCTCTCCAAGATCGAGAAGCCGGCTGGCATCGCCAACCCCAAGGACTTCCGCTTCGAGGTGGTGAAGTTCTCGCTGCGCGCGCGCTCCAAGAACGGCGGCAAGAACCCGAGCTGGACCTCTTACGAGAAGATCCGCGAGGTCATCGAGCGGCGCATGTTCAGCCAGGTCGAGGACCTGCTGCCCGTTATCAGCTTCGGAAAGAAGCAAGACAGCGAGACCGAGAAGAAGCACGAGGAATTCGTGCAGCGCATGGTCGAGCGCGGCTACACGCCGCGCCAGGTCCGCCGGCTGGTGGAATGGTACATGCGAGTGAAGAAGTCGAGCTGAAGGGCTGGTGCCGGGCCGCCGTTCCCGTGTTAGGGTCTGTGGCCTGTGCGGCGGCCGCTGGCCGCCGGCCCTTGAACCGTGCGCCATTGAACCGTGCGCCATTGAACCGTGCGCCATTGAACCGAGCGCCACGCACCGACCACCGAGCGGCTAACCGATGCAGATCGTCGACAGGCGTCTGAACCCCAAGTCCAAGAGCCTCGGCAACCGCCAGAGGTTCCTGCGCCGCGCCAAGGCTGAAATCCGCGAGGCCATCAAGGACTCGCTTCGGACCCGCCGGGTGGCGGAGGCGGAAGGCTCGGAGAAGGTGACGATCCGCTCGAAGAGCCTGCGCGAGCCGTCCTTCTCCCTCGGCCGCAACACCGGCCGGCGCGATTATGTGCTGCCCGGCAACGAGGAGTACCAGGTCGGCGACGAGATCCCCAAGCCGCCGAGCGGCGGCGGGCGCGGCAGCCAGGGCAGCCCCGACGGGGAGGGCCAGGACGAGTTCACCTTCACCCTGACGAAGGAGGAGTTCCTCGACCTCTTCTTCGACGACCTCAAGCTGCCCAACCTGATCAAGGTGAAGCTGAAGGACCTGAAAGCGCCCAAGCTCGCGCGCGCCGGCTTCACCACCGAGGGTCCGCCGGCGCGCCTCAACCGCACCCGCACCATGCGCAAGAGCCTGGGGCGCCGCATGGCGCTGCGCCGGCCCAGCGAGGAGGAGGTAAAGCGCCTGGAGG
>Ga0209382_10011196_pt1 | contig 11145 bp, 8 predicted proteins | sample SoiMetdeltSBSDD5_FD_187599 | JGI IMG/M metagenome (GOLD analysis project Ga0209382, IMG submission 187599) | Bulk soil microbial communities from a Populus tree surrounding site in Tennessee, USA - Soil MetaG P. deltoides SBSDD5 (SPAdes) (version 2) | ecosystem: Environmental > Terrestrial >...
TGATGATTTCTTCGCGCGTGGCTTCTGGTTTGCCGTAAGCGATGTACTGCCAGACCGGCGCGTGGAAGAGCAGCGTCTCCTGCAAGACGAAGCTGATCTGCTGGCGCAGCGATCTGACGGTGAAACTGCGCACGTCCGTCCCGTCGATCTTCACCTGTCCTGACTGCGGATCATAAAAACGCGGAATGAGGCCGACCAGCGTCGACTTGCCCCCGCCGGTCGGCCCCACGAGCGCGACAAACTGGCCGGGTTTGATGGTCAGGCTCACGTCTTTCAGCACGGGACGTTCATCATCGTAGCCGAATATGACCCGATCAAACGTGACCTCAGCTTTGAATTTGGGCGACGGACGCGCTAAAGGCAGGTCGCGCACTTCGCGCTCCGTCTGAATCACCTCTCTTCCCTCTTGCCTTCACGGCGCAAATGAAAAGCTCTGATAAAGGCTGAGACGGCTATCCAGACGCTGATCACGGCCAGTGGCAAGGAGACGACTCGCGGCCACATGACCGCGATGACCGACGCAACCACCAACAACAACCCCGCAGCGCCCATAATACGCGCTTCGGCAGGGCCGAGCGCGCGCCGGTTGGTGATGGCGGCGCCGACCGTCCGCCCGATCTGGATAGCCCCGGCGGCCGCGCGGCTCGAATTTCCGCTGCCGATCCGCTTTCGCAACCGGCGCCCGCCGGGACGGCGCTTGGGCTTCGACGCAGGGGTGAGCCTCCGCCTCGCCGTCAGAACCATCTCGGTAGCATTCTCAAGATCGTCGAGGAACATCTGCTCCATCTCTTCGCCGATTCGCTTGTCCTCGATGACCACATCCAGCTCCCAATTGCTTACCCAACTCGCCGGGTTGAGATTGGTCGAGCCTATTCTGGCCCAGCGCCCGTCGGCGACCGCCGTCTTCGCGTGAATCATCGGGCCGTTCCATTCATAGACCCTGACGCCGGCTTCGAGCAGCGGCCGGTAGCCTATTCGCGACAGGGCGCGCACCACCGGAATGTCGGTGGCCTGCGGAACCAACAGCCGCACATCCACACCGTCCCTGGACGCTGCGCTGAGCGCCTGGACGTAAGGCGTGGTCCCGGCGAAATAGGCGTCGGTCAGCCAGAGCGTTTCGCGCGCCGCGGCCGCGATCATCTGATCCAGGCGGTAAAGCCCCGCCGAGTACGGCATGCTCGCTACAATACGCAGCGCCACATCGCCGTCGTCTGGGACGGGACGTATGGGTAGGATGGGATTGGGAAATTCTCCGGGCGGGATCGGTTGGCCGCAGGCCACCCACATCTGGGCGAAGGCGCGTTCGAGTTCGGCCACGGCTGGGCCTCTTATTTCGATCCCTGTGTCCCGCCACGGCTCTATGCCGGCGCGAGAGTCGCCGACCCACATATGCCCCACACACAGGCCTGAGACGAAACCGACGCTTCCGTCAACGCTGAGCATCTTGCGATGATCGCGGCCGAGCCATCCGAAGGGGCTGTCGAGACGCGGCGGGTTGAAACACCGCGCCTCGATCCCGGCCTGGCGCAAACGCCGCCAGAATCCGTTGGACGTCAAATTGAAGGCGCCCATCCAATCGTAAATCACCCGGACCCGCACGCCGTCTCGAGCCTTCTCGATGAGCGCGTCGGCAAAGATACGGCCCTGCTCGTCCTCGTGAATGATGTAGCTTTCGAAATGGATTGTGTGTCGGGCCGATTCGATAGCTTCGAGCCAGGCCGGATAATTCTCGGCGGCGTCTTTGAGGATGCGCGCGCTATTGCCCGGAATCAGCCTGGCGCCGGCGGCGCGCCAGAACGCCTGTTCGGCGAAGATGCTGATGGATGACGCCGATCCATTCCCGCGCCACTTCGATTCCCGATTTGATTGGGCTTGACTCTTCATCGCGCTGGGTAATCTACGCGCACTGTCATCTGCGCTCCTGGTTCGAGAATCAGGTCCTTGTCTCCCTGGACATAAACCGAGCCTGCGCCCGCCCCCGCGCCGATGGCCGCGCCGATCGCCGCGCCCTTGACGCCGCCGGCTATGCCGCCGATGATCGCGCCCAACACGGCTCCGCCAATGGCCCGAATCTCCGTCTCTTTCGTCTTGCTGGCCGATTCGACGTTGCCCTCTTCGTCAACCGACTTCACGGACTCGGTGGCGAAGACCTTTTCGATCTGCGCGTGAAAAGGCCCGCTGCGGCCATCGCGCAAAGTGACGGCGTCGAAATCTAGCGCCATTTCCGTGCGGCCCGTCATTCGGTCGGAACGCTCGATCTTCGCGATGTGGCCTTGGATGATTGCCCCTTCGTATTCGCCTGGTTCGATGACTCTCGCGGTAAACCTATCGCCTTCGCAATTGATTTCGGTCGTCAGCTTAGTTTCGAGTCGTATTCTTAGCAAAGCGCCCCCGGGGACGAGCGCTTGAGTCTTCCTTCGCTCTCTTCCCCTTTGACCCTTCAGAGGGACGATACTGGCGTCAGGATGCGCGACATTCGGCGGAATTGCCAAATCGAAAGCGCGCCCGACATACCCATCGAAGTATCCGACTTCAAAACCCAGGCTGTACCCCTCTTTATAGTCCACCCGCGGGCCGAAGCGGGATTCATAACCCCGATCGGCTTCCTGATAGAGAGTGTGTCGCTGGTATTCGCGCCCCAGCCGATCGGCGAAATCGTTCTCCCCCGCGTCGTAGCCATCGGCGTACCCCGCTCTGTAACCATGCTCGTAAGCTATGCGGAGTTGAATGCCATCACGACACTGCTTCTGCGCGGCTACGCCGTGATTCAACGCCAACGCCAAACCAAACGATAGAATCGCAGCAACGGCTGTGTTTATGCATTTGTAATACTGTTTTTTCATCTTTCGCCTCCTCCAGTTACGCTTGTTGATATTGTTTCGGAAGTGAGTAGCCGCAACCAGTCGCTTGCCGCTCTGGCTGTGGCGGCGAGATTACCGCCAGTGTCGAGCGCGAGGCGCCTGCTGTCCGATTCGCCGCAAAGAGCCACACCCTCTTCACGTTGTCGCAGGTAGATTTCCCAGGTGGCGTCAGACAAGCCTTCATTCCGCGCCGCGCGTTCTTCGATACGTTTATGAACCAACTCCGGGGCCAAACGGCATTCGATCAACCGCCATTCGGCTCCGGCGTCCATTGCCATTCGCTCCGCCATCGAGCGGTCACTGTTACGTAAAAATGTCGCGTCGAGAATCACACCGCGATCGGCGCCTAGCATCTCGCGCCCGCGTTCGATCATCGTCTGGTACGTGAGTCGGCTGGCTTCAGCGGTGTAAGCGCCTTCGCCGTAAGGAGCCGGTCGTTTGGCTTCGCCGAAGAGCGAGTGTCGCGCCGCATCGGCGGAGATCACTCGCAACCCGAGTTCGCCGGCGAGGGCGCGCGCAATAGAGGTCTTGCCGGTTCCGGAAAGCCCTCCGACGGCGATAACTGTAGGCTTCCTCAGACGCGACGCGTAACTGAGCGCCAGATCGAAGAAGTTTCCGGCCCGCGCCGCCGCCACGCGGCGTTCCCCTTTGCTGAACTCCGCTTCGTTCAACCTGAAGCTCAGCGCCTTGCCGCGCACATACGCGCGATAGCAGCGGTAAAAAGGCAGCAACCCGAAAAAGTCTTCGTCACCTATTCGGCGCTGATACGCTTCAGTGAAGAAGTAACCGAGGTCGGGCCTGCCGCGCGCGTCCAGGTCCATAGCCAGAAACGCCGCCTCGCTCGCCACGTCGCCGCAACGGAATCGGTCGTTGAATTCGATGCAGTCGTAAATGCAGATCGCGCCGTCCGTCACGCAGACGCTCTCGCATCGCACGTCGCCGTGCCCGTCCACGATCCGGCCTTCGCGCGCGCGCTGGTCGAAGAGGCCGGCTTTCGTTTCAATCTCTTCATTCACCCACGAGCGAATCGCCTCGTAGTCCGGAGCGCTGATCGTGCGGCCGATGAACGGCTCGGTCTGGATGAAATTCTCTTCCCAGTTGTGGCGGATCTCGGCGAGGCTCCCCCATCGCGCGATCTCAGGCCCGCGCGGGGCCTTTGCGTGAAATTCGGAAAGACGAGCGGCGACGCGGTCAATGACCGCTTCGGTGACCGTGTTGTTAGCGACCATCCGGTCGAGCATCCGATCTTCGGGCAGCCGTTTCATCCATACGCAGTAATCGACGATCTTTCCAGTTCTTCCAGAAAATCGAATCTGCCCGTCGAGGTCGATCACCCCGCCGAGGCCGATGTAGGCGCCTGGGCACAACCTGCCGTTGAGCCGTATCTCATCCTCGCAGGCCTTCAATCGTTTGTTCAGCGTGGTGTAATCGAGGAAGCCGAAATCTACGGGCTTTTTCAGCTTGATGACGTAGCTGCGGCTCAGCAGCAGGACGGAGATGTGCGTCTGCTTCATTTCAATCGGCAGTTCGTCTTCGGCCCATTCCGGCGCGTGGCGCAATCGCTCAACCATTTTCAGCCACGCCGCCAAGTCGGTCTTTTCATCCGGATTTATTGACGCCATTGCGATCACACTCCCTATGTTTCGCTCAGTCATGTCAGCCATATCTCGCATCTCCAATCACAAACCATTGTTATTGATGATCTGCAATCCACAGGCCAGATCGTGTTCATCCAGAAACGACTGCGACTTTGATGATCTTGTCAGCGCCTGTGCGTGATTTCGCGCAGCAATCCCATTTCGATTGCGTAACATTACGCAGTTCATCATCCAAATTCAGGAGAATGGATGGGCAAATGAGCGGCACGAGAGTTGTTTTGATCTTGATTCGATGTGAGTAAGACAGAAGAAGGAGTGTGCCACTATGACAGTCGAAGCATACGGAGGTCGGTTCGACGGCGACGCCGGGCGCGCCGTTGGTGACGATTGAAGACGACTCGCGTTACCGGCTTGAGGTCGCGGTCGAAGAATCACAACTCGGCAAAGTCAGCATGGGCCAGCAGACGCGCGTGCGGATTGACGCGTTCGGCGCGGACGATCTGGAAGGCGGCGTCTCTGAGATCACGCCCGCCGCCGATCCGATGAGCCGCAGTTACATGGTGAAGATTGATCTGCCCTCGCGCCAGGGCCTGCGCTCAGGTTTGTACGGCGTGGCCCGATTTGTCAGCGGTCGGAAACAGGCGATAGTGGTTCCGCGGCTCGAAGTTGACATCGCTCATCGTCGCCGCCTCGATCCTGCTCCGCCTGGGAGCGGTGGCGATGCTGCCGCGCGAGGAAGAGCCGCAGATCGTCGCGCCGATGATCGATGTTTTCGTGCAGAGATCATTCCGCCGTTTCTTGGCGTAGAGGCTGTGCGCCGTTCAGGGCTGGGCATTGCGCCCAAACAATCAATCCCGGCAGAAACGGCGCGATCAAATCGGGATGATGCGGCAGCGCGCGAACGGTGAATCCGTGTAATCCGCTTCGGCAACAGGCAACGGAGCTGACCTCGAAACGATAGCGTCCCGCGCCGCCGGCGCCAACCGGTAACATCGGGATTGTTTGCGCTCCAATGATCTCGTTGTCGGCGTTGACCAGTCCCAGGTAAAGCTCGACAGACACGTCATCGGGCGTGAGCGCGCCCAGCGAAACCTCGGCCTGCGCTTTGATTTCGCTGTTGACCTGAACCTCATCGAGCGAGCCTGCCGTGACAGATTCGATCCGTACCCTTGACCACTGATCCCGCACGCGCTCTTTCCAGGCGGCCAGCGATCTGGCGCGCGCCATCCCATCGGCTGTCAACCGTCCTTGTCGCTCAGCCGCAGGCAGATAGAAACGCTCGGTGTATTCGCGGACCATTCGATGCGTGTTGAAGTAATGGCAGAGATTGCCGATCGAGGCCTTCATTCGCTCGATCCACCGGCGCGGCAATTTATCCTCGCCGCGGTCATAGAAGGTCGGGATCACGTCGCCTTCGAGCAGATCGAAAAGGGCCTCGGCTTCGACCTGATCCTGGTAATCGGGATCGTCGTAAATTTCGCCGCGCCCGATCGTCCATCCGATTGCGGATTGCGGCCCTTGGTTATCGATGATTGCGGATTGGTCAAAAGCGTAGTTCCGGCTCGGGGTGGAGAGCCAGGGCTGCTCAAATCCGCGATCCGCAACCCGCAATCCGCAATCCCAGGCCTCGTCCCACCAGCCGTCGAGCGTGCTCAAATTCAATGCGCCGTTCGCCGCGGCTTTCATCCCGCTCGTGCCGCTCGCTTCGAGCGGGCGTCGCGGCGTGCTCAGCCAGACGTCCGCGCCCTGCGTCATCGAACGCGCGACGGCCATGTCGTAACCTTCCAGAAAGATCAGGCGACGACGGAACTCGGGACGGCGGCTGAGCGCGACGATTTGCTTGATCAGTTCCTTGCCGGCGTCATCGCGCGGATGAGCCTGCCCGGCGAAGATGATCTGCACGGGGCGATCGGCGTCGTTCAAAATGCGCGCCAGGCGTTCGGGATCGCGCAGCAACAGGTTCGCGCGTTTGTAGGTCGCAAATCGCCGCGCGAAGCCGATGGTCAGGGCGTCAGGATCGAGCGTTTCATCAGCGGCTTCAATCTCCGATTGCGGGGCGCCGCGCCGTTCCAGTTGCCCGCGCAAACGGCGACGCGCGAACGCGACCAGTCGTTCGCGCCGCCGCTCGTGCGTCCGCCATAACTCTTCAGCCGAGATGCGGCCAGCGCGCGCCCACACCGATTGGTCGGCAGGCTCCTCGCGCCATCGCGGCCCCAGATAGCGGTCGTAAATCTCGTCCATCTCCTGCGAGATCCACGATTGGAAATGGACGCCGTTGGTGACGTGGCCGATCGGAATCTCTTCTTCAGGCGCGCCGGGCCACAATGACCGCCACATCCTGCGCGTGACCTGCCCGTGCAACCGGCTCACGCCGTTGCTCGATTGCGCCAGGCGCAAGGCGAGCGCGGTCATGCAGAACGGCTCGGCGTCGTCGTTCGGATCCTTTCTTCCCAGCGCGAGAAAATCGCGAAACGACAGGCCGAGACCCTTTGCGTACTCTCCGAAGTAACGCTCCATCAAATCGGGCCGGAAATAATCGTGTCCCGCCGGAACGGGCGTGTGCGTGGTGAAGATCAATTCGGCTGAGGCGGCTTCGCGCGCCTCGGCGAACGAGAGATGGTTTGCCTCCATCAATCGCCGGATGCGTTCGAGCGCGAGGAAGGCCGAATGGCCCTCGTTCAAATGGTAAACGCTCGGCCGAACGCCCAACGCCTCGAGCGCGCGACAACCGCCGATGCCCAGCATCATCTCCTGTTCGAGGCGCAGTTCCGCGTCGCCGCCGTAAAGCTGATCGGTGATGTCCTGATCACGCCTGCTGTTTTGCGCGATGTTAGTGTCGAGCAGGTTGAGCGCGACGCGGCCCACCTGCGCGCGCCAGATTTGCGCGGTGACCCTGCGGCCTGGATACTCGACCTCAATGATCAACGGCTCGCCGTCACGGTCGCGTTCGAGTGTCAGCGGCAGGTTGTGAAAATCGTTGTTCCTGTACTCCTCCTGCTGCCATCCGGCTTCGTTCAGGTATTGGCGAAAGTATCCTTGCTGGTAAAGCAATCCAACGCCTACGAACGGCACGCCAAGATCGCTCGCCGATTTCAGATGATCCCCGGCGAGGATGCCCAAACCGCCGGCGAAGATCGAAAGGCAATCGGTGACGCCGAATTCGGCAGAGAAATAAGCGACTAGGAGGTTGTTCGTTCCGTCGTGATTTTTGCGAAACCAGGTTGATTCGCTCTTCAGGTAAGCGTCGAAATCGTTCGAGACGCGATTCAAGTGCGCCAGAAACCCATCGTCCGAGGCCGCCGCTTGCAGCGTCCCCTGATCAATCGCCCCGAGCATCAGCGCCGGATTGTTGCCCGATTTTTCCCACAGATCGCGGTCCCAGCGGAACAGTTCGATCGCGTCGTGATTCCACGCCCAGCGCAGGTTGTAGACCAGGGCGCGCTGTCGCTCCAACTCCGGGGGCAGCGAAGGCGTGACTGTGAATGTCCGAATCGGTTTCACCATTTCATAACTTCACAACGAGCGTTGAACAAAGGGCGGCCTGCGTAACCTTCGTCGAGACGCTGCCTAAAAGATCGTGTTTCAGATCGTCCTCGCCGGTCGCGCCGATCACGATCAGGTCGTATTCGCCTCTTTCGGCTTCGCTCAGAATCTCCAGCGCGGGATCGCCTTCGGCGGTCATCAAGGTTGCCGAAATGCCGTCCCTTTCCAGCCGCCGCCGTGCGAACTCAACGACGCTAGTCGCCTCGCGTTGAAGCTCGTCCTTGAACGCGCGAACTGAGGGAGGGCCGTTGAGTTCGGGCGGATAATCGAACCACTCGCGGTCGAGTCCCAGGTGAACCCACGGCGTCTCCGCCACACTCAGCAGAGTGATTTCCGTCTCTCCGACTTGAAGCGATGAAGACATAACCTCCAACGCCCGTTCGGAGGCAAGCGATCCGTCAACCGCCGCCAGAATCCTCCATTGCCTGCCCTCCTCGCTAAGCTCCCGGCCTATCAACACCGCGCCCGGCGCCGCCGCGACGACGCGGCTCGCGACCGGCCCCAATCCCGGTTTGCTGCGCGTGTACTGGTCGTGCGCTCCGACGACGGTAATGTCGTATTCTGCGGCCAGCCGCATGATCACGCGCGCCGGCGAGCCGACTTCCACCCGCGCCCCGGCTTCAACGCCGAGCGCGGCCAATAAGGCCTGAGCGTCGATCAAATGTTGGCGGGCCTCCGCTCGAATCCGGTGGTCATAGGTTTCGACCGTTCGCGCGGTCTTCCTCGCCGTTTTTCCGGCCTGCCCCTTCGGGAAGTAAAATTCCGGCGCGACGCAAAGCAGATCGAATTCACTGTCTTCACGCCGCAGCAGGCGCGACGCCGTGCGAAACGCCGTTGTCGCTTGATCCGAACCGTCTGTCGCAAGTAATACTCTCATCGTTACCATCCTTAGCATTCTTCATCTTCGTCTACGCGGCGGCGGCGCGCGATCTCGACAGAACATTTGGCCTGCGTGGCGACCGCCTGCGAGACTGAGCCTAGCAACGCGCGATCGGGCCCTCGGTAACCGTGCGAGCCGACGATGATCAGGTCCGCGCCCCAACGCTCGGCCTCTTCGACGATGGCGTCTTTGGGCGAATCAATCACGATAGTCGAGCTGAGCGACAAAAACCGGGCATCACTGTCGCGAAGCCTGGCTATCGCGCGCTCGACAATTGTCTGCGCCCGTTGTCTCGCCGCTCTCTCGATGTCTTCGATGTAGCGCGGCGGTAACACTAATACCTCCGGCGGCAGGGTTTCGGCTACGGAAATGATTCGCGCCGCGCTGTCCGCGGGCCACGGCCGCTTCACCACTTCCTCTACGGCGACGTCGCTGCATTCCGAACCGTCTACTGCTATCAAGATTTTCATTGCTTTTCCTCCTTCACTATTTTGCCAGCGCCGCGCGATTGAGAATCAGGCGGATCAGGTGATCGCGGCCGATCATGCCCAGCAGCCGCCCGTCGAGCATCACCGGGACCTGGGCGATATTCTTTTCATCCATCAACCTCAGCGCGTCTTCAAGCTCCGTGTCGGGCGAGACCGAATAGATCTGATCTGCGCGCCGCATCGCCGCCTGCACTGATGTTTGGCTCCATTCATCGCGTGGGACCGAGAGCACGTTTTCGAGCGTGATGATCCCGCGAGGCGCTTCGCTCTCGCCGACCACGTAACACCGCCGTCCGCTGTGGAGCAGGAAATGCTCGACGAACTCGGCGAGGCTCGTCTCGCCAGGGACGGAAGGGCAATCACGGCTCATTACCTCCGAGGCCGTGACGCCGGTGATCGCGCGCCCGACCGCAATCCGCTGCCATTCCATCTCGGCGGCATGAACCAGGAACCATCCGAGAAAGCCCAGCCACACGCCGTTGAACAACTGGTTCAACCGAAAAGCCACGAAGACGCCGCCCAGAATCATCAGGTAGCCTATTGTTCGTCCCGCCCCGACGGCCAGCCGCGTCGCCCGGTCTTTATCTCCCGTAACGCTCCACGCGATCCCGCGCAGCACGCGACCTCCGTCCAGAGGAATGCCGGGCAACAGGTTGAACGTGCCGAGAATCAGGTTGACGGTCGCCAGCCACTGGCTCACCTCGCCGATGACCGGCGCGCGCCCGCGGCTCAGCAGCCAGACGCCGCCGAAGACCACGGCGAGAAAATAGCTCGAAACCGGCCCGATGAGCGCGATCCTGATCTCCTCGCCGGGACGATCCGCCTCTTTCCCGATCTCCGACACCCCGCCGAAGATGAAGAGCGTGATCGAGCGGACGGGCTTCCCGCTGCGAATGGCCATCAGCGAGTGCGCCATCTCGTGGAAGAGCACCGAGCCGAAAAATAGAAGGCTCGCGACGAGCCCTATCAATAAATGAGCGGCCTGAGGCAGTCCTGGAAAGCTCGCCGCGAACGTCCCGGCCATCGAGAAGGTGATCAACGCGAAGATCACGAACCACGTGAAGTGGACCGCGATCGTAACGCCGAAAATCGAGCCGAGTCGAAACGTGTTTGTTGCAGTGTTTCGTTCCATTGGTTTCACTCCCAGATTCAGGCGGCGCGCGTCTGAGCTTGCGCCGCTTCTTCTTCAGAGATAACGAAGGCGGTCTTGATGGCCGTGTCCGGGTTGAGCGAGATCGAGTTGATCCCCTCTTTGACCAACCAGGCGGCGAAGTCCGGGTAATCGGACGGCGCCTGGCCGCAAATGCCGATCGGCTTGCCTGCGCCGTGAGCCGCTTCGATCGCGCGCGCGATCATCTGTCGCACCGCCGCGTTGCGTTCGTCAAACAGATGCGCGACCGTTCCCGAATCCCGGTCGAGTCCGAGCACGAGCTGCGTCAGATCGTTCGAGCCGATGGAATAGCCGTCAAAGACTTTCAGGAACTCGTCCGCCAACACGACATTCGACGGCAGCTCGCACATCGCATAGACTTCGAGGCCGTCCTCGCCCTGCTTCAAGCCGTTGGCCGCCATCGCCTCGATCACGCGCCTGCCTTCATCGACCGTGCGGCAGAACGGAATCATCACTTTGACGTTCGCCAGCCCCATCTCGCGCCGCACGCGCGCGAGCGCCGCGCATTCCAGGGCGAAGCCCTCGGCGTAGCGCGGGTCGTAGTAGCGTGACGCGCCTCGGAAGCCCAGCATGGGGTTCTCTTCTTCAGGCTCGAACTCGCGCC
>Ga0209382_10011204_pt1 | contig 11140 bp, 8 predicted proteins | sample SoiMetdeltSBSDD5_FD_187599 | JGI IMG/M metagenome (GOLD analysis project Ga0209382, IMG submission 187599) | Bulk soil microbial communities from a Populus tree surrounding site in Tennessee, USA - Soil MetaG P. deltoides SBSDD5 (SPAdes) (version 2) | ecosystem: Environmental > Terrestrial >...
GAGCTCTGCGTGCACGTCCGAGAGGAACAACAGCTCTTCGGGTTCGCGGTGCAGCTCGGCGGCGATGTGGCGGTAGCTATCAGCCGAGCGCTTCGCGCCGATGGTGGCGTCGAAGAACTGGCTGATTCGCGGCGTGAGGTCGCCCGCCGGTGTGTGACCGAAGATGAGACGCTGGGCGAGCACACTGCCTGACGAGTAGACCGCGACGTCGATGGACGACGTCCGCCAGCGTTCGAGGGCCGTAGCCACATCGGGGAACAGTTCGCCGTGCAGCGTCCCGTCGGTGAACCCACGCTGCCAGATCATCCCCTGGAGCTGCTTCAGCCCCGGCGACTTCCGGTCGCGGTCCATGAGCCAGACGACGTACGGCTCGAGGTCCGTCGCGTTTCCGGAGCTCAGGTCCGCCGGGAGTGGCGGCGGTGCGTCACCACGAGCCACGTCCGCCGCGTGCTCCTCGCGCAGCTGCCGCGCCACCTCGCCGAGCAGGCCCGAAGCGCCGTGCGTCTCGAGAAACTCGCGCAGGTGGGTGCGGGCGTACGGGAAGAGGACGTCGTAGACGAACGAGATCGGCGTCGTAGTCCCCTCGACGTCCAACACCACACCACGGACGCCGAGCCTGCCTAACGCGACCGTCACACGCTGAGCCCGGGGGTGACGCGGGCGGGTGGAATGTACGACGGGCCGAAACACAGCGGCTGAAACTTCGTGTCCTCGCCGCTCTCGGTGTAGTGCGGCGTCCAGCCGGACGGATCCTGGAACAGCCGAATGGCACGGATGCGCCGGTCGCCGCAGAGGTCGAACCAGTGATGCGTGCCGCGCGGGACGCGAATGAGATCGCCGGCCTCGACTTCCAGCGCGAAGACCGGCCGGCCCTGCGGGTGGATGTGGAACAGCCCACGCCCCTCGACGATGAGACGCACCTCGTCCTCGTCGTGCCAATGCTCGCTCGAGAAGCGCTTGAGCATGGCGTCGAGGTTCGGTGTGTCGGGCTTGACGTCGATGACGTCCGCCACGACGTAGCCGCCCCGCTGCTTGAGCTCGTCGATCCTCGGCGCCCACGCGGCGAGGATCTCGTCGGCCGACGAGTCGGACGACAGCCCGGGCGCGGCACCTGTGCGCTCGTACTCGATGCCGCGTTCGGCCAGGAACGTGGTGACTTCGCCGGCGTCGGTGATCGTGCGGTCTTCGTCAGGAACTCTGAGCAATGCCATGGTACCCCTCCGGTGCACTGTACGTCATGGTGCGGCCGACCGTCTCGAACAGGAACTCGAGGATCTCGACGTGCCGCACGGCATCGGCGAGCGATTTGCCCCACGTGTAGAGCCCGTGCCGGCGGAGCAGGACCGCATGGGCTGCCGACTGCTCATCGAGGATGCCACGGATGACTGCGGCCAACCGGGGCATGTCCTGGTCGTTCTCGACGATCGGCACCCATTCACGATGCTCGTGAGTGCACACGCCGTCGAGTCCCTTGAGCATCTCGTAGCCCTCGATGGCGAGCCCGCCGTTCGGGGCGTGGTGGTCCGAGAGCAGCGTCGACCACACCGAGTGCGTGTGCAGGACTGCGCACGCCCCTCGGCGGCGGACGATCTCGACGTGGAGCAGCGTCTCGGCCGACGGGCGCCCTACGCCGGATACGACGACGCCGTCCTCGCCGACATGGAGGATGTTCGAGGCGTCGAGCGCGCCCTTGTCGAGGGAGCTGGCGGTGATCGCCAGTCGCAGTGGGTCGCGCGAGACGACGGCGCTGAAGTTTCCGCTCGTGCCGAGGACCCAGCCGCGAGCGTAAAACCGTCGGCCGACCGCGGCGAGCTGGTCGGCGATGGTTGGAGACGGAGCGGCGTCGGCCACGTTAGGCATGCTTCAGAAGGTCACCGAAAATCGCCCGAAATCGTCCGGCCGGTCATGTGTCACGCGTGGCCCAAGGCTGCCCTGCAACATAACTGAGGTGGCGCAACTAGCTTCCTCACGACGCAAACCTGTGCCGACCATGCAGTCTTCCGACCCACGACACCCGCGGCCGATGCGCTACGCTGGAGGCGCACTCGACCGCGCCGCCAGGCTCCGACGCGACGACGACTGGGTGTCCGCGGCGTTCGTCGGCGATGACGCGCGGGCCGTGCTGATCTGCAACGACCAGAATCTGGTAACGGGGTTCGGAAATGGCGAGGAAGCGCCGCGAGCGGCGATGCTTCCGTTGTCGGCGGTTCGGGATCGCCTCGCGAGCGACTCGTTCCCGTGGGTTCTGCTTGGCATCGACGGGCAAACACCGGTGTTCGCGGTGGACCTTCCGCCCGACGCGATCGCGGCGGTGCCGGAAATCGACGAGGCCGGCACGTTCGTGGACATTCGACGTGTCGGCGCGTTGCTCCCTCCGCAGGACGCCGCCCTTCTCGCGTACGCACGCGCGATGCTCGGTTGGCACCGCCGGCATCGCTACTGCAGCACGTGCGGCGCACCCACCGAGTCGCGTCAGGCCGGGCACGTCCGCCGCTGCCGAAACGCCGACTGTGCAGCCGATACGTTTCCGCGGACGGACCCCGTTGTCATCGCGCTCGTGACGCATCGCCGCGAGCACGACGGTGTGATGCGCTGTCTGCTGGGGCGGAGCAGTCGACTGCCGCGTGGCGTCTACTCGCTGCTCGCGGGCTTCGTCGAGCCGGGCGAGAGCCTCGAAGAGGCGGTGGTGCGTGAGGTGCGCGAGGAGACGACGGTGGAGGTGACGGACGTGCGGTACGAGGCGGCGCAGCCGTGGCCGTTCCCCTACTCGGTGATGATGGGCTTTCGCGCCACGGCGACGTCGGAGGACATCCAGCTCGACGACGAGCTGGAGGACGCGCAGTGGTTCACGGCCGAGGAGGTCGCGAAATTCGCCGAGTGGGAGGATGAGAGTGCGCCGTACCGCCTCCCTCGTCGCGACAGCATCGCGCGCGTGATGCTCGATACGTGGATCGCCGAAATACGTTAGGCGTTAACGCTGCGGCCAGGGCACGCCCTGATTCCCGCGCCGGACCGCGCCGACGCCCTTGTAGGTGAACTTCTGGACGCGCTTCCCTTCGTACGTCTCGGTCGTGAAGATGTTGCCGCGCGAGTCCGTCGCAATGCTGTGGACCGCGAAGAACTGGCCTGGCTGGCGGCCGCCAGCGCCGAAGCTCGTGAGGACCTCGAGCGACTGCCGGTCGATGACGTACACGCGCTCGTTCTTGCCGTCGGCCAGGTAGATGTACTTCTGCTGCGGGTCGCGCGAGAACGCGATGTCCCACACGGACCCATCGCCTAACGTGCGCGGCGCGATGCGTTGCTCCTTCACGAAGGCCCCGTCCTTCCGGAAGACCTGAATGCGGTCATTCACGCGGTCGCAGACGTAGACGAAACCGTCGTTCGACGGCTCCGCGCAGTGCACCGGCGTCCGGAACTGCTTGTCGGGTGGTGCGTCGGGGTTGTACGAGGGGAGCTGCGCGTCGTCGGGCTTGTTGCCGTACGCGCCCCAGAACCGCTTGATCTTTCCCGTGCCCATGTCGATCACGGCCACGCGGCGGTGCCTGTAGCCGTCGGCGATGTAGGCTTCGCCCCCCTTCGCATCGAACGCGATCTTCGCCACGCGGCCAAAGTAGGTGCTGTCGTTGCTGTTCGGCGCCTTGCCTGGGATACCGAACTGCGCGAGGAACTTCCCGTCGTGCGTGAACTTCAGGATGTGCGCGTCGCCCTCGCCGTTTCCCCCGATCCATACGTTGTCCTTGTCGTCGAGCGTGATTCCATGGTTGGAGACCGGCCACGTGAACCCTTCGCCCGACCCGCCCCACGCCTTCACGAGATTGCCCTCGGGGTCGAACTCCAGGATCGGTGGCGCCGCCCGGCAGCACTCGCCGATCGGAGGATTCCGGTCGGCGCCAACCTCGGTGCGCTGGTTCAGCGTGGAGTCGCCGCGGTGGATGATGAAGACGTGGTCGCGCGAATCCACGCCCACGCCGATCGTCGAACCGATGACCCAGTGGTTAGGCAGTGGCTTCGGCCAGAATGGGTCGACCTCGAATCGCGGAGCTTGAATCGTTTGGGACTGGACGTTCGCCATCAGCACACGCTGGCCGGCGCCAAGGCCGCCGGCGAGTGCCAACATCAGTCCCGCGAAGATCAGCTTGCGTCGCCGCGTCATCGACCTGCTCCCTGTGATGGTGTCATCGGAACCGCGAGCCCCGTGGTGTATCGCACTGGAAGGCGATTCAGGCTGGTGATTCTACGGAGCGTGCGCGCCACCCGTCCAGATCCCCACGATCCCGGTCGTGGTCCTGGCCGGCTCCCAGAGGCGTTGTGGCGAAGCCGATCGACCGACACCGCCCGGCGTCAATGGCGTGCCCTGTGGGCGGAGGCATTCGACCGCTCATTCCGCCACCAGCGTCAGGGCCGGATCGATTCGAGACGCCCGCCTCGCCGGCAGGAAGGCGGCGAGCCCGGCAACAGTCAGCAGGACACCGATCGACGCACCAATGGTTGCAGGATCGTTCGGCGACACGCCGTAGAGCAGGCCGCGTATCGCCTGTGCAGCGATCAGGCTCGTCGGCAGCCCGATGCCGACGCCAAGCGCCACCATCCCCAGTGCGTCGCGGAGCATGAGCCGCTGGATCGCCAGCGGGGTAGCACCTAACGCCATCCGGATCCCGATCTCGTTCCGGCGACGGACGACGGCGTAGGACGCGACCCCGTACAGGCCGAGCGCCGCCAGCAGCAAGCCCAACGCGGCGAAAATCGTCGCAAGCGTCGCGACCAGCCGCTCGCGCAGCAGCGCCTGATCGACCTGCCGCTCCATGGTCAGCACGTCGCTGACGAGGATCTCGCCTTCGAGCGTCTGAACCTCGCGTCGAATCGGGTCCACGACCGACATGGGATCGCCCTCGGCGCGCACCGAGAGTGTCAGCCGGTTCGGAGTGTCGAGAGCCTGCGCGAGGGGGAGGAACACAAAACGCGGCGCCGGCTCACGGAGGCTCTTGTGTTTCGCGTCCCTCACGACACCGACGACTTCGTACGACAAGCGCGTTCCGGCCGAGTCGAACGTAATTCGCGCCCCCACCGGGTTCCGACCGGCGAAATAGAACTGCGCCGCGGTCTCGTTGATGATGGCGACCCTTGGCGCAGTCGCGCCATCGCTCGTCGTGAAGATCCGCCCCAGGCGGACCGGAGTTCCGAACGTATCGAAGTAGCCAGCGGACACATAGTTGATTCGCACATCGCGATCAGCGGCGGACTGTGGCTGGAACCCCGACACGTCCACTGGGTTCGATCGATCCCGACCGCTCAACGGTGTAAGGACCGAGAGACTCGCGTTCTGGACTCTCGGCAACCGCCTCACTCGGTCGAGGATGTCCGTCCACAGTCGGTCTCCCCAGATCGCATCGGCATTCGATGCGGTCGCTTGGACCGACAGCGTGACGACCGACTCGTGCCGGAACCCACGGTCGACTGTTCTCAACTCCCTGAGCGTCCGGACTACCAGGGTGCCGCCGACGAGAATCACGATCGACCCGGCGACCTGTGCGGCGACGAGCGAACGACTCAGGGGGAGCGATGATCGAGCGCCAGTCCTCAATGCCGTGCTGAGCGCCGCGTTCCCGGGCCGCGCATCGCGCGATGCGCGTATGGCCGGCATGAGACCCGAAACGAGCGCGGTCACCACGCAGAGCACGGCGGCGACGGTCAACGCGCGCGCGTCGATCTCGATGTCTAGGAGAATGGGAAGGCGACCGATCGCGAGAAAACCAGCCATCAACTTGGCAATGCCCACCGCGAGCAACGCGCCCACCGCCGCACCGAGCCCGAACAGTACCAGCGTCTCAGCGAGGAGCTGGCGAATGAGCCGAAGTCGTCCCGCGCCGATGGCCGCGCGAATCGCGAGTTCGCGCCGCCGCGCCGACCCGCGGGCGAGCAGAAGGTTGGCGATGTTCGCGCAGGCGATGGCCAGGACCGCGCCGACCAGCGCCATCAGGAGAACGATCGGCCGGGACAGATCTGCCCGGAGTCTACCGGTGCCGTGCGAGGCCGGCGGGAGTTGAATGCGCTGACTCGGACCGCGCTCGGACGCGGACGCCTGGACGTCGCCAAGATAGCTCTGATAAATGCGGTCGACTTCCGCGCGTGCGCGCTCGGGCGCCACGGTGGGCCGGAGCCGCGCGATCACGTTGAACCACCTGGCCTGCGCGTCGGCCAGGCGCTCTCGGCCGACGACGTTGATCGGCATCGTCATGTCGACGGGGTAGCCGACGTACAGGCCTGAGAATCCGGGTGGTGTCACTCCGATGATCGTGACTGCGCGGTCCCCGAATCGCACAACGGTGCCCAGCGCGTCACTCCTTCCTCCGAAGCGGCGCTGCCAGTACTCGTAGCTCACGACGGCCACCGCCGGGTCGAGGTCCTCGTCCCTCGGAACGAAGGTGCGTCCGACCCACGCTCTCACCCCCAGGACGTCGAAATAGTTCGCCGACGCGAGCTGTCCGACGACCTGCTCGGCCTGCCCGTCGAGGACGAGCGGCAGGTGATCCCACGGTGAGAACGCCGCGAGACCCACGAACGACTCGCTTTGCGCCCTGACGCGTTCCACGGCTGGGTACGGCGGCGCGCTTGTACGGCCTGGCGTGGTGATGAAGACGAGCTCCCTCGGCACGCGAACCGCGAGCGGCCGCAGCAGTGCGGCATCGGCAAGGCTGAACATGGCCGTCGTCCCGCCGATCCCCAGCGCAATCGTTAGGATGGTGATGATGCTGAAGCCGGGGCTGCGGTGCAGCGTCCTCCATGCGTACCGTATGTCGCCGAGAAGGTCGTGTGAGACGCGACGGCCCGGAGTCCGGGTCCACCCCTCGAGTGTCATGGGCTCCCTCTCTCTTTCACGGCAGACTGTCTGAATCTGGCTGTCGCGTGCCCGCGCGCTATACTCGTTCGGGATGACTCCGTCTCGACTGCGGTGGCCCGTGGGGCTTGCGCTCGCGTTGACCCTGGCACTGCCGTCGCGCCCGTTCGCGCACGAGGTTCCGCCATCCGTCCGGGTGTTCGCGTTCGTGAAGCCCGAGGCGGAGCGACTCCGGCTCGTCGTTCGACTCCCGCTCGAGTCCATTCGCGATATCGAGTTCCCGTTGCGCGGTGCCGAATACCTCGACATCGCGCGCGCCACGCCGCTCCTCGCCGACGCGGCACGGCTGTGGGTGGCGGACTACGTCGCAATCGAGGAGGACGGCCGCCCGCTCCCGACGGGCCGCGTTGCGGCCGCCCGCGTGTCACTCCCGTCCGACCGCTCCTTCGTCACATATGAGGGCGCGCTCGCGACCGTCACGGGGCCGCCGCTTGCCGACACCGTCGCCCTGCCGTGGCGCCAGGCGATGCTCGACGTGCTGATCGAATACCCCATCGCCGCACCGACCTCGCGATTCTCGATCCGGCCGGCGCTCGCGCACCTCGGCGTGCGCACGACGACCGTCCTGCGGTTCCTGCCGGTGAACGGCAGTGAGCGGGCGTTCGAGTACGTGGGCGATCCCGGGCTCGTCCGGCTCGATCCGCGCTGGCACCAGGCCGCGCTCCGCTTCGTTCGACTCGGCGTCACGCACATTCTGGACGGCGTCGATCACCTGCTGTTCGTGCTCTGTCTCGTGATCCCGTTCCGGAAGCCGAGGCCGCTCATCGCCATCGTCACGTCGTTCACCGTCGCGCACTCGATCACGCTCATTGCGTCGGCGAGCGGGCTCGCGCCCGATGCCCTCTGGTTCCCACCGCTGATCGAGATGCTGATCGCGCTCTCGATCGTGTACATGGCGATCGAAAACATCGTGGGCGCGAAGGTCGAGCGCCGGTGGCTCATTGCCTTCGCCTTCGGGCTGGTTCACGGGTTCGGCTTCTCGTTCGTGCTGCGCGACACGCTCCAGTTCGCGGGTGCCCATCTCGCGACGTCGCTCGTGGCGTTCAATGTCGGTGTGGAGATCGGGCAGCTGCTGGTGCTTGCCGTGGGCATCCCAGTGCTGGCGCTGCTGTTCAAGCACGTCGTCGCGGAACGCGTCGGGACGATTCTCCTGTCGGCGTTCGTGGCCCACACCGCGTGGCACTGGATGACCGAGCGCTACTCGGCGTTCAGCGAGTATGAGATCACGTGGCCGACGTTCGACGCCTTGCTCGCGGCGCAGGTGATGCGCGGGCTCGCGCTCCTGTTGATCGTGGTGAGTGCCGCCTGGGGGCTGCGCGGCCTTTACCGCAAGCTCCTCCGCGCGCGGTCACCCGAGCCATCGACCGTCGCTCGAGTGGAGAGCTAGTCGAGCCGTACGGTATTGCGCGGTGGAACGCAGGGACTTCCTTCGGGTCATAGGCGGCGCGGTCGGAGCACTGCCAGTCGCGCGGGCGGCGGCCCACGCGAACCCCGAACGACGGCGAGCGTCGTTCGGCGGCTGGACGTGGTTTCATGCGGACACGACGACATCGGCGTCCACCTGGCGTCGCCGCTTCGCGCGTCTCCGCGAGGCCGGCATCACCGGCGTGCTCGTCGAAGGAAGTAACAGCAGCACCGCCCGCATCGCCGCCGCGGCGAGGGCCGAGGGGCTCGCGTTCCACCGGTGGATCTTCACGATGTACCGCACCACCGACCGGTGGGCGAAGGCGAACCATCCCGAATGGTTCAGCGTGAGCCGCGAGGGTCGGTCGAGCCTCACACACCCGCCGTACGTTCCGCAATACAACTGGTTCTGTCCAAACCGCGCGGGCGTTCGCGATTACCTCCGCGGCATTGTCGAGCGGATCGCGGCCCGGGCGGAGGTGGATGGCGTTCACCTCGACTACATCCGGTTCATCGACGTCATCCTGCCGCGCGGGCTCTGGTCGCGGTACGGCCTGGTGCAGGACCACGAGATGCCGCAATTCGACTTCTGCTACTGCGAGGTCTGTCGCGAGAAGTTCCGCCGGCTGGACGGGCGTGACCCGATGAAGCTCGAGGACCCCGCTGCGGACGCTGCGTGGCGCGAGTTCCGCTGGAACTCGATCACCGAGGTCGTCACGATCCTGTCACGCGCGGCGCACGCGCACGGGAAGGCCATCAGCGCAGCCGTCTTTGCGACACCAACGCTCGCTCGGCGATTCGTTAGGCAGGCGTGGGACCAGTGGCCGCTCGACATGGTGTTCCCCATGCTGTACCACAACTTCTACCTCGAGGAGGTGGACTGGATCGGCCGTGCTGCCGGCGAAGGGGTGCAGGCCCTTCCGAACACGGTCCCGCTCTACGCCGGGCTCTTCGCGCCGCGCCTCGACCCCACGCAGCTCGCGAGCGCCGTCTCGCTCGTGCGTGACGCGGGGGCGGCAGGTGTGGCGCTGTTCTCGCTGCCTCGGCTCACCGACGCGCACCTCAGGGTGCTCCGCCAGACACTGGTTTCCATCAAGTAACCCCTGACACTGACCCGAGTAGGCTGCACCAGAAAGCAAACCGCTGAGAACGCAGAGCGCGCTGCGCGCGCTACGCAGAGCACGCTGAGGGGACGGTTGGCACTCGCCGGTGACCGTCGTTGCAGATCCAAGGTAAGAAAAGAGGGAAACGGCCACGGGATGCCACCATCCGGGAAGGCTCTTCCCCTCTCATTCTTTCGCTCCCCCAACCGTCCGCTCTGTGTCCTCCGTGCCGCGCGTGCGAAGCACGCGCGGTCTGCGTCTTCAGCGGTCTGCTTTTCTGCTCGCGGTTAGACCTTGCCGCTGGGCTCCGCGTCCTTTCAACCCAAGCCTTTCCCGCCAGTGCCGCCACCTCCGTCACGCCGGCGCATGAGGCCTTCCTGGGCAACCGACGCGACGAGTACCCCGTCGCGTGTATAGAACGCCCCACGCGTGAACCCGCGCGACCCAGCCGCCGCCGGACTGTCGATCGCGTAAAGCAGCCACTCATCCGCGCGGAACGGGCGATGGGCCCAAAACGCGTGGTCGAGCGTCGCGAGCTGCAACGTCCGCGAGCGCGGCGCTACCCCGTGCGGAAGGAGCGCAGTGGTAAGAAGGCCATAGTCCGATGCGTACGCCAGCACGGCCTGATGGATGAGCGGATCGTCCGGAAGACGATCGATCGCGCGCAGCCACATGTAGCGGATCGGTGGGCGCGGCTCCGGATCGAAAGGGTCGATCGGCGCGACGGGACGAAAATCGATCGGGCGATCCTGGGTGAGCACCGTCCGCACGGCGTCAGGGATCCGATGCGCAATGCTGCGAATGAGATCGAGCTCGTTCGAGAGCTCCTCCGGCGGGGGAACGTCGGGCTTCGGCGTTTGATGCTCGTACCCCGACTCTGCCACCTGAAACGACGCCGACAGGTTGAAGATCGCGCGCCCGTGCTGAATCGCGGTCACCTGACGGGTCGAGAAGCTTCCACCGTCGCGAAGCCGATCGACGAAGTAGACGATTGGCGCGGCGAGATCACCCGGCAGAATGAAGTACCCGTGAAGCGAGTGTGCCTCACGCGGTTCATCCACTGTTCGGCGCGCGGCGACCAGCGCTTGCGCGAGCACCTGGCCACCGAACACGCGTCCGGTCCCGATGTCCCGGTTCTTCCCCCGGTAGATGTTGACCTCCAACGGCTCGAGGTCGAGCAGCTCGAGTAGCGCGGCGAGCGGAAAGGACATCGGAACGGGGAATCAGGGGTGGCCCTCGTTAGCGGGCTGATGGGAATCGCGGCTGAAAGCTGTCGGCTTTCGGCCGAATTCCAACATTGGCTATTCGTTCCGCCGGGTCGGCGGTGATCTCCGAATCGCCCCGTTCCTCGCAGACGTTATCGAGGAACCAAGGCGAGCTCATCCAATCGTACCAGATCCGCCACGAGGTTGTCGGCGAGAACGACGCCGTGCGGAGATGACGCGGAGATACCCACGAGATCGAGACCGCTAAGCTATCGCCGTCGGATCGGCTGAACGATTCCGACTTGCGCATAGCGACCTCATTCAACTCGTGGAGGATTGTCGTGTCTCGATCATTTCACGCGATCGCCGGCGGAGCCTCGGGGCTTCCGCGGGTGGCGCTGCTTTCTCTGGCAAGTCTCACTGCGGCGTGCGGTGACCGTTTCATCTCGGCGCCCGATGCGTCGCGCGCGCCGACAAAGTCGGCCGAGGTCGTCATCGTTCCCGACCTCGTTCCCAAGCAGATCGTGTTCGGG
>Ga0209382_10011205_pt1 | contig 11140 bp, 8 predicted proteins | sample SoiMetdeltSBSDD5_FD_187599 | JGI IMG/M metagenome (GOLD analysis project Ga0209382, IMG submission 187599) | Bulk soil microbial communities from a Populus tree surrounding site in Tennessee, USA - Soil MetaG P. deltoides SBSDD5 (SPAdes) (version 2) | ecosystem: Environmental > Terrestrial >...
CCTGGGCGTCGATCGACTTCAGGTGGTAAAACGCCTTCAGCGACGAAGCCGGCTCGAACTGCTTGGCCTGCAGCAGGCCAGCCTGCTGACCGCCGCCAACCTCCTTGAGGTAGAACCCGTGCGTTCCCGAGTCGAGCTTCGAGGCGACCTGGCCGTCCAGCTTGGACTCGAGAGCGTTCATGTTGTCGACGCCCACAGCGGCGACGTACTTGGTGGCGCCTGAGTAGTAAGGCGACACGTCGAACAGCCGCTGACCGTCCTGCGTGGCCTTGGCCACCGCGTCTGTGATCGAGGAGCCGGTGTAGAACCGCCACTTGGGCCCACCCGAGTACATGATCGCGTTGTAGGTGCCAGTGTCGTTGTTGCGGTCGAGGTCGACCAGTCGGGAGTTGTAGGTGGTGGTCAGCGACTGGAGCTGTGCGGTCGTCTTGCCGTAGTACCAGGACCAGCCGGTGTTGTCGCTGCCGGTGTTGCTGCCGAATAGCGCGGTGTAGCTGCCGGTGCCCTGGATGCGGCCGAAGCTCACCATCCGGCTTGTCGACGTCACCTGCGAAGAGATGTACGACGGGCTGCCGTAGTAGAAGGACCACGGTTCCGCGTTGGCACCGGTGTTGGACACCATCACCGTGGCAAACCGGACACCGTCGGCCGTGTTGTAGCCGTGGATGGCGATCGGCCGGGCGTTGTTGGCGCCGGCCGTGCTGAGCACTTGGGCCGCCGTTTGCCCGTAGTACCACCACCAGCTGGTTCCGTAGGCGTTGGAGTTCTGCACCATGGTCACGGTGAATTTCAGCGGCGAGCCGCCCTCGACCTTGATGTCGGTGAGCCGCGCCCCGTTGGCACTCAGCTTGTCCGCAACGAACGCCGCGTCCACGCCGGTGTAGGACCACCAGCCCGCGGGAGAGCTGATCTGCCGGTCCTCCCCGGGGCCGACGGACGCCGTCGCCTGTTGCCCGAATGGCGTAAGCGCCAGGATCAGCCCCGCCAAGAGGCCCCCTGTGATCGCTCCGAATTTCTTGAATCGCATCTGCCGTGCTCCTGATTCCGGGCTCCACTCCGCGTGAGGCCCCCCAGTGGATGAGTTGTGGGCCCTGCGAACGGCCACGTCCACGACGCTAGAGATCAGAAGCGCGCGATGAATCCGACGAATGTCGCTCCAGGTAGACGACCTTCCGTCGTGACCAGTCGAACCAGCGGCAGGAGTGGGACCGGTCAGGTGGGAGTCGTGAACTGGATGCGATTGCCGAGCTCGGCTCGGTTGCGCACGCCCAGCTTGCGGTAGATACGGGTCAGGTTGCCGGCGACGGTCCGGGGACTGAGGAAGAGCGCCGCGGCGACTTCCTTGGTGGTCATGCCCTGCGCCGTCAGCTCGGCGATCCGCTGCTCTGTCTCGGTCAGGTGCAATGGTGCGGGCGGACGCAGCCCGACGCGGCCGAGCTCGGCCCTGGCCCGATCCGCGAAGTCGGGCGCGCCGAGCCGCTCGAACTCCGAGAGCGCCTCGGTGAGGCAGGCGCGGGCCAGTGCCTTCTGCTTGAACCGCCGGTGCACCTGGCCCTTGGTCAGCTGCGCGTTCGCCCAGTCGAACGGACGGCCCAAGTCGTCGTATCGCTGCACTGCGTCCTCGGCGGCAAGGATCGCGGCAGCCGCATCACCGGCGGCGGCGGATAACAGCGCGCGGCATCGCGCAGCACCCGCCAGTGCCGAGCGGCGTCCGACCTGCCGGGCCTCGGCCGTGTAGCTGTCGAGGACCATGGCTGCCCTGTCGATTCGCCCTGCCGCGGCTAGCGCCTCGATGTAGTAAGGCGCGATCCAGTTGAACCCCGGCTCGCGGCTATTGCTGCCCGACCGCAGCTCGGCGTGCCTGGCCAGGTCGGTCGCGGCACCCGCCGGGTCACCGCGGGCCAGTTCGCAGAAGCCGAGCAGCGCCCTGCCCAGCAGTTCCGAGCCCATATCGTCGGTACCGCTGCCGGCGTCGACCAGTTCACGTCCGACGACCTCCGCCTCGCCGGTGCGTCCCGTGTGCGCCTGCACCCAGCCCAAGTCCCACCGCGCGATCAGGACCGCGAAGTCCTGCCCTGTGCGTTCCGAGTAGTCCAGCCCGTCCCGCGCGTACCGCTCGGCGGCCTGCCAGTTGCCCGCCCACAGCTCGAGGAGCGAGAGATGACCGACGGCCTCGGGGAGTGACCCGTGGTCGCCCTCGTCGACGGCCGTATGGTGCGCTTCCAGGAACAGCTGGCGGGCCCGGTCGAGCTCGTCGGCGTACATCAGCATGAAGGCGTAGTTGGTGATCGTGCGGTTGCACACCGGCAGTCGTACGCTGCCTGCCTCGAGCTCGATCGCCCGGAGGCAGGCGTCGTGGTCGAGCCCGCGGCCGGCTCGGAACGAGGTCTCGGCGAGTGCTGCGAGAGCGGCCGCGAGCTTGCCCGGATCCGCCTCCGGCTGTTGGTCGAGCAAGGTGATCGCGCTGCGGGCATGGTGGAGCGCGATCTCGATATCGTCGGTTCGCGCGAGCGTGAGCACGACGTGGATGTCCGCGGCCAGGCTGTCGTCACCAGCCAGCTCGAGCGCCTGATAGGCGAGCCTGGCAGCGTGTGACCACGGCTCCGCGTTGACGGCGATCCGGGCCAGCTCGTACAGCGCTGTGGCACGGTGCGCCGGGCTGGGATCGGTTGCGGCGACCGCCTCGAGCTCGCGCCGGGCCTCGTCGGAATCGCCGGCGCGGAACAGCAGGCCACCGAGGGCGAGATGCCGCGCGGACGCGTTCGGATCACCTGCGGGCGTGGCGCGCATGGCGAGCCGGCAGGTGTCGATGGCGGCGTGCAACGCCCCGCGGCGAAGCGCCCGGTCCCGTGCATCGTCGAGTACGGCGGCCACCGCGGCGTCCGGCCCATCCGTACCGAGCGCCAGATGCCGGGCCCTTTCCTCCGGCTCCTCCACCACCTCCGCGAGCCGGGTGTGCAGCCGGGATCGCTCGCTTCCGACCAGGCTGTCGTATGCCGCCGCGGCGAAAAGAGGGTGGCAGAACTCCACGTGGATGCCGGTGACCTTCGCCAGTCCGGCTCGCTCGGCCGGGACCAGAGCCTTGTCGAGCCCCAACGGACGCAGGTGCCGCACGGTCGGCCGCGTCAGCGCCGCAGCCGCCGCGAGAGCCATCCCGGCATGCTCCGGCAGAGCTCGCAGGCGGGCGCCGATCACGTCCTGGAGGGAGGGCGGCAGCCGCACCTCGTTGTACGACGACCCGGGTCCGGCATGAACCAGGGCCCGGGCGATCTCGACGGCGTACAAGGGGTTCCCGGCGCTGACCTGGACGGCTCTGCGGATCACCGGTCCGGGTACGGCGCCGGCCAGCTGCCGGAGCACGACCCGCTCGCAGGCAGCGGGCTCGAGCGGTGGAACGGGGAACCGCTCGCCGACGCCCACAAGGGCCGACACCAGGTCGGGCTCGGGCTCAACGGTCTGCGTTCGCCAGGACAGCAGCAGGCCCAGGCCGCGGTCGGGCATCCGACGGGCGACGAACCCCAAGACAGCGGCCGTCTCCACGTCCAGGAACTGGATGTCGTCGACCGCGACCAGGACGGGTCCGTCAGCGGCGAGGTCGCGCAGCAACGTCCCACAGGCCACCGCCACCGAGCGGGGATCGGCCTCCGTCCAAGACGGGTGGTCGCGCAGCAGGGCGGCCGCCAGCGCGGCGTGCTGGGGACCGGGCAATGCCGCAAGCTCGGTGTCGTCGAGACCGGCGAACAGGTCGATCAGCGCCGAGCCGACCAGGCGTGTCTCGGCCTGTGAGGGCCGTGCCTGGAACACCCGCCAGCCCCGTCGGCGGGCCTGGTCCACAATGCCGGCCCAGCAGTGGGTCTTCCCGATCCCGGCGGGTCCCTCGATCATCAACGCGGTGGACCGTTGCGTCATGGCGTCGAGAAAGGCCCCCTGCACCACGGGTGTGACAGCCGCGTCCGACATGACGCGCCCCCTTTTGCACCGATCACGCTCAGCCTAGGTCGTCCCACACCCTGTCGCGAGGGCCGGGCCGGTCAGGCGGTTCTCCCCCGGGGCATTGATCAGGCCAGTCCCAGCCGCGTGCCGCGTCGGGGTCGCACGGTCGGAAGGGCGGTCGCCAGCCAGATCAGTACTTCCAGACCCCGATCTGGTGCCCGTCCAGGTCGCGCATCACCAGCTGACCGTGCCGGGCGGGAACGTCGAACACCAGCCAGCCGGACACCTGCTCGCCGCGGTTGAGCACCACCGGATCCAGAAGCGGATCGAACGCGGTCGAGCCGGTGATCACGTCCCCCGGGTAGTTGCGGCCGCCCACCAGCGCGGTGAACTCGATGAGGTCCTGCCCGTCAGCGAGTGCGCGTAGCTTCACGTACGCGCCCATGTATAGGCCGTGCTGGGGGCGGTCGAACTCATCGCCGGTGGAGAACTTCAGCCGCGTGACGGTGGCCTGGAGCTGGGCGTTACCCACCTCGTCGTACACCGTCAACGTGTCACCGATCCTCCCGGTCGGGGTCGGCGGTCGCGTCACCGGCCAGACTGTGGCCGGCACGAAATGCACCGTCCCCTGAAGGTCGTCGACCACGGTCCGCACGACCTGGCGCTTGCTCCCCAGTGAAATGGTGCACGCGATCGTCCCGCCGACGTCGATGACCTGCACGCGCGGCGTACCGCAGCCGACCGTGGCACCTGCGGCCTGCGCCGGCAGCCGTGACCGAATCTGACGGATGACCTCGTTTGTGTCGATGAGGACCTTGACCGGCACCATCGTGTAGTCGTACTCCTCCATGTCGCCGTCGGTTCTCACATGGCTCAGGGTCACCGTCACCGGCAGTTGGCTGTCCGCCACCTCGGCGGTGCACTGCAAGGTCGCGCCCTCGGCCAGCTTGACCCCTTCGGGACAGGTGACGCTGCCGATCTGCACGCCGGGCACCTGCTCGCGCAGGTACGTGCGCACCCTCTCCGCCATGCTGCGCGAGTCGACCGTATGCTCGCCGCTGCTGACGTTGACGGAGCAGCTGGCAAGTAGCGCCGCAGCCAGGAGCACGATGGCGGCCACCGAGCACTCCGCGTGAACTCCCATATCCGCGAATCGAAATGGTCGGCGTGGTGTGGGCGTCGGCTCTCGGAGAGCCGCCCTTTGACTGTTGATGGTTCGCACCAGGCCCCCTCGCGGTGCGACGCGGCGAGGGTTGCGTGCCCGCAAGTATTTCTGAGCTTCGTAGGCCGGCATGCAGCCCAGATGGGCCGGGGCCGCAGCTGCAGCGACCTCCTTGACGACGCATTCCGCCGAGTCAGATGGGCGGCGGCTCCCTCGCGTCGCGGTCCGCAGTCCTCACCTTGGGGACGTTACTCCTCGCCGCTGCCACAGCGCCATCGTCCGCTTCCCACTCGAAGCGTTGACTGAGAGTCAATGCGGCGGCGGATTTCGCGGCCACCGCCGGGTGCCGTGACTGTCAGGCCGGCAGGGCCAGGTCGCGGTGGCGCAAGGAGACCAGGCCCGTCAGCGCGAGGGCGGCGACGACCGCGAGCAGCGCGAGAACGGGAGCGGCCGTGAGCGGAACCGCCGGTACCTTCGGGACGTGCGTGAACGGGGACAGGTCCTGCACCCACTGCGGCAAGTTCAGGGTGTCACCGAACAGCGGACCGACCAGGATGGCCGCCATCAGCACCGCCCAGGACACCGCACCGGCGTACCGGGGAACCAGGCCGACCGCGGCGATCACGATCGCGCCGATCACGAGGACCGCCGGAAGCTGGACGATGCTTGCGGCGAGCAACATTCTCAGCTGCCCGGCCGGGTCGCCGAGCACGCGACCCGCTGCCAGCGCCGTGCCGAGCGTGAACAGCAGCACCATGGCGGTCGCACCGAGCACCGTGATGACGGCGTGACCGGCCACCCACCGGAACCGGCTGGTCGCGGTTGCCAGCACCGGCTCCAGTGGACCGTCAGCCTCCTCGCTGCGCAGGCGCAGCAGCACCTGGACGGCGTAGATCGCAGCCGCCATACCCGCCATTTGCATGATCGAGGCGCGATAGGCATCGAGGATCGCGTCGCTGCCGCCCATTCGCGTGTACCAGTCGCGGGAAGTGCCGGTCGAGTCCCTGACCTGACCGACCAGACCACCCATCACCAACCCGAAGCCGAACAGGCCGACGGCCCAGCCGAGCAGCGCGCCGCGCTGCAGCCGGAACGCCAGCCCGAGCGTGCTGCGTAACGCACGGCCGGCCTGCGCGTGGCCGGTGCGCTGCGGCAGCATGCCGTGCCCGAAGTCGCGGCGTCCGACAAGCACAGCCGCGGCGACCGCACAGACAGCGAACAGTCCGACCGCCAGCGCCAGCGGCCACCAGTTGTCGCCACCGAACGGCCGCATCTGCTGACCCCAGCCGATCGGCGACAGCCAGGCCGGCCAGGCGCTCTGCACCCACAGACCGCTCGGGTCCGGGTGCCCGGCCATGTTGCCGATCCCGCTCGTCAGGAACGCCAGGCCGAGGACACCGGCGGCCATGCCACTGGCGCCACGGGTACTCGAGGTGAGCTGACTGGTGACCGCGGCGACGCCGGCGAACGCCAGGCCGACGGCCGCGACGGCGGCGCCCGCGGTGAACGATCCGGCCGCGGGCTGTCCGGCGGCGACCATTGCAAGGCCCATCACCGCGGCCAGTACGACGTTCATGGCGACAGTCACGATCAGTGCGGCGGCCAAAGGGGCGTGGCGGCCCACGACGGCCGCACCGATCAGCTCGGCGCGGCCGGTCTCCTCGCCCTGCCGGGTGTGCCGCACCACCGCGAACGTGCTCATCAGGGCGGCTAGCACCGCGACCAGCAGGAAGTCCCGGACCATCGTGTACGCACCGACACTGGCGCCCGACGCCAGGCCGAGCATCCGGATCCCGGGGCTGGCGGCCGTCACCCGCATCTCCTGGATCAGGTCCGCGACGGTGCTGAGCTCCTCGGCCCACAGTGCGGTGGTCGCGGCCAGGAAGCCGGCCAGTGCCAGTACCCAGACGGGTGCGGTGAACCTGTCGCGCCGCAGCGCGAGCCGGATCATCCGGCCGGTGCCGGCGAACGCGTTCACCGCACACCTGCCAGCTCGGTGTCCGTGCGCCCGGACGCGATCTCGTCGCCGTAGTGGCGCAGGAACAACTCCTCCAGGGTGGGCGGCGAGCTCGCAAGAGACCGCACGTCGAGCGCGACCAGCCGCTCCAGCACGTGGTTGAGCTCGTCCTGGTCGACGCTGAACCGCGTCCGCGGTCCGTCCGGGCTCAGGTCGTGCACCCCGGGCAGGCCGGCCAGCTCGGCGACCGACCGCGAGGTCTCCACGACCACGCACGTCCGGGTCAGGTGCCGCAGCTGGTGCAAGGTGCCCGACTCCGCGGTCCGGCCGGCGCGCACGATGGTGACCCGGTCGCACAGCGCCTCGACCTCGGACAGGATGTGGCTGGACAGCAGCACGGTGCGACCGGACTCACGCCGTTCGCGGACCACGTCCTGGAACACCGTCTCCATCAACGGGTCGAGGCCGGAGGTCGGCTCGTCGAGAAGGTACAGCTCGACGTCTGACGCGAACGCAGCGACCAGCGCCACCTTCTGCCGGTTGCCCTTGGAGTAGGCACGGCATCGCTTCGTCGGGTCCAGCGCGAAACGCTGCAGCAGCTCTGCCCGCCGCACGCGGTCGAGACCGCCGCGCAGCGTTCCCAGCAGGTCGATCACCTCACCACCGGTGAGGTTCGGCCACAGGTTCACCTCCCCTGGCACGTACGCCAGCCGCCGGTGCAGGGTGGCCGCGTCCCTCCACGGGTCGCCGCCCAGCAACCAGACGTCGCCGGCGTCGCGTCTCAGCAGCCCGAGCAGGACACGGATCGTGGTGGTCTTCCCCGCCCCGTTCGGTCCAAGGAAACCGTGCACCTCCCCGGCTGACACGGTCAGGTCCAGATGGTCGAGCGCCCGGGTCGATCCGAAGTCCTTCATCAGCCCGGACACCACGATCGGAGCCGTCATGTTGCTCACCTCGTCCGGTATGAGCGGCCTGAGATCAACGTCTCTCCGGCCCCGGCGGGATCGCAGAGGCGACCGGCCCCAACCGGATGGCCGGAAGTCCCGCCGCCATAGCGCTACCGGCGCACGACATCGCCAGGCGTGCGGCGGCGCTGTTCGAGGGAGTGGACCGGGGCGAAAGCCGGTCACGGCCGTTGATTCACGGCAAGAGATCGTCCGGGATCTGATCTACCGTGATGGCCATGACCGAGCACTATCTCACCGGCAAAGTGTTCGAGCACGTCGATCTGAGCGGGGCCCGGTTCCGCAATGTCGATCTGAGCGGCGCACGGTACGAGGGCGTCCGGCTCAGCGGAACGGTGATGCGCGGCGTGGAGCTGGGCGACGTGCGCATCGACGGCGAGATCCAGCACCTCACGATCAACGGGGTGGACGTCGCACCGCTTGTGGAGGCGGAGCTCGACCGCCGGTACCCGGACCGCCCCAAGATGCGGCCGACCGATGCCGCGGGGTTCCGCGAGGCGTGGGACCTCGTCGAGCGCTTGTGGGACGGAACGGTCGCACAGGCCCGCGGGATGCGGCCGGAGCAGCTGCACGAACGGGTGGACGGGGAGTGGTCGTTCATCGAGACGCAGCGCCACCTGGTGTTCGCCACCGATGCGTGGATCAGGCGCGCGATTCTCGGGGATCCGACGCCCTGGGACCCGCTCGACCTGCCGTTCGACGAAATGGACGACGCCCCGGGTGTGCCGCGCGACCGCGACGTACGCCCGTCCCTGGACGAGGTGCTGGCCCTGCGGAAGGACCGGATGGCCTCGATGCGCCAGGTGCTCGACGACCTCACCGACGACCAGCTGGACGGCCACACCGAGCCGGTCTCCGGGCCGGGCTGGCCGGAGCCGAACAGCTATCCGGTCCGGGAGTGCCTGCTCTGCATCCTGAACGAGGAGTGGCAGCACCGCCTGTACGCCGAGCGGGACCTCGACGCCCTCGAACGGTCCGCGGGCTGACGCTCACGCAGGCGGCGCGACCGTGGCGTCGGGTTGGTTCGAGCGCCGCAGCGACTCGGCGACGAACCCGTTGGCCTTCAGCTCCTCGACCAGGTTCCGGAGGAACTCGACGGTCTCCGGCCGCCGCGCCTTCGTCGTACCCACCGCCTGCCGGATCTGCATGAACCGGCCGTCGATCAGCCGGACGTCCGGATGGGCGGCGACGTACGCGGTCATCGGCTGCCGGATGCCGGCCACCACCTCCAGGCTCTGCGCGCGGAACGCGTCGACTCCATCCTCGCCGCGGACGACGCTCGCGTGTTGCAGCGTGCGCGAGAGGTACAGGTCGTATGCCGAGCCACGCTTCACGCCGATCCGCATGCCCCGACGGTCGACGTCAGCCGTCGTGGTGATGGCCGAGTCCTGTGGGACGGCGAACACGCCCTCGATCACGACGTACGGCGCGGTGAACGCGACCTCGGCCTCACGCGCGGGCTCGATCGCCAGGAAGCACAGGTCGGCCTCGCCGGCCAGCATCGCCTCGTAGGACTTCCGCGCAGCGTCGAAGCAGCGAAGCTCCACCGGCAGGTCCAGCCGCGCGCCGACCTCACGCGCGAGGTCGACCGTCACGCCGGTGGGTGCCGCGGGCGTGCCCTGGGCCAGTACCGGATTGCCCAGGTTGATCGAGGCACGCAGCGTCCCCGACGGGGCCAGATCCTTGCTGATGGCAACACTCGTGGACCGCATGTCGCCGAGCGTATAGCCCCTGCGGAAGACTCTTGGCCCTGAGTGCCGACGCGGTCGACCGGATGGTGATCGACTTCCTCGACGCTCAATGAGCCAGGGCGTTCGCCATCGTCGACGGCCTCGACGAAGAACAGCTCGCCACCGCTGTGCTCCCGTCCGGCTGGACATCGCTCGGAATGATCGAACATCTCGGGCACGCCGAGCGGCACTGGTTCCAGGAAGTCGCGCTGGGATCCGCCGAACCGCTGCCCTGGCCCGACGACACGATCGCCCGGCACCCCGACGCGGTGTTCGCGTTCTACCGCGACCAGATCGAGCGCTCGAACGCGTTGCTGACCGGGGAAGATCGTCGTCACCACGTGACCAGGAACTTCCCCGACGGCGGCTAGCCAGACCGCACTCAGCGGTCGACGGCGAGGCGCACGCCGAGGCCGATGAACAGCCCGCCGGTGGCGACGTCGACCCGGCGGCGGGCGGCCCGGCGGCGGCGCATCCAGGTGCCGATCCGGCCGGCCAGCACGCCGACCGTACCGTCGACCAGGAACTCGAGCACGATCAGGATCAGGCCGAGAATCGCGAACTGCAGCCAGACCCGGCCCAGCGTCGGGTCGATGAACTGCGGCAGGAAGGCGATCGTGAACGTCACCATCTTCGGGTTGAGCAGGTTCGTCAGCAGGCCATTCAGGTACGCCCGCCGGCCGGACATGCCGCTGCCGACGACCGGCTCGTCACCGCCGTCCTTGCGGTGGCGGATCAGCTGCAGGCCGAGGTAGATCAGGTACGCCGCGCCGGCGATCCGCACCACCGTGAACGCGGTCGGCGCCGCGGCGAACAGTGCGGCCAGACCGGCCGCCGCGACCGCGATGTGGACCGCCTCGCTGGTGGCCACTCCCGCAGTGGCGAGCAGCCCGGCGCGCGGGCCACCACGCATCCCGCAGCCGAGTACGAACAGCATGTCCGGGCCGGGCGTGATCATCGCGATGACTGTAGTGAGGAAGAAGACCAGGAGCAGGTGCTGGTCGATCGGCATGGCCAGATCCTCGCATGCAGGCGCGGGGTCACAGCCCCAATGCGTGGATCTTCCGGCAGATGGACTCCGGGTCGCCGATCGTGGCGGCGCTCTGAGCCTCGCCCGCCGGTCAGGCCGGCAGCGAACCGGCGAGCTCGTCGGCAGCGTCCAGCGACTGCGCTACCGCCTCCCGGTCCTGCTCCGTCAGCTCGACCGCGTACAGCGCGGCCAGGTGTTCCCGAGCCTGGTCGGTCTCGCCGCGTCGTACCGCCAGTTCGGCGAGGTAGGCCTGCGCCTCGACCAGCTCGACCCGGTCCGGGTCGGCGACACGTCGTACCGCGCCGGCGAGGATCTTGTATGCCTGCGCGTCGTCGCCATGCGAGTCCGCCAGTACGACGGCGT
>Ga0209382_10011207_pt1 | contig 11137 bp, 6 predicted proteins | sample SoiMetdeltSBSDD5_FD_187599 | JGI IMG/M metagenome (GOLD analysis project Ga0209382, IMG submission 187599) | Bulk soil microbial communities from a Populus tree surrounding site in Tennessee, USA - Soil MetaG P. deltoides SBSDD5 (SPAdes) (version 2) | ecosystem: Environmental > Terrestrial >...
GGCCGCGCGGCCGCTCACTTGGGCGCGTGCCGCTCCGCGACGCGGGGGGGTGATTTCCGGGCCAGGGCCGTCCCTTCGGTGGTCACGTAGTACTTGGCCAGCATGTTCGGCCGCTCCCAGGCGGGCAGCGCCGACCGGTCGCGGACGTAGCGCAGGAAGCGCTGCGTCACCTGGGCGAAATGGTCCTCGTGGCCGATGCGCAGGCCGTCCGGTATGGTGATGCGCAGCTCGCCTCCGAGGTCCTCCACGCCCACGCCCGGATGCGCGGCCTGCACCGCCGCCATCTTCTTCTGTACGGCGGCGAGCACCGCCGCCTTGTCCGCGGGCGCGTTGGGCACGACGTACAGCTCCGGACGGTATTTCTCGGCCGTACCCTGGCGCACCTCGACGCGCGCGCGCGTCCCGCGGTAGTAGGCGAAGTGCGAATCCCCGGCCCCCGGCGGCGCCTCCCAATCCCAGATGACGTTGAGCTTCACGTGGGCGTCGCGCGCCGTGTAGGACACGAGCGTGTTGCAGAAGTACTCGAGCGCGCCCTCCTTGACCTTCGCGGAGAGGACGCTGGGGATGTCCTGCCCCGTCACCCGCCGGAACTGGTCGCGCGGGATCATGGTCGGCCAGCGCTGCGCGCTGAGCACCTTCAGGTCCTTGCGATAGTCGAGGGCCTGGTCCGGGAAGAGCGTCCACTGCACGAGGTCGACCAGGTGCGTGCCGATGTCGTTGAGCCCCTCGCCCTGCTCGTCCGTGTCGAAGAACCAGGTGGGACGGATGTTGGGGGCCCCCGCCACCACCTTCATGAGGTGGTGCACGCTCTCCATGTAGACGCCGGGGTCGGCCTCCGTGCCACGCACGAGCGTCCCGAACGTGGCGGGGTCGTTGACGAGCTCCCTCTGCAGCTCGCTCGTGATCTCGTGGCGCTCGGTCATGATGTCGAGGGTCACGAGCTTGCGCGCCTCCGCCGTGTCCAGCGCGCGCTCGAGCTTGGGCAGGTCGGCCGCCTCCAGGATCCACGGCTTGTCCACGAGCGCGTGGAGGCCCCCGTCGAGGGAGGCCTGGACGCGGTCGATCTTGCCGCGGTTGCGCCCGGAGAGGACCACGGCGTTGCCGGCGCGGTCGCGCAGCATCTGCGGCAGGAAGTCCGGCGTGGCGTGGACCTGCAGCTCCCAGCTCGTCGGGCGGTCCGCGCGCTGGTTGAAGCGCGACACGCGCGCCAGGTGGTCGATGAGGTCCGGGCCGAGCGGCGCGTAGACGTGGACCACCTTGGAGACGCCCGGATACATTTCCTTCTGGACGAGGGCGGCGTGGAAATGGCCGGGGTCGAGGGTGATGAAACGGACGTCCGCCATGGGCGGGCTCCCTTCGGCCCTCACGGGCGGCCCCGCGGAGACGGCCGCGAGCAGTCCGCCGAGGGCCAGGCACACAAGGGCGATCGCGCTTCGGGTCATGGGAGGCCATCCTATCCCTGATTCGGGGAGCCTTTTGACTTCGCCGCCCGCCTTTGCCAACCTTGCCCTGGAGCGATCCACAGACATGGCTTCGGGAGCGTCGATGAGCCTGTCCGACAAGGCTTATCACGCCGTCCGCGACGAGATCCTGCGCGGCCAGCTGCGGCCGGGGACGCCGTTGTCCCGGCGGCGCCTGGCCCGGCAGCTCGGGATGAGCGTCCTCCCCGTCACGGACGCCTTGCGCCGCCTCGAAGGCGACGGGCTCGTGGAGAGCCGGGCGCGGGCGGGCACACGCGTGCGCGTCCCGAGCGAGAAGGACGTGCGCGAGCTGTACGAGCTCCGGGAGGCCCTGGAGTCGCAATCGGCGCGCCTGTTCGCAGAGCGCGCCACCCCGGCCAATCGCCAGGAGCTCGTGCGGCTGGGCAAGCAGGTGGACGCGCTCTTCGACCGCATGGCCGAGGACGGCGACGATCCCGCCTTCCGCTTCTCCGTGCACAGCCGTCACGTCGAGCTGCACATGCGCATCGCCGAGCACGCGGGCAGCGGGCTGCTCCGGAGCATGATCGAGCGCAACCACGTGCTCATCCTGAACTGGCTCTTCGACGTGGCCGGCCGCCGCACACCCCTCCCGCCCGGGTTCCACAGCGAGCTGGTCGAGGCCCTGATCTCCGGCGATCCGGCGCGCGCGGACGCGGCCATGCGCGCGCACGTGCGCTACGGCGTGGTCGAGGTGGCCGGCCAGCTCAGCGCCTTGACCCCGGAGGAATGGCGCGAGCGCCCGCGGCCGCGTCGCACGGCTTCCCGCGGACCGTTGCGGTCCATCCGGGCCCCCCGCTAGCGTCCTTCCCATGCGTCTCCCGCGCCGGTACGAAGCCGCGGCCACTCTCGCCTTCGCCGCGATCGGCCTGACCGCGCCCGTGGCGGGGGCGGCGCCCGCGCGCCCTCCCAACGTCGTGATCATCCTGGCCGACGACATGGGCTGGGGCGACGTGGGCGTGTTCGGCAACCCCACCATTCGGACCCCGCGCCTCGATCGCATGGCGGCGGAGGGCCAGAAGTGGACGAGCTTCTACGTCGGCGACTCCGTCTGTACGCCCAGCCGCGCCGCCCTCCTCACCGGACGGCTGGCCATCCGCTCCGGACTCAATCCCGTCGACGACCAGCGGCGCGTCTTCTATCCCGATTCCACGGGCGGCCTGCCCGCCTCCGAGATCACGATCGCGGAGATCCTCCGATCCCGCGGCTACGCGACCACCGCCATCGGGAAGTGGCACCTCGGACACCTGCCGCCTTTCCTGCCCATGGCGCACGGGTTCGACCACTACTTCGGGATCCCCTACTCGAACGACATGGAGATGATTCCGATCCCCGGCGCCTCTTTCGGGGGCGAGGACCCGAAGAAGCGCGAGCGGATGATGAACCCGCGGCCGGAGTACTGGAACGTGCCCCTCATGCGGGACGCCAAGGTGGCGGAGCGGCCGGCCGACCAGTCGGCGATCACACGCCGCTACACCGAGGAGGCCACGCGCTTCATCCGGGAGAACGCGTCGCGCCCGTTCTTCCTCTACCTCGCCCACACCATGCCGCACATGCCGCTCTTCGCCTCGCCCGAGTTCGCGGGGAAGAGCAGGCGCGGGCGCTACGGAGACGTCATCGAGGAGATCGACTGGAGCGTGGGCCAGGTCCTGGACACGCTGCGCGCGCTCTCCCTCGACGAGGAGACCCTGGTCGTGTTCTCCAGCGACAACGGACCCTGGTCGCTCTTCGACGAGCAGGCCGGCTCCGCCGGCCCCCTGCGCGGGGCCAAGGGCGCGACCTTCGAGGGCGGCATGCGCGTGCCCACGATCTTCCGCTGGCCGGGGCACGTCGTGCCCGCGGTGGTGGCCGACATGGGCGCCACCATGGACCTGCTGCCGACCCTGTGCCACATCGTGGGCGCGGACGTGCCGCGTCACCGCATCCTGGACGGCGTGGATCTGAGCGGCACGCTCCTGCGCGGCAAAGCGAGCCCGCGCCAGGACGTCTTCTACTATCGCGGGCCGAAGATCTACGCCCTCCGCCACGGGTCCTACAAGGCGCACTTCTTCACGAAGTCGGAATACGGCCCCGATCCGGAGGTCGCGCACGAGCCCCCCCTGCTGTTCAACCTCGACGAGGATCCCGGCGAACGCTACGACGTGGCCGCGCGTCACCCCGACGTCATCGCCGCCATCCGCCGCATCGCGGCCGAGCACACGCTCACCCTGACCCCTGTCGAGAACCAGCTCACGAAGCGGGCGAGCCCATAGCGATACCGCCGCATCGAAGCGAGCCAGATCACGCTCCCGTTCGCCGGGGGCAGACGCCCGATCGTTCTCGCCTATAATCGCGCTCCGATCATGCCCGGTCGCGTCTGCCTGGACGTAGTGGCGGGCCCGATCCAGGGCAGACATTTCGAGTTCGACGGCCACGACACGTTCCTCTTCGGCCGCTCGCCCGATTGCCACGCGGAGCTGGCTCCCGACGACGCCACCGCCTCCCGCCATCACTTCCTGCTCGAGGTGAACCCGCCGGCGGCGCGCCTGCGCGACCTGGGCAGCTTGAACGGCACCTACGTCAACGGGCAGAAGCACGGCGGGCGCGAGAAGCACCTCACGCCCGAGCAGGCGGCCGCCAAGCCGTGGCCGCAGGTGGACCTCCGGGACGGCGATCTCATCCGCGTGGGCGCCACCGTGATCAACGTGCGCATCGACGGCGCGACCGCGCCCGCGCCCGTCGTGCGCGACCCCTCGCCCCTCGACGTCATCGTCGAGGTCGACGATTCCTCCAAGACCGGGCCCCAGAACACGGTGGCCGGCTATGCCCTGGGGCCGCTGCTCGGCCGCGGGGGCATGGGCGTCGTCCATCTCGCCACGCGCCTCTCCGACGGGGCCACCTTCGCCCTGAAGCTCATGCGTCCGGAGGTGGCGGTGGACGCCCACGCCCGCGACGTGTTCGACCGCGAGATCGCGGTGACGGGCAGCCTCCGCCATCCCAACATCGTGACCATGCACGCCCACGGCTCGCAGGGCGACACGTTCTATTTCGCGATGGAGTACTGCGCGGGGGGCAGCCTCTCCGGCGCGCTCCTGGCCCGCCAGAAGCCGCTGCCTCTCGACGTCGCCATGCGCCTCGCCCAGCAGTCCCTGGAGGGGCTCAGCTTCGCGCACGAGCAGGGCTTCATCCACCGCGACATCAAGCCCGAGAACATCCTCCTCACCGACGCCGAGATGTCGGTGGCCAAGCTGACCGACTTCGGCCTGGCCAAGAGCTTCCAGCAGGCCGGCCTGAGCGGCATGACCGCCACCGGATTCGCGGCGGGCACCCTGCAGTTCATGCCCCGCGAGCAGCTCACGAACTTCCGGCTGCTCCGCCCGGCCAGCGACGTCTGGAGCATGGGAGCGACCGTCTACTACATGCTCACGCTGCGCTACGTGCGTGATTTCCAGGCGGCCAAGGATCCGCTGGCCGTCGTGCTCGGGGGCAACGTCGTGCCCATCCGCGACCGCAACCCGCTGGTCCCGGCCGCGCTGGCCGAGGTCGTCGACCGTGCCGTGGAGGACGACCTCGACCGACGCTATTCCTCCGCCACCGAGTTCCGGGACGCCCTGCGCAAGGCGCTCTGATGGCCGACGCCGCCGCCACCATCCGCATCGCCTGCCCGAGCTGCCACAAGGCGGGCAACGCGCCCGCGCGTCTGGCCGGCAAGACCGTGCGCTGCTCGCAATGCGGGATGAGCTTCGTGGTGCAGGCGGCGGCCCCGGCGGTCCAGGCGGCGGCTCCGGCGGCTCCGCCGCCGGCGGCTCCGGCTCCGCGCCCGATCGCGCCCGCGCCGACGGTCATGGAGGCGCCTCCGCCCGCACCCGTGCCCGCGGGTCCCGCTCCCACCGTGTACGCGCCTTCCGTCCCCGCGTCACCGGCGGGGCCCGGCCCCACCGTCGCCGAAGCGGCGCCCGCCGCCGCGCCGGCGCCGGGCGCGCCCGTGCCCACGGTCGTGGAAGCCGCGCCCGCCGTCGGCCCTCGGGAGTGGAAGACGGGCGACGTCGTGCTCGGCCTGTACGAGGTGGCCGGCCTCCTCGGGCAGGGCGGCATGGGCCGCGTCTACCGCGTCCACCACCGGGGCTGGGGCGTCGACCTCGCGGTCAAGGTCCCGCTCAAGCAGGCCCTGGACGCGGCGGGCGGCGTCGAGGCGTTCGAGCGCGAGGCGGAGACGTGGGTCAACCTGCCCCTCCACCCGCACATGGTGTCCTGCTACTACGTGCGCCGGCTGGAAGGGATCCCGCGCGTCTTCGCGGAGTTCGTGGACGGCGGCACCCTCGGCGACGCCATCCGCAATCGCAAGCTGGTCACGCTCGACGCGATCCTGGACGCCGCCATCCAGTTCGCCTGGGGCCTGCACGACGCGCACGAGCAGGGTCTCGTCCATCGCGACGTCAAGCCCGCGAACGTGATGATCACCGCGGAAGGCGTGGCCAAGGTGACGGACTTCGGCCTCGCCGGCGCCCGCATCGCGCCCGCCCCCACCGCGCTGGGCGGCGGCGACGGCGGCACCACCGCGCTGGCCGCGGGCGGCGGCGGCGGCACCCCCGCGTACATGTCCCCGGAGCAATGGGCGGGCCGGCCGCTCAGCCGCCGCACCGACGCCTGGAGCTGGGGACTCTCGGTGCTGGAGGCGTTCCTCGGCCAGCGGACGTGGCAGGTGGGTCCGGCCGCGTCGAAGGTCCTGGAGGACGCGGTGGTGGAGGAGGCGCCCGACGGACTGCCCCCGATCCCGCCCGCCGTCATCGCGCTGCTGCGTCGCTGCTTCACCACGGAGCCGGAGGGCCGTCCCCACACCATGGCGGAGGCGGCGGATGCGCTGATCGCCGTCTACGAGGCGGAGACGGGGCGGCCCTATCCGCGCACGAAGCCGACGGCCGGCCGCCAGACCGCGGCCACGCTCAACAACCGCGCCGTCTCGCTCCTCGACCTCGGCCGGGGCGATCCCGACGCGCTCTGGATGAAGGCGCTGGCCGCGGAGCCGCAGCATCTCGAATCGACCTACAACCAGGCGCTGCATGCCTGGATGCAGGGCCGCGCCGGCGACACCGACCTCCTGGCGCGGGTCGAGGAGGCCCAGCGCGCGAGCGGCGGGTCGGCGCGCGGGCTCCATCTCCTGGGGGCCATCCACGTGGCTCTGGGCGAGTACAAGCGCGCGGTCACGACGCTCGCCTCCGCGGCCCGGACGGCCGCGCCCACGCCGGAGCTGCAGCGGGACCGCGGCCTCGCCCTGGGCGCGCTGGCCACGGCCACCGGCGACGTCGCGGGATGGAAGGAGGCCGCGGCCTGCCTGGTCGAGGTCATGCGCTCCACGGACGAGCAGCCGGTGGACGTGGCCGCCCTCGCCCGCGCCTACGCGGCCATGGGACAGACGGACGAGGCCCGGCGCATCTACGCCGAACGGTCGGCGCGGCATCCCGAGCTGCCGCGCGACGCCGCCACCGCCATCACGCGCCTCGTCCCCGGCCACGAGAGGATCGGGGTCTTCAAGGACCTGACCGAGAACGCGATCGCCCTCGCCGTCACTCCGGACGGCCGGCGCGTCCTCGCCGCCACCGGCACGCCCACGCTGCGCACCTGGACGGTGGGGTCCACGCAGACGGAGCCGGGACTGACCGTGCCCGAGCTGCGCATCCGCTGCGTGGCCGCGGCGCCGGACGGCCGCTCCGTGCTCATCGGCGGCGAAGGCGCGCCGCCCCAGCTCTGCGACCTCTCCACGGGCCGGGTGGTGCGCGCGATGCAGCGGCACCCCGGCGTCACCACCGCCGTCGCGATCAGCCGCGACGGACGGCTCGCCGTGGGCGGCAGCTCGGACCGCGTGGTGCGGGTCTGGGAGCTGGCCAGCGGACGCGCCTTGCACGCGTTCGAGGGCCACACGGAGGCGGTGGCCTGCGTGGCCGTGAGCGACAACGGGGCCCTGGCCGCGTCGGGCGGCCTGGACGGGACGGTGCGGGTCTGGGACCTCGCCGCCGGCCAGCCGCGGGCGACGCTCGCGGGCCACAAGGGGCGCGTCTCCGCGGTGGCGCTCAGCGCGGATGGGTCGGTGCTCGTGTCCGGCGGCGAGGACCGCACGGTGCGCCAGTGGGCGCCGGGGACCGGACAGCCCGGACGCGTGCTGGCCGGCGCCTCGCTTCCGTTGAGCGCGGTCGCGGTCTCCGGCGACGGGCAATGGTGCGCGGCCGCCGCCCAGGACCGCAGCGTGCGCGTCTGGCACCTGGCCCGCGGGCGGTTCAAGGCCCTGGTCCGCCTGGACGGGCCGATCATCGCGGCCGCGGGCGTGCGCGATGCGCCCACCCTCTGGGTCTCGTGCGGCAAGACCATCCACGGCGTGCGCCTGGACAGCACGTGGCGGCGGCCGCCCTACGCGGTCGCGCGGCCGGTGTCCGTCTCCGACGTGCAGCATCGCGACGCCGCCTTCCGCCAGCGCCTGGAGGAAGCGCGCCAGTCCCTGACCCGCGGCGACCTCGCGACCGCGGTCAAGCTGGCCCGCGAGGCCCGCTTCGTCCCCGGGCACGAGCGCTCTCCGGAAGCGCTCAGCCTCTGGGACGACGTGACGTCGATGCTTCCGCGCAAGGGCCTGGAGTCGGCCTGGGAGCTGGCCGCCCTCGACGGTCATCGCGACCCCGTCGTGGCCGTGGGCGTGAGCGCGGACGGGACGCGCGCCCTCTCCGGGGACCTCACCGGCGAGGTGCGCGTGTGGGACCTCGCCACGCGCGCGGCCCTGGCCTCGCACGCCGAGCACGAGGCCACCGTCTCCGCGGTGGCCGTCACCCCCGACGCACGCTGGGGCGTCTCCGCGAGCTGGGATCGCACCCTCCGCCTGTGGCCGCTCGCGGACGGCGGCCGTGCGCGCGTGCTGCAGGGGCACACCGACTACGTCAACGGAGTCTCCGTGGCCCCGGATGGTCGCTCGCTCCTGAGCGCGAGCTCGGACCAGACCCTGCGCCTCTGGGACCTGCCCGGGGGCCGGCTCCAGCACGTGCTGGAAGGACACGAATCACAGGTGAGCGCGTGCGCGTTCGGGCCGGACGGCCGCTACGCGATCAGCGCGGGGTGGGACGCGTCCGTGCGCGTCTGGGACCTCGAGACGCACTCCTGCGTCGCCGTGCTGGAGGGTCACGACGGCAGCGTGGGCACGGTGGCGATCAGCCCCGACGGCCGCCAGGCCGCCTCCGGCGGCATGGACACCGCCGTGCGCGTCTGGGACCTGCGTTCCCGGCGCGCCGTGCGCACGCTGGCCGGCCATACGGCGGAGGTCACCTCGGTCTGCTTCTTCCTGGACGGCCGCCATCTCGCCTCTTCGAGCCGCGACAAGACGGTCCGGCTCTGGGACCTCGAGAGCGGGCGGTGCCTGCAGACGCTCACCCACACCGGGGCCGTGCTCTCCCTGGCCGCGCTGCCCGCGGGAAACACGCTCCTCACCGGAGGCACCGACCTTCTCTTGCGCATCTGGCGCCTCGACTGGGAGCCGGAGGCGCGCGCGCTCCCCGCCTGGGACGAGAAAGCGCGCACGCATCTCGCCACCCTGGCCACCGTGCGCGCGGCACCGGGCACGAAGACCATCCGGGGCATGAACGTCGATACCCTCGTCCAGGACCTGCGGAACCGCGGCTTCGGCGGCGTGCACCGCGAGACGGTGGCCGCCCACCTCGACGAGCTGGCCGCCAACCCGGAGGCGGTCACCTCCGCCTGGGACGAGATCCGCAGCGCGGCGCCGGTGGCGGCCCGGCGCGTGGCCGCGGCTCAGGCCGCGCGCCGCGTGCGCAGCCGCCTGCCCCCCCTCCAGGTGTTCCTGGCCGTGGCCGCCCTGGTGTTCGCGGTCGGCCTCGGCGTCGTGCTGTTCCGCCCGCGCAAGGTGGACATCGCCTTCAGCGCGCACCAGCTCGCGCGGGCGCAGCAGGACCTCAAGCCGGCCCGGCTCTACGAGGGTGGCGAGTGCACGGACGAGGGCGGCTACGAGCACTACCTGGAGCTGACGCGCGCACCCGTGGTCGGGGAGGAAACGCTGTCCTGCCTGGTCAAGCTCCAGCAGCCGGGTCTGGTCGACTCCTATCTCGGCGGGCTCAGGTTCGACGACCCCGATCGCCTGGTGTCCGAACGCAACCGCCGGCTCGCCATCGCGTTCATGACCGCCCTGGGTGAGCGCAGCACCAACGAGCTCTGCCACGCGCTGCAGACGGGCACGGACCAGGCGAAATGGGTGGCCGCCCGCGCGCTGCCCGCCCAGGAAAATGCCGCCGCCGACACCTGCATCCTCGAGGCCGTGCTCAGCCCGGATCCCGCGGTGCGCGCCGCCGCCGCCACCGGCCTGCGCCTGCTCATGGGCACGCAGCGTGTCCCGCCCGCGCGGGGGTGGGATCTCGCGCAATCGCTGGCGCGCGACCCCGATCCCGGGGTGCGAGGCGCCGCCATCCCCGCCGTCGCGATGTTCGACTTCAAGCACGCCGTCGACACGCTGACCGCAGTGGAGAAGGATGGGGATGCCGCGGTCGCGGACGTGGCGCGGCGCACGACGCAAGAGCTGCGGAACTACCGCTTCATGAATCCCGATCGTCCGTACTGATCAGGGCTCCACGATCACCTTCAACCCGGTCCGGGCCGTGGCCGCGTCGAAAGCGGCGCGGATCTCCGCCAGCGGGAAGCGGTGCGTGACCAGCGAGCGCACGTCCACGGCCCCGCTGGCCACGAGCTGCACGGCGCGCGGATAGACGTTCCCCGCCCGGCGGGCCAGGACGAGGGTCAGGCCCTTGCGGCGGGCCGTGCCCGCGTCGAAGGACGTGCGCGCCTCGGCGGGGATGCCGACCAGGACGACGCGCGCCCCCGGCCGCACGCTCTCGACCGCGGCGTCCACCGCCGCCTGCTCGCCCGCCGTCTCCAGCGCGACGTCGAGACCGCCGCTTCCGGCGGCGGCGCGGATGGCCGCACCCTCGCGCCCGTCCTCGGCCGCGAAGACTTCCGCGCCCAGCGCCCGTGCCGCCTCCAGGCGATGCGGGCGCCGCGCGAGCTCGGTCGCGAACACCCGCGCGCCGGCCCGACGGGCGATCTGCACGAGCAGGAGGCCGATGGGGCCGCAGCCGAAGACGCCGACACGGGCGCCCAGGCGCAGATGGGCGAGGTCGAGAGCGTGGATCGCGATCCCCAGCGGCTCCAGCATCGCGCCATCCGCCTCCGTCAGCGGATCGGGCAGGGGAACGAGGCAGCGCTGTGGCCAGGCCACCCATTCGCCCAGCCCGCCGTCGTGCGCGCCGTCTCCGGCGTAGCGGACGGACGGGCAGAGGTTCGCATGGCCACCCAGGCACGAGGGACAGGCGTCGCAGGGAACGGCGGGGTCGACGGCGACGCGGCGGCCGTCCTCGGTGGTGCCTCCGAACTCGTGGCCCAGCACGAACGGCCGCGCCACCCGCACCTCGCCGATCCCGCCTTCCGCGAACCAGTGGATGTCCGAGCCGCACACGCCCACCGCACCCACCCGCACGAGCACCTCGCCCGGACCGGGCCGCGGCTTGTCCTCCTCGTGGAGGCGGAGGTCCTCTCGTCCGTGCAGACGCGCGACGCGCATGTCAGTTCCCTCTCGCCGGGGGCGCTCCCGTCCAGCGGTCGCGGAGGTAGCGGGCGGCCATCTTGGGCTCGCGGTCCCG
>Ga0209382_10011210_pt1 | contig 11135 bp, 10 predicted proteins | sample SoiMetdeltSBSDD5_FD_187599 | JGI IMG/M metagenome (GOLD analysis project Ga0209382, IMG submission 187599) | Bulk soil microbial communities from a Populus tree surrounding site in Tennessee, USA - Soil MetaG P. deltoides SBSDD5 (SPAdes) (version 2) | ecosystem: Environmental > Terrestrial >...
AGACGCGCGCGCTCGCCTGGGGCGCGCTCGGTATCGCCGAGATGACGCGCCCCGTACCGCTCGTGCTGCTCGGTCTCGCCGTCATCGGACTGTCATGGCGTGTCGCCGTCTTCCCGAGCGAGCGTGTGGCGCTCTGGTGGCTGCCGGCGGCGGCCTCGATCACGCTCTTCGATCGCTTCCTCCTCGAGCCTCTCGGCGTCCGCTTCCTGCCCTCCGATCGCGTCGCCGACGGCGCGTGGATGGCGCTGATCGTCGCGGCCTCCGTGAGCGGAGCGCGCCTGGCGCAGCGTCTGCCGGCGACCGTCCCGGCCCCGGCTGTCGCCGTCGTCGCCGTATCGCTCCTCGCGCTGCTGTCGGTTCGCGGTGCCACTCTTGTCCTGCGCACCGACGCCGCGCCGTGGCCGCCCCTCCGCAGCGTCGAGCGGGGGCTGCGGCTGCTCGACTTCTGGACGGCGCTCAGCCGGCTCCCCGACGGCCGCGCGCTGTTCGTGCGATCGGGCGTGCCGCTCGTGCACGGGGCCGACTGGTGGCGACCCCACACGCATGCAACCGCGTTGACGCCGATCGCCAGCGGCCGGGACATCGTCCATGGCACGTTCACCCACCCGGCGCCCATTGCCGCGCTCGTCTATCGCGGTGATGCGCGGCGCGGCGCCGTCCGACAGCTCGCCGAGCAGCTGGATGGCCAGACGCTGTTCGGCGAGCCGCTGCCGGAGATGGATCCCGGGCGATTCGCCGCGCGCGCCGATCGGCTCGGGATCGTGGCCGTCGTCGCGCTGGAAGACGACGTGACCGCGCTGACGTGGCTGCCCGAGCGTACGGCGTTTCGCCGCCGCATCGCGCTGGCGCCCTTCGCCATCTTCGTGCGGGACAATCCCGTCGCCGTTCCCGTCACCGCCGACGGCCACACGTGGCGAATCACCCTCACCGGCGAAGTCGGCGCCTGGGCGCCGGTCCGCATGGCGTACTACCCGCTCTGGCGCGCCGAGGTCGACGGCGAGCGGCTCGAGCGGCGTCGCGGAGAAGATGGCGTGCTCGAGGTGCGACTGACCCGGCCGCTACAGACGGTGGCGCTCCGTTACAGCGCCGGCGTGCCGGAGATCCTCGGTCTCGCAGTGACGGCCGCCGCCCTGGTGGCGTGGGCAGCGGCCGTCTGGAAGACGCGCTAGGCTTTCACGGCCGCCGCGCCGGCATCGGCGCATTCCTGGTCCTGCTCGCCGGTGCCGCCGCCGCAGCCGATGCCGCCAATGACCCGTCCGCCGACCACGATGGGGGCGCCACCGAGCGTCGGCAGCACCTCACCCTGCGCGACGATCGGCATCACGTGCCAGAAGCCCCAGCCCTTGGCGCCGAGCGCCGTGAGGTCCGCCGTGCTCTTCCTGAAGGCGGCGGCCGCGGTGGCTTTCGCGCGGGACGTGTCCGGCGTCAGGAAGCCGGTACCGTCACCGCGCGCGCTCAGGACGAGACGCCCGGCCTCGTCCACGACGGTGACCGTCATCGGCGTGCCGAGGGCACGCGCTTTCGCCTGGGCGGTTCTCACGGCGGTCTCGGCCATCTCGAGCTTGAGGTCGATCATCAGTTCTCTCCTGTGGTGGTTCGTTCGTCCTGAATCGTCGTGCGAGCGCGGATGGTGCTGGAGGCGTCGATGATGCGGGCGGTGAGGCTGGTTCCGTCGACGAGGAGCTCGCCGAAGTTGACGGCGAAGCCGACGGAGTCGAGGGAGCGCGAGTTGAGGGAGCGATCGAGGAAGCGCGGGTAGCCCTGCCGGGCCGCCAGGGGGCCGGCGATGAGCTCGTGGACGACGTGGCCGGGGGCCGGCTGATGGCGGATCAGGTCGGCGTGATGCACATCGCCCGTGAGGAAGACGACGTTGCGGACGCCGCGCGCGCGCAGCTCGGCGAGGATCAGGTCGCGCTCGTGTGCGAACCCGGTGCCGCTGCGCGGGTAGCCCAAGACGTTGGCGTTCGACCATGAGTCCGACGTGCGCCCGCCGGTGAAGATGCCGAGCGGCACCGAGCTCACGACCAGCTTCCACGTGGCGTCGGAGGCGGCGGCGGCGTCCAGGAACCAGCGGCGCTGTTGGAGCCCGAGCATCGTCTTCTGCGGGCCGTCAGGCGTCGCGTTCGACGAGCGGTACTGCCGCGTGTCGAGGATGAAGATCTCGACGTGGCGCCCCCAGCGTATCGCGCGGTAGAGCCGCTCCGGCTCCTGGCGCGGACCGAGGACCGGAAAGTATTCCTGGAACGCCCGCCGGCCGGCCGGCATCAGCGGGTCCTCCGCGCCGACGAAGTTGTTGCGCACCTCGTGGTCGTCCCAGATGGGATAGACCGACGTCGTCCTGAAGAAGGCCTGGAGCGCAGGATCCGTACGGTTGTAGCGATGCTTGGCGCGAAAGTCGTCCAGCGATCCGGCCACGGAGACCGGCATCCGCACGTGTGGCGTGCCGCCGCAGGCCTGGTCGGCGTAGATCGTATCGCCCACGAAGAGGAAGAGATCCGGAGCCCGCCGTGTCATCGCCCGGAAGATGCGGTATCCGTCCTCCGCGTCGCGGCAGTATCCCGCGCCGCCAAGATCCCCGCTCCACTGCAGCCGGACGGGTCGATCGGCATCCGGGGCCGGGTTCGTGATGAATGCGCCGCTGACGCGCTCCTCGCCTGCCTCGACTTCGTAGTGATAGCGCACACCGGGACGCAGCTGATCCAGCTCCACGACCGTGGTGTGGTCGCGTGCGGGATCGGGCCGGGTGTCGATGCGCCGCACCGCGCCGCCGTCCGCGGCCGCCAGGCGCACGCGCGCGGCGTCCGAGGCGACACGCAGCCAGAGCCGCGCGGAGTCCGTCGTCGTCTCGCCGAGCGTCACCAGCAGGCGCGGTTCACTGGCCGGCGGCATGGCGGGACCGATCGCCTTCGGCGCGGCGCCGAGCAACAGCGAGGCGGCCACGAGGGCACGCAGCCAGCGCCGGTTCATTCCGGCCCGATCGTATGCGTGAACATGACCGAGCCCGTCTCGTCGATGAGGCGCACGGTGAGGACGCCCGGCTCCACCGTGACCTCGCCGAAATTGAAGACACCGCCGGCCGCGAACAGCGTGCGTGGATTGAGCCCGAGATCGAGCGGCCGCGGCCGCCCCATCGTGGCCGACAGCGGGCCCGCGATGAACTCGTGGAACGACCACTCCGTATGCGGGTGATGCCGGATGAGCTCGGCGTGATGGACGTCGGCGCTGACGAAGATCAGGTTCCGCACACCGCGCCGGCGAAAGGTTCTGAGAAGCCCATCGCGCTCGGTGACGAATCCGGCTCCCTCCTGAGGAAACCCGAGGAAGTTCGCGCCCGACCAGCCGTCCCGCCGCTCGGGCCGCCCCGTGGGCACTGCCAGCGTGGAGCTCGACACCACGACCTTCCACGTCGCCGTCGACGAGGTCACGCCGTCGATGAGCCAGCGTCGCTGGGCGGCGCCGAGCATGGTCTTGCCGGGGCCGTCCGGCGCGGCGTTCTCACTGCGGTACTGCCGCGTGTCGAGAATGAACACCTCGAGCAGCTTCCCCCAGCGCGCCCGTCGATAGAGGCGTCCGGGCTCCGCGTCCGGCGGGACGATCGGCCAGTAATCGAGAAACGCCTGCCGTCCGGTCGGCATGAGCGGCTCGACGCTCCCCGAAAAGTCGTTGCGCACCTCGTGGTCGTCCCAGATGGCATACACGGACATCCGTCGTAGCAGGGCCTGCAGTCCGAGGTCCTCTCGGTTGTGCCGCGTCCGCGCGCGGTACTGCGGCAGCGTCAGCGCCTTGAAGTCGGCGCCGCCGGCAACGCCGGGCTTGCCGCACGGGATGTCGGCGTAGACGGTATCGCCCACGAAGAGAAAGAAGTCGGCGGGATACCGCAGCATCGTCGGAAAGATCGTGAAGCCGCCCTCTGCCGGCCGGCAGAATCCCCCGCCGCCGAGGTCGCCGCTCCACAGGAACCGCACCCGTGCCGGCTCGGTCGGCGCCGGCGCGGTGACGAACTCCCCTTCCGCGGTGGCGCCCTCCTGCCTGACCCGATACCGGTAGCGCGTCGCGGAGGTGAGGTCGCTCACGCGCAGCTTTCCGGTCAGGTCGTCGGCGTGGCGAACGCCGAAGCTGACGCGCCGGCTCCTGCCCTCATCGCCGGCGGGGGCGAGGTCAACGGTCACCTCGCCGGCGCGAACGCCACGCGCCCACAGCACGGCGCTCGTCGCCGTCACGTCGCCGGCGGCGATGAGCAGATCGTCCTGCGCCATCGCCGCCGATGCGGCGCCGACCGAGAGCAGGATCAGCAGCGAGGCGCGCAGCCGGCGGCTAGCGCACGATGCTGACCAGATGGGCCAGCGCCTCCTGCTCGAACTCGGTCAGTGACTGGCCAAAGGCCGCCTGGAAGTTTCCGCGCCGGTCGCCCCGGGTGCGAAATGAATGGAAGTACTCGACCACGCGGTCGAACCCGTCCCGCTGGATCAGCTGGTCGGCGAGCAGAAAGACGAGCTGATAGGTGGCCTGGGAGCCATCCCGCAGATGCCGCTTCGTGAATCCGCCGGGGCTGCCGAGCGCCTCGAGGTCGAGCCGCCCCTCCTGCAGCGCCGGATGGCGGCCCACACCGCGGACCGCCGCCGCGCGACGGCGGAGGAGCGTGTCCAGCCGCAGGCGCTCCAGCACGTGAAATGCGGTCCATTCCGCCATGCCTTCCGCCAGCCACTGCTCGGCGCGGCCCTCGCCCTGTGCCATCTCGATCTGGGAGACATGGGTGAGCTCGTGCGCGACCAGGCGCAGCCAGTCGGCGCTCGAGACGGCGCCGTCGTGGTGGAGCAAAAGCTGGCGTGGCTTGCCGATCCCCGCCGCGAAATCGCTCAGCTCGGCCGCGCGCAGCCGCGACACCTGGCCGTCCCGGACCAGCCCTTCCTCGAAGATGCGACGTGACGAGTAGACGTACACGGTCACGCGCTCGGGGACGGGAATTCGGAGCTCGCGGGTGAGGATGGCCGCGATGCCGCGCACGGCCTGCTCATGCGTCACGAACTCGTAGGCGCTCTGCGGAATCGGCAGCGACGCCGGCTCCATGCTGACGGGCACGACCGTGCGGCCGCCCGCGCAGCCCCCGAGGGCCAGCCCCAGGGCGAGAACGACCAGCGCACGGCGCATCCGAAGCGTGACTAGACCAGCGGGTCGTAGTTGAAGTATTGACCCGAGGTCAGCAGCGGCACCAGGTGATGTTGCAGCGTGCCCGGGAACATGTCGGCGATCCGCGCCGGCGTCCAGCCCTCCGCGTGGTGAACGCGCATGATCGGTCGCTCGTGGCCGAAGAGCATCAGCTCCTTGCCGCGCACGCCGAAGACCTGGCCGGTGACATCCTTGGCGCCGTCGGAGGCGAGGAAGACGGCCATCGGCGCGATGTGCGCGGGCGACATCTGCTTGATCTTCTCCACCCGCGCCTTCTGCTGATCCGTCTCCGTCGGGATCGTCCCGATCATGCGGGTCCACGCGAAGGGCGAGATGCAGTTGGCGGTGACGTTGTAGCGCGCCATGTCGAGCGCGGTGGCCTTCGTGAGCCCGAAGATCCCGAGCTTCGCCGCGGCGTAGTTCGCCTGACCGACGTTGCCGATGAGGCCCGACGTCGACGTCATGTTGATGAAGCGGCCCCACTTCTGCTCCCGCATGATGGGGGCGGCGGCGCGGGTGACGGCGAAGGTGCCCTTGAGGTGAGTGTTGATGACGGCGTCCCACTCGTCCTCGGTCATGTTGAAGATCATGCGGTCGCGCAGGATGCCGGCGTTGTTGACGACGACGTCGATGCGACCGAAGGCGTCGGTTGCGGTCTTGATGATCGCCTGCCCGCCGGCCATGGTGGCCACGGAGTCGTAGTTCGGCACCCCCTCGCCGCCGGCCTTTCGAATCTCGTCCGCCACTTCGTCGGCCGGCTTCTGCGAGGTACCGCTGCCCGTCTCCGAGCCACCGTAGTCGTTGACGACGACGCGGGCGCCCTCCTTCGCCATCAGCAGCGCGATCTCGCGTCCGACACCGCGTCCCGCCCCGGTGACCACGACCGCCTTGCCCTTCAAAAGCATCGTCGCCCCCCCGCCCAACATAAAAGCGCCCGCCACGATACCACACCGCGTCAAACAAACACCGTCCGCCTTTTCAACCACCCGGCGCCGTATCCGGTTGCTCGCGTCCCGCGCTCCATGCCCGGCGTCAGCCGCCGGATACGCCACGTCAGGGCGCCCAAAGAGCTTCGAACGGTCGGAGGCCGCGCGCGTGGCGAGAACGGTGCAGATGCGGGGCGGCGGGGAGGGCGGCGGCTGCGCCGTTACCGCCGCGCGCCGCCGTTATCGCCGCGAGCGGCGCGCATCCAGGCTGGCCACATACGCCGCGCCAAACACGAAGACGATGGATGTGTAGTACGCGAACATGACGAACGCGACAAGCACCCCGAACGGTCCATAGATCTGGTCGTAGACGCCGAAGCGCCGGATATACCACCCGAACAGCTGCTTCGCGAACTCCCACAGCATCGCGGCCAGGATGGCGCCGATGAGCGAGGCGACGCCGCTCGGACGGCGGCGAGGGACATAGTGATAGGCGAAGTAGAACATGATCGCCGAGAGGGTCACGCTGAAGCCGCCGGTGGTCCAGTACCACCACGCCGGCGACATCTGGAGCGCCTCGAAAAAGAACTCCTGGAACCACTGGAACACCCAGGTCACCGAGCTGGCGGCGAACAGCAGGACGGTGAGCAGGACGACGAGCGCGGCGTCGAGGAGCATGTTGCGGAAATACTGGCCCCCGCCCTTCACCCCGAGCATCCGGTGCATCACCAGCCGCGACGCGCCGAAGAGCGGCGTGGAGAAGAACACGAGAATGAGCGTCCCCGTCAAGCCGGACACCGCGCGGGTATCGACGATCCGCAGCAGCACGGCGGAGATTTCCCGCCGGTACACCGGGAAGTTTCGCGTGAGCTGTCCGATCACCTCCTGCTTGGCCTGGTCGCCGGACAGCACGAAGCCGACCGTCGAGACGCCGAGCAGGCTCAGCGGGATGCAGCAGACGAGGAAGAAGAACGCGAGCCCGGCGGCGAGGAAGAAGCCGCTTTCCGCGAAGAAGCGCGAGAACGCCCCGCGGATGGCCAACATGGACGGCGCTCAGAGCAGTCCGCGCACCAGGCCACCGTCCACCTGCACCGCCACTCCTGTCACATACGACGCCCGCTCGGAGGCGAGGAACACGATGACGTTCGCGAACTCCTCCGGCGTGCCGATGCGTCCGACGGGCACGTCCTCCACGGCGCGGGCGAGATAGTCCTCGCGCGAAAGACCGGAGATCTTCTGACCGCCGAGAAACCGGTCGGTCATGATCTTGCCCGGGCAGACGGTGTTGACGGTGATGCCGTCCTTGCCGAGCTGCCCGGCCAGCGTCTTCATCATGCCGGCCACCCCGGGACGCACGGCATTCGACAGCAGCAGCTCGGGAATCGGCTGCTTCACGGAGACGGACTGGATGGTGAGGATGCGCCCCCACCGGCGCGCCTTCATCGACGGCAGCACGCCGCGCACGAGGCGCACGACGGACAGCAGGGAGACGTCGAAGGCGCCCTGCCACTGCTCGTCGGTCATGTCCTCGAAGTACCCGCGCGGCGGGCCGCCGGCGTTGGCGACGAGGATATCGACGTGGCCGAACGTCTTCACGGCGCGATCGACGAGCGCGGTGACGTCGTCCTTCTTGGTGACGTCGGCGGGGACGGCGAGGACGTCGGCCTTGGTCTTGGCGCGAATCTCCTCGGCGGCCGTCTTCAGATCGCTCTCCGTGCGCGCGCACATCACGACCCGGGCGCCCTCCGCCGCCAGCCCCATCGCGGAGGCCTTGCCCATGCCTTTGCTCGCCGCCGTCACCAGGGCCACCCTGCCCGCCAGTCCGAGGTCCATCGTCACACCCTCCGTTGTAGCGACCGCGCGCGTTCGGTTAGACGCGTGGGTGGCCTGTTCGAGATGGACAGTGGCTCCACGTCAAGCCTGTTTGAAGAACTCCGCGCGGTCGCCGGTGGTGATCTCGACCCGCCGGGTCTTGCTGTCGCGCACGACCTCGAGCATCAGGCGCTCGCCGGGCTCGTGGCGCCAGAGTGACAGATAGAGCTCCTTCCGGCTGCAGACTTCTTGCGCGTCGAGCGACACGATGATGTCGCCCTCCTGCAGACCGCCGCGGTCACCGGGCCCCTCCGGCACGATACCGGCGATGACGACGCCCTCGTCGATGGCATGCGCGAAGACGCCCAGCCAGGCGCGCCGCGGCCGGCTCGTGACGCGGCCGAAGCGGAGCAGCTCGCTCTCGTGGTCGCGATAGCAGTCGACGGGGATGGCGAGCGAGCAGCGCGCGATCTCGTTGAGGTTCAGGGAGACGATGCCCAGCAGCGCCCCCGTCATCGAGTAGAGCGCGCCGCCGCCGAAGCCGGGGTTCTGCGCGCTGGAGACGATGCCACGCTCGAGCAGATATTCCCAGTAAGCCTCGAACTCACCCAGATACGTGATGACACCACCGGCCACCCGCCGTTCCTGAGGCCCGGTGGCCGCGACGGAGACGACCGATTCGCCGCGCTCGAGCGCGAGACCCGCCGGCGCCAGCGGCGCCGCCACCAGCCCCTGCCGCTTCACGCGGAGCACGGCGATCCCGGTCTCGAAATCCTGCCCCACGATCTCGGCCTTCACCCGGCGGCCCTTGATGAATCCTACCTCCACCGTCTGCGCGCCCATGACCACGTAGTTCACGGTGAGGATGAGACCGGCCGGGTCGACGATGACGCCGCTGCCCATGCGCTCGTTGCCGAGGATGCGGGACGACGGGTGCGCGCGCGGCACCGCCACGTGCAGGTTCACCACCGTCTGCAGGAGATGGCGGGCGAACTCGACGGAGGCGTCCATCAGCGCCCGCCCCCGAGGTGCCGGCCGAAGAACTCCGCCACCCGCCGATGCGCGTCGGCGGCCGCCGCCGTATCGTAGCCCACGGTGGCTCCGCAGCACTTGTTCGGCCGGTTGCGGTTCTCGACGTCGGCCAGCCACGTCCGTGGCTGCCCTTCCACGTCGAAGTAGTGGACGGCGCCCGGATAGACGACGAGCGTGATGTCCGCACCCTTGCCCCGCTGGACCTCGGCGAGCTGGACGCATTCCGACGCGAGCGTCCAGTCGTCGTCGGCGCCGATGAGCAACAGCAGGGGCCGCACCGCGAGCTCGTTCACCAGCGAGTAGCAGCCACCGGGGTAGACGCCGACGGCGGCCTGGAAGCCGGGGTCGGGGATCTCGACGCCGCGCTTCCTGGTCCGCTCGAACGTCGGGCCGTTCACGGCGGCCATGGCGAAGACGCCGCCGTTCGACCAGCCGATGATGCCGATGCGCTCGCGATCGACGTACGGCCGCCGGTGCAACCAGCGCAGGGCGCCGATGGCATCGTCGAACCGCGCCGTGTTCGGCAGCTCCTCGCCGGGCGTGCACGCTTCCACGAGTCCACGCGGACGCCAGGAGTCGACGACGAGGGCGACGTAGCCGCGATCCGACAGCCAGCGTGCCCAGTCGCGGTTGGACTCCGACACGCCGTGACAGCCGTGCATGAGGATGACTGCCGGGAATGCGCCGGCGCCGGACGGGCGGAATTCCTCGGCGGGGATTCGTAGGGCCGCGCCCGGGGTCACGTTGTCGAACGATACGAGGGCCGGTGCGCAACCGGCGAGGAGGACCGAAGCGACGAGAAGCGCCGCCCGGAGTGTTTCGCGCATGGGCCGAGCATACACCGAAGCGATCGGTATAGAATCCGGACATGAGCGACGGCGTTCGCCTGATCGTCTACAGCGATTATCTCTGACCCTGGTGTTTTCCGGCGGCGGTCCGCCTCCGGCGACTCGCGGATACGCTCGGCGGCTCCCTGAGTGTCGAGCACCGCGCCTTTCCGCTCCGCCCCACGCCGGTGCCCGCCGTGTCGTTCAAGGGCACCTACCGCGAAGATGGCTGGCGGCGCTGCGGTCAGATGGCGGCCGCCGACGGCATCACCTTCACGCCCTGGCCGCACCCGCAGATGCCGAACTGGAGTCTGCCCGCGCTGGAGGCCGCGAAGTGCGTCGCCCGTCAGGGCGACGAGCTGTTCGCGCGTGTCGACCTCGCACTCTTCGAGGCGTTCTTCACGCACAGCCGCAACATCGCCGACGCCGCCGTCGTCCGTGAGATCGTGGCGGGCGTCGGCGCCGATCTCCGGCGGTTCGACGCCGACCTCGAGTCGGGCGCCGGCCGCGAAGCGGTGGTGAAGGACTACGAGGCGGCGGTGGCCGAGGGCGTTCGCTCGATTCCCACCGTGATCGTCCCACAGACGGGACGCGCCCTCGTCGGTCTCGTCGACGCCGCGATGTACCGCGCGGCGGTGGAAGAAGCCACCGCCTGAGCCACCCGCCCCCGCTGCTCTTCGGCGCCGACCGAACGCCCCGTCTCGTCGCCGCCGCGCTGGCCGACGATGGCCGCGGGATGCGCCTGTGGCTGCGCGACGACCACGGCGCCCGCGCCGAGCGCGTCCCCTTCAGTCCCTTCCTCCTCACGGCCGACGCCGGTCTCGTGAGCGAGGCGCCGGGGCTGATCTCGCTCCGCGAGCTCGACGGCGCCGGCGCGCTGCGCTGGCTCGCCCGCTTCGGCGCCTGGAGCGACGCGCTCGCCGCCCGCGACCGCTGCCGTGACGCGAGTGGCGTGGCGGCCACCGGCCCCGGCGCGCCCTATCGCTTCCTGAATGATCCCGTCCACCAATACCTGCTCCTCACCGGGCGGACGTCGTTCGGCGGCATGCGATTCGGCGACCTGCGGCGGCTCGCCCTCGACATCGAGGTCGTGACGACCGAGGGCTACGAGTTTCCCTCCGCGGCGCGTGCCGGCGACCGCATCGTGGCCATCGCCCTGGCCGACACGCGCGGATTCCGCGAGGTCCTGCGCGGCGACCGCCTCGACGAGCCGGCGTTGCTGCAGGAGTGCGGGCGACTCATCCGCGAGCGCGATCCCGACGTCATCGAGGGCCACAACATCTTCCGCTTCGACCTCGAGTACATCGAGGCGCGCGCCCGCCGTCACGGCGTGCCCCTCGCCTGGGGTCGCGACGGCAGCCTGCTGCGCGGG
>Ga0209382_10011215_pt1 | contig 11132 bp, 6 predicted proteins | sample SoiMetdeltSBSDD5_FD_187599 | JGI IMG/M metagenome (GOLD analysis project Ga0209382, IMG submission 187599) | Bulk soil microbial communities from a Populus tree surrounding site in Tennessee, USA - Soil MetaG P. deltoides SBSDD5 (SPAdes) (version 2) | ecosystem: Environmental > Terrestrial >...
TGCTGCGGCCATTATGAGTGCCCTGCTCTACCGGCGCCGCACTGGCACAGGACAGCACATTGACCTGTCGCAGTATCAGGCCATGGCCTCGACCCTGGGTCCCATGCTCATGGACTACATGGTCAATGGCCGCATCGCTGCCCGTACGGGTGGCCGCTCCGCCACCGCGGCGCCACATGGGGTGTATCGCTGCCAGGGCGACGATCGCTGGTGTGTCATCGCCGTCTGTACTGAGGACGAGTGGGTAGCGCTGTGCCGCGTCATGGGACATCCAGCCTGGACTAAGGAGGCGCGTTTTCATACGATGGCGAGCCGGCTGCAGCATGTTGAGGCGCTGGATGCGCTGCTGCGCGCCTGGACTATGCAGCATGCGCCTGAACACATCATGCATCTCTTGCAGAGCGCTGGTGTGGCGGCCGGCGTGGTGCAAAACGCTGCCGACCTGCTCGAACACGATCCGCAGCTACGGCACCGTGGGCATTATCCTCTCCTGCATCATCCGGTCACCGGCCCCACGCTCTATATGGGGTCCCCCTTCCTCCTCTCTGCCACCCCGGCCGCGCTGCGGCCGGCCCCATGTATTGGCCAACACAACGCCTACGTCTACGGGGAATTGTTAGGGATGAACGCAGCGGATATGGCGCGCTATACTGCAGAAGGTATCTTTTACTAGCAGAGCGAGCTTGCTACGAAGGGCGAGAACATGGAACTGCATGAGCTGCGTAACAGCGTCGAACTGGCCTTAGACATGGTGCACGCCACCAGGGATATCCTGGCCGCCGAGGTGTGCGCGTCCTGGGGTGAACAACAGGTGGTCCGTTTGCGGCACGATACAGAGCACCCTAGTGAAGACGTTCAGGCGCTGCAGGTACACACCACCTGTGGCCTCAGCTTCCTGGTAATCATGGCCGACAGCAATGGACGGACCGTTGGGTTTGGGGTAACGAGCGAAGAGCTGTCGCGGGAAGGTATCCTGACGGCCCTAGAAATGGCCAGGCATGGCGCGGCTCCGGAGCCCTTGAGTTTTAGCTTCCCGCGGCTTCTCGATCTCGAACCTCCTCCCACACCCCTCCACGATCCACAGGTACTGACCCTCCCAGATGACGAGATCAAGCAAGTGGCTGTGGACACTCTCGACGGGGCACTCTCGACCTTACAAGATGCTGGCTACGTTAGGGGACTGCGCGTCAGTGGCGAGGTCCGGAGCCAGAAAGAGCATCTGGTCATTGGTAATACGCAGGGCTTGTTGGTCAGTGATACCAGCACGGGCCTGCTGGCGGCCATGTCTGTGTATCTGGCGCGACCGCCGAGTCAGGGCACAGGGAGCCGCGTTGCGACGCACTGGCGTGATTTTACGGCCTATGAAGCAGGGGTTGAGGCGGCACAACAGGCGCTCCGGGGGCAGGGTGGTATCACCCTGGCGGGAGGTGACTACCCGGTGGTGTTCGGTCCCCGAGCTGTGGCGGCACTGGTCCAGGATCTTTTACTGCCAGCGCTCAGTCTGGACACCGTTGCGGCTGACACCAGTCCTTTCGCGACGCAACGCGGCCAGTCTCTTGCCAGTCCTCTGCTCACCATGATCGACGACGGACGTCTTCCCGGCATGTTAGGGAGTCGCACGATCACGGGCGACGGCTTGCCCACAGGTACCATCACACTCATCGAACAAGGGCGCCTGGTGGGTTTTTTAGCGGATGCCTATCATGCCCAGCACCTGACAGGGCTTGTCGGTGCCGTCGTGCCGCGTCACGGTATGCGCCATACCACGAACGGCCAGAGTTTCGCGATGCGGCCGGGCATCTTTCCCACCAATATCACGTTCTCGAGCCCTGATGCCATGGCACTTGATGCCCTCCTGGCACCCATAGACCAGGGGCTGTACGTAGGCGACCTGTGGCATATCACGACGCCAGAAGGGTTACGCACTGGAGCGTTTAGGAGTACCATGATTGGCCCGTCCTTTGCTATCCGGCAGGGGCAGCTCGCTGAGCCCGTGCGTCCAGGCACGTTGTGTCTGCAGGAGAACTTCCTCGACCTCCTGCAGCGCCTCACCGGCACCTCCACGACCCAGCAGCCCGTGGTGCTCGCCACCAGGCAATCCCTTGTCCTCGCCCCCGAGTGGCGCTGCAGCCAGGCACATTTTGCCACCAGGGACCATACACAATAGATGCCGTAAGCTGTCTAGGCGGTTGAGCAGGCCAGCCAAGCCAGAGCCCTAACAAGAAATTCCTAGAGGTGACAATTTGCTTTTGCACAGAAGGTAGATTCCAGGTATGATGAAGTTTGGCTGACAGGATCAGCCTGGCAACAGGATGTAGAGTCCAGGCGTCTTAGTACTCTGAAACCGAGGAGGAGGTAATGGTAAGGAGAATAATGTTGTCTGTTTTTGTCCTAGCGCTGGCAGTGCTGACCTTTGCACACCTGGCGGCTGCTGATGAGATGAAAATCAAAGCTAATCTCACAGGGGCGGCCGAGGTGCCAGGACCGGGCGATCCCAATGGCGGTGGTACCGTGCAGATAACGCTCAATCCTGACAAAAACGAGGTGTGTTATGAGCTTACCCTGACGAAGGTTGATGAGGCCACGGCAGCGCATATTCACGAAGGTGCCGTCGGCAAAGATGGTCCGGTTAAAGTGGGCCTGGATGCGCCCAAGGGCGATTCCGCGAAGGGCTGTAAGACTGCCGAGGCCGCTGTGGTGAAAGATATTATGGCGAACCCTGCCAACTACTACGTCAACGTCCACAATGCTGCCCATCCCAAGGGTGCTGTACGGGGACAACTCGTTAAATAGAACAGGCCAACTGCCCCGATGTTAGCTGGCACTGATGCATGAGAGGGTGTGTGCCATAGTCTGGCGGGCACCCTCTTTTGGTGGTGCGCTGCCCCCTCAAGCATTGCCCTCGTTGAAGGACACATGGGCAATCCGGCCTAGGGCGCGCTGGGCCCAACCGATCCCATGTCCAGACCCTCGGGAGAGGGGACAGAATGAGGGGCTTGGTTCCACATTTAGCGCAGAATGCCGGCAGCCGTCAGCGCCGCGATATGCTCGGGACTATAGCCAAGGATAGTCTCCAGGACGTACTGGTTATCCCTCCCGAGTGTGGGCCCGGCACACTCGACACACGCTGGCGTCCGTGACAGCCTGAAACGCGATCCCTCGACTGTGGTCGTGCCGTGGCGCGGATCTGGGAGCTTGACAAAGTGCCCACGATGGATCAGTTGAGGGTCACTGTACAATTCCTGACTGTTTTGCACTGCGCTCGCTGGGACACCACGAGCCTGGAGCATGGCTTCGGCCTCCTGCGCACTGTGCTCCCGCGTCCAGGCCGCCACGATCGTATCCAAAGCTTCACGGTGCGTGAGGCGGGTAGCCAGCGCGGCAAAACGCGAGTCGTGGCCGAGGTCGGGACGCTGCATGACCTCGCAGAGTGCCTGCCATTGGGCCTCAGTGCACACCGCAATGGCCAGCCAGCGGTCCTGGCCAGCGGCTGGATACACGCCATGCGGTGCCAGATGCGCATCGGCATTTCCCACCCGCTCCTGACTGCGACCGTGCACCGTATAGTCCAGCAACGCCGGAGTGAGAAAGTGCAACGCTGACTCGGCCTGCGCCTGGTCGATATACTGCCCCTGGCCGGTGCGGCGTCGGTACTCGAGCGCTGCCAGGATCGCGACCGCCGTGAAACGCGGCGCCACATAGTCTGTATAGGCGCCAAAGGGGCCGGCGGGTGGGCGGTCTGGCCAGCCAGTCAGGCTAAAAAAGCCTGAGATGGCCGCTGCCAGGTTACCAAAACCGGCAAACTGGGCGCATGGCCCGCTCTGTCCCATCAGGCATGTGCTGACCATGATGATATCGGGCTTCACCTGCTGTAGCGCTGCATAATCGAGCCCCCAGGCGTGCATCACGTTCGGCGAAAACGACTCCGTGACCACATCAGCCCAGCGCACCAAATCGTGTGCCACCTCCCGACCCGCTTCCTGCGAGAGATCGAGGGTCAGGCCAAACTTGCCAGCGTTGAGGTTCTGGAAGAACCCCGAATGCTCGACACCGGGTTGTCCGTCGTGGAATGGTCCAATGGTGCGGCCCGTATCGAGGCGATGGGTGGATTCAATGCGGACCACCGTGGCACCGTAATCGGCGAGGACGCGTGTGGCTGCCGGTCCAGCCATCACCCAGGTAAAGTCGAGGATTTTGACATCTACGAGCGGCAGGTCATGGGCCATCACACAATGCCTCTGTTCTGGAGATCTACTAACTGCTGCGATGTAAAACCAAGCTCATCCATATAGATCTCGCGGTTATGCTCGCCAATGGTCGGGGGACGACGTCGGTACGTGATCGGCGTCGCGCTGAACTGCGCAAATGCTCCAGGATAACGAAACGCCTGGCCCAACTCAGGGTGTTCTAAGCATTGCCAATAGTCACGGGCGGCAAGCTGCGGGCTCTCGACGACCTCAGCAATCGTGGTCACAGGGGCGATGAGCAGACCTCGCTCGAGTGCAGCGCGGAACAGTTCGGCTTTTGTTTTGGTTTGAGTGAACGCCTCCACGACCAGTTTGAGCCGCTCGTACTCGGCTAGAGGTTCTTGCCCGGTGAGCAGCAACTCGATGTACGCGAGCCAGTTCTTGTCGCGTGTGGCCTCATCACAGAAGCCCTCTTCATAGATCCACTCCATCAAGCGGCGTGTGAACGGACCAATAGCCGCCCCGAAGAAGTAGAGAATACCCACATAGCCGTCCTGCGCTGGCCAGACGAGGCGGATGCGCAACTCCCCCACCCGCACACCGCCCGAGAGGCGCTGAAACTCGTCGGAATGCAAAGGAGTAGCGAGGATGCCCGATTGAGTAGCCTGCGCCACCGCCTGCTGCGCGGAGACATCGACGTGCTGTCCGCGACCAGAGTGTTGGCGCTCGTGATGGGCAATGAGCGCTGCGACCGCGGCCTCGGCACTGGCGTGCAGATATGCCTGGGGGACACTTACCCGCACCGGTGGACGGTCGTCATCACCGGTCAGGACCAGCGGACCACTCGCCGCGAGGATAATGAGGTCACTGTCGGCATAGTGCGCCTTTGGTCCATCCTGGCCAAACGGCGTGATGGAGACATACACCAGGGTCGGGTTGAGCGTCGCCAGGTCATCATAGCCAAGCCCATACGCCGCGAGCGCCCCTGGCGTGTCTGATTCGATAATGAAGTGTGTGCCAGCCATGAGCCGTCGGAGGATGGCCTGCCCGTCACTGCTCGTGATATCGAGTGTGATGCTGCGTTTGTTCCGGTTCAAGGACCACCAGAACAGGGAGCGATCCGGGTGAGGCACATCGCGATAAAACGGTCCGAAGCGGCGGGTAGGTGAGCCGCCTGGCGGTTCGATCATGATGACGTCGGCACCAAGGTCACCAAGAATCTGACCGCAGAACATACCGCGCGCAGTGGTGAGATCCAGGACGCGATAGGGGCTGAGCATAGGGTCCCTTCGTTCTCCTCCCAGGGGCACATGCAGTCCGTTATGCTACGTCCATGCCTAGCGCGTGTCAACCGTCCGGGTGGTGGACCATACTCCTTCCCCCGGCGCGGGGGAAGGTTGGGATGGGGGGAGTCTTAGGGGAAGGTCGCTGCGCTCCCTGCGCCGACACTGTCGCGCCGAAGGGGAGCCTGTAGGCACATCGCATGTGGTCTGAAGTGACACGCGCGTGTCACGCCCTGTCACGCAATCTGTCCTGGTTGCGTCTCGCGCACACGAGTATAATGCCTGGCACTCACTGCGAGGTATGAGACGCTATGGACAGGGAACACTTTCTGCAGCAGGTCGAGCATCTGCGTGACCAAGGGCAGAGCATCCGAACCATTGCCGCTGCCCTCAGCGTGAACCGAGGGAGGGTGGAACGGGCGATAAAAATGTCGGCCTTGCGGCGCAGCTATAGTCCTGGTCAGCAGGGTGAGAGCCGGCGGTCAGGTATCTTCGTAGGCCGGCAACATGAGATGGACATGCTGCGGACGACCTTAGAGGACGCGCTGGCAGGGCAAGGCCGCTTAGTGATGCTCGGTGGTGAGCCTGGCATCGGCAAGACTCGCACAGCCCAAGAATTGGCAACGATCGCTGCACAACAGGGCGCACAGGTTCTGTGGGGGCGCTGCTATGAAGAGCATGGAGCGCCGCCATACTGGCCCTGGGTACAGAGCATCCGTGCCTACGTCCACGAGTGCAGGCTTCCACAATTACGTTCAGACATGGGGCGTGGTGCGGCGGCTATCGCTGAGATTGTGCCGGATGTCCAGGAACGACTATCAGGCATCAGACCATTGCCGCGTCTGGAGGAGCCAGACCAGGCCAGATTCAGGCTTTTTGATGCCATCACGGGCTTCCTGCTCAATGCCGCTTACAGGCAGCCCGTGGTGCTCATCCTGGACAATCTGCACTGGGCTGATAGGCCGTCCCTGCTGCTTCTGGAGTTTGTAGCGCGGGAGATTGCCGCCGCCCGACTGCTGGTGGTAGGTACCTATCGCGATGTGGAGCTGTCCAGGCAACATCACCTCTTCCATACCCTTGGTGAACTCACGCGCGAACCTCTCTTCCGACGCCTGCTCTTGGGCGGTCTGTGTCGTGAGGACATAGATCGCTTCATGGCGTTAGCGACTGGCATAGCCCCACCTCAGGCCATCCTAGAGGCTGTCTATAGGCAGACCGAAGGCAACCCCTTATTCATCACGGAGGTGGTGCGCCTGCTGATACAGGAAGGCATCCTCACCCAAGAGGGCATAAGCCAGTTCCCCATGCTCTCTGGGGCAACTCGTGGCACAGTGCCACAGGGGTCAGTGCAAGACTTGCGTGTCAGAATCCCAGATGGGGTACGAGAGGTGATAGGCAGACGGCTCAACCGACTGTCTGAGCAGTGTAACCAGACGCTGACCATCGCCGCGGTCATGGGCAAGGAGTTCAGGCTGGAAGAGTTGGTGTGCCTGGTTGATGACTTGCCGCAGGAGGACGTGCTCGCGGTCCTGGAGGAGGCAGAGCAGGAGCGCATTATCGAGGGGCTACCAGGCGCACTCGGACACTATCAGTTCAGCCATGCTCTTATCCGCGAGACGCTGTACGACGAACTCACGGCAGCCCGGCAGATGCGGCTGCACGCCCATATTGCCAGGGCATTGGAAGCGCATTATAGGGCCTGTCTCGCACCTCATGTAGCGCGACTGGCGCACCACTTCTGCGCGGCGGGTCAGATGGACGAAGCCGGGAAAGCCACCGATTACGCCATGCAAGCTGGAGCACGTGCCATGGCCATGTTGGCATACGAAGAGGCCGTGCGCTACTACGAGATGGCCCTGCAGCTCATAGAGCGTCGAGAACCCGTAGATAGAGCATGTCGCTGCCAGTTGCTCATCGCCTTAGGAGAGGCCCAGACCAAGGCTGGAGAGGTGAGCCAGGCCATAGAGACTCTGCGCCAGGCGGCTGAAAGTGCACGACAACTTGGGGCGCCGGAATACCTGGCGCACGCCGCTATGGGTTTTGAAGAGGCGACCTGGCGGCCCGGCCTTCCTGGAGGGGCTGCAGTACACTTGCTTGCAATGGCTCTTGAGACGTTAGGAGAACAGGACAGTGGGCTGCGTGTCCGGGTGCTGAGCAGCCTTGCCAGAGCGCTCGTCTTTGCGGGGACAAAAGAGCGCGGCATCGTCGTGGGGAGGGCAGCTATTGAGATGGCCCGACGCACGGGCGACACATCGGCGCTTCTGGTAGCGCTAAAGGCTGTCTTGCATACTGCCATGGGACCAGAATTGCTCTACGAGCGGCTCACCTATGCCACCGAGATGTTGCGCATCGCCCAGCAGACTCAAGAGACAGAGAAGGCCATTCAAGGCTACTTCTGGCGTATCATATGCCTGTTGGAAGTCGGGGATATCCCAACCGTGGACGCAGAAGTGGAAGCCCTGACCCAACTCGCCGCAGAGCTCAAGCAACCTTTCTACCAGTATCTTGCCTTGACGCTGCGGACCATGCGGCGCTTGCTGGAAGGCAATTGGCAGGAAGCCGAGCAGATGGCCTATCAGTCCCTTACGGTTGGGCGGCGCTTGCAGGGCCAGGATCCTGCCGGAACCTTCGGCATACAGATGTTTACGATACGCCGAGAGCAGGGGCGCCTGCGAGAGATCGAGCCGGTTCTCAGGAGCTTTGTACAGCGCCACTCTCTGGCTGCTGCCTGGCGACCCGGACTGGCACTCCTCTATAGCGAACTGGGCCTGGAGCACGAGGCACGGGACGTCTTCGAGCACCTGGCCGCTGACGACTTTACCAGTATCCCCAGGGATGCCCTATGGGCAAGCTGCATCACCTATCTGGCGGAGGTCTGCGCTTTTCTGGGCGATGCGCCACGCGCTGCCACCCTGTACCAACTCCTCCTGCCGTATACCCAGCGCAGTATTATCGCTGGCGGCCATACCGCCTGCCTCGCTTCGGCGTCACGCTATCTAGGGCTGTTGGCGGCCACCATGTCTCGTTGGGAGGAAGCAGAAGCGCATTTCCAGGATGCCCTGGAGATGCACACCAGGATGGGGGCAAGGCCATGGTTAGCGCACGCCCAGTACGAGTACGCTCGGATGCTCCTGGTGTGTAGCCGTGTCGCCAATGCTTATGCCCAGGATCACACCAACCGAGACAAGGCTGTGTCACTGCTGCACGAGTCGCTACACACTTCTCATGTACTCGGTATGCACGCCCTTGAGGCGCGGATCATGACACTTCAGGAACAGCTCCAGTCCCGTCCAAAGAGGGCCACGCAGTTGACAGCACGCGAGGTGGCTGTGCTCCGGCTTATCGCTGCTGGTAAGACGAACCGCGAGATAGGCGAGCAACTCTGTATAAGCCTGCGGACCGTCGCTACCCATATCACGCATATCTTCAACAAAACCGTCGTTGTCAACCGGGCAGAGGCCGCCGCTTACGCTATCCGACACGGGCTGGCGTAGCGCTTCGCGCTGTGTTCCACTGCCGCCGCAATGAGAATTTTTTCACATGTCGTCAATTCTTACGATGCGTTGCTCTGTCAATGAGGGGTAAATATTACGCGTGACTTCGTGGAAGCTTGCCAGAAGGTGCAGGCTGCTCTGCAATACGTGACAGGAGGCAATCATGGCTATGAGTGACGTGACCACAAATCTTCTGAACCACGTCGAACGTATCCGACCTCTTATTAAGGAACACGCCACCAGCGCCGAGGCGAACCGACAGCTCTCAAGTGCGGTGTATGATGCTATGTATGAGGCAGGCTTGTTTGCCATGCTCGCCCCCAAGGCCCATGGTGGCCTCGAGTTACACCCCGTCGAAACCATGCGCGTCTGGGAGGCCGTGGCGCGCCTTGACGCGTCCGCGGCCTGGAACCTGGTGATGAATCAGGCGATTGCGGCCTACGCGGCTTGGCTGCCTGCCGCAGGTGCCCAAGAGCTGTTCCGCGACGGGCCACCAACGGTGGCGGGCGCCCTCAATCCCCCTGCAGCGGCCACGCGAGTCGAGGGAGGCTGGCGGATCACTGGCCAGTGCCCTTTCGGCAGTGGATGCCACAATGCGCAGTGGCTGGCCATGCCGGCGGTGGAAATGGACGGTGACCACCCGAAGGTTGACCCCGTGACGGGGCAGTCGGCATCCTTTGGAGTCTTTTTGCCTCGCACCGCAGCGAAGATTCTGGACACGTGGCATACCTTTGGCATGCGCGGCACGGGTTCGACCGACTATGCGGTGCAGGACCTGTTTGTCCCCGATCGACTGACTGTGCCAGTGGCACCGCTGAAGAATCCGGCACCCGGTTTTGAGGGGCCGCTGTTCCGCATGTGGCCGTGGACCGCGATCCTCGGCGAAGCGACGGTATCCGTCGGTGTGGCGGCCGCTGCGGTCGATGCCGCGGTGCAACTCTGTAAGACCAAGACCCCGGCCTACAATGCCACACCGTTGCGTGAGCAGCAGCTTGCCCAATTCCAAATGGGCAAGGCGAAGGCCAGGGTGGAGGCGTCGCGTGACACCCTCTACCGCACTGCCGAAGCGGCCTACGACGATGTGGTACGCAGCACCTCGCTCCTATCGGTAGACGCCAAAATTCGCCTGCAGCTCGCGGCGTGTTTCGCCGCAGAAGCCTGCGCCGAAGCCGCCCGCTTCGTGAACGACGCTGTCGGGACGTCCTCTATCCGCCTGGAACAACCGTTTGAACGCCACTTCCGTGATGCGCACGTGCTCTTGCAACACTCCTCCAAGTCCAGTGCGCGCTATGGCTCGGCAGGACGGTTACTGTTCGGCCTAGACAATGACTGGGTGTGGCTGAGTTTCTAAAAAGATCGATGGCAAACTGGCACAAACTGGGGTCTCGATAGCCAAAGCTTTAGCGCTTGTCTCCCGTGATAATTGAGGTCTATAATGGGCCGTGTATATACGTCACGGGAGGGAAGCCGTGCGGTGTCTGGCCTGCCACTATACCAATGATGATCGTGCCAAATTTTGTGACTAGTGCGGACAACCATTAGAAACGCGCTGTCCCACCTGCGACAGCCCCAACCGGCCGGGGGCGCGGTTCTGCAGCGCCTGCGGCCAGCGCCTGACACCGCGTCTTGACCCCTCCCAGAGCCCCGTAGGGCACTCCACTGCGCCTGGCCCCCCCTCGCTCGACGACAAGCTCGATCACCTCCAACGCTACCTCCCGGCACACCTGGCCGACAAAATCCTGGCCAATCGCGGGCGGCTGGCGGGTGAGCGCAAGCTGGTGACGGTGCTGTTTGCCGACCTGGCCGGCTACACTGCCCGGAGTGCACAGGTGGGCGAGGAAGGGCTGTTTGCCCTCATGGATGAACTCTATGAACTGCTGATCCACGAGGTGCACCGCTATGAAGGCACAGTGAACGGGCTCACGGGCGATGGTCTGGTGGCGTTTTTCGGTGCGCCACTGGCCGTGGAGCAGGCTCCACAACGAGCCGTCCGTGCCGCCCTGGCCCTGCAAGAGGCAGTGGCGCGCGTGAGTGCCAGGGTGGAGCGCGGCGGGCGGGCGCGCATTGACGTGGCGCGTGAGCGGGGCTTCACCCGCCTGATAGGACGCGAGCGCGAGCTGGCCCTACTGCGCCAGTGTTGTGAGCTGGCCCAGGGCGGACGCGGGCAG
>Ga0209382_10011216_pt1 | contig 11132 bp, 14 predicted proteins | sample SoiMetdeltSBSDD5_FD_187599 | JGI IMG/M metagenome (GOLD analysis project Ga0209382, IMG submission 187599) | Bulk soil microbial communities from a Populus tree surrounding site in Tennessee, USA - Soil MetaG P. deltoides SBSDD5 (SPAdes) (version 2) | ecosystem: Environmental > Terrestrial >...
AAAAATTTGGGTTGTTGACTTGGCGCCGGCATTAAAATGGAGAGTCAGGCCGAAAGCAGCACACTGACCAGCGAGAGCGTCCAAGCTACCAAGCTTCCGCGTCATTGTAAAAGCAAGCGCCGCATCACTCATTGCTTTCAGCACCAACAGCGCGCTATAGAAATAAGTGATAGCGTCGGCACCGCGGAGGATTTCCTGCCATGGCAGCCAAAGGCTTAAGTCATATCGCGCTCAAAGCTCGCGACCTCAAGAAAACCGAAGAATTTTACACCGAGGTGTTGGGACTGAAAATCGCGTTCCGTCATCCGCCGAACATGCTCTTTCTAACCACTCCCGGCAGCAGCGATCTGATCAATTTCGTCAAAAGCTCGGCGCGGGCTTCCGGCACTCAGTCGTTGGAGCACATCGGGTTCAAGGTCACAGCCGCTGGACTCAAAAATACCGTGAAAACACTCAAAGCGCGCGGCATCAAGATCGACGGCCGCCGCGGCAGGACGGCAATCTATTTCACCGATCCGAACGGCTACCAGTTAGAGTACTACTGCGATTGACGCGTTTGTGTCCTTCGCTGCATAATTGCCGCGCTACAGCGTCCACAAATCTCCTTCCCCTTCCAAACTAATCATGCGCCACATCTTCTTGGCTGGACACTATGGTGAGGGTGCAAAGGTTGATGCCTATCTGATCCCGCTTTGAAAAAAGGGGATCAAAGGGGATTTGATTGTGTGGCGGGAGGTTTCTTTGTGCATCGGGCTTCCCTACGGTCAATGGGAGCAGTGTGCGGAAAACGGTGTCGCAATGGTAAGCACTGCGCTAGAAAAGTTTCAGCTGATCGATTCCGGGCCGCCTAAAATGCTCGGTCGTGAGCTTCGGCCAGCGCTCGGTGATGCCGGATTTCTTGCGCGCTAGTTGAAACAACTTGGCCATTTGCTCGGCGTAGATCCCTTCGCCGCGCATGCGTGATTTGAAATGGGGGTCGTTGAGCTTGCCGCCGCGAATTTCCCGCACCCGGCCAAGAATTTTGTTCTTTTTCTCGGGATAGTTTTGCTCGAGCCAATCCTCGAATAGAGACTTCACCGCAAACGGCAAGCGCAATGCGACGTAACCGGAAAACATCGCCCCCGCCTTGGCGGCCGCGGCGCCAATCGCCGGCGCTTCCGAATCAGTGAGACCCGGGATCATTGGCGCCTGCAGATAGCCGACCGGCACACCGGCTTCGGCGAGCATCTTGATCGCCGCCAACCTGCGCGCCGGCCGCGACGCGCGCGGCTCGAGCAACGACGACAATTTGTGATCCAGCGTAGTCACCGAAATCGTCACGCCGACGCAATCGTAACGCGCCAATTCGGCGAGGATGTCGGCATCGCGCGTCACGAGAAAATTTTTCGTGATGATTACGACCGGATTGCGAAACTCGAGAAAGACTTCCAAACAGCGGCGTGTGAGCTGCTTTTTCTTCTCCACTGGCTGGTAACAATCGGTATTGCCGCTGAGCGCGACCAACTGCGGTTTCCAGTTCCGGCCGGACAGTTCTTTGCGGAGCAGCTCCGGCGCGTCTTCCTTGACCATGATTTTGGTTTCAAAATCCAGGCCGGAAGAAAAGCCGAGATACTCGTGCGTCGGCCGCGCATAGCAATATACGCAACCATGCTCACAGCCTCGGTAGGGATTGATGCTGGCATCGAATCCGACGTCCGGGCTGTCGTTATAGGCTACGATCGACTTGGAGTGGTCTGGAAAAAACTCGGTGTGCGGCGAAGAAACGTCGTCGCTATCCTGCGGCGGTTCCGGCACCGTTTCGATCGACTCGAAGCGGTTCTTCGGATTGCTGGCCGACCCGCGGCCGCGCACGGGAAACGGCGGAGCCATGACCAAGCGCCATTAGGCCGCGGGCGCCGCCGCCTTTGCCGCGGCCGCTTTCTCCGCCGCCGCTTTCGCCTCCGCTGCAGCCGCTGCCGCCGCGGCTTCGGCTTTCTTTTGCTTCCCTAGTACTCTCGATTCGCGCTTCAGGAGCTTTACCTGGCGTTGAAGTTTTTTGATTTTCTTTGGGTCCTTCGATGAAGCGCGAATCTCAGCTTTGTCTTTTTTGAGCTTGCGAATATTCTGCTTGACGGTCGTTAGTGTGCGGGCATCCATGGAAAGTTACCTCCCTTTGTGATTGGCTTTTGGTAGCATACTTCGGTGGAAAACCAAAATGAGCGCTCAGCGCACGAAAAGCCCGGCCAGCGACCCTGTCAAGCCGAGAATAGTCAGGATCACCAAGCGGCTTGAGAAAGTCCACCCCGACGCCAGGCTCGATCTCGACTTCAAAAACCCGCTGGAGCTCTTGGTCGCTCTCATTCTCGCCGCCCAAGCGCGCGACGAGCTGGTCAATAAGATCACCCCGGAGCTTTTCCGAAACCACCGCACCGCCGCCGACTACGCGGCTACAAAGCCGGAGAAACTCGCAGGGGAGATCGGCAGGATTAATTTTTATCGTAACAAAGCCAAGTCGATTCACAACTGCGCCAGGGAACTGATCGCGCGCTTCGGCGGCAACGTGCCCGACAATCTCGACGATCTCATCTCGCTCCCCGGCGTCGGGCGAAAGACGGCGAATATCGTTTTAGGCAACGCCTTCGGACGGCAAACGATCGGCGTCGATACCCACGTGATGCGGTTGTCGCAGCGGCTCGCTCTGACAAAGAACACCGATCCCGACAAAATCGAAGCCGACCTGATGAAAATCGTGCCGGCCCAGCGGCGCGTCCGCTTCTGTCACTTGCTGCAATACCACGGCCGCCGCGTATGTGTCGCCAGGAAACCGAACTGTCCGCAGTGCGTGATCAAAAAGCTGTGTCCCTATCCATTTAAAACAAAATAGTCTCGTGCAGCCTGAGGAGTACCCCCTTCCGCAACCCTGGTGAGAGAAGCCCCCGCGAAGATCATTTATTCAACCATCCCGCAAGGCCAAGCTTGATAAGCTGCGGACCGCCTGGACTAGGTGGCGGAATCATTCAGCCCGGCGAGTTGTGAATTCCCGCCTTCAGCAGTAGACTATTGCCACTCTGTTAAACGCGCCGAATAATTCATGACTGAACCACTCGAGGCACCCCCTCCTTCAAGTGTCTTTCGCGAAGCTCGCGGCTTGATCGAACTGCCGCGCCTGCTGTTCCGGTTTCCTGATCTCGCACGCCAGCCTCGCGGCAATGGCGAACCTGTGCTGATCCTGCCCGGCTACGGCTCCGGCGATGTTTCCACGGCGCTGCTCAAAGGCTATTTGCGCTTGCTCGGCTACCGCGCGCGCGGTTGGGGCTTGGGTCGTAACACCGGCGACGCGGTTACGCTGCTTCCCAGAATACTAAAAAGAGCGGCAGGCTTAGCCCGCCGCAACAACCAAAAAGTTCATCTGATCGGCTGGAGCTTTGGCGGTTATCTCGCGCGCGAGCTGGCACGCGAACGCGCGGACCTCATCGGCCATGTGGTCACGCTCGGCACCCCAGTCGTCGGCGGTCCCAAGTACACGGTCTTCGCTAAGAGGTTTCAGAACCAGGGCATAGACGTGGATGCCATGGCCGCGGCGATCGAGCTTCGCAACAAAACTTCGATGTGTACGCCGGTGATCGCGATCTATTCGCGACGAGACGGCTTAGTTGCCTGGAAGGCGTGTATCGACAACAACGGCACCAACGTTGAACACATCGAGGTTCGCACCACTCACTTCGGTTTTGGCTTCTGTCCCGATGTGTATAAAATCATCGCGCAACGCCTCGCGGGAATCGCCCTGGCCAATCAAGCAATGGAACCAGAGTCAATATCGTCATTATAAGCCTCATCCAAAGCTCGAAAAAGTCAGTCATGGAACAAACCCTGGTCTGGTGGATCGTCGGCGGGCTTTTGGTCGTCACCGGGTTGATCGGTTTGGTGCTGCCAGCCATTCCCGGCGCGCCGCTCATTTTCGCCGGTCTTCTGCTCACTGCATGGGCCGAGGGTTTCAACTATGTCGGAGTCTGGCCCATAGTTATCCTTGCGGTCATGGCTGTGCTCACCTACGCCGTGGATTTTTGGGCAACCATGTTCGGCGCAAAAAAATTCGGCGCCTCTAAACGCGCGGTCATCGGCGCCCTTGCCGGTTTGCTGGTCGGTGTATTCCTGGGCTTTCCGGGCGTCATTTTCGGTCCGTTTATCGGCGCTGTGATCGGCGAGCTCTCGGCCCGCCGAGATCTCCATCAGGCGGCACGCGCCGGCATCGGCGCCACCATCGGCCTGGTGCTCGGTGCCGCGCTCAAGCTCGCCCTGGCTTTTGCGATGATCGGAGTTTTTGCCGTCGCCCGTTTCCTTTGACGGTTCATGCACTATCGGTCACATTAGCAAACGCTTCCACTCTCGCCGTGCACCCCGGAGGGACAACATGAAAAAACTTTTGCTGGCGGTCTTGTTTCTGGCGCTTCCCGCGCATGCGCTGGCTTTGACCATCGCCACTGGTTCCAGCGAAGGGACTTACTTCAAGATTGCCCAGGACATCAAACAAATCGCCGAAAAAGAGGGCATCCCGATCGAAGTCGTCCAAACCGGTGGCTCTTTCGACAACATCAACTTGCTCGCGGCCGGAAAGGTCGATTTAGCAATCATGCAACTGGACGTATTGCGCTTCGTTGCGGAGATCATGCTCAAGGAAACCGGCCTGAACATTCTTGAAGAAGCCAAGGTCGCGCTTAATCTCTATCTCGAAGAAATTCACGTCATCGCGAAAAACCCCGAGATCCGGACACTCAATCAGCTCCAGGGAAAACGCGTCGCGATCGGACCCGAGAAAAGCGGCACGGCGCTCACCGCCGAGGTTTTGCTCGCCGGCTTCGGCGTAAAGATCGAGCCCATATTCGACGTCCCGGAAGGAGCCGTAAAGCAACTTAACCTGGGCGAGATCGACGCCCTGATCTTCGTCGGCGGAGCGCCGGTTCCAGCGTTCCAGAAACTCGACAAGAGTTTTCATTTTGTGACCTTGCCGGCCGACAGCGGTTTGGAGCAGCTCTATCCGAAGAAAAAAATCGCAAAATCGGTGTATCCCTGGGTTGATGAGGTCGACACTCACGCCGTGCCGTCGGTTGTCATGACGCGAAATCGTTTAGAGAAGGACTATGTTTCGGCAATGCAAAGACTGGTGCTGCTGATCCTAAGTCAAAAAGAACACTTGGAGACCACCGGGCATCCAAAATGGAAGGATTCCTTCGTGCGCTCGACCCAGGAGAACATCGGCTACCGGCCGGCGGTCGAAGTCATACAGCTCTACAATGTTCTCGACAGCATCGGCTATCGCATCATCAAGAAATAACACCGGGAGCTACTCGTCGCGGTGAACCGTCTGCGGCGAAAACGCCGGCAAGCAAACCGCGATGTACTCTGCGCCCTCAGCACTGGGTGTGCTGTAGCGGACCCATTCGCCGGCGTTGACGAGAATTGCCTGCCCGGCCGCGACTTTGTGAATGGCTGACCGCGTCTCAACCTGCAACTCACCGCTCAGCACCAGCGTGTATTCGTCGAACTCCGGCGTTTGTCCGGGTTCGCGCCACCCCGAGGGGCTGGTCATCTTGGCAATGCTTACCGTTGATGTTTGCGAATTCACCCTGCCGATAAACTCTTCAATGATCTTAGGCGGCTGGCCAGCCGCGGGAATTACCTTAGCTGCTGAAATAAATTTTGCCATGGGCAGAAACTACAGCCAAATGCGGCGCCGCGCAATTGACTTATTTTCGATCCAGGAGGTAGATTCGCCGGACAAAGTCGCATCAACCGACGGTTGAAACCCCCGCCTCCGGGCGAAGCGAGAGTTCGTCATGCCGGCCCTCGATGCGCTCAGGATAAACTCCAGCCGCCATCCAAGTGATGGACAGTGTCCGTCATACCGTTGAAAAACGGTATCCAGGTTGGGAGGGGGGACAGGATGGACCCCGGTTTTTCACCGGGGTGACGATAAGGCCAGGATCTCGCCGTTGCGGGAATTGCCGGAAAAGGTAGTCGGTAAATGTAGCACCGTTCAGCTTGGGTCCCAAGTCGTTCAGCGTAAACCATGCTTGAATCTCTGACGAGCCTCGCGTACGGCTTCAACATCGCGCTGCAGCCGCAAAATCTTTTTTACTGCTTCATCGGCGTCACCATGGGCACCCTCGTCGGCGTGCTTCCCGGCATCGGTCCGACGGCCACCATCGCGCTGCTCTTGCCCGCCACCTTCTCGCTCAACCCAATCTCCGCCATCATCATGCTCTCGGGTATCTGCTACGGCGCCATGTACGGCGGCTCGACGACTTCGATTTTGCTGAATATCCCCGGCGAAGCCTCTTCGGTGGTCACCTGCTTCGACGGCTATCAAATGGCCCGGCAGGGCCGCGCCGGCGCCGCCCTCGGGATTTCCGCCTTCGCCTCGTTCATCGCCGGCACTTTCAGCATCTTCGGACTCATCCTGCTCGCGCCGACACTGGCAAATTTCGCGCTCCGATTCGGTCCGCCGGAGTATTTTGCCCTGATGGTGATGGGACTGACGGTGGTCGCCTATCTCGCGAGAAAGTCGATGGCCAAAGCTCTTATGATGGCCGTCGTCGGCATCCTGCTCGGCTGCATCGGCCTCGATCCGATCACGGCAACGCCGCGCTTCACATTCGGCATGCTGGAACTGGCCGACGGCATCGGCATAGCGCCGGTGGTCATGGGGCTTTTCGGCATCGCCGAAGTTCTCGAGAACCTCGGCGTGCTACGCAAGACCGAAGTTTTTGCCGAGAAAATCAAGGGGCTGTTCCCCAACCGTGAAGACTGGAAACGATCCATCGGCCCGATCACGCGCGGCTCACTGTTAGGATTTTTCCTCGGACTCTTACCCGGAGTCGGCGCCATCGTGCCGCAATTCTTGAGCTATGCCCTGGAAAAGAAACTCTCACGCCGTCCCGAACGATTTGGCAACGGCGCCATCGAAGGCGTCGCTTCGCCGGAAGCTTGCAACAACGCCGCCGTCGGCGGCACTTTTATCCCGCTGCTGAGCTTGGGCATACCTTCCACCGCGATGACGGCGATTTTGCTCGGCGCGTTGATGATTTACGGCCTCACCCCCGGACCCTTGTTGATCAAGAATTCCCCCGATCTGTTTTGGGGCGTGATCGCGAGCATGTATATCGGCAACCTCATGCTCTTGATTCTCAACCTGCCGCTGATTCCTTTGTGGGTGCGCGTACTCAAAATTCCCTATTCTTACCTGTCGTGTTTTATCATTCTGTTTTGCCTGATTGGCGCCTATAGCCTCAACAACAGCACCACCGACATTTACATTGCAGCCATTTTCAGTCTCATCGGCCTGCTGATGAAAAAATTCCAATACGAACCCGCGCCGCTAGTGCTCGCGTTCGTATTAGGCCCGCTGCTCGAGACGGCTTTGAGACGCTCGCTGATCCAATCAGACGGCAGCCTCTTGATCTTCCTGCAACGGCCGATCTCGGCGGCATTCATTGTCTTTTCCATTGTTGTGCTCGCAGCGCCGCTGTTCAGCCAAATAAGATTGGGACGTGGACTGAGTGAAGAGGATTAAAACCATCGCCGCCGGTGCCGGCGCGCTTTTTTGGGTTGCCGCGGGGCTCCTGGCATCTTACGGAGCGACCCGGCTCGGTTTAGGAAGCGTCACTGAGCCCGGCGCCGGCTTCATTTTCTTCTGGTCGGGGGTGATTCTGGTGTTCTTGTCGCTCATCGTCTTTGCCGAATCGATTCGAAGTCCGGCGGATACGGCGCGGGAAATGGGCGAGATGAACTGGGCAAAGATTGCGCTGGTACTTCTCTCGCTCTTGTTATACGCCTTCTTTTTGGAAAGGCTCGGTTTCATTTTGACGACGTTTGTCCTTGTGACTTTCTTACTCGGCTGCATCGAGGACATAAACTGGTTCCGATCTCTCGGGGTAGCAAGTGCGGCGGCGCTGGCAAGCTATGCGATATTCGAGCTGTGGCTAAAGATCAGGCTGCCCAAAGGGTTCTTCGGTTTCTAGATTGGCAACTTGCTGAAAAAGGTTCGGAATGCTTCGAGACCCTCAGCATGAACGGAAAATCATCAACGATTTTAAATCCTCTCCGTTCGTCCTGAGCATCGTCGAAGGACTCCGAGAGGGTTTTCAGTAACCTCTGATTCGAAAGGAGAAAAAGATGACGCAATTTCGCAAGAGACTTCTGCCGGCGATTGTTGCGGTGCAAGCAATCGCTTTCAGTGCGGCGCCGACTCTATCCTGGTCGCAGGAAAAGTATCCTTCACGGGCAATTGAAATGGTTGTGGCATTTCCCGCCGGTGGTTTTGCCGACGTGACCGGCAGAATTTTCGCAGAAGAGATGTCGAAGGTGCTGAGCACTCCGATCGCCCCGATCAATAAAGGCGGCGCCACCGGCAGCCTGGCCGCCACATCCATGCTCAGTGCAGCCAAGGACGGCTACAGCATTTTGGTGAACACGCTCGGCGGCATGGTTCTCGCGCCGGTTACTCTCAAAGACATCAAATACGATACCAACAAGGATTTTTATCCCATCGCTTTCATTACTTCCGCGCCGGACGGCCTGACAGTGCGCGCCGAGTCACCGTTCAAGAATCTCAACGACCTGATCGGTGCGGCGAAAAAAGACCCGAACAAATTGTCCTACGGAACGGCGGGCACCGGCGTCGGCGGCCACTTCAATTCTCTGATCCTCTCCCAGATCACCGGCATCAAGATCAAACACGTCCCGTACAAAGGCGGCGGGGAATACATTCCAGCGCTCCTGGGCGGGCATCTGGATTTTGTCATCGGCACCGCGATCGCGACCTTGCCGCAGGAAAGCGCCGGCAAGCTCAGAACCTTGGCGCTCATGGGCGGCAACAAGATGAAAGAGTTGCCCTCGGTCCCGACGACCGTGGAACTGGGCGTCAAAGGAAACTATCTCGACAGTTGGTCCGGCGCCTTCGTCACCGCCGGCACGCCCAAACCGGTTATCGATACACTCACGGCCGCCGCCGAGAAAGTGATCAAGTCCAAGGAATTCGGTGCGCGAATCGAAAAGACCGGCGGCGTCGTTCAATACATCGCACCCGCCGATTTTCGCTCGATGATCGAGCGCGACAAGAATACCGCACTGGAAATCGCTAAAAAGGAGGGACTGGCGCAGGCGGGCAAATAAGCGAGACCATGTAGCCGGCAAAATCACTGGAACCTCTCGGTCATCGGATGTTCACTAAAAGGCGAAACAGTCATGAAAATCGATATCGACAAACTCAACGAAGACGAACTGATCGATCTGAATAACCGGATCGTGGCGCGGTTGCGGTTTTTGAACCAGATGCGCGCGCATTCACAGATGCTCGACTTTAGGATCGGCGATAGGGTTACGTTTCAGCCGGAAGGTCGGCCGGCGCTTTCTGGCATAATTACCCGCTATAACAAGAAAACAGTCACGGTCATCACCGACGGAGGCCAGCACTGGAACGTGGCCCCAGGGCTTTTACGTAAGGCCGCCTCTGCCGACAATGCGCACAGCGACAACGCGAAGGTAGTTCAACTGAGAAAAGAATGAGCCATTCACCTAACTAGGGTGAAAAACGCGCTCGTATTGCGCTATATAATGGTATCCTTGACAGGTAAGGCCCACGACATACACCAACGCTATCATCTGAGATTCAGAGCAAGGACATATGTGTGCCGCCCAAGGTAAGAGAACTCATTGTCGATCTTGAGAAGGCTGGATTTGTGAATCGCGGAGGCAAAGGCAGTCATAGAAACTTTGTTCACCCGAAACTGGCAAAACCGCTAACGATTTCCGGTAGGCCAGGTGACGATGCAAAACATTATCAGGTTCGGGCGGTACAACTTGCGATCGAGGAGGCGAAGAAATGAAAGAGAGCGCTAAATATGCAAAGATCGTGGAATGGTCCGAAGAAGATCAGTGCTACGTGGGGAGTGCTCCCGGCTTGATTTTAGCTGGCTGCCACGGGGATGATGAGAAAAAAGTCTTCGACGAGTTGTGCCAAATCGTCGAGGAAGCGATTGAACTATACATAAAAGATGGCAAGCCGCTGCCGCCTCCGACCTCTGGACGTGACTTTGCGACAAAGATGCAAAACGTTGCCTGATCGCCAGTTAAGATACCTCTTCAAACTTCCTTCAATTTATCAATTCGAAGCGCCAGAACCCGACTGTATGCACGTGGCGGCAGTCTAAATCACTTTTCAGCGCGCGTCGTCAGCTCGATTTTGTAGCCATTGGGATCTTCGAGAAAGGCGATGGCGTTGCTACTGCTTCCATGCTTCATCGGACCTGGCTCACGCACAATCTTAACGCCTTTGGCGCGAAGCTCGTCACAGGTTTTGTAGACATCGGGAACACCGAGGGCGATATGTCCGAAGCCGTTGCCGATGTCATACGAGTGCGTATCCCAATTGTAGGTAAGCTCGATGACTGCGTCCGTTTCTTCCGAACCGTATCCGACAAAGACATTGGTAAACCGGCCGGACTCGTATTCCCGTTTTTTTAAAAGTTTCATGCCGAGCCCCTCGCAATAAAACTTCAAACTCTCGTCGAGATCATTGACCCGGATCATCGTATGAACAATTTTCATCGCGCCTCCTTTATGCGTAGATATCGCGACCGATTTAGCTCATCGCCCTGGCAAAGCCTCGAATCGTCTCTTCCCGGCTGCCGCCCGGCGGGCTGTACGGGATGATCGCGATTTGCTGGATGCCAGTCTTTTTGATGCGCTCGATCTGCGCGCGGCACTCGGCAACAGTCCCGGCGATGGCGAATTTATCGACCAGCCAGTCGGGAATCACCTCGGCGTGGTTCGCCTGCTGGTCCATGTGGTGGTAGTAGTCGTAGGTTTTGCGGATCTCGTCCAAGACCTTCTGTTCATTCGGATCCAATATGTAAGGCAGCGGATGGGCGACCACCCGGGCGACGTGCGCTTTGACGGCATCTTTCGCCGAAGCGGTCTCGGAAACGGCGCAGGGAACCCACAGGACGAGATAGATATCTTCCAGCTTCCGTCCCGCCGCTTTCGCGCCGGCGGCAATTTTTTCCCGCGCGTGCGCGATGTATTCGTCGGCGACGCCGACGAGCACGATGATCCCGTCGGCGATGCGCCCCGAAAGCTCGAGCATCTTCGGGCCG
>Ga0209382_10011217_pt1 | contig 11130 bp, 13 predicted proteins | sample SoiMetdeltSBSDD5_FD_187599 | JGI IMG/M metagenome (GOLD analysis project Ga0209382, IMG submission 187599) | Bulk soil microbial communities from a Populus tree surrounding site in Tennessee, USA - Soil MetaG P. deltoides SBSDD5 (SPAdes) (version 2) | ecosystem: Environmental > Terrestrial >...
CCCCGCAGGTGGCCCTCGGCCGAATCCCACTCGATGCGCAGGACGTACGCGCCCGGCTCGTCGACGCAGCGCGACAGCTCGTAGCCGAGGCAGTGCGCCGAGGCGTCGAGCGACGCGCTGGCCTGCTTGTATGCGCCCTCGAACGCCGAGCGCTTGTCGTCCGGGATCGTGTAGCGAATGTACTCGACGATCATCGTGCTCCTCCGCGCTGCTCGATCGGCTGCTCACCAGACCGCGATCACCCGAGCCGGACCACCGGAGCCGCCGGCGTGCTTCGGTGCACCCACGAACAGGTGGGCGCCGGCCGGCGGGATCTCGCCGAGGTTCGCCACGCCTTCGAGCATCCAGCGGTTGACGGCCATGAGGGTCTTGTGCACGTCGAACGTGGTGTTGACGCCTCGATCGACGTTCATCGTGTCGGTCCCGATCCCGACGATCGATCGCTCGTCGCGCAGGAAGGCGGCGACCTCGGGGCTGAAGCCCGGGTAGTGCCCCAGGCCGTCCGGCCCGACGTTGCGGCAGGCGACCTCATCGTTGAAGCGGCTGTCCCAGCCCGAGTTGAGCAGCACCGCCGCCCCCTCCGGGATCCGCCCGAACTGCGCTTCCCAGGCGCGAACGTCGTCCATCGTCAGCTCCGCATCGGCGTCGCGCGCCGCCTTGTCCCGGATGGCGATCACGACGGCCGGTGCTACCAGGGTCCGGGCCGGGATCTCGGCCGTGGTCAGGCCGCCGGGCGCGAAGTGGATCGGGGCGTCGAAGTGGGTGCCGTGGTGCTCGCTGACGATGATCTGATTGGCGTAGAGTCCGTTCTTCTCGAAGGACGCCAGGCTCACCAGGCCGAGCTTCGGGAGTAGCGGGTACAGAAGCGGCGTTTCGGGGCCGAGCACGTGGGTCAGATCGACGACGTGCTCGATCGAGACCCGGAAGAGCGGCGCGCCCTCAGCCTTCGCCTCGGCCGCGCGGGAGCCCAGCTGTGAGGTGAGTGCTGCCGCAGCGGCGGTCACGGCGCCCAGCTTGACGAAGCCGCGGCGGCTGAGCGCCCCGCTCGGGTTGTGGAGCTCGGCAACACACACGATCATCCTCCTCGACCGGTCGGTCTGGGCGGGGGTCTTCGGGGCGCTCAGACGGACTGCCATTCCACAGGCCGGACGATGGCACGCCCCGGATGAGCGCAGCCCCGTACGTACGGCCAGTCTCTTCCTCCCGGGGCGCGGGTCTGTGTCCCTGTCCGTCCGGACAGGGACACGGGGGCCGGGTCAGAGCAGGCCGCGCTGCGAGGCGACGGCGACGGCCTGGGCGCGTGTACTGGTGCCGAGCTTCTGCTGCACCGACGCGACGTGGAACTTGACCGTTCGCTCCCCGATGGTGAGCGCGGACGCGATCTGCCGCGTCGTCTGCCCGCCGGCCACGAGGGCCAGCACCTCGAGCTCGCGAGGGCTCAGCACGGTCCCACGCCGGCGACGGCCGGCCGGTCGGTCGTTCGCCAGGGGCCTCGGCGAGTCGGACCCGATGGCGCCGATGACCATCTCGACGAGCCGGTCGATCGGCAGGCCGGTGCCGGCTGCCCAGCTCGCGTTGAACGCGGTCTCGCTCAGGCGTGCTCGGAGGGCAGCGAGGCGCAGCGCCCGAGCTAACTGCTCCCGCTCGCCCCGCCCGATGCCGGAGCGCTGGCGCAGGCCGTCCGCGGCGGCGAGCAGCTCGACGGAACGCTCCGGTGCCGCCTTCGGGGAGTCCAGAGAGGCCACGGCGTCGGCGCAGGCCGCGATGATGCGAGCATTGTCGCCCAGCATCCGCCCGAGCGAGACGGCTTCGGCGAGCAGGGTCTGTGCCCGTGCCCGTTCTCCGAGCCTTCCAAGAAGGCTCGCCAGCGAGATCAGCGCCAGGGCGAGCGCTCGGACGTCCCCGACCTGCCGAAACAGCTCGATCGCCTCGTCCAGATCTCGCTCCGCGGCGTCCAGGTCGCCCTTTTGTCGTCGCAGGGCGCCGAGCGACCGCAGGGCCAACGCCGTCCCCCAGGCGTGCCCGAGCTCCCGGTAGACGCCGAGGCCCGCCTCCAGCAGGGCCGCCGCGTGGGCGTCGTCGCCCTGGCTCTGTGCGCCCATGCCCAGATGGACCAGGGCGCTCGCGGTGGTGGCCCGGTCCTGCGCGGCCCGCGCCAGGTCGAGCGCCGCTTCCAGGTGGATGCGGGCGCACTCGTAGTCGCCGAGCCCTTGCTTGATCGTGCCGTAGCCGTCGAGCGCCCTGGCTCGCAGCGAGGCCGCCGGCTCCGCCGCGAACAGCGCCTGCTCCAGCCAGCGCTCGCCGTCCCGAAGGTAGCCGCACATCCACCAGAAGCGCCAGACCGACGAGGCCAGCCTGAGCAGGAAGGTCCCGTTCGAATGCTCGGCCGCCCACTCCAGGGCCGCTCGCAGATTGCCATGCTCCCGCTCGAGCCGCTCGAACCAGCGAGCCTGGTCCGGGCCGAGCAGCCCCTGTTCGGCCTGCTCGCCCAGTGCGAGGAAGGTGTCGGCTTGACGACGACGGGTGTCCTCCAGCTCGCCGGCAGCGGCGAGCTGATCTCGGGCGTAATCCCGCATCGACTCCAGCAGGTCGAAGCGTGACTCGCGGTCGGACAGTCCGGTGACGACGACCATATTCTTCTCGACCAACGAGCTCAGCAGCTCGAGCATGGTGGGCTCGTCGACACTACCTGGCGCTGCCACCTGGAAAGCCGCCGCCAGCTGGCAGCCGCCGCTGAACACGCCGAGGCGCCGAAACACCGCCTGCTCGTCGGCTGAGAGCAGATCGTAGCTCCAGCCGATCGCCGACCGCAGGGCATGGTGCCTGATCGGGGCATCCTGCGCGTCCCAGCGGAGGAGGGCTAGCCTGCTCTCCAGTCGCGCGAGAACTTCGGCCGGCGTGAGCACGGACAGGCGGGCGGCGGCGAGCTCCAGGGCGAGCGGGAGCCCGTCGAGGCGGACACAGAGCTCGGCAACGGCGACGGCGTTGTCGTCGGTGAGCGAAAAATCGTGTCGGACCGCTCGAGCCTGCGCCAGGAAGAGCGCGACGGACTCGATCTCGGCCAGCCGGGCAAGGTCGCTGGCGCGAGCCGGATTCGGCAGCTGGAGCGGCGGCACCAGGATGACGTGCTCGGCGTGGAGGCGAAGCGGCTCGCGCGAGGTGACGAGCAGGGAGAGCGGAGGGCCAGCAGCCAGGAGCTGTGCGAGCATGGCGCCGGCCGGGAGCACCTGCTCGAAGTTGTCGAGCACGACCAACGTCGGTCGATCGCGCAGGCGCCTGACCAGGTCGTCGAGGAGCACGTCCCGCCCGGCCAGGTCCAGGTCGAGCGCCTGTGCGATGGAGGGCATCACGAGCGAAGGATCCGAGATCGCGGTCAGGTCGACGAAGTAGACGTCACCGGGGTACCCCTCGGCTAACCCTCTGGCGACGGCCAGCGCCAGCCGGGTCTTGCCGACGCCGGCCGGACCGGTGAGCGTAACCAGCGGTGCGCGATCGGTGAACAGGCGGCGCACGGCCGCGGCTTCTTGAGCGCGTCCGATCAGCTGGCGCGGCGGCTGCGGCAGGCGGCCGGGGCGCCACGGATGCCCAGACAGCTGCGGAGTTGGTCGCCGCATCCGCCCTCCAACGTCTGCCTCGATCGTACCATCCAGATGCCAGGCCCGATCCGGGATCAGCATGCCCGGCCATCACGGGCCCACGTGCCCGGGGAGCACGAGCCGTCTCGCGGACGACACGGCTCGCATCCCTGGCCAACTCCGCGTGTCGCCCGTCAGGCTCGGACCACCTCGTACACCGATGGGTAGTGAGCAAATCGTATGCGCGCGCGGTAGGCGGTGAACTCGGGACTTGTCAGCGCAGCCTGAAAAGCCTCGGCACTCTCCCAGACGGCGATGTTGATGTAGCGGAACCGCGCGGTCGGATCGAGGCTGCGGTGCAGGGCCGTTGAGACGTACCCGGGCCGCCGTTCCATGAGGCGCTTCCCCTCTTCCCAGCCTTCCAGGAACTCGTCGTCGTGGCCGTCCGGCACTTCGAACGCATTGATCAGGATCGCCTGCGCCATGACCATACCTCCCGTCCATCCTGCGACCGCATCGGGTCGAGCGCGATCGCCGTCGCCACTACGTCAAGTCTCGTTCTGCCCCGTCACGCCTTGACCTCCAGGTCGCCAGCATTTTGTGAACCGGACGGTGCGAGGCGGCACGGCCGATGCGGGCTGGGGCCCGGCGTCGTCCTCGTGCTCGATCAGTCACTGTCAGATCGTCACCGGCGTCGCCGACCTGACTCGGCCGGCGACACCCCGTGCCGATCCAGGCCTGCGCTCTTTCGCCGGAATCCCGACCGTGCCAGCGTGCCGCCGGCGAGGAGCAAGGTGCCGAGGATCAGGTGATGGACGTGGTCGGGCGTCGACACCTTGAACAGGCCGACGTCCAGAACGTAGTCCAGGGATGGATCACCCAGGACGAATCCGAGCGCTCCGAACGCGAGATACCCGGCGCCGAACCCCAGGCAGAAAGCCCGTGCCGCGGCCGGCGACCCGATGAATCCGACGTAGACGCCGACGACGCCGGTCAGAAGGTGGAGGACGTTGTGATACAGGTCCGCCGCGTCGCCGAGCGCGAAGCCGGCCCCACCGAACACCACATACAGGACGCCGATGACCGTGCTGGTTACCTTCGCCATCGGCTGCCCCTATCGTGTCTGGACGGCCGCGGACGTCGTCCGCGACTGGTAGTTCTGGACCGCCGACGTGATGGCAGCGGCGGTCGCAACGAGCACCGACAGCGTCTGGACCCAGAGGCCGAACGAGTCGCCGGGGTTGCTCAGGTCGAACAGACGGCCCGACTCGCCGCTGGCGAACAGCCCGAAGGTGAGGAACAGGCCGGCGAGCGCCGCCGGTACGGGTGCCCACCACCAGCGTCCGAACGCGATCGAGGCGGCCGGTATCAGCACGATGAAGAACACCGGCGGTACGGCCGGATACGGGTGGCCGGCGACGATCTGGATCACGACCCCGACGGCCGCGACGACGAGGGCGGTGACGGTGAGCTTCTCTCCCGACGACAACGGTCTGCGGCTGCTCATCTCCTATCTCCTTGCGCTGTGACCTGAACCGCCTGGGTCGATGAGCGTGTGTCTGGACGCTCGGGCGTGGCGGCTCACGTACAGCCTGACAGGCGACTGTCAACCGCTCTTGTCGCTCGTGTCACCGATCTGTGAATGATCCGCCGGATCGCCGCTCGAACGACCCCGTTGTCGCCCGAGCGGCAACCGGCGGACCCGGCCGGACCGGGTCCGAGCGCTAACTGGCGGCCGGTGTCCCGGCCGGCGACGCGTGCACGGTCCGGGTCACCCGCGTCTCGAACTGATCGCGGCCGCCTTCGCCGGCGTACGGGCGCCCGGCGAGGTTCCAGCTCCACGAGACGGTCGGCGTGATCCGCAGGTACTCCTTCCGGCCGGCGTAGCCGTCCCGCTCCACGATGTCGGCGGTGCCGTAGACGCGCAGGAAGCGCGGCGTCCAGGGATCGGTCGAGGCCAGGTCATCGACGACCAGCGCGACCTTCTCGTGGCCGGCCAGGACGTTGCGGACCCGCTTCGTCTTGAGCGTGTCGCCGTAGCCGCTGATGTAGAAGTACGTCCCGTCGAAGTCGAAGCCGACCGGCACGACGTCCGGCTGGTCGTCGTCGGCGACGGTGGCCAGCCGCCCCAGGGGCTGCGATCGCACGTACGTGATCTCCGCGTCGGTGAACGTCATGGTTCTGCTCCCAGAGTTGGCGAATGCAGCGGAGGTCGAAACGATCAGGATCGCCGTCACGCCGGGACCGGGTCCGCAACGCGCGCCCGTCGGAGGGCCCGGGCCCACCAGAGCAGGTCGTCGACCATCCGGCCGACGGCCTCCTCGGCGCCGCGACGGGGCAGCTCGCCGTCCTCGTCAAACGCCGTCCAGGGGGCCTGGATCCCGACCTGCTCGCGGATCGGGACCAGCTGCAGCTCGACCGCCACCAGGCGGAGCTGCTCCACCGAGCGGTAGCCGGCCGCGTGGCCGCCGTAGCTGACGAAGGCGACCGGCTTCCGATTCCACTCGGCGTAGGCGTGGTCCAGGGCGCTCTTGAGCCCGGCCGGGTAGCCGTGGTTGTACTCCGGCGTGACGACGATGTAGCCGTCGGCGGCGGCGACCTTCTCCTTCCAGCGCTCGACGGCGAGGATCGGCCGGTCGCCGGACGGCCCCTCGTAGATCGGGAGCGGGTACTCTCGCAGGTCGACCAGCTCGAACTCGGCCTCGGTCCGGGCGTCGAGCCGGCGCAGGAGCCAGGCGGCGACCTTCTCGCCGATGCGGCCCTCGCGGGTGCTGCCGAGGATGACGAGGATGCGTGGTTTCATCGTGAACGTGACCTCCATGGTCGTCAGGTGGGCACGAGCTGTCTATGGCTGAGACGGCTCAGGCGTCGGCGTTGTGACACCGGCGCCGGGCAGCAGCGCCGCCGCCACTGCCCCGAGCAGCGCGAGGCCGCTCCCGACCAGCAGCCCGACGCCGGACGCCTGTAGGACACCTTCGGGTCCGGGGTTGCCGGTCAGGCCGAGCGTCGTCGCGTAGACGGCGCCGGCGACGCCGATCCCCAGCACCATGCCGAGCGTCCGCGCGGTCCCGAGGACGCCGTTCGCGACCCCGCGCCGCTCGGGGGCGACGGCCCCCAGGATGGCGCTGCTGATCGGCGAGGTGAACAGGCCGATGCCGAGTCCCAGGAGCACCTGGATGCCGACGATCAGCGCGATCGGCAGCGTCGCGTCGATCCGCGACAGCAGCAGCAGGCCGACCGACAGCAGGACCATGCCGACCGTGGCCGGCGTGCGCACTCCGATCCGATCGGAGAGCGTGCCGCTGATCGAGGCCGTCACCGCCATCACGATCGTCTGGCAGGTCAGGATCAGGCCGGTCTGGGCCGGGCTCAGCCCGCGACCCTGGATCAGCGCGAACGGCAGCAGGAAGGTCGCCGAGATGCCGGTGTAGCAGAGGAAGGCGCTCGCGACCGGCGCGGCGAACGTCCGCTCGCCGAACAGCCTAAGGTCGATCATCGGGTTCGAAACTCTCAGCTCGAACGCGGTCCAGGCGGCCAGCAGCGCCGCCCCGAGCAGCAGGAGTCCGACGATCGGCGCCGAGGTCCAGCCCCAGGCCGGCCCCTGGTTGAGCCCCAGGAGCAGCAGGCCGAGTCCGAGCACGTAGACGACCGAGCCTGTCAGGTCGAACGGCTCGCGCTGCTCGCTCGCGATGTCCGAGGGCGCCATCCTCCAGCCGAGCAGCAACGCCAGCAGGCCAATCGGCACGTTCACCAGGAAGACCGACTGCCAGCCGAACAGGTCGGTCAGCCAGCCGCCGACCGGCGCGCCGGTCGCCAGGCCGACGTAGACGATCGTCGCCTGGATGCCGATCGCCCGGCCGCGCTCATCGGACGGAAAGGTGTGCATCAGGATGACGGTCAGGCTCGCGAAGATCAGCGACGCGCCGACCGCCTGGATCGCCCGGCCGGCGACCAGGGACGGCGTCGACGAGGCGAGGCCGCAGACGACCGAGCTCGCGACGAAGATGGCCAGCCCGAGCAGGTAGACCCGCTTGTGGCCCCAGATGTCAGCCAGGCGGCCGACCGCCAGCAAGAGCGCGCTCTGGACCAGCAGGTAGCTGGTCACGACCCACTGGATCGCGGTCAGGTCGGTCCCGAACGCGTCGGCGACCACCGGCAGGATCGCGTTGACGATGCTGATGTCGAGGGCGACCAGGTAGATGCCGACGCCAAGCGCCGCGACGACGACAACTCGGTGGGCCTCGGGTCGGGTGCGCGCCCCCGTCCGGCCTCGGGCGATCGCGACGGCGCTCATCTCGCGGCCTCGCACCGGGGCACTACGGCTAGCGGAGGTCGGTCGCTCGGGCTAGAGGCTCTCCGCTCGGTTACCGCGGCTAGACGTGTGCTCATGGTGTCGGCGCTCACTGCTTCTAAGACGGTGCTCACCCTCGAAGTGTGACCAGAAGGCGCCTCCGGCAACGTCGGGCGGCGGGACAGGCTGCTCCCTGTTCGTTAGGACAGGAAGCGCCGAACGTCACTCAGGGTCGAGCCGGTCGACGTGATGCCAAGCCCGCCCGTTGGGCCGGCGCTCCGGGTGCTTGCTGTGCCAGTCCGAGCTTCTTGCAGAGCCGGTCGAGCTCGTCCTGCTCGGCCGGGCTGAGCGCCGAGAACGCCTCCATGATCGCCTGGACCTGGCCGGGGAAGATGGTCTCGATCAGCTCCCGGCCTTCGGGCGTCACGTGGACGGTAATGTAGCGTCGGTCTGCGGGACCGCGCTCACGCCGGACCAGCAACCGCTTCTCCAGGTTGTCCACCACCGTGGTGATATTCGCCCGGCTGGTGAACAGTGCCCGGCCGAGCTCGTGCTGGGCGACCGGACCGAGGTGGAGCAGCGCCCCATCTATATCACCGCCACCATCCGGCTCTTTCCCCGCCTCGGCGCGGTCGTGAGCGTCGGCCTGTTCATCGCCGGCCAGATGCTCGCCTCGCTCGCACTCGATGCCCTCGGCCTGCTGGGCGTACCTCTCCGACCGATCGGCCTCGGAGACGCGGCCGGGCTCCTGGCCGTGAACGAGGGCGCCGCCCTCATCGTGCGGGCGCAGGGCGGCGCGCAGGCAAGTCAGGCCCGCTCAGCTCGCAGGGTCGGCTGGATCCTGCTGGCCGACTCGCCGTACGCGCGCCGGCGAGAGCTTCGCCGCATGGCGGCGGCGACGGCGTTCATGCACGATTACACGGTGCTGGCGGACGAGCTGCGGAGCGCGTCTCTGCTGCCGGCACTGGTCCTGAGATCGTGCGAGGGGCGATGGGAAGCGTGCCGGCGTTGGATGCTCGCGCTCCTCGAGAGTTGAAGGGACTGGAGAGAGAGGGGTGAGATGGTCCGACTCCTGGAGCGCCGCATTCGAGTCGAGGCCGCCCTCGAAAACACCTGGGCGCACCTCGAGCGGGTCGAGCAGTGGCCGAGCTGGGCGCGCCATATTCGCCGCATCGAGCTCCGCCCTGCGGGTCCCTTGACCGCGAGCTCGGAGGGCACGATCTACCTGACGAACGGCGTTCGATCGACCTTTCGAATGGAGGAGCTCAACCCCGGTACCAATTGGAAGTGGGGAGGATCCTTCCTGTGGCTCGCGGTCCATTACGACCACCAGTTCAGTCGCCTTGGGCCGGACGCGTCGGAGCTTCGGTTCGTCGTGGATGGAGAGGGCTTTGGCGTCGCCGTGTTCGGTCGCCTTTTCGCCGCCGTCTACGCGCGAAACCTCGACCGGGCCATCCCGAATCTCGTCGCGGAGCTGGAGTCCCCAGCGCCGGTGGCTGACGCACTGTCGGCGTGGCAGCGGCTGGACGCCAGCGCGCCTGAGTGAAGGGAGGGTGGATGCTCCTAGACCAGCTCATGCCCGGATACGATGTGCGGACCAGCCACGCCGTCCGCGTCGCTGCGCCTCCAGAGCGGGTGTACGCCCGCCTGTGGACCGCCGACTTCGACCACTGGGGGATCACGCGGGCGCTCTATGCCCTGCGCGTGCTGCCGGCGGTGGCCGCCGCCCCACACGAGTCGTGGCTCCGGGTGAGGCTGACGCTCAGGCGGCGGCACTTCACGCTCGACGACATGCTGGCGGGCGGCTTCACCGTGCTGGCGGAGCGCCCAGGCGAGGAGCTGGTGGTGGGCACGGTGGGTCGCTTCTGGCGCGCCGTCGGAGAGCTGCGTCCAATCAGTCCGGCGTCGTTCTGCGAGCCCGCGCCTCCCGGGACGGCGAAGGCGGCGTGGAGCTTCGCCGTAGATCGACGACCAGGCGGCTGCGAGCTTCGGACCGAGACCCGCGTCTTGTGCGCGGATGCAGGGGCCCGGCTGCGCTTCCGCGCCTACTGGCTCGGGATCAGGCCGTTCAGCGGCCTGATTCGTCGCGAGATGCTGGCCGCTGTCCGAAGCGCGGCCGAGTCAGACCAGCATGGACGTTAGCTGGCGAGCGGAAGGTCATCCTTCGGCTCGCAGGTCACCAGTCGGGTGAGCTCGCCGGCCGGAGGGCCGGCCGTGCCATGCCCGAGCCGCCCGGTCTCGACCAGCCAGCGCAAGAATTTGAGACGCTCCAGATCTACGTCGTGCGGCGCCTCGACGAACATCTGCACGGATCCATCGTACCGTCCGCCCGCGGCCGAAGCTGCCATGGTCGAAGTACCTCCACCTACTAGAACACCTGATCTGCCCTCGGCATTCCGTGCCGGGCGCGACCCGATCCCCGTCGATAGCGACGTTCAGCCCACCGGACGCAGCGGCCGGACCGAGAGCGAAGGGCGGCTGTTGAGGATGTCCCGCTCGAGGCCGGCGGCTGCCTGAGGACCGGCCACGGTCGGCGCCTGAACCAGGCGCCGACCGTCGTCAACCGGGTGAACACCTGGGCGGGACGGCTCGTCAGGCGAGGCCGCGCAGCCACTCCGCGACAGCAAAGCCGATCAGGCCCGGCGAGTCCTCCTGTGGCACATGATGGCCGCGCACGCTCACCTCCGTCTGGGCCTGCCAGGTGCGGCAGAATTCGAGTACGGAAGGGCTCAGGGTGCCGGGGTCGGCCTTGACGAACAGTTTCGGCACAGTGCTCGTCGGCAGCCACTCCAGGTAGGCCTCCTTAATCGCCGCCACCTCGGCCGGCTGGCCGTCGATCGGGATCTGCCGGGGCCAGCTCAGGGTCGGCCGTCGGGCCTCGCCGGGCTCGAGGAACGGCCGGCGGTACTCGGCCATCTCCTCGTCGCTCAGCGTGCGCAAGACCGTGGCCGGCAGGTTCCGCTCGATGAACGAGTTCTGTTCGAGCACCAGCTGGTCGCCGGCCGGCGAGCGCAGCGCCTCGAAGATCGGCCGCGCCTGCGGGCTGACCTCTTCCCAGGTGAGCGGCCGGACCAGCGGCTCCATGTACGCCAGGCCCTTCACCGCGTCGCGGTGGCGGTGCGCCCAGTCGAAACCAAGCACCGCGCCCCAGTCGTGGACCACGAAGGAAACGCGATCCGTGACGCCGAGCTGGTCGAGGAGGGCGTCGACGTAACGGCGGTGCTCGACGAACGTGTACGCGTCGGGGCCGCTGTCCAGGAGCTT